>Ga0310810_10000813_pt1 | contig 31669 bp, 22 predicted proteins | sample NCmetagenome_FD_207641 | JGI IMG/M metagenome (GOLD analysis project Ga0310810, IMG submission 207641) | Soil microbial communities from experimental microcosm in Duke University, North Carolina, United States - NC | ecosystem: Engineered > Artificial ecosystem > Soil microcosm > Unclassified ... | reverse complement strand
ACCCGTCTTTTCGCGCCTGCCTCCACCGCGCGACGGCGCCCGCGGTCGCGTTGCCTCGCGGTGTCGCACAAACAAGAACGGCCCGACGCTCGGGCGCCGGGCCGTTCCGCAAATCGGGTTCGCTCTACTTGAGCGCGAGCTCCTTCATCGCCTTCGCGATGCGGAACTTCAGCACGGTCTTGGCCGGAATCTTGATGGCCTCGCCGGTCTGCGGGTTGCGGCCCATACGCGCCTTGCGCTTCACGACCACGAGCTTGCCAACGCCCGGGAACACGAAGCCGTTTCTGGCCTGCTTGGCGGCCAGCGTCGCGAGCTCTTCGAGAATCTGGACGCTCTGCTTCTTGGTGAGCTCAAACTTGTTGGCGATGTAGCCGGCAATCTGGGACTTCGTCATCATCTTCGCCATGGTTCCTTCCTCTCCCTATGAAGGTCTATGAGCGCTTCGGGCGGGCGCATCGGAGTCGCGACACGCCTTAGCCAGGAGCGGGTATAGCAAGGGCGCCCGCATTTTCAAAGGTCTTTTTCGCGGTGAGCGTCATTCGGACCCGATTTGGAGCGGTCGAAAGCGATGCATATTCCGGGCCGCGCCAATTGCGGGTGAAATCGCTCTCGGCGTGCGGGACGCGAAATCTCACTCGAGTCGGACGAGCGAGCGCGTCGCGACACCCTCGGCGCTCGCCGCGCGCACCCAGTACGCGCCCGCGCTCGCGCGACGTCCCGCGGCGTCGCGGCCGTCCCAGGCGAGAGTGATTTGGCCCGCTCCACATGCGCCTCGGAACAGTGTCGCCACGCGCCGACCCGACGCGTCGAACACCGCTACCTCCACGGACATGGCACGCGACACTTCGAGCGTGAAGCGAGCGCTCGCGCGACTCGGATTCGGCGAAGGGAACGACAGCGCGAGACGCGCCGCGGACGGCGCGGGTGGAACCGCGAGCGGCAGGCCGCCGAGGTCCAGCTTCCACAGCGAGCGACCGTGCGTGCCGACCACCAGCGTGTGCGTGCCGGCGTGCAGCGCGAGATCGAAAACCGCCTGGATGGGCAATCCTGTCCCGAGCGGGAACCAGCCGGCCCCGAGGTTGCGCGTCGCGTAGACCCCGACGTCGGTGCCGAGGTACAGCGTGTTCGGGTCGAGCGTGTCGACCACGAGATCGTTGGCCGGCGCGTCCGGCAGGTTGCCGGCGATCGAGGTCCAGTTCGTACCCCGATCCGCGCTGCGGAACACGTGCGGCGCGTGCTCGTCGCTGCCGAAGCCGGACAGCGTCACGTAGACGACGTTCGGGTCTGTGCGGTCCGCCGTGACGCGCGTGATCGAGCGCAGCGGCAGCCCGGCGGTGATCTCGGCCCACGAGAAGCCGCGGTCCGGCGAGCGCCACACCCGGCCGTCGTCGGTGCCGACGTAGTACAGGCTGGTGTCGGCCCGCGAGACGTCGATCGTGGAGATCGTGCCGAAGCCCAGCTGGGAGACGGGATTCGTGGTCAGGTCGCCGCCCAGGGTCGAGTAGTTGTCGCCGTTGTCGGTGCTGCGGTACACGCGCTGGCTGCCGGTCAGCACGACGTTGTGGTTCAGAGGATTTAGCACGATCGGCGTGCACCAGTTGTAGCGGTCGCTGGGCGCGAAGCCGGTGGGCGTGCCGAAGAACACGCCGCCGTCCGTGGCCTTGGCCGGGCCGGCTCCGCCGTTGCAGTACTGGGACTCGGCGAACACGATATTCGGGTTCGTGGGGTCGACGAGCGCGTAGAAGCCGTCGCCGCCCAGCATCACGGTCCAGCCGGTCGGCGAGCCGAACGTCTGGATGGAGTTGTTGTCCTGCGTGCCGCCCATGGTCCGCGCCAGGTTCGACGCGTCGACGTCGCACGCGTAGAACTGGGAGATCGGCAGGTCGACGGACTTGGTCCAGACGCTGCCGCCGTTCGTGGACGAGAAGAACCCGCCGTCGTTTCCCAGGAACACGCGGTTCACGTTCGTGGGGTCGATCCAGATCGCGTGCTCGTCGACGTGCGCCGCGCCGGTGACGGTCGCGTACGTGGCGCCGCCGTCGAGCGAGCGCAGCAGCGACTGGCCGAGGCAGAAGATGCGATCCGGGTTCGTCGGGTCGACGCCCATCGAGCCGAAGTACCAGCAGAAGCCGCCGAACGCGTTGTTGAACGTGCTTGTGGTGCCCGCGCCGTCGCGCCGCGCCCAGGTCTGGCCGGCGTCGAGGCTGCGGTACAGGCCGAGCCCCTTGTAGCCGCCGGCGACGCCGGTGCCGATCTGCGCGTAGATCGTGGACGGGCGCGACGCCGCGATGCCGAGCGCGATGCGCCCCACGTTGTCGCTGGGCGCGGGCAGGCCGCTCGACAGCAGCGTCCACGTGTCGCCGTGGTCCGCGCTGCGCCAGATGCCGCATTCGGGGCCGAACGCGCGCCGGTAGTTCTGGTGGCGCACGCGCTCCCACGTCGCGCAGAACAGCGTCTCCGGATGGACGGGGTTCACGACGACGTCGCCCGCGCCCGTGCTGTCGCTCACGAACAGCACGCGGCTCCACGTCGCGCCGCCGTTCTCGCTGCGGTACAGGCCGCGGTTGGAACCCGTCGAGAACTGGGAGCCCATCGCGGCGACGAAGATGCGGCTCGGCGTCGCCGGATCGACGGCGATGCGCGCGATGCGGCCGACCGTCGCGAGCCCGAGCGGGCTCCAGGTCGCGCCTGCGTCGTCGCTGCGATACATCCCGCTGCCGTCGTACGAGTCGACCGACGCGTTCGCTTCACCGGTGCCGACGTACACCGTGTTCGCGTTCGTCGGATCGATGGTGATGGCGCCGATCGACGGCGTGCCGAACGCGTTGTCGAAGATCGGCGTCCAGTTGACGCCCGAGTTCGTGGACCTGAACACGCCGCCGTCGGCCGCGCCCAGGTAGGCCGTGACGCCGCCGTTCAGCACGGCGAGCGCGGTGACGCGGCCGCCGATGTTGTACGGCCCGGCCTGCGTCCACACCAGCGGCGTGGCGCTCGTCGACAGCGCCTGCCGCGCGCGATCGGCCAGCGCCTGGCCGCGCGCCGCGTCGAACGCGGCCTGGTTCACGGTCGCGCCCGGGAACGCGCGCTGCGCGAAGAACCAGTCGCCCGGATCCTCGGCTTCGTGCGCGTCGCGCTCGGCCGGCGCCAGCCGCACGCGGGTCGCGGAATCGGCGGCGAGGCAGGCGAGGGCCACGAGCAGGGCGAGAGGGAGGGCACGACTTGGGCGCATGGCGGAGTCCAGGACGAGGAGCGACGTGGCGTGCGGCGAGTTGGTCGAGCGCGCTCAATTGTAGAGAGCCGCGCCGCCCCGGCCAAGGGGCAACGGGCTAGCGGCGCGGCGCTCCCGCCGAGTCGGCCGGCGCGTGGCCGCGCAGTGAGTCCGCGGAGCCCCCCGCCGCGCCCGAGCTCGCGTCGAACGCCGGCGGCATGTACGTGGCGAGCTGCGGCAGCGTGGCCGGGAAGCCGCGCGACAATTCGGCGAAATGGATCAGCGCCGCGTCCTTCTCCGGGCCCTCGAGCACGTACGGCTGGAACGGCGCGTCCGGCCAGCGCGTGATCTGGATGGGCACGGCGTCGGCCTCGATCGGGCCGCTCTTCGTGACGCGCAGGCGCACGATCGCCGACAGCTTGTCCTTGGGATCCTTGTTGCCTCCGAACAGGAAATTGCCGAGCGAATAGAAGATCGGCGCGCCGCGGTACACCTCGATGCCCTGGAAGCGATGCGGGTGCGCGCCGAGCACGGCGCGGCAGCCGAGGTCGACGCAGAGGTGCGCGAGGTGCGTCTGGTAGTCGCGGACGTCGGTCGAACCCTCCTTGCCCCAGTGGAAGAACGGAATCGCCGCGTCGACCTTGGGCACGAGGCGCTTCACGTCCTCGCGCACCATGCGCTCGATGCAATCGGCGTCCTTGTAGCAGCCGGCCACGCCCGGGTCGTGCTTGGTGGCGTACACGGCCTCGGGCTCGAGCATGTCGGGCGCGGCCTGGAAGTAGTAGCCGAGGAACCCGAGCTTGACGCCGCGCCGCTCGACGATGAGCGGGCGGCGCGCCTTCGCCAGGTTCGTGCCCGCGCCGAAGTGCGCGATGCCGGCGCCGTCCAGGGTGGCGATCGTGTCGCGAACGCCGTCGTCGCCGTAGTCCTTGAGGTGGTTGTTCGCCAACGTCACCGCGTCGATGGAGCCGGCTTTCAGGATCTCGACCAGCTCGGGGCGCGCGCGGAAGTTGAAGTTCTTCTGCATCGCGTCGCCGCGCGTCGTGAACGGGCACTCGAGGTTCACCATCGCCACGTCGGCCCACTCGAGGATCGGGCGCACGTTCGCCAGGTACAGGGGGAACAGCGATTCGCGCGAGATCCCCAGCTCCAGCGTCTCGTCGACGTGGGCTTCGAGGTTGTAGCCGAGCGTGGTGTCGCCGCCCACGGCGAGCAGCGCGACCTCGGGGTTCGGCGCGCCCAAGATGCTGTCGGGCGCGGCGCCGAGCGAATCGACGCGCGCCGCGGCCAACGCGCGGCCGGCCACGGCCGGGGCGGCCAGGAGCGCTGCGAAGCGGGCGAGGAAGACGCGACGATCCACGCGCGCATTCAAGCACAAAGCCGTACGCGCGACGAGGCGCGCGGTGTAGATTGCCCGTTCCAACGCATGCGAATGGCCGGCGAAGCGCCGCGCCGTCGTCCCGGGGGCAGGAGGCGTTCGTGATCGTCATGAAGTTCGGCGGCACTTCGGTCGGCGTACCCGCGAACTATCGCGTGGCCTGCCGACTCGTGGCCGAGCGGCGCGCCGAGACGCCGGTCGTGGTCGTGAGCGCGCTCCATGGCGTCACGAACCTGCTCGTCGACTGGTGCCGCGACCCGGCACGCCGCGCGGAGCTCGGCGAAACGCTGACCGCCCGCCATCTCGAGTTCGCGTGCGACATCGGGGTGTCACCGGCGGCGATGGCCGAGGTGATCGCTGCGTGGCACGCGTTCGTGGCCGCGTGCCCGGCCGCCGCGTTGACCGGCGCCGAGCGCGATCACGCGCTGGCGTTCGGCGAGCGCTGCTCGGCCGCACTGTTCGCGGCGGGACTCGAAGCGGCCGGTGTGCCCGCGCGCGCGGTCGACGCCGGCGTGGCCGGCCTCGTCACGGACGATCGCTTCGGCGCCGCGCATCCGCTGCCCGAAGCCGCGGAGCGCCTGCGCCGTGGGCTGGCCGACCGCTCGCGCGTCGCGGTCGTCACCGGATTCGTGGGCGTGACGCTGGACGGACGCACCACCACGCTCGGGCGCGGCGGCTCCGACTACAGCGCGGCGCTGATCGGCGCCGCGCTCGGCGCGCGCGAGATCCAGATCTGGACGGACACGAGCGGGCTCCTGAGCGCGGATCCGCGCGTCGTGCCCGAGGCGCGCGTCGTGCCGCAGCTTTCGTTCGCCGAGGCCAGCGAGCTCGCGTACTTCGGCGCGCGCGTGCTGCACCCGAAGACGCTGCTGCCCGCGATCGAGCGCGACATCCCGGTGCGCATCCTGAACACGCAGCGTCCGGAAGATGCGGGCTCGCTCATCACGCCCGACGCTCCGGAGAGCGACGCGACGTGGCGCGTCAAGTCGATCGCCAGCAAGAAGGGCGTGTCGGCGGTGACCATCGCCTCGACGCGCATGCTGCTCGCGCACGGCTTCCTGGCCCGCGTGTTCGAAGTGTTCGGACGCCATCACGTCGTCGTCGACCTGGTCACGACGTCCGAAGTCTCGATCTCGGTCACGGTGGACGATCTCGCGCACCTGGATGCGGCGATCGCCGAGCTGGAGGGAATCGGGCGCGTGGAGGTGCGGCATGGATTGGCCGTCGTCGCGGTGGTGGGCGAGGGCGCGCCGCAGCGCGTCGGTCTGGCCGGGCACGTGTTCACGCTGCTCGGTGGCGTCGGGGTGGGCGTCGAGATGATTTCGCAGGGCGCGTCGCGCGTGAACCTGTCGTTCGTCGTGCGCGAGGAGGAAGCGGACAAGACCGTGCGCCTGCTGCACCGCGGATTGGGACTCGACGTGGAGATCGAGGTGGCGGCCGCCGCCTCGAAGGCCTAGGGATCGGGCGATGATCGGGCCGGCGCTCGCCGGCCGCATCCCGTAGCGATCGGGAACAGAGGAGGCCGCCGTGAGAGCACTGATCCGAGGTCTCACCGTCGTTGCATTGTCTCTGCTCACTCGCGATGCGTTCGCCACCGACGTGGCCGGCAAATGGGGCCTCGGCGCGGGCTTCGGAAACAACGCGACCGAGGTCTCGCTGATCCACGGTCGCTCGGCGCGATCGGCGTGGGTGTTCGACGCCCAGTTCAGCGCCGAGGACTTCACGACGCATTCGACGACCTCGAACCCCTTGTTCACTGGCGGCGACGCCGGTGGCTCGGCCATCGCGTTGGAAGCCGGTCCGGGCCTGCGCATGTTCACGAATCCCGACGGAGACTTCTCGCCATACTGGGACGTGTTCGTGCACGGTGACTACTTTCACGAGCACGACGACGCGAACGACTCCGTCCGGCAGGAGCGCTACGGCGCGGACATCGGGATGGCGATCGGCGCGGAGTACTTCACGAAGTGGCACTGCTCGATCGCGGCGCATACAGGCTTGTTCACGGCTCGCTGGGAGCACACGTCCCAGAAGCAGAACATTCCGCTGCTGGTCGACGTCAGCCAGGATGGGCACACCGAGTCGTTCGACTTCGGCGTGAGCCCGCGACTGTTCGTGAGGGCATACTTCTAGCGACGCGCGAGTGGGATCACGAACTTGAGCGCCGATAGCGCGTCGGAGTAGCGCACGATCTTGACGTCGACGAGCCCGGCGCGCTTCCCGGCGGTTCGCACGTGATCCTCGCCGAGTGTGGCCACGCCCTTCTTCCACAGCACCCAGATGGCGCCGTTACGCGCGATCGCGCGCTCGAGCGTCGCGAGGCGCGACAACGCGGCGTGCGTGGTCGCGCCGAGGAACACGACGTCGGCGCCGCGCGCCACTCGGCCCTCGCTCACCGTCGCGCCGCGCGATCGCAGCGCCGTGGCGAGCCCGGCATCCGGCGCCCCGAGCACGACCACGCGCTGCCCCGGCTTCACGCCGAGCTTGTCGAGCACGCTCTTGGGATTCTTCAGGCGGTCGGCCCACTTGGCCGCCGCCTCACCGAGGGCCAGCGATAGCGTGCCATTGTCGTGGGTGACGCGCAGCACGCCGTCGCGGGCCGTGATCTCGCGGATCGCGCGAAACGGAACGCGGGCACGCACGTCGCCACGCACGATCAGCTCGTCGGTCTCGAGCAGCGCGCGGCACTCGGCGCGCGCGCGCCCGATACGAACTTCGCAGCGTGCTTCCAGGCCCATGCGCTAGTCCGCCAGCGCCTCGAGCGCGGCCGGCTTGGCCTGCGTCTCGCCGCCGGCCATCGCGCGCTGCAGCGCCCGCGCGAGCGGCGCGCGCGCCTTGGCGGGAGTCACCGGGCCGAGGCGCACGCGCTCGGCGCCGAGGAAACGCGACAGATCGGCGAGCGCGCCGCCGGTGCCCGCGAGCGCCGCGTCCGCATCGAGCGCGCCCCAATGCGCGCCCGGGCCGGCCGCGCCCTTCATCAGCCACGGCTCCAGGTGCACGCGCCGCGCCTCGAGCACGCGCTCCTGGCGGTTGTTCTTCACGTCGACGCGACCGATGAACTGGCCGTCGTGCCACAGCGGCAGCACGTAGTAGCCGTACTTGCGCTTGGGCGCGGGCACGTAGACTTCGATCGTGTAGTCGAAGGCGAACAGTTTCTGCGCGCGCTTGCGGTGCCACAGGAACGAATCGAACGGCGACAGCAGCGTCGTGCCCGCCGACGGCGCGCTCCGCCGCCGCGCGGCGCGCTCGAGGTGCGGCACGTCCTCGGCGAGCGCGACCCATGGCGCACGTTCGCCTTCGATCGTGACGGGCACGACCTCGCCGGACTTCAGCATCGAGCGCAGCGTGGCGCGACGCGCGACCGCCTTGATGCGCGGGAACGTGAGGTACATGTGCAGGTCGGTCTCGGTGGCCGCGCCCATGGCGTGCAGCGAGCGCCGCATGTGCCAGCGCGGAAACTCCGCCGAGCTCAGTGGTTCAACCGACTCGATCGCGGGCACGATGCGCGGCGCGAGGTCGAAGCGCTTCTGGAAGTGCTCGCGCGAGTGGACCAGCGTGCGCCCGCTCATCCACAGGTAGTGGATCGCGTGCTGCGCCGGCCGCCAACTCCACCAGCCGGCGGCGCCCTTGGGCCGCGCCTGCTCGAAGTCGGAGATGCCGAGCGGGCCGCGCTCGCGGAACGCGGCTTCGACGCTCGCGAGAAGCGGGCCGTGCTTCTTCAGGAAGTTGCGCCAGCCGGTGTGGCCGACTTCGTAGTCGAGCATGGCGCGGCGCCACGGCGCGAGCAGCGAGACCGGCACGAAGCACGCCGCGTGCGCCCAGTACTCGAACAGCACGCGCCGGCGGTACAGCAGTCGATCGAGCGCGCGCGGATCGTAGTTTCCGAACCGGCTCCACGCCGTCAGGTAGTGCGCGCGCGCGACGACGTTGATGGAGTCGATCTGCAATCCGCCGACGTCCTCGACGAAGCGCGTGAGGCTGGCCGGGCCCAGGCGCTGGGAGCGCGGCCGCTCGAGGTGTTGGCGCTCGACGAACAAGGCCGCCGCCGCGCGGCGCGGGAACACCGTCGGCTTCACGACCGGCGCTCCGGCGCCCCCGCGGGCGAGCGGGGCGCCGCGTGCGCGCGCCCGAGCAGCTCGACAAGGTGCACGATCTCGTAGCCCGCGTGCCGCGCCGCCGCGCCGCGCGCCATGTGCATCTGGCATCCGGGATTGGACGCGACGACGACTTCCGGCGCGACGGATGCGATCGCGTCGAGCTTGCCCTCGAGCTGAGCGTCCGCCATCTCGGGATGCGTGAGGTTGTAGACGCCGGCGCTGCCGCAGCACCAGTCCGACTGCGGCAGTTCGACCAGCGCGACGCCCGGCGTGCGCTTCAGCAGCTCGCGCGGCGCGCTGCGCACCTTCTGCCCGTGCGCGAGGTGACACGGGTCGTGGTACGCGACGCGCAGCGGTCGCGACGCGTCGTCGCGCGCGTGGAGCGGCGTCGCCGGCTCCGGGAGTCCGAGTTCGGCCAGCACCTCCGAGACGTCGCGCACGCGCGAGGCGAACTTCGCGGCCGCGGCGGACGCCGCGTCGTCGTCGAGCAGGTGCCCGGTCTCGCGCAGCGCCGCGCCGCAGCCTGCCGAGTGGGTGACGATGAAGTCCGCGTCGCCGCCGAACGTGCGCACGTTGCGCCGCGCGAGATCCTTCGCGGCGCGGCGGAGTCCCGAGTGCGCGTGCAGCGCGCCGCAGCACGTCTGCGCCTCGGGCACGCGCACTTCGGCACCGGCCAGCACCATCAGGCGCACGGTCTCGCGGTTCGCGACCGGGAACATCGCCTCCATCACGCACGTCATGAAGAAGTCGACGCGCGCCTTGGCCGCGCCCGTCGGATGGAACACGAGTCCCGCCGCCGTGCGCTCCATGCGTGCGCCGCTCGGCAGCGCGCGCGCCACGTTCTCGAGCATGCGCTCGTGGCGCGGAGCCAGCGCAGGCGTCGTTTCGAAGCCGCGCGTGGCGAACGCCGGCAGCACGCGCCGCGCGAACGCCGAGCGCATGAACGCGCCGGCCGGCCCGCTCTGCCCGACGCGCAACAGGTCGGCGACCCCGTGCACGCGGTCGCGATGCGGAATCACGTTGAGAAGCACCCAGCGCCCGACCGCGCTCATGAACGAACCGCCGCCCGCGCGGCGCGCAAGCTGGCCGCGCGTCTCTTCCAGCATGCGGCTGTACGGCACGCCGGCCGGGCACACCGTCTCGCACGCGCGGCAGTCGAGGCAGTTGTCGAGGTGGGTGACGAGCGCGTCGCTCGGCGCGATGCGGCCCTCGGCCAGCCCGCGCATCAGGTAGATGCGCCCGCGCGGCGAATCCGGCTCGATCTTGAGCACGCGATACGTCGGGCAGGCCGTCAGGCACAGCCCGCAATGGATGCACGTCTCGAGGTCGCGCCGGCCGGGCGCGTCCTCGGAGTCGAACCACGTGGCGGGATTCGGTGCGCGCTCGGGAGGGACGTTCATCGGGCCGAGCATAGCATCAGGCGGGGAGCGGGCGAGGCGTGCGGGCGCAGGCGGGGAGCCGAGGCGTGCGGTCCCCTCAGCGCCGGCCCCGCAACGCGCGCGGCGCCGGAGCGAGAAGCCCCGGCGCCGCGTCGTTGCGAGAGTGATGAACTACTTCAGCACGATCACCCGCTTCGCGCTCTCGAAGCCACCGGCGTAGCGCACGCGCGCGAAGTACACGCCGCGCGCCACCTGAACGCCATGGTCGTCCACGCCGTCCCACGTGAGCGAATGCTCGCCGGCTGGGAACATGCGGTCGGCCAGCGTGCGCACGAGACGACCGCCGACGTCGTAGACGCGGATCGACGCGCGGTCGGCCTTGGCGAGGCCGAAGCGGAACGTCGAGGCGCCGGTGACGAGCGGATTGTTTCCGAGCGTCGCGAAGTTCGAGAACGGGTTCGAGCGCGGATCGATGCCGAGAGACGACGCGCAGTCCGGGCAATTGATCGAGCAGGTGAAGGAACTCAGCCCATTCCTGAACGCGTTGTAGTAGAACGGCAGCCGGCCGTTCGTGGCGTCCCCGAAACGGCTGAGGACGTTCTGCACGCCCATACCGTCCGCGATCGCGACCCACGGCCGCGCGAACGTCGCGGGCTTGTAGCTCACGGCCACGTACGGGCCACTAGCGCCTACGTTCTCGTAGTACGCACCGGCCACGACTTCCGGCATGTCAGTGACGTCGAGGAACAACACGTCGGGCTTGACCGTGCACGTATTGCGCACGCCATAGATATCGCCGGCCTGCGCGGTGCCGACGAGGCTGGCCGTCGGAAGGAGGTCCGTCGTACGTGCTTGGTTGCCGGAAGCGCTCCGGTACCAGCCGTATTGCAGGTCCATCCCGAAATACTGGTTGTCCATGATCTCGGCCTGGAACGGAGGGTTCGAATTGAAGCCCGCCTCGGCGAACCCCTCTCCGCTCACGATCACGCCGCGCCTGTTGGACGCGGTCGCCGCCGCCATGAATTCCTGCAGGATCCGAACGTCGTCCTGAGTGCGGTCCGTGAACGGTCCGAGGATTGCGTCCGACAGGTCGCCACTCATCAGGAAGATGATCTGGTAGTAGGCGAGCAGCATGGCCTTGGTCGGCGCCTGGAACGAGTACTTGCCGTTCACCTTATTGGCCACCGACGCGTCGCGCACCGCGTAGCGGGCGCCGATCGACGCTGCCATCGTGGTGATTCCGTCGCCGCCCTTCACGCCATAGAGGTCCCAGCTCGAACCCGCGGACCCGTTCTTGTACTTGAACGCCGCGGGGTCGTTCGGGCTCTGATCGCGTCGGGCGCTCCAGCCGTTGTGTGCGCCGCGATCGAACGTCCTCGTCAGCCCGATCGAATCCGCGATGCTGACCCAGGCCAATTCGTCGCCGCGGCCGTCGCCCTCGTCGATGACGAGCATGCACGCCGCGCCGCCACCGCCGTAGGCGGATTCCTTCCAGCGATCCGGCAGCACGCTGAACTCCTGCCAGCGATGGCCGTCGAGAGAGCCCTCGCCGACCTGCGGGTACACGGTCGTCGTATCGGGCATCATCGCGACCTGCCCCGCATTCGGCCCGCCCAGCACTTCGCGGCGCAGGAAGTACTCGACGTGCGTGCCTGGCGTGAAAATGCCGTCCGGCAGGATCGACGTGTACTCCTTCGTGGTTGTGACGCCGTCGTAGCCCGTGTACGAACCGGGCAATCCGCTCAACCACGCCGGCACGACACCGTCGCAGCGCACGTTCGGGTCATTGAGGCTGCCCAACGTGTCGACGACGAAGCAGCGGTTCTTGGTCGTGCCCAGCGTCGCGAAATTGGGGTCGCTCTCGTGCAGCGTGGATTGCCATGCACCGCCGCCCGTCACGACCGGATTCAACGCATGGCCGCTGACCGGGAAGTAATTCTTCTCCAGCGTGTCGCAGCGCGCGCTGTTCCACACGAGCGAGTTCCAGCCGCTGGTCACCGACGCGTGCAGCGCGATCGCGCTGGTCATGGCCTTTTCGCCGGGGCTCGCTTCATAGGTGCCCCAGAACGAGCCATCGCCCGCGGTGACGGCCGCGAGGGCCGTCGGCACGCGGCGCAGGCCGGATGTCGCGTTGCCCAAGGCCACGTAGTTCCCCACGCCAGGCCGGATGCGGAACACGAGGTCGATGCGCTGACTGTCGGCCGGCGCGAGGATCGGGATCGAGTCCCCGGGCACGTCGAAGCGCAGCGCGGTGGCGCCCACCGTCTGCGAAATGTTACGGCCCGTGCGCATGAGCGCGGCGGTCGTGTCGAAGTTGACGGTGCCCGGCAGCGAGACGTCCTCATTGACCGGGAACGTGTCCTGGAACCAGTCGAGCCCGCTCACCGACATCGGGGCCGGCGTCGTTCCGGTGGCGAGGCCGATGGCGACGTTGTCGAAGTAGATGCCATCGGTCGCCGAGCAACCGGTCGTAACGCCGAATCGATAGCAGGTCTTGAGCGCGACGAGTAGGACGCGGACCGAATCGGGGATGCCGGAAGCGTTCGACGTGTGAATCAGGCCCTGGCCCCGGCCCGATATCGTGAACGGGACGCATTCCTTCTGGTCGTCGATGAACAACCCGACCGGGCTGATGAGGCTGCTCCACTCCGGCGACCCCGGTGCCGGGCCACCCAAGGGCTGGCTGGACGGGTAGCTCTGGAACGCCCAGTCCGCGAGGCAGCCCGTGTTGAAGCCGTCGAGCGCGCCGGTGTAGAGGTCGAAGGACAGCAGCAGATCCTGGACCTTGCTCATCGTCTGCCCGGTGATGTCCCACCCGTTCGGCGTGTTCGTGCCGGACGTCAGAAGGTTCACGGTCGGGGACACGACTCCCCACATGCCCGCCTCTTCGGTGCTGTGAGGCGTGACGATCGGCAGTCCCAGCATCTCTCCCGCGTCGTGATTACCGGCCGAGATGACGCCGCCCTGCATGTTGCAGACGCGATAGATGTTCCCCGGAGGTCCGCACACGTCGGCCCACGTGAGCGAAGAGAGATCGTGGACGTGCGATTCAGTGGCCGGCGGTTTACCCGTGGACTTCCACGCCTGCTCGGCGGTGAGCGACGGCGAGTTGTCGATGTCGTTCGCGGCGGTCGTGCCCTCGAAGTCGCCGATCGTGACCGCGCCCGCGCCCAGGTCGAGCTTCACGTTGTCGACCTGCGCCGCGCCGTTGCCGCCCGAGTTGAACGCGGTGCCCTGATCGTCGAAGCCGCGGTTCGTGTGCACGCGGAACACGAGGCGCAGGCGGTTGCCCGAGGACTTGAGCGCGTTCACGGCAGCGTTCGGGATGACTATGCTCTTGGTCTGCGCGTTGCACACGCTGTCGGCGCTGAACACCCACATGCGCTTGTTCTTGTTGAGGACCTCGTTGAACCAGCGCCGGAGGTTGTCGTAGACCGGGCGCACCACGCCGTCGGAGCCGGTCCACGTGCCCTCGACGGGCTCGCCGACGTACACCTGGAACGAGTCGACGGGAGCGAGCGCGTTCGCAGGCGATCCCGCCTCAGCGCTGATGAAATTGCCGGCCGACGTGGACAAGGGATCGCCTTCGAACCAACCCGTACGAATGTTGGCCGTGAAATTCTTTCCGACCGACATGTTCGTCGCGAAGTCGAACGTCAGCGTGAGGTTGTTTGCGCCGAGGCTCGACACGTCGATGTCGCGGTACATCAGCTGATCCATCTGCGAGCCGTAGCCCGGGAAGCGCAGCGCAGACCCGTTCCCGACGAACGCCGACGCGTTCGTGAAATCGCCGAAGTACAACGGATCGCAGTTGAACGCCTGGCCCGTGATCGGATCGAGGACGGTCGCGTCGCCGTGATTGCGCAACCCCATCCACGCGGACTTCGTCGATGACGGATCGCCCAGCGTCAGCGGTGTCCAACCGACACCCTTGCCGGCGCCCGCGCCCGTGTTGCCAGGATCGCTGTGCCACACGCCGACCACGCCGAACGTGCGGTTGCCCGGCAGGTTCGTCGAGTAGTCGTGGCTCCGCGCCTCGTTGATCACGTAGCTCGACTGATTGCCAATCTCGATCGCCCACCACGGGCGATTGACGTCCGTCCTCACCGCTCCCGAGGCATTCGCGTGGGGCTCGCGCACCGGCCACCAGCCGTCGAGCGAGTCACCGTGGATCGGCGAGTCCCAGGTCCAAGAGCCGTCCGAGTTCACGCCGGGTCGTCGCGGGCCGACGCCGACTTCCCAGTAGTTGTTGGTCTGCCCTACGCGGTGCCCGACCCACGTCGTCTCCGCCGTAGCGATCGACACGCCGAACCGTTGCGTGCGCTGCGCGAGCGCCTGCATCTGGCGGGCCTTGATGAGCGTTGGCGTTCCTTCGACCGATGGGCCGCCCTCCTGCGCGCGAGCTGGAAGCGCGGAGCCAGCGAGGGCTACGAGTAGCAATGCAGGAAGAGTCACCAACCGAGGTCGCATGATGGAGTCCTCCATCAACGGGGGCGGTGCGAAGGCAGGGTGCCGGCGCGTCAGGCAAGGCGCGTGGCGCGAAACCTGGGGCAAGCGGCGCCACGAAGCCGGGCCCGGGAGGAAGGGTTCGGGCGGCGGCTGGCGCCTGTCGATGCTCGAGACAGGGGATGACGCGTCAAGCGTACCAAGCCCCGCCGTGTCGATCCCGAAATATTTCGCCGATCGATCGTGTTTCATACGGCGTTACAGCGCCACCGGGGCGCCGGGCCGCGCCGGCGCCTGCGGCGGCCCCGATCGTGCGCGCGGGCCGCCCGCTGGGCGCGGCGCCCAGCCACTGCGTTGCCGCTACTGCTCCTCTTCCGCCTGCATCTTCTCCAGGTGGAAGCGGTGCAGGATGCGGTGGGCGAGGGGCGCGAGGAAGATGCCCACGCTCGTGAGGAACGCGACGCCGCTGAACAATGCGTAGAGCGACTCGAACCACTTGCCGGCCGCCGAGCGCACGGGATCGACCGGCCCCATGCCGCCCAGGATCATCGATGCGTTCACCAGCGCGTCGAGCCACGGCAGGCCGCACAGCGCGTGGTAGCCGAGCACGCCCAGCCCCAGGCAGAACAGGATGATCACCGCGGCCAGCGAGCCGTTGCGGGCCACGTGGCCCAGGAAGTGACGCATCGGCGGCATGCCGCGTGCGGGGCGCGAAGGGGTTTTCACGGGACGAGCACCACCTTTCCGAAATGTTGCCGGGCTTCGATGCGGCGGTGCGCGGCGGCCGCGTCGGCCAACGGCACGACGGAATCGACGACCGGCGCGAGCCGGCCGTCGCGCACGAACTGCAGCACCTCGACGAGTTCGGAGCGCCGGCCCATCCACGAGCCCATCAGCGTGAGGTGCCGGCCGAACAGCGCGTTCAGGTCGAGCTTCGCGTCGCCGCCGATGGTCGCGCCGCACGTCACGAGCCGCCCGTTGCGCGCGAGCGCGGCGACGCCCTGCTCGAACACGCGGCCGCCGACGTGCTCGAACACGACCTCGACGCCCTTCTTGCCGGTCAGCTCGCGGGCGCGCGCGGCGAGGTCTTCGCCCGCGTGGTCGATCGTCTCGTGCGCGCCGAGCGTGCGCACGCGCTCGAGGCGTTCGCGTCCGCTCGCGCTCGCCAGCACGCGCGCGCCGAGCAGCCGCGCGATCTGCACCGCGGCGCTGCCTACGCCGCTGCCGGCGCCGATCACGAGCACGTCCTCGCCGGCGCGCAGCTTCGCGCGGCCGACGAGCATGTGCCACGCGGTGAGGAAGACCAGCGGCACGGCCGCGGCCTGCTCCCACTTCAGGTTCTCGGGGTAGGGTAGGCAGTTCACTGCGGGCACGGCGACGCGCTCGGCGTAGCCGCCGTTGCGGCGGCGCCCGATCACGTCGTACTGGCGGCACAGATTGTCGTCGCCCGCGAAGCACGCCGGGCACGTGCCGCACGACAGCGTCGGCAGGACGAGTGTCTTCTGGCCGACCTTCAGGTGACGCACCGCCGCGCCCACCGCGCGCACTTCGCCGACGATGTCGTTGCCGAGAATGTGCGGCATCTGGACGTCGAGGCCGCGCAACCCGGAGCGCACCCACAGATCGAGGTGGTTGATGCCGCAGGCGCGCACCTCGACGAGCGCCTCGTCGGGCGCGATCGCGGGTTCGGGCACGTCGCGCAGCTCCAACACCTCGGGGCCGCCGGGACGATCGAAGACGATGGCCTTCATCGCGGGGCCTCGGGCCGGCTGCCGCGGGCGCGGCGGCCCGATCGCGCGGCGGCTCGTCCGGGCGGACGACGGCTCGAGCGGTCACTCATCGAACAGCACCGTCGATTCCTCGTAGAAGCGCACCTGACGCTGGGTGAGGCGTTCGGCCAGCCAGTCGGCCAGCCACTGGTTCTTGAGTTCCGTGCTCTGCGACGATTCCGCGAGGCGCTCGAGCGGGATGTTCACGCGCAGCGCGCGCCAGCGCACGAGATGGCGCGTGATGCCGGCGGGCAGGCGTGCGCCGCTCGTCGCCAGCTCGATGACTTCGTCCGGCTCGAAATGCGGAAACACGACGAGTCCGGTCACGTCGGGGTGGCGCGACTGCGCGGCGGGCAGCGAGTCGCTGACCACGCGGTAGAAGCGCGTCGCGTTGCGGTACGTGTTCACGACCGCGTTCAGGAGGACGTTGCGTTCGCGCAGGTCGCCGCCGCCGTGCAGCGTGTCGACGCAGCCATCCCCGCACACGACGTAGGCCAGCGCCTCGCGCCGGGCCAGCACGGCGCGCGCGTGCGGCAGCGACTCCGGATGCAGTTCGAGCCCGGGCACGCGCGCGAGCGCGGCCGCCAGCTCCGCGTGCGGGAAGCCCGCCAGCGCGTGATACCACGTCGACAGCTCGACGCCCGGATCGTCGTACTTCACGACCTGGACGACGATGTGCGGCAGCCCCGCGGCGCGTGCCGCGGTCGCGCGATTCGCGCCGTCGAGCACGACGTAGCGCGCTTCGCCGTCGCCGGGCAGCGGCGCGACGATGGGCGGGTTCTTGAGCACGCCCTGCTCGCGCAGCTTGCGCACGAGCGGCAGCATGCGCTGCTCGTCGTGCTGTTCGTGCGGCACGAGAGCGTCCACGTGAACGAAGCGCAGCTCGGGCAGGCGCGGGTCCGACAGGGGAGCAGACATGGCGGCCGAATCTACACCATCCGGCCGGCGGAGCGGCCGGAGCCCGCGGCGCCGCGCCCGATTCACCCGCCGCCCGGCGCCATTCACCGGCGCCCAGCCGCCAATCGCCGATTGCCGCGGGCGCGGCGCGCGGGGCGACCGTAACTTGTGCATGTCGCGAGGGGCCGTTCGGCTCCACCGCCCGAACTCCGGGCGGCGGCTCCCGCCCGAGGAGGTCTCACGATGAACCGAATCACGCGTCCTTCGCACAGCCTGCGCGCCGGTCTGGCGCTCGTCGCGTTCGGCGTGACCCTGATGCTCACCAACGTCACCGGCCTGTGGCTCGCGTCGCACCTGGGCATGATCGGCACGCTCGTGCTGGCGGCCTGGCCGGTGCTGCTCGTCACCGGCGGTCTCGTGGCCATCGGCTACGGCCTCGCCGCGTCGCGTGACACCGCTGCGCCCCACGCGGGCGCGCGCCGGGACGCCGCTATGGCATGCTCCGCGACCGGAACCCGAGAGGAGAACTGACGTGACCGGCGATTACAGAGAATCGATGAAGGAATCCATCCGCGACTACGCGCGCAGCCGCTCAGGCTTCAGCAGCCGCCTGGCGATCGGCCTGTTCATCATCGCGCTCGGCGTCGTCTTCACGCTCGACAATCTCGGCGTGATCGAAGGGCACAGCCTGCTGCGCTACTGGCCGGTGTTCTTCGTGCTGGTCGGCACCGTGCGACTGATCGGCGCGCGCGGCGTGAGCCAGGTGATCAGCGGCTTGTTCTGGCTGTTCGTAGGCACGTGGGCGCTGCTCCACGAACTGGGCGTCGTGTCGATCAGCATCTGGAGGCTGTGGCCGGTGTGGCTCATCGTCGTCGGGCTCAACATGATCGTGCGTCGCCCGGGCGGGAACAGGTCGTGGGGCAAGATGGGCATCCGCGACACGAACGACGACTCGCGCGTGAAGGTGATCGCGATCATGGCCGGCGTCGATCGCAAGCTGACGTCCCAGGCCTTCAGCGGCGGCGACGCCACCGCGCTCATGGGCGGCGTGACGCTCGACCTGCGCCAGGCGCAGATGGAAGGCGGTCGCGCCGAGATCGACGTGTTCGCGTTCTGGGGCGGCATCGAGCTGTACGTGCCGCTCGACTGGATGGTGCGCATCGACGCGACGCCGATCATGGGCGGCGTCGAGGACTCGCGCCGCGGCGTGACGGCCGATCCCAACAAGACGCTCGTGCTGCGCGGCGGCGTCTTGATGGGCGGCATCGAGATCAAGAACTGACCCGTGCATCCCGTCTTCTCGCAGCACGGCCGACTGCACATCTACCTGGCGGCGTGGATTCCAGTCGCCGCGCTGCTGGCCGGGCTGCTCGCGGCGTCGCAGGCGCGCACCGGTGTCGAGGCGGTGGCGTTGGGGCTGCCGCTCGCGATGAACGCGGCGTTCTTCAGCCTGGCGCTGTGGCCGCTGTGCAAGGCGATGCCGCTGCGCGGCGATCGCGCCGTCACGCTGGCCATCACGCACCTGGTCGCGGCGCTCCTCACCAGTTCGGTGTGGCTGTTGTTCGGCGCGGGCTGGGCGGGAGCGCTCGAGTACGGCGCGCGCGTGACCGGCGCGTTCGCGCGCTTCCGCGCCGACGTGCCGCTGCTGCTCGTGGTCGGATCGCTGTTGTTCATCCTGTCGTCGACCGTGAACTACCTGATCCTGGCGTTCGAGGCCACGCGCGAAGCCGAGCGCGCCGCGCTCGAGTTGAAGATCCACGCGCGTGACGCCGAGCTGCGCGCGTTGCGCGCCCAGCTCAATCCACACTTCCTGTTCAACAGCCTGAACGCGATCGGCGCGCTGGCCGGATCCGACGCGGCGGGCGCGCGGCGCATGTGCTCGCTGCTGTCCGAGTTCCTGCGCCGCACGCTCGTGCGCGGCGCCGAGCGCGAGCTGCCGCTCGCCGAAGAGGTGGACCTGGCCGATGCGTATCTGGGCATCGAGGAAGTGCGCTTCGGCGACCGGCTGCGCGTCGAGCACGACGTCGAGACGTCGGCGCTCGATTGCCGCGTGCCGTCGCTGCTGCTCCAGCCGCTCGTCGAGAACGCGATCGCGCACGGCATCGCCGCGGTGGTCGAGGGCGGCGTCATCCACATCCGCGCGCGCGAGCGCGGCGGTCGGCTCGAGATCGAGATCGACAACCCGTTCGACGCCGAGGCGCCGCGCCGGCCGGGCCACGGCGTCGGCCTCGGCAACGTGCGCGAGCGCCTCGCGGCGCGCCATCCCGGGCAGTCGCGCGTCGAGGCGCGCTCGAACGGCGATCGCTACCAGGTGACGCTGAGCCTGCCGGCGGTGCGCGCGTGAGCGGCGGCGGCACGGGGCGCGCGGGCGGCGGGGCCGGCGTGACGCCGGAGCTTCCCGGCGCGGGCGACCCAAAGCGCATCCGCACGCTCATCGTCGACGACGAGCCGCTCGCGCGCTCGCTGCTGCGCGAGTACCTGGCGGCGCATCCCGACATCGAGATCGTGGCCGAATGCGCGAACGGCTTCGAGGCGGTGAAGGCCGTCGCCGAGCACGAGCCGGACCTGCTGTTCCTCGACATCCAGATGCCGAAGCTCACCGGCTTCGAGGTCGTGGATCTGCTGGAGCGCGACGTCGCGGTCGTGTTCGTGACCGCGTACGACGAGCACGCGCTCAAGGCGTTCGACGTGCACGCCATCGACTACGTGCTGAAGCCTCTCGAGCCGGCGCGCCTGGCGCGCACGCTCGAGCACGTGCGCCGCCTGATCGGCGTGCCCGGGACGAACGCGCGCTACCGCGAGGTCGCGGCCGCGTCGCTGCCCGAGACGAAGCGGCCCGATCGCATCCTGATCCGCGACCAGGCGAAGGTGCACGTCGTGCCGGTCGAGCAGGTCGACTACCTCGAGGCGCTGGACGACTACGTGTGCGTGCACGCGGGCGGGGTCAAGCACCTCAAGCAGCAGACGCTGGCCGAACTCGAACGCCTGCTCGACCCTGAGCGCTTCGTGCGCATCCACCGCTCGTACCTCCTGAACGTGGAGCGCCTCGCGCGCATCGAGCCGTTCGGCAAGGACAGCCGCGTCGCCGTGCTGAAGAGCGGCGCCGAGCTGCCGGTGAGCCGCGCCGGCTACCAGCGCCTCGCGAAGCTGATGTAGGGGGAGGGGGCGAGGCCGCGCATGGCCACCGGGTCGACCGCGGGCGCGTCTATCCCCGCGACTCGGCCTTCGCCGCGCGCCCGCTCTCGAAGTAGCTGCGCTTGAGGCGCGTCATCAGATCGTCGCGCCGGTCGTACAGGCGCTTGAGCTTGCGCGGCGCGTGGCGCGCCAGCGCGTACGCGGTGAGCAGCGGCAGCGTGATCGTCGAGTCCGCGTAGCAGATGACCGTGCCCGGCAGCTGATCGGGATCGATCTTGCCCCAGCTCACCGCTTCGGCCGGCGTCGCGCCCGAAAGTCCGCCGGTGTCGGGACGCGCGTCGGTGCACGCCAGGAAGTAGTCGTGGCCCTTCTCGGCGATGCCGAGCACTTCCTGGATCTGCGGCTCGGTCTGCAGCAGGAAGTTCTTCGGGCTGCCGCCGCCCAGGATCCACACCGCGCTTTTTCCCCCGTTCGCCTTCGCGTCCCACACGATGGCGGCGGTCTCGTTGACGTCGGCATTGACGTCGAACTGGAGCTTGTTCCCCTCGAGCGCCTTGGCCGCGACGTTCATGCCGATCGAGGAGTCGCCGGGCGACGACGTATAGATGGGGACGCCGTATTCCCAGGCCGCGGCCAGCAGCGAGCGATGGCTGAGCCCCAGCGCCTCTTCGCGCGCGCGCACGTACCTGCCGCACAGGTTGTGGAACTCGGCCGTGCTCATGGTGCGCTGGAACTCGGGGCCGGAGATGATCTCGCGGAAGAACGCGTCGGTGTCGAGCAGCACGGAGTAGTCGAAGAACACGTCGTAGATGCGCACGACGCCCTTCTCGCGCAGCTCGACGTCGTCGGCCTGCCACGTGCCGGTGTGCATCGACAGCCCGATGCCGAAATGCGTGTCGTGGTACAGATTCGCGCCCGTCGACACGATCCAGTCGACGAAGCCGGCCTGCATGAGCGGGATGATCGCGCTCATGCCGAGCCCCGCCGGCGTCAGCGCGCCGGTGACGGACAGAGCCACCGTCACGTCGTCGGCCAGCATGCGCTCGTTCAGCAGCCGCGCGCCTTCGCGCAGGCGCGCACCGTTGTACGCGAGGAACGCCTGGTCGACGAGATCGGCCGCGCTCTCCTTGCCGGTGATGGCCGGCGGATCAATGCGCGGTCCGGTGATGTGCGGGTTGCGGCGGGCGGTCATGGTGGCTCCCAAGGGTCGCTTCGAGCCCAGCGTGCGTGGCGAAGACGCGCACCATAGCGCGACCGCGTCCCACGCGGCAACGCGAGGCGGCCCTCGGAACCCGCCGTGAGCGTCGCCGGCACGGCGCGCGCGGAGCGTCGCCCACGAGATTTCTGCATCGGGCTCTAACGCCAAGGCGCACACCACCCTCGCGACCGGCGCCGCGTTTCGACTCAAGCCCCGCTCAAGCCCGCGGCGCGAGCCTCATCGCGTCGCCATCGGGGTCGGGGCCCGATGGACGGCGCGCTCTCCCCGAGTGTCCAGACTCGTCATGAGGAGGCTGTCACCGTGCGCTCAGCGTCCCGTTTTCTCGTCGTCCCGCTGTTGCTCGGCTTCGCCGCCGGCGCCTCGCGCGCCGCGACGCCGTCGACGGTCACGATCCACGCCACCGACACACAGCAGACGTTCCAGACCGCGCTGCTCGCCGGCGCCAATCCCACGACCGATCGCTCGACGTGCGTGTTCGGCGTGAGCTGCGACACGCTGCACCTGGTGATCGCGCCCGGCGACTACACCGGCAAGCGGCTGCGCATCGCGATCGACTGGCTCGTGCCGGCGAACGACTTCGACCTCTATACGTTCGAAGACGTCGTCGACGGAACGAGCGACGGCATCTCGAACGACGGCGTGCCCGGCACGCACGAAGAGGTCCCGCTCGCGCTCGGCGGTGTCGTGAGCGCGCCGCGCGTGATCGCCATCGAAGTCGTGTCGTCGACCACGTCGCCCGAGATGGTGAACGGCACGATCTCGCTCGTCGCGCCGCCGCCCGCGCGCACCGCGACGATCACGACGCCCGATCACTTCTACTTCAGCCCCAGCGTGACCGTGCTCGCGCCCGGCGCGGGTCGTGACTGCGAGCCGAGCTTGCGCGTGGACACACGCGGCAACTGCTACGTCGGCGGGATCCGCGGCGTGCCGGCTGGCGTCGACATGTGGCGCTTCGATCTCGATCCCACGAGCCCGACCTTCGATCCCCAGCTGCGCAATCCGCTGTACCTGGGCCAGCCCGACGCGTTCTCCGCGAACGACACGACGGGCGGCAAGGATGGCGGCGGCGACATCGACATCGCGACGTCATTCCCGACCGGCCCCAGCGCCGTGCCGGTGGTGACCGTGGTGAGCCTAGCCGCCGCCAATATCTCGTCGGCCACGTCGACGGACCGTGGCGTGACGTTCGTGCACCACCCCGACGGCAACGTGATCCCGTCCGACGATCGACAGTGGATCGAGGCGCAGGGCGCGGACACGGTATACGACTTCTATCGCGCGCCGGTCCCGGCCACGGGGTTGTTCGTCGATCGCTCCACGGATCACGGCGCGACGTGGCCCACGACGTCGCTCGTCAGCCCGACGGGCTCGACGCCCGGCTACATCGACATCGATCACACGACCGGCATGATCTACGTGTCGCACGTTTCGTCGAGCGCGCTGTTCGTGTCGCGTTCGCCGGATCGCGGCGCGACGTGGACCACCGTGACGGTGGACAACAGCACGTCGCATCACAACTTGTTCGACGTGGTCAAAGTCGGCGAAGACGGCGCGGTGTACGCGACGTGGAGCGACCGACGCGCCATCTATCTCGCACACTCGCTGGACCACGGCGTGACGTGGAGCGCGCCCGTGCAGGTCAGCGGGCCCGAGTCGCAGTCCGCGCTGTTCCCGTGGCTCGAAGCGGGGAGCGCGGGCCGCGTCGTCGTCGTGTGGTACGGCAGCGCGACGCCCGGCAACATCGACGCGTGCGACTGGCAGGTCTACGCCGCGTTCACGTCCGACGCGACGGCGCAGAATCCGCACGTCCAGATCGCGCAGGTCAGCGATCACATCGTGCACTCGAGCAACATCTCGCTCGGCGGGCTCGGCGTCGACACGCCGGTGACGCCGCAGGCCAATCGCAATCTGTGCGACTACTTCCAGGTCGCGATCGACCCGCAAGGCGCGTGCGTCGTCGCGTTCTCGGACGATCACAACGACTTCGACGGAAACACGTACGTCGCCCGGCAGCTCGCGGGGCCGAGCCTGTACGCGTCCGCGAACGGCGGGAGCGGCGAGCTCGTGCCGGTCGCGACCACGCCTCTGCCGGCGCCCGATCCCGACCAGCCCGAGGTCACGGACTTCCTGCACGACGCGACCGGCAGCAGTCTGCAGCCGATCCCGACCGACAATCCGTTCGACATCCTGTCCATCGACTACGCGTGCCAGCAGTCGCCCGTGCCGCAGCTCGAAGTGCGCATGAAGGTCAGCGCGCTCGCGCCCGTGCCGTCGAACGCGACGTGGCGCGTGAACTTCACGGCAAACGCGCCGAACCGCATCGGCGACCGCGGCGATCAGTTCTTCCTGCAGGCCCGCACCGACACGCTGCCCACCGGCTCGTTCGTGTTCGGCACCGCGACGCGCGATTCCAACGGCTCGTTCACGTACGCGGCACGCGGCGCCGCCGACTTCGGGACGTTCGACACCGCGAACAACGAAGTGGTCATGCGCCTCGCGCTCACCAAGCTGGACCCGTTCGTCACCCACGGACCGCCGGTCCGTGCCGGCTCCTATCTCGTGGGGCTGCGTGGTGCGACGGGAACGTTTGGAGCGAGCGCGGGGCGCGACGTGACGCGCGGCGGCGGCGAGTTCCGCATCTGCCCCGAGATGCTGTCCGTCGAGCCGACGGTCGAGACCACGTTCGCGATGAGCGCGCCCATGCCGAATCCTTCGCGCGGCGGGGCGACCGTGAGCCTTTCGCTCTCGCACGCGGCGTGGGTCGAGGTCGCGGTCTTCGACGCCCAGGGCCGGCGTGTGCGCACGGTGCACGCCGGCACACTGGCCGCGGGGATCACGCGCGTCGCGTGGGACGGCCGCACGGACGCGGGTCATGCCGCGCCGAGCGGCGCCTACTACGTGCGCATGATCGCGGGCGGCAAGGCGGCGGGACAGAGACTCATCGTGGTGCGCTGAGCGGCCTCGCACAGCCGCTCGGCAATCCGGGGCGGGGCGCAGAAGCATCGCGCCCCGCCTCGAGTGTTTGGGGGGAGAGGCGAGGCGCTCGGAGGCGGAGCTACACCGCCGGCGCTCGGACCGCCGCGCCTTCCGAGATTGGGACGATCTTCGGCGGCTCGGGCGTGAAGTCCTCGCCTGGATTGATGAACTGGTTCTGCTCGAACGCGTACTGGCGGTCGTGCAGATGGCGGTAGCGGCCGTTCAGCGCGATCAGCTCCTGGTGCGTGCCGCGTTCGACGACTTCGCCGTTCTCGAGCACGAGGATCTGATCCGCGCTGCGGATCGTCGACAGCCGGTGCGCGATCACGAAGGTCGTGCGTCCGTGGCGCAGGCGGTTGAGCCCGTCCTGGATCAGCGCCTCGCTCTCGCTGTCGAGGCTCGAGGTGGCCTCGTCGAGGATCAGGATGCGCGGGTCCGCGAGGATGGCGCGGGCGATGGCCACGCGCTGGCGCTGCCCGCCCGACAGGCGCACGCCGCGTTCGCCGACGATCGTGTCGTACTGCTTTTCGAAGCCTTCCACGAACTCGTCGCAGTGCGCGATGCGGCTCGCGCGGCGCACGTCTTCGAACGACGCGTCGGGGCGCGCGAACGCGATGTTCTCGTGGATCGTGCCGTCGAACAGGAAGTTGTCCTGCAGCACGACGCCGAGCGCGGAGCGGTACTCGCCGAGGCGCAGCGTCTCGAGATCGTGGCCGTCGATGGTGATGCGGCCGTGCTTCGGATGATTGAACGCCATGACCAGGCTGATGAGCGTGCTCTTGCCCGAGCCGCTCGAGCCGACGAGCGCCGTCGTGCTGCCGGCCGGCGCGCGCAGCGTGATGTGCTTGAGCACGGGCAGATCCGGCCGGTACTCGAACGTCACGTCCTCGAACGCGATGTCGCCGTGAATCGTGGCGAGCCCGTCGCGTGCTACATCGCCCTGGTCCTCGGTGTCCATCGCCAGCACTTCGCGAATGCGGTCGAGCCCGGCGAACGCTTCGCTGATCTGCGTGCCGATGGCCGCCATCTCGATGAGCGGCGCTGCCATCATCGCGGTGAACGACAGGTACATGACGAGCTGGCCGACCGTCATCTGCCCCATCACGACCGAGCGGCCGCCCAGGAGGATCATGATCACGCCGACGAGTCCGACGATCACCGATGACAGCGCGGTCGTGGCCGACACGCCGGTCATCGACTCCTTGATGTTGCGGAACAGCGCGTGCGCGCCGTGTGCGAACACGCGCTGCTCGCGCCGCTCTGCGACGTACGACTTGACCACGCGAATGCCCTGCAGCGACTGCGAGAGCCGGCCGGTCACGTCCGCGTTGATCTTGCCGCGCTCGCGGAACACCGGGCGCAGCCGAGAGAACGCGATCGACATGAACGCCGCGAACGCGCCGAGGATGACGAGCGTGACGAGCGTGAGCTTCCAGTTGAGGCGCAGCAGCACGACGAGCACGATCGACGACGTGACGACGCCGCCGACCAGCTGCACGAGCCCCGTGCCCACGAGGTTCCGGATGCCTTCGGCGTCGCTCATGATGCGCGAGATGAGGACGCCGGTCTGCGTCTGGTCGAAGTAGCGCACCGGCAATCGCGTGATGCGCGCCTGGACGCGCTTGCGCATGTCGGTGATGGCGCGCTGCCCGGCCACGCCCACGACCTGCGACAGCGCGAACGACGTGATGCCCTGCACGACGGTCGCGCCGGCCACGGCCAGCGCGAGGGGCACGAGCAGCTCCGTCTTGTGCTTGCCGATGACGTCGTCGATCAGGAGCCGCGGCGTCCACGGCAGGATCAGGCCCGAGACGCGATTGACGACCATGAGCAGCAGCCCGAGCGCGAGCTGGCGACGATGATTCCAGATCAGCGCGCGCGCTTCGCGCCACGCCTGCTGCGAGGACGCTTTCTTCTTCTGCTTGTCGGTGGTGTTGTCGGGATCGGGGCTCATCGAGTCCTTGGGATGCCGGCCTCATGGATCGGATCGTGCGGAATTTCGCGTGCGGGCATCATACATGCCGCAAGCAGGACGCACCGCCCGGGTGGACGGCGCGTCGTACGACCGCGGCGTGGCGCGTGCCCCGCGCCCCTAGTGCTTGGCCGCCCCGCCCGCGCGCTGCGCCTGGACTTCGGCGATCTTCGCCTTCTCGTTCGGGAACAGTCCAACCTGCGCGAGTCGCGGCACGAGATCGACCCATTGCGGCTCGGCGGCAAAAACCTTCTTGAACAGGGCGAGCCCCTCGGGGGCGCGACCGTTCGTGTACATCGAGACCGCGGCCCAGAAATTCAACTCGACGACGTCGGGCGCGAGCTTCGACGCCTCTTCGTACGCCTTCAGCGCTTCTTCCGGCTTCTTCTCGGAGATGAAGTTGTCGCCCTGATCCTCGAGATCGTACGCGCGGCGCAGGCGCATCAGGCGCTTCAATTCGGCGAGCGGATGCGGCGAGTCCTCGACGCGTAGATCCATGACTTTGTCGTTCCACGGCTTTCCGGTCGAGACCGGCTTCACGATCAGGATCGCCGCCGACTGCATGCCGCGGATGTCGCCGCCTGCCTTCTGCCCGGCCTCGAGCGCCGCGAGCATACGATCGGCGAGATCGCCCGTGGCTTTTTCGTATGCCGCGCTCATCGCCGGCCACACCTGGTCGCTCGCCATCAGGTTCGCCTGGCACGAGTACTGGTCGCCGCTCTTGTGCCCGGCGAACGGGATGCAGTTCTTGCCGCTGTATGTCGCCACGTTGCCCTTCGCGTCGACCATCGCCACCTGGCGGCCTTCGTTGTGCGCGTCGGCCTTGAGCAGCGAATCGAGCGCCTCCTGCGCGGTCATGCCCTGCTTCATGAGCGCGAGACCGTTCGGGCCGTAGTCGACGAGCACGAGCGACTGCGTCGCCACCGCGCCGACGCCGGCCTCGGCCCACGGCACGACCGGCCCGACCGAGAAGTAGTGCGACTGGACCGCGACGCCCATCTGCCCGGTCTTGGGATCGCGCGCCACGATCGAGTACGTGTGAGCGAGCGGCTGCGGCGCCGCGTTTCCGGGCGCGACGGCGTGAGCGGCGGACGGGGAGGCCAGGATCAGCGCGACGAGCGGCGGGATTCGGCGCATGTGGGACTCCGAGTTGGAGAGGCGGGTGCGGACAACGGGTTCCTGGCTCAACTCGTTCTGGAACGAGTTGGGCGCGAGATGAGCGGCAGTATAAAGGAGGGGCCCGGCGAGTGGTTCGGGCTGCCACAACTCCGGTTCGCAACGGATCACCGCGGCCGGCGCGGCATCGCGTACAATCGCCGCGTCCGGATGCACCGCGCGACGTGACCGGCCCCTGCGCCGCGCGCTCCCCCGGAGTACCGATGAGGCCGACTCCTCTCCGCGCGCGATCCCGGGCGCGGCCGCACATCGCGCTCGCTCGCGTGCCGCGCGCATTCCACGCGCTGGCCGGACTTGCGCTGCGCGCTGCTCTGGCTCCGAGCGCGCTTGCCCTGCTGGCCCTTGCTCGGCGCGTCGTCATGCCGACTGCGCTCGCCCTGCTCGCCGTCACCGTGCAGTGCGCCATCGCGCGCGCCGATCCCGCGCCGCGCGCGACCGCCGCCGCGGTCGAGTCCGCCGCGCCGCTCAAGATCGACGGTGCGCTCGACGAACCGGCGTGGCGCTCGGCGCCCGAGATCGCCGCGTTCCAGCTGATGGCGCCGCGCGAAGGTCAGGCGCCCGACGAATCGACGTCCGTGCGCGTACTCGTCGATGGCGATCGCGTCGTGTTCGGCATCTGGTGCGAAGCGCGGCGCCCGCTGCGCGCGAGCCTCGCGCCGCGCGACGAGATCACGGACGGCGATCACATCGCCGTGCACCTCGACCCGGAAGGCGACGGCCAGCGCGCGTACATCTTCGGCATCAATCCCTACAGCGTGGAGCTGGACGGCATTCTCACCGAAGATCCCGACTTCAAATGGGACGCCGTGTGGGACGGCGCCGCGCGCGTGGAGGACGGCGCGTGGACGGCGGAGATCGCCGTCCCGTTCAAGGTCATGCGCTTTCCGCCGCACGGCGCGCGCCCGTGGCGCGTGTGGATCCGCCGCGAGATCACCGCGTGGAACGAGGTCGCGGTGTGGCCGCTGTACCGATTCAGCGAAGCGGGACGGATCATGCTGCAGGCCGCCGACCTCACCGGACTCGAGAGCGTGAGCGGCGGGCGCGACGTGCGCGTCGAGCCGTACGTGTTCGGCTCGGCGGAAGGCGCGCGCGACTACGTCCAGCCGGGCGGCTTCACGCCGTGGAGCGACGATCGCCATCGCGAGGCCGGGCTCGATCTGCAGACCGCGCTCACCAGCGCGCTCGCGCTGAACGCGACGTGGAATCCCGACTTCAGCCAGATCGAAGCCGACGCGCTGCAGATCGATCTCAATCAACGCTTCCCGCTCCAGTACCCGGAGAAGCGCCCGTTCTTCCTCGAGGGCGGAGAGGCGTTCGCGACGCCGCTCGAGATGGTCTACACCCGGCGCATGTCGGACCCGGACGCCGGCCTCAAGCTGACCGGGCGCGTCGGTCCCGCGAACACCGGCGTACTCGTGCTGCGCGATCGCGGCGGCGCGTCGCTTGCGGGCTCGGGCCAGGGCTACGACGGCCTGTCGTGGCCCGGCGCGTTCGCGCTCGCGCGCGCACAGGTGCCGTTCGGCAACGGCTCGAGCGTCGGCGTGCTGCTGGGCGGTCACTCGCAGGGCGCGTGGAACGACCCCGCGTCGCCGTCGACCGACAGCACGTCGCGCAACGGCCTCGCCGCGCTGGATGCCCAGTGGCGCATCTCGAACCGCTGGACCGCGGTCGGGCAGCTCGGCCTCACCGAGACGAAGTTCCATCACGGCTATGACGCCGCGACGTCGCGGGCCGACGAGAGCCGGCACGGCGCGATCGGCCTCGCAGGCGCGGATTACAGCGACCGCGGGCTCAAAGTGCACGTCGCGCATCGCCACGTGTCGCCCGACTATCGCGACGAACTCGGGTATCAGGAACGCGTGGGCGTCGAGTACGACGAACTGAACGGCGGCTGGGACCTGTACCCCAAGGCCGGCGCGCTGCAGAGCGTCACGCCATACAGCGACAATCTCGTCGTTCACGACCACACCGGTCGCATCGAGTACGTGGATCTGAATCCGTACGTCGTGTTCCAGTTCCGGCGCAACCTGTGGGCGACGCCCGGCTGGCACGCGTATCAGGAGCACTGGCTCGGCCGCACGTACCGATATTCGCGCGCGCACGTCTCGCTCGGTGACACGGAATGGCGACCGCTCGCGATCTCGGTCGAGACGCAGTTCGGGCAGGGTCTGTTCTACGGCGCGACCGACGCCGAGTCGTTCGTCGGCTGGACCGACATCGACCAGCTCACGCTGACCGCGCGACCGTCCGAGCGGCTGACGTCGGCGATCGACGTGCAGCACCTGCGCGTCGCGCGTCATGCCACGTCCGGCCAGGTGCTCGACGTGTGGGTGACCGGCGTCAACACGACGATGCAGTTCACGCGCAGCCTGTACGCGCGCGTCTATCCCCAGTTCGACGGCGAGATCGAGCACTTGAACGCGGACGCGCTCGTCGGCTACGTCGTGCACCCCGGCACCGTGCTCTACGTCGGCGTCAACAGCGGCTTCGATCGCCTCGACCACCGCCAGCGCCCGACGCGGCGGCAGGTGTTCGTGAAGGCGTCGTACCGGCTGGGGATCTAGCGGGCGAGCGCGAACGTCCCGTTGGGATCGAGCGCCTGGCGCGCCTGCTCGCGCAGGACGCGCAGCGCGGACGACGGGGGCGATGGCGGCGTGAGCGCGGCGAGGCCGCGCGCGTTCGTGAGCGCGAAGCCCTTTGCGTGGAGTTCGAGCAGCATCGCATCGACGTCGGGAGAGGGGGCGTCCGCCGCGCCGTCTTCGACGTCCGCGCCGTGCGGGAACACGTGCAGCTTCCCGCACGCGGCATGGAACACCGCGCGATCGAGCGGCGGACGCGATGGCGCGCCGGCTGCCGCCGTGTTCGCGCCCGCGCCGGTGCCCGTCGCGCCCGCGCCATCGCCCGTCGCGCCCGCGCCATCGCCCGTCGCCCACGCCGCGAGCGCCGCGGGCGTGTGCGTCGCGCTCGTCAGCGTCAGCCGCGGCCCCATCAGTTCTTCCAGGTCCGCGAGGTGCTGCCACAGCGTGAGCGCCGAGGCGCCGGCCAGCTTCAGCTTCGGCGTGCCGAGCGCGTCGCGCGTCGCGGCGCACATGGCTTCGACGTGCGGCGCGTCGCCTTCGAAACCGACGACGACGGTGAACGCGGTGCCGTGGGCGAACACGGGGTTGCGCATGGCGATCGCGCTGCCGACGACGCTGAGCACGGCCGGCTCCATGCGCGGGAAGCGCGCCCAGCGCGCGGCGTCGGCGACGTCGCCGGCCTCCATCGCGTAGATCATCGCCGCGCGCGCTTCGGGCGCCGGCTGGAGCTTGAGGCTGGCCTCGACGATCACCGCGAGCGAGCCGTGCGAGCCGCACAGCAATCGATGGGTGCCGTATCCCGCGACATTCTTCACGACCTTGCCGCCCGAACGCGCGGCGACGCCGTCGCCGGTCACGAAGCGCGCGCCGAGGATGCGATCGCGCGGCGCACCGAGCAGCAATCGGCGCGGCCCGGACGCGTTCGCCGCCAGCGTGCCGCCCAAAGTCGCGCCCCACGCCTTCGCGGCCTCCATCGGGAGCTCGAGCCCGCGCGCCGCGACGGCGTCGCGCAGCGCTTCGATCGTCACGCCGCACTCAGCCGTCAGCGTCAGGTCTTCGGGTTCGAACTCGACGATCTTCGCGAGCCCGCGCAGGTCGAGCGCGATGTCGTAGCGTTCGGGCGCGCGCTCCCACGACAGCGCGACGCCGCCGCCCCACGGTACGACGCCGAGCCGCTCGCCGGCCGCGGCGCGCACGGCCTCGACCAACTCGTCGCGATTCGCCGGGCGCACGGCCGCGCCGGGCGCGCGCCCGGACATGGCGTACGACGCGGGGTCGACCGCGCGCGAAGCGTCGAGCCCGATGACCGCGCTCAGATCCACGGTCCCTCCACGTCTTCGCGCGGGCGCTGGCCGCCGTGCGAGCGCGGCACGAACGTCGCGCCAGCGTGCGCATGCTCGCGTGCGTCCGCGTGCGAGCCCTCGCGGCATCCGCCGCC
>Ga0310810_10000811_pt1 | contig 31680 bp, 35 predicted proteins | sample NCmetagenome_FD_207641 | JGI IMG/M metagenome (GOLD analysis project Ga0310810, IMG submission 207641) | Soil microbial communities from experimental microcosm in Duke University, North Carolina, United States - NC | ecosystem: Engineered > Artificial ecosystem > Soil microcosm > Unclassified ... | reverse complement strand
GAACCTCGTGTCGACGGCCAACTACAGGACCAGCGCGGCCGCCGCGGCCGTGAGGCACGTGGCCAGCGTACCCGCGACGATCGATTTCATGCCGAGCGCGACGATCTCGCCGCGCCTCTCGGGACACATCGTGCCGAGCCCGCCGATCATGATGCCGAGGCTGCCGAAATTGGCGAAGCCGCACAGCGCATAGGTGAGCAGCACGCGGCCGCGCTCCGAGAAATCGCCGCGCGCGGCGAGCTCGAGATAGGCCACCAGCTCGTTCAGCACCGTCTTCGTGCCGAGCAGGGCGCCCGCCGCCGGCGCCTCGCTCCACGACAGGCCGGCGAGCCACGCGAGGGGCGCGAGCGCCCAGCCGAGCAGCCCCTGGAGGCTGTAGGGAGCGATCGCGAAGTTGACGAGGGCGACCAGCGCCACGAACACCACCAGCATCGCCACGATGTTGACGAGCAGCTGCGCGCCTTCCAGCGTGCCGCGCGTGATCGCGTCCATCGCGCCGCTCGCCTCCGACCGGAGCTGCAGCGCGCCGCCGGTCAGGGCGCCCTGCGGCGGCACCATGACAAAAGCGACCACCAGCGCCGCCGGTGCGGAGAGGATCGAGGCGATGAGCAGGTGCGCCACCGCGCCCGGCACGCTCGCGCCGAGGATGCTCGCATAGAGGAAAAGCACCGTGCCGGCGATCGACGCCATGCCGCCGACCATGATCGCGAACAGCTCGCCGCGCGAGACCTGGCCGAGATAGGGCCGCACGAGGAGCGGCGCCTCGACCATGCCGACGAACACGTTGGCCGCCGTGGAAAGGCCCACCACGCCGCCGATGCCCATCGACTTGCGCAGCAGCCAGGACAGCGCGTGCACCACCGCGGGCAGCACGCGCCAGTGGAAGAGCAGCGCCGAGAGCGCGCTCATCACCAGCACGATCGGCAGCGCGCGGAACGCGAGCACGAAGCTCGCCCCGGCGTTCGTCACCGCGAACGGCGCCGGGCCGCCGCCGAGGTAGCCGAACACCAGGCTCGTGCCGGCCTGGGTCGCGCGCTCGAGCACGAGCAGCGCGTCGTTCAGGCGCAGGAAGGCGTTCTTCATGAAGGCGAGCCTGAGGCATGCCGCGGCCAGCGCGATGAGCAGCGCGAGCCCGGAGATCACCGCGCGCCACGGCACGCGGCGCCGATCCTCGCTCGCGAGCCAGGCGAGTGCGACGAGCCCGCTCATTCCGAGCAGGGCATGCATAGAATCAGGCATGCTGGAAGTGAGCTGCCTTTGCGCCGAGTGGTGCCACGTCTGCGTCGCGTACCGCCCGGGCTTTCTCGCCCTCGGCGGCGAGTTCCCGCAGGCGCGCTTCCGCTGGATCGACATCGAGGACCAGGCCGACGAGGTCGCCGACCTGGAGGTCGAGAACTTCCCGACCCTGCGCGTGACGCGCGGCGACGCGGTGCTGTTCCACGGGCCGATGGAGCCGCATCATGGCCAGCTGCGCCGGCTCCTCGAGTCGCTCATGAGGTGAAGACGGTGGCGATCGTGCGCTGGATCGCCTCGGCGGCCGCGCGCGGGTCCGCGGCCTGGCGGATCGGCCGGCCGACGACGATGTAGTCGGCGCCGTTGGCGAACGCCTGCGCCACGTCGACCGTGCGCTTCTGGTCGTCGCTCGTTTTTCCGATGGGCTGGTTGTCGACCGGGCGGATGCCGGGCGTGACGACGAGCAGCCGGTCCCGGAACTCGGCCTTCAGCCGCGGCGCCTCGAGGCCCGAGGACACCACGCCGTCGCAGCCCGCCTCCATGGCGCGCCGCGCGCGCGAGAGCACCAGCCGCTCGACGTCGCAGGAAAACCCCAGGTCGTCGAGGTCGCCGCGGTCGAGGCTGGTGAGCACGGTCACGGCGAGGATCTTCAGCTCCCCCTTCTCGCGCGCCGCCGCCTGCATCACCGCCTGGTTGCCGTGCACGGTGGCGAAGGTGATGCCGCGGCCGCGCAGGTTGGCGACGGCGCGCGCCACGGTTTCCGGGATGTCGAACATCTTCACGTCGGCGAACACCCGGTTGCCGCGCGCGACCAGCCAGTCGACCAGCTCGAAATAGCCGCGCGACATGGCGAGCTCCAGCCCCACCTTGTAGAAGGACGCCGCGTCGCCGATGCGCTCGACCAGCGCGCGCGCCTCTTCGCTCGTCGGCACGTCGAGGGCGACGATCAGCCGCTCCCTACGGTTCATCGCTCGTCTCCTTCGCCAGGAATTCGCGCAACGATACCCCGAGATCGGGATGCACGCCGACCGCCTCGGCGTCGAACACGTAGGCGCGGTAGACGTCGGCGATGCGGATCGCCGTCGCGTCGCGCGCCAGCACCCAGGCGTCGCCGTGCTCGGTGCGCGCCGCCCAGCCGCGCGCCGCGGCGCGCTCGAGGATCGCCTCGCAGCGGTCCGGCAGCATGCGCAGCTCGCGCGCCAGCGCGTTGAGCCGCACGACACGCCCCTCGACATGGGCGCGCGCCAGCGCGCGCAGCACGCCGAGCGCGTCGGCGAGCGCCTCGCCGGGGACGCGGTGGCGCTCCGGCTTGGCGTGATACGCGGGCAGCATGGCGGTGAAGATGGCACCGGTGAGCACCACCAGCCAGGACAGGTACAGCCAGACGAGGAAGATCGGGATGGTGGCGAACGCGCCGTAGATGAGCTTGTAGGTCGTGACGCGCGCGAGATAGAAGGCGAAGCCGCGCTTCGCGATCTCGAAGCCGAGCGCCGCGAGGATCCCGCCGACCAGGGCATGGCGCCACTCGACGCTGCGCGCCGGCACGACGCCGTAGAGCAGCACCAGCGCGCCGCAGGTGAAGAGGAACGGCAGGACGCCGAGCATCGCGTCGGTGGCAATGTCGAGCGACAGCGCGCCGAGCGACTCGCGCACCGCCAGGTAGGTCGCCGAGAGGCTCGCGCCGACCAGCACCGGCCCGAGGGTGATCACCGCCCAGTAGACGAACACGTTCTGCAGCACCGAGCGCCGCCGCTGCACCCGGAAGATGCGGTTCAGCGCGTTGTCGACCGTGAGCATCAGCATCACCGAGGTGACGGCGAAGCCGACCACGCCGACCGCGGTGAGGCGGCCGACGTTGCGCGTGAAGGTGTTCACCTGCTCCATCACCACCGTCACCGCCGAGGTGTTCGGCAGCAGGTTCCCGGTGACGAAGCGCTGCAGCGAGGCGATCCACTGGTCGAACACCGGGAAGGCGGTCGCCGCGGCGAGCGCCACGGTGAACAGCGGCACGAGCGCGAGCAGCGTGGTGTAGGTGAGGCTGCCCGCGGTCTGCGTCGCGCGCTCCTCGCGAAAGCGGATCACCAGCGCGACGGCGAACTCCCAGGCGGCGCGCAGGCGGGGATTTTCCATCGGTGCTCTTATGATACCGGCGCGCCATGAAAGCCCTGCGCCTCGCCGCCCTCGCCGCCCTCGCCGCGCTGATCGTCCTGTGCCTCGCCTGGGAGCTGTGGCTCGCGCCGCTGCGCCCCGGCGGCTCGCTGGTCGCGCTGAAGGCGCTGCCGCTCGCCCTGCCGCTCGCCGGCATCCTGGCCGGCCGGCGTTACACCTACCAGTGGTCGAGCCTGCTCATCCTCGCCTACTTCGCCGAGGGCGCGACGCGCGCCTGGAGCGACGCCGGGCTCTCCCGGCTCCTGGCATGGCTCGAGATCGCGCTGAGCATCGCCTTCTTCGCCGCCGCGGTAAGCTACGCGCGTGCAACGCAAGCTCGCCGCCATCCTTAGCGCCGACGCGCAGGGCTACAGCCGGCTCATGGCCGAGGACGATTCGGCCACCGTGCGCCTGCTCGGCACCTGCCGCGAGCTGGTGCGCAGCGCGATCGCCGGGCACCGCGGCCGGGTGGTCGACATGCCGGGCGACAACGTGCTCGCCGAGTTCTCCAGCGCGGTCGACGCGGTGCAGGCGGCCGCCGCCATGCAGGCGCAGCTCGGCGAATGCAATGGCAAGCTGCCCGAGGCGCGGCGCATGGCGTTCCGGGTCGGCGTCAACCTCGGCGAGGTCATCGAGGACGAGGGCGGCCGCATCTATGGCGACGGGGTGAACGTGGCCGCGCGCATCCAGGCGCTCGCCGAGCCGGGCGGCATCTGCGTCTCCGGCAAGGTGCACGACGAGGTGAGCCGCAAGCTGGAGCTCGCCTTCGAGGACGCCGGCGAGCACCGGCTGCACAACATCGCGGCGCCGGTGCACGTCTATCGCGTGCGCGCGGCCGGCGGCGGCGCGGTGCGCGCCGCGCCGGCGGGCGGCCGCGGCAAGCCGTCGATCATCGTCCTGCCCTTCACCAACATGAGCGGCGACCCGCAGCAGGAATTCTTCGCCGACGGCCTGACCGAGGACATCCTCACCGACCTGTCGCGCTTCCACGAGCTGTTCGTCATCTCGCGCAACACCTCGGCGCGCTACAAGGCACAGGCGGTCGACGTGCGCGCGGTGGCGAAGGAGTGCGGCGTGCAGTACGTGGTGGAGGGCAGCGTGCGCAAGCAGGCGAACCGCGTGCGCGTGACGGTGCAGCTGATCGACGCCGAGGCCGACGCCCACGTGTGGGCGGAGCGCTACGACCGCGAGCTGGACGACATCTTCGCGCTGCAGGACGAAGTCACCAAGGCGATCGTCGCGACGCTGCCCGGCCGCGTCGCCGCAGCAGCTCGCGACCGCGCCGAGCGCAAGCCGACGGAGAACATGGCGGCCTACGAATGCGTGCTCGCCGCCAAGGTGCTGCATCACCGATCGCTGCGCGAGGACAACACCCAGGCGGTGCGCCTGATCGAGCGCGCCATCGAGCTCGATCCGCAGTACGCGCACGCGCATGCCTGGAAGGCGTGCATCCTCGGCCAGCAATGGGGCTACGGCTGGTGCGCGGACCGCGCCGCCACCGAGCAGGTGATCCGCCGGGAGCTCGAGACGGCGCTCTCCCTGGACGACAAGGACAGCGACGTGCATCGCATCCTTGCGGCAGTGGAGATCATGCAGAACAACCACCAGAAGGCGAGCTACCACCAGCAGCGCGCGCTGGCGCTCAACCCGAACGACGATCTGATCGTCGTGCAGCAGGGCGAGCTGCTGACCTGGCTGGGCGAGGCCGAGGAAGGGGTCGAGTGGATCCGCAAGGCGATGCGGCTCAACCCCTTCCATCCGCCGCGCTTCTGGAGCCACTTGGCGCGCGCGCTGTTCGTCGCCCGGCGCCATGGCGAGGCCGCCGAAGCCCTGCAGCGCATGGGCGCGCCGGACTTCATGAACCTTGCGCTGCTCGCCGCCTGCTTCGCCGGTGCGGGCGATGCGGTGAACGCCCAGGCGCAGGCGCGCGAAGTGCTCAAGCGCAAGCCGGATTTCAGCGTCTCGCGCGACTATCTGGCGACGCTGCACTACCGGCGCGAGAGCGACCTCGCGCACCACCGCGACGCGCTGCTCAAGGCCGGCCTGCCGGCCTGACTCTCAGGGGCACTGCGCGAGGGCGGCCTGAAGCTCGGCGAGGCGCCGCTCGCGGACTGCGTCGTCCATGAACACGCGCTCGCCCTGCGCGTTGGTCTGCGCCAGGCGCCGGCCGGAGGCGAGCACGGCGCGCTGCTGGTGCAGGCTCGCACAACGGCGCTCGAGCGCGGCGCGGCGCGCCGCCTCGGCGCGCTCGGCATTGGCGCGCTCGAGCTGGCGGCGGCGGAAGTCCGCCTCCTGCTGCGCCGGATCGTCGCGCGGCGGCGCGAGACGCCCGGAAATCGGCGGGCTGGGCGCGATCTCGACCGCCGTGTTGGCGCAGCCGGGCGTCGGCTTGTCGGCATAGTGCGTCACGCCGTGCGCGTCGACGCACTTGTACATCTGCGCGCTCGCGCCGCCCATCCAGAAGAGGGCGAGCAACGCGGCGCCGGCGGGTCTCACCGGGCCGGGAACCTCGCCGACCCGTAGCGGATGACCAGCGTCGCCAGCGCGAGCAGCAGGATGGCGCCCGAGATCACGACGATTCCCCAGTCGGCCTGGTGATGCGCGGCCTGGACGTCGGCAAGGAGCATGCGCGTGAGCGCGGTCATCGCGACGTAGATGAGGAAGCGCACGGGCATGTGGTTGGTCTTGAAATAGATGCCGACCATCGCCCCGAGCTCGAGATAGATGAACAGCAGCAGGATGTCGTCGATCGGCGCGTGCCCCTTGGCGGTCATGCCGACGAAGGAGTAGATCGCCGACCAGACGATGGTGGCGCCGATGCCGAACAGCGCCAGGTAGTGGAAGGCCTCGACCAGCAGCGAGCCGACGACCTCCGAGAACCGGTGGATGCGCTCGCGCGCCGCCTGCGCCTGCTCCAGCGTCATGTGCCCTCCCCTTAGGTGCCCTGCCGCGCCGCCACTATAGCTGGTGCTGCGGGTTGAGCCGCTCCATCCTGCTCTCGAGGCGGTTGAGCGCGCTGATGTAGGCCTTCGCCGCGGCGACCACGATGTCGGTGTCGGCGCCCACGCCGTTGACGATGCGCCCGCCGCGCGCGAGGCGCACCGTCACCTCGCCCTGCGACTCGGTGCCGGTGGTGACCGCGTTCACCGAGAAGAGCAGCAGCTCGGCGCCGCTCTTGGCGATCGACTCGATGGCCTTGAAGGTCGCGTCGACCGGCCCGTCGCCCTCGGCTTCGGCCTGGTTTTCAACGCTGTCTTTCAATACCACGCGAGCCCGAGGGCGCTCTCCCATGCCGCTCGCCTGGCTCATCGTGACGAGCTTCCAGTGCTCCTCGGCCGAGGCGCCGGCCTGCTGGGCGACCAGCGCCTGCAGGTCCTCGTCGAAGATCTCGGCCTTCTTGTCGGCGAGGTCCTTGAAGCGCTGGAACGCCTTGTTCGCCGCGTCCTCGCTTTCCAGCTCGATGCCGAGCTCCTTCAGGCGCTGCTTGAAGGCGTTGCGCCCCGAGAGCTTGCCGAGCACGATCTTGTTGGTGCTCCAGCCCACGTCCTCGGCGCGCATGATCTCGTAGGTGTCGCGCGCCTTCAGCACGCCGTCCTGGTGGATGCCCGAGGCGTGGGCGAACGCATTGGCGCCGACCACCGCCTTGTTCGGCTGCACCACGAAGCCGGTGATCTGCGACACGAGCCGCGACGTGGGCACGATGTGCGTCGTGTCGATCTGCGTCTCCAGATGGAAGAAATCCTTGCGCGTGCGCACCGCCATCACCACCTCCTCGAGCGAGGTATTGCCCGCGCGCTCGCCCAGGCCGTTGATCGTGCACTCGATCTGCCGGGCGCCGCCGGTCTTCACCGCGGCGAGCGAGTTGGCAACCGCCATGCCGAGGTCGTTGTGGCAATGCACGCTCCAGACCGCGCTCGCGGAATTCGGCACCCGCTCGCGGATGGTCTTGATCAGCTGCCCGAACTGCTCGGGCACCGCGTAGCCGACCGTGTCCGGGAGGTTGATGGTCGTCGCGCCTTCCTTGATCACCGCCTCGAGCACGCGGCAGAGGAAGTCGAGGTCGGAGCGGCTGCCGTCCTCCGGCGAGAATTCCACGTCAGGGCAGTGCCGGCGCGCGAAGCGCACCGAGAGCCGCGCCTGCTCGAGCACCTGCTCGGGCGTCATGCGCAGCTTCTTCTCCATGTGCAGCGCGCTGGTGGCGATGAAGGTATGGATGCGCCACGGCCCCTTCGCCTCCTTCAGCGCGTCGAGGCCGCGCTGAATGTCCTTGTCGTTCGCGCGGCACAGGCCGCAGACCACCGACTCGCGCACCGTGCCGGCGATGGCGCGCACCGCCTCGAAGTCGCCGTTGGACGAGGCGGGGAAGCCCGCCTCGATCACGTCCACGCGCATGCGTTCCAGGGCGCGCGCGATGCGCAGCTTCTCGTCGCGGGTCATCGACGCGCCGGGGCTCTGCTCGCCGTCGCGCATGGTGGTGTCGAAAATGATCAAACGGTCTTTGCTCATGGCACTTTATCCCTGAAAGGATGGACTTTTCCCTTTCCGCCTTCGTGGGGCGGATCGGTCCAAGCTCGGATTGTGGATGGGGTATTTAGCGCGCGGGGCGCAGCAGCAGGCCGCCCAGCGCGAGAAGCGCGAGCGAGAGAGGAGCGAGAAGCCGAGCCTGCTGCATGAGGGGAACTATAGCCGAACGCCGAGCCTGCCTCAACCGGGGGTGATCACCCCGCAGGCGATGCGCGCGCCGGAATTGCCGGTCGGCTGCGTCTTGTAGTCGTCCGGATCGGCGTGCACGACCAGCGCACGGCCGACGATGCTGTTCGGCCCGGGCGAGAGCGTGACGCCGTCGATCGTCGCCTCGAGCTTCGCATGGCCGTTCTTCGCCGCTTGCAGGGCCGGCAGGTCGCCGGCGTGATGCTCGCCCGAGGCCGGATTGCCGTGGGCATGGCTGCCGGGGTTGAAATGGCCTTTCGCGCTCATCGCGTCCGGAGCGCTGCAGTCGCCCACCTCGTGGATGTGCAGCCCGTGCGCCTGGCCCGGCTTGAGGCCCTGAGCCAGAACCAGCACATGGACCTTGCCGCCCTGCTCCTCGAAAGTCGCCTCCCCGGCGGCCTTGTTGCCTTTGGTGGGCTTCAAAGCGGCGGTGGCGCGCAGCGGCTCCTCGCTCTGCTGCGGTGCGTTCTGGCAGGCGGCGAGCAGCCCGAGCGCCGCGCCGGCCACGATCATCGACTTGACGTGCATGATTTCTCCTCCCGGCTAGAATCTACTACAGGAGGAGGACCCCATGACAATCCCGAGGATCGCGGCAACCCTGGCGGCGGGGACGCTCGCCGTCGCCTTCGCCGTTCCCCAGCAGGCCGCCCTCGCGCAGGCGCCCAAGCCGGTCGTGCTGCGCTTCGCCGCCGACTTCTCGCCGCCGCCGCATCCGGCTGCGCTCGCGCTCGAGTATTTTGCGCAGGAGCTGCCGAAGGCGATTCCGGGCAGCCAGGCGCGCATCTATTACGCCGGCGCGCTGTACACCATTCCGGAAGCCTTCGAGGCCATGCGCCAGGGCAACCTGGAGATGAGCTGGATGCAGATGGGCAAGGCGGCGCCGGTCGAGCCGCGCATGATGGCCATGGTCGGCCCGGGCTTCCTCACCACGGTCGGCGCGGTCGACCACGTGGAGAGCACGCAGACCTACCAGCAGCTCGTCCAGCGACTCGAGAAGAACCAGCACCTCAAGGTATTCGGCACCGCGCACATGAGCTTCGGCATGGGCGTCGGCGGCCAGAAGCGCTACCTCAAGCCCGAGGACTTCACCGGCCGCAAGGTGCGCAGCATGGGGCCGGTCGAGAACGCCTCGCTTTCCAAGTGGAACGCCTCGCCGGTGGTCATGTCGTTCGGCGAAGTGCCGAACGCGCTGCAGTCGGGCGTGATCGACGGCCTGATGACCAGCATCGGCGGCTGGCTTTCGGTGAAGGAGCAGGCGCCGTACTACACCACCGGCGGTCCCGGCGCGTTCACCGGCGACTACTACATGATCGCCGCGAGCGCGCGCTGGTGGAACCGGCTGCCCAAACCCACCCAGGCGGCGCTCGAGAAGCTGGTGCAGCAGACGATTGCGCGCGAGAAGGAGCTCAACTGGTGCGTGGACCAGATGACCTACGAGAAGTATCGCGCGAGCGACCCGTCCCAGAAGGGCGTGTACTGGATGACACCGGCCGAGGTGCAGAAGCTGGTCGCCGCGGTCGGCGACGCGTCGCAGCGCTTCGTGAAGTCGAAGCTGCCGCCGGACGCGACCGGCATGGTCGACCAGTTCCACAAGGAGGCGCAGGCGCTGAACAGTAAGTACCCCCAGGGGTCGTCGCCGATCGAGAAGACCAACTGCGCGCAGTACAAGTCGGTCATCGTGATCAAGTAGCCGCCGCCGCATAACAACAAGGGGGGAGAGCGAGGGTGGAGAAGGCCTACGTGCTGTGGCGGGCGTTCCAGGAGAAGCTCCTGGCGCCCGTCGCCGCGGCGATCCTGCTCGGCTGCACGCTGCTCGCCCTGCTGGAGGTGGTGCGTCGCTACGTGTTCGGCGTGTCCTTCCACTGGCAGCAGGACGCCGTCACCTACTTCATCCTCAGCGCGGTGTTCCTCTATTTCGGCATCGCGCAACGCCGTGGCTCGCACCTCGCCGTCGATATCCTGCTGCACGCGCTGCGCACGGTCGGCCCGCGCACCCAGCGAGTGATGGAGTACATCGAGGTGGCGGCGACCATCTTCGCCTTCCTGTTCATGCTCGCGGTCGTGTGGTGGGGCTGGGACGAGGTCGTGGAGAGCCAGCAGTACGCGCCGCGCACCGAGAGCCTCGAGCTGCCGCTCACGCCGTTCCTGTGGGTGCTGCTGGCGAGCTTCGCCTTCATGGTGGTGTCGCTCTTCTTCCAGTCCTGGCGCGGCATCCAGAAGCTGCGCGGCAAGACCGTGCTCGACGAGCCGGTCGAATCGCACGACCTCGTGGACTAATGGCATTCGTCGGCATCCTCGCGATCGTCCTGCTGCTGCTCAGCGTGCCGATCGGCATCGCGCTCTCGGGCAGCGCGCTCGCCTACATGCTGTTCGACCCGCTGCTCGAGCCGACGGTGGTGTTCCGCGCGTTCTTCAACTTCATCTCGAAGTACAGCCTGATGGCGATCCCGCTGTTCATCTTCGCCGGCTTCCTGATGGAGCGTACCGGGCTGGTCGCCCTGCTGTTCCGCTTCGCCGACGCGCTGGTCGGCTGGCTGCCGGGCGGCTTCGGCATCGCCACCATCCTCGCCTGCGTGCTGTTCGCGGCGATCTCCGGCTCGAGCGTCGCCATGGCGGCGGCGATGAGCGTGATCGCGATTCCCGAGATGCTGAAGCGCGGCTATCCACCGTGGATCGCCGCCGGGCTGGTGGCGACGAGCGGCGGCATCGCCATCCTCATCCCGCCCAGCATCCCGCTGATCCTCTACGGCATCGTCACCGAGACCTCGGTGGTGGATCTGTTCTTCGCCGGCGTGATCCCGGGCCTGCTGCTCGCGCTCGCCAACGTGGTGGCGATCGTCTGGCTCGCCTGGAGGTACAAGCTCGCACGCGGCACGTTCGACGCCGCGAAGCTCTGGCCGGCGACCGTCGCGGCGCTGCCGGCGTTCGGCATGCCGGTGGTGATCCTCGGCGGGCTGTACGGCGGGCTGTTCACGCCGACCGAAGCGGCCGCCGTCGCCTGCGGCTATGCGCTGGTCTACGGGCTGGTCACGCGCCGCGGCGCCTTCCTGCGCGATCTGATGCCGGTGCTCAACCGCTCGCTCAACCTCACCGCGGTGATCCTCTTCCTGGTGGGCTGCGTCGGCGTGTTCCAGTTCCTCGCCGCCAACCTCTACTGGCCGCAGACCATCACGCACACCGTGAGCTCGTGGGGCCTGTCGCCGCTCGGCTTCATCTTCGCCTTCATCGTGCTGGAGATGATCCTCGGCTGCTTCGTCGACGGCGTGGCGATGATCCTGCTCACCATCCCGGTGGTCTACCCGGTCGCCGAGTCGATGCACATCGACCTGATCTACCTCGGCATCGTGATGACGCTGACCGTGGAGATGAGCCTGGTGACCCCGCCGGTCGGCCTGAACCTGTTCGCGGTGAGCGGCGTATCGAAGATCCCGGTGTCGGACGTGGTCAAGGGAGCCATTCCCTTCTTCTGCACCGACGCCCTGGTGCTTTTGGCGGTGACCTTCTTTCCCTCGCTCGCCATCTGGCTGCCGGGCGTGCTGGTGCAGTCGGCCTTCACCAAATAGCCGCTATTCCTCAGGCAGCACCGGCCGCACGCGGTGCCCCATCGCCCACATCACGTAGCCCGAGAACGCATAGCAGAGGAAGAGCGCGAACAGCACCGCCGAGGGCCGCGAGGCGACCACCGACATGCCGATCACCAGCGCGAGGATCATCCACAGCGGCACGCGCTTCTTCCAGTTCACCTCCTTGAAGCTCCAGAAGGGCACGTTCGACACCATGGTAAAGCCGGTGAACACCGCCACCGCCCACGCGACCCCGGCGAGCCAGGGATGCTCCGCCGGCGCGAAGGCGAAATCGGCGCACACCCAGACCAGGCCGGTCATCACCGCGGCGCCCGAGGGGCTCGGCAAGCCCTGGAAGTAGCGCTTGTCGACCACCGTGATGTTGGCGTTGAAGCGCGCGAGGCGGATGCCGGCACCGCCGCAGTAGATGAACGCGCCGATCCAGCCGAGCGTGCCGAGGTCCTTGAGCGCCCAGGTGTAGGCGATCAGGGCCGGGGCGGCGCCGAACGCCACCATATCGGCGATCGAGTCGTACTGCGCCCCGAACTCGCTCTGGGTGTTGGTCCAGCGCGCGACGCGCCCGTCCATGCCGTCGAGCACCATGGCGACGAAGATGGCGAGCGCCGCGGTCTCGAAATGGCCGTTCATCGCCTGCACGATGGCGAAGAAGCCGGAGAACAGCACCCCGGTGGTGAAGAGGTTCGGCAGCAGGTAGATGCCGCGCCGGCGCAGGCCTCCGAGAGGAGGCTTGGGCTCGAGCTCTAGCTCGGAGTCTTCGGGGCCGTCAGCCATGCCAGCACGCTCGTCGCAGCATAGACCTTGTCGCCGATCGCCGCCTTCACCTCGGCGTCGCGCGGCAGATAGACGTCGACGCGCGAGCCGAAGCGGATGAAGCCGAAGCGCTCGCCGCGCTTGAGCTCGGCGCCGGCGCCAACATAGCACAGGATGCGGCGCGCGATCAGCCCGGCCACCTGCACGCAGGTCACGTCGCGGCCCTCGCGCGTGCGCAGCCAGAGCGCGTTGCGCTCGTTCTCGAGCGATGCCTTGTCGAGCGCCGCGTTGACGAACGCGCCCGGAAAGTACCAGCGCTCCTTCACCACGCCGTCGACCGGCGAGCGGTTGGAGTGCACGTTGAACACGTTCATGAACACGCTGATCTTCAGCGCCTCGCGCTCGAGCCAGGGGTCGCGCGCGCTCGATACCTCGACGATGCGCCCGTCGGCCGGCGACACCACCGCGCGCGGGTCGTCGGGCACCTCGCGCGGCGGGTCGCGGAAGAACTGCAGCACGAACAGCGCGGCGAGCCAGAGCGGCAGCGACCACCACCCGGCCCACCACGTGACGACGGCCGAGACCCCGAGCGCGATCGCCAGGAAAAGCCACCCTTCGCGGGCGACGAGCGGATGCGGGTAGGGCGGCTTCAATTCTTGCTGGTGTCGACGAGGCGGTTCTTGCGGATCCACGGCATCATCTCGCGCAGCCGCGCGCCGACCTTCTCGATCGGCAGCTCGGCGGTCATGCGCCGCTGCGAGAGCAGCCCCGGCGCGCCGGCGCGGTTCTCCAGCACGAACTCCTTCGCGTACTCGCCGGTCTGGATGCGGTGCAGCGCCTCCTTCATGCGCTTTCGCACGCCCTCGTCGATGATCTTCGGGCCGGTGACGTATTCGCCGTACTCGGCGTTGTTGGAGATCGAGTAGTTCATGGTGCCGATGCCGCCTTCGTACATCAGGTCGACGATCAGCTTGAGCTCGTGCAGGCACTCGAAGTACGCCATCTCCGGCGCGTAGCCCGCGTCGACCAGCGTGTCGAAGCCCGCCTTGACGAGCTCGACGCAGCCGCCGCACAGCACCGTCTGCTCGCCGAAGAGGTCGGTCTCGGTCTCCTCCTTGAAGGAGGTCTCGATGACGCCCGCCTTGCCGCCGCCGATCGCCGCGGCGTAGGAGAGCGCGAGGTCGCGCGCCTTCTTCGACGGGTTGCGGTGCACGGCGATCAGCATCGGCACCCCGCCGCCGGCGGCGTAGGTCGAGCGCACGGTGTGGCCGGGCGCCTTCGGCGCGACCATCCAGACATCGAGGTCCGCGCGCGGCTGGATCAGGCCGTAGTGGATATTGAAGCCGTGCGCGAAGGCGAGCGAGGCGTTCTTCTTGATGTTGGGTTCGATGAATTCCCTGTAGACCTGGGCATGATGCTCGTCCGGCAGCAGGATCATCACGATGTCGGCGCCCTTCACCGCCTCGTCGATCTCGGCGACCTTGATGCCGCCCTTCTTCGCCTTGTCCCAGGACGCGCCGCCCTTCCTCAGGCCGACGGTGACCTTGACGCCCGAGTCCTGCAGGTTCTGCGCGTGCGCGTGCCCCTGCGAGCCGTAGCCGATGATAGCCACCTTCTTGCCCTTGACGAGCGACAGGTCGGCGTCCTTGTCGTAATAGACCTTCATTGCCTCTCCCTAGAAAGAACTCTGCGGTCAGACCCGCAGGATGCGATTGCCGCGGCCGATGCCGCTCGCGCCGGTGCGCACCGTCTCGACGATGCTGCCGGGCTCGAGCGCGTGGATGAAGGCGTCGAGCTTGTGCCCGTCGCCGGTGAGCTCGATGGTGTAGGTGTTGTCCGAGACGTCGATGATGCGGCCGCGGAAGATGTCGGCCATGCGCTTCATGTCCTCGCGCTCCTTCTGGCCGGCGCGCACCTTGATCAGCATCAGCTCGCGCTCGATGTGCTCGGCCTCCGAGAGGTCGACCACTTTCACCACCTCGATCAGCTTGTTCAGCTGCTTGGTGATCTGCTCGACCACGTCCTCGGAGCCGACCGTGACGATGGTCATGCGCGACATCGACGCGTCCTCGGTGGGCGCCACGGTGAGCGACTCGATGTTGTAGCCGCGCGCCGAGAACAGGCCCGAGATGCGCGAGAGCGCCCCGGCCTCGTTCTCGACGAGGATCGAGATGATGTGCCGCATCAGCTCACAGCTCTTCGGACAGGATGATCTCGGTGATGCCCTTGCCGCCCGGGATCATCGGGTAGACGTTCTCTTTCGGGTCGGTGATGAAGTCGAGGAACACCAGCTCGTTCTTGCGCGCGAACGCGTCGCGCAGCGCCGGCTCGACGTCCGCCGGCTGGTCGACCAGCACGCCGCGGTGGCCGTAGGCCTCGGCGAGGCGCACGAAGTCGGGCAGCGCGTCCATGTACGACTCGGAGTAGCGGTTGCCGTGGAAGAACTGCTGCCACTGGCGCACCATGCCCATGTACTTGTTGTTGAGGTTCACCACCTTGACCGGCAGCCGGTACTGCTTGCAGGTGGAGAGCTCCTGCAGGCACATCTGGATCGACGACTCGCCGGTCACGCAGGCCACCGTGGCGCCCGGGTTGGCGAGCTGCACGCCCATCGCCGCCGGCAGGCCGAAGCCCATCGTGCCGAGGCCGCCCGAGTTGATCCAGCGGCGCGGCGCATCGAACTTGTAGAACTGCGCGGCCCACATCTGGTGCTGGCCCACGTCGGAGGTGACGAAGGCTTCGCCCTTCGTGACTTCGTAGAGCTTCTCGAGCACGAACTGCGGCTTGATGATCTTCGCGCTGCGGTCGTACCTGAGGCAGTTGCGCGAGCGCCACTCGCCGATCTGCTTCCACCAGGCGTCGATCGCCTGGGGTTTCGCCTCGCCCAGCAATTTCAGGACGTCGTCGAGGACGTCGGGGATGTTGCCGACGATCGGCACGTCGACCTTGACGCGCTTGGAGATCGACGACGGGTCGATGTCGATGTGGATGATCTTGCGCGGGTTCTGCGCGAAGTTGGCCGGGTCGCCGATCACCCGGTCGTCGAAGCGCGCGCCGATCGCGAGCAGCACGTCGCAGTGCTGCATCGCCATGTTGGCTTCGTAGGTGCCGTGCATGCCGAGCATGCCGAGGAACTGCGGATCGTTGCCCGGGTAGGCGCCGAGCCCCATCAGCGTGTTGGTGCAGGGGAATCCCAGCTTCTTCACCAGGTTGATCAGCTGAGAAGAAGAATCCGAGAGCACCACGCCGCCGCCGGTGTAGACGAGCGGCCGGCGCGCCTCGAGCAGCAGCTGCACCGCCTTCTTGATCTGCCCGGCGTGGCCCTTGCGCACCGGGTTGTAGGAGCGCATCGCCACCGTCTCCGGGTAGTGGAACTCGCAGGTCGCCTGCGTGACGTCCTTCGGGATGTCGATCACCACCGGTCCAGGGCGCCCGGTGGTCGCGATGTGGAAGGCCTTCTTGAAGGCCGACGCCAGCTCGCGCACGTCCTTCACCAGCATGTTGTGCTTGACGATCGGCCGCGTGATGCCGACGGTGTCGCACTCCTGGAACGCGTCGAGGCCGATCGCCTTGGTCGGCACCTGGCCGGTGATCACCACCATCGGGATCGAGTCCATGTATGCCGTGGCGATGCCGGTCACCGCGTTGGTCACGCCGGGCCCCGAGGTGACGAGCGCCACCCCGACCTTCTGCGACGAGCGCGAGTAGCCATCGGCCGCGTGCACGGCGCCCTGCTCGTGGCGCACCAGCACGTGCTTCACCTTGTCCTGCTTGAAGAGCTCGTCGTAGATGAACAGCACCGCGCCGCCGGGATAGCCGAAGACGACCTCGACGCCTTCTTCCTGAAGGCAGCGAATGACGATCTCTGCGCCGGAAAGCTCGCGGGTCTTGACTCGGTCCATGACGGTGAAAAGCCCTTAGAAACCATGATGGTAACATCGCGCGAACAAAACGCCCCGGCAGAGGGTTCATCTGGCATCGCGAAGCGAGCTCGCGACGTTCCTGGAAGGCGTCGAGCGGCGGGCATTCAAGCAGGCGGTCTTCGCCGTGCGCGACGAGCAGGCGGCGCTCGACATCGTGCAGGACGCGATGCTGCGGCTCGCCGAGAAGTACGGCAGCCGCCCCGCCGCCGAGCTGCCGCTGCTCTTCCACCGCATCGTCCAGAACGCGATCCGCGACTGGTATCGCCGGCAGAAGGTGCGCTCGCTGTGGACGACGCTGCTTTCCTCCCTTTCGCCCGGCCAGGGCGAGGACGAGGGCCAGGACCCGCTGGAAACCCTCGAGCCGGCCGACGGGTCGAACGCCGTGGAGGCGCCGGAAAGCCGCCTGGAGCAGGCTCAAGTGCTTGAAATAATTGAACAAGAGTTGACGCGCCTGCCGGCCCGTCAACGCGAAGCCTTCATCATGCGTTACTGGGAGGAACTGGACGTTGCACAAACGGCGAGGGCAATGGGTTGCTCGGAGGGCAGCGTTAAGACGCACTGCTCCCGGGCCGCGCATGCATTGGCTGCCGCGCTCAGGGCGCGCGGCGTTACGCTCTAGCCTCGGGCGTCCCGACAAGCCATGAACGAACCGCATTTCGACGAACCACGCTTCGGCAACCGGATCCGCCACCTGCTCAACCAGGGGCTCGAGCTCGACCCGGCCAGGCGCGAGCGGCTGCGTGCCGCCCGCGAGCAGGCGCTCGCGCGCCAGCGACCCGAGCCGATCGCCGCGCTGCGCTGGGCGGACAACATGCTCGGCAGCTTCGACGGCTGGCGCGGCCTCTCGACGCGCGTGCTGCTGCCGGTCGCGGTGCTGGTACTGGCCGTGAGCAGCATCTACACCTGGCAGGACAAGCGCCGTGCCGCCGAGCTGGTCGAGATCGACTCCGAGCTCCTCACCGACGACCTGCCGATCGACGCCTATCTCGACCGCGGCTTCCAGAACTGGCTGAAGAGCCCGGGCCGCGCGGCGGACCAGTGATGCGCCGGCTTCTCCTCGCGCTGCTCGCCGCCTGCCTCGCGGGCGGCGTCGCCGCCCAGCCCTCCCCGGACAAGCCGCCGGCCAAGAAGGCCGCGGCGGCCAAGCCGGCCCGGAAGAACACCGGGCCGCAGTGGGCGGAGCTGAGCGCCGAGCAGCAACGCATCCTCTCGCCCCTCAAGTCGGACTGGCAGAACCTCAGCCCGGACCAGCGGCGCAAGTGGATCGGCATCGCCAAGCGCTATCCGGCGATGCAGCCGATCGAGCAGACGCGCATCCAGAACCGCATGCAGCGCTGGGCCAACCTGAGCCCCGAGCAGCGGGCGCAGGCGCGCGAGAACTACAAGCGCATGGCCAAGGCCTCCGCCGAGAAGCGCAAGAAGCTGCGCGAGCAGTGGCTCAAGTACCAGGCGTCGCTCCCGCCCGAGCAGCGCCAGCACCTCGCACCCGGCGTAGACTCGCAACCCTCCCCGCAGTAGCGCGGTGACGCCGGGCCTCGCGCGGCGCCTCGCCAGCATGCTCTACGAGGCGTTCACCGCCTTCGCCGTCGCCTTCTTCGCGGGCGCGCTGTTCCTCGTGGCCAGCGGCGCGCGCGACGCGACGAGCGGCGCGCTGCGCCACGAGCTGCAGCTCGTCCTCGCCGCCACGCTCGCCGGCTACTACCTGTTCTGCTGGCTGCGCGGCGGGCAGACGCTGGCGATGAAGGCCTGGCGCATCCGGCTCGCCGGCGTGACGCCGGGCAAGGCGATCGCGCGCCTCGTCCTCGCGGCGCTCCTGCTTCCCCTGTCGATTCTCTGGGCCCTGCTCGACCGGGACCGCCAGTTCCTGCACGACCGCCTGGCCGGGACCCGACTCATCTACGTTCCACCCACCACATCATGACCACCGCGGTGGCGAGGAACACCCCGCTCGGCAGCGCGGCCGCGGCGAACGGCGGCCAGTTCTGCAGGAGCCCGATGTGCGCGAACAGGCTGTTCAGCAGGTGGAAAAGGATGCCGAGCATGATGCCGAGGAACACCTTCACGCCGACGCCGCCGGCGCGCGCCTGCATGTAGGCGAAGGGTAGCGCGAGCGCCATCATGACCAGCGCCGCGAGCGGATAGAAGAGCTTCTTCCACAGCGCGATGTCGTAGCGCTCGGTCTTCTGCCGGTTGCCGGCGAGGTGCTCGGTGTACTTGTGCAGCGCCCAGGCCGACATGCGCTCGGGCTTCATGATCAGCGCGTCGAGCAGATCCGGCGAGACCGCCGAGCGCCATTCGAGCCGCGGCTCGCGCTCGGTGCGCGGCTCGGGCATGAAGCGGGTGCGCGCCACGCCATAGAGCTCCCACACGCCCTTCGCGCGGTACTCGGCGCGCTCGGCGCTGGTGATGCTCTTCAGGCGGTAGTCCGGGTCGAAGTCGAAGATGCGCACGCCCTGCAGCACGTCCGCCTGGCGCGCCTCGCGCGCGTTGATGAACGAGCCTTCGTCCTTGAACCACAGCCCGGATTGCAGGTCCTGGCCGATCATCTCGGACAGCGCGCGCATCTTGGTCTTCTGCGCCGCCTCCTCGCCCGCGGGGGAGATCCATTCGCCGACGACGAAGGTCAGGGCGACGAACACCATGCCGATCTTGCCGAGGATCATCGCCGCGCGCCCCGGCGACAGGCCCGAGCCGCGCATCACCGTGTACTCCGAGTTGCCGGCGAAGAGCGAGAGCACGTACAGCGTGCCGATCAGCACCACGACCGGCAGCAGCTCGTAGGCGTGCGCCGGCGCGCTGAGCAGCACGAAGGCGAACACCTGGCGCAGGTCGTACGAGCCCTTGCCGAGGTCGTCGAGCTCGCCGATCAGGTCGAAGAAGGCGAACAGGGCGAGGAAGCCGACCAGCACGAACCCGGTGGCGGCGAAGATCTGGCGCGCGAAATAGCGCTCGAGGGTGCGCGGCCGCACCTATCTCCCCAGGCGCAGGCGGATGAGCTGCATGCGCTGGGCGAACAGCACCACCAGCAGCACCGCCATGGCGGCGTGGACCAGCCACACGCCGACCGAGAAGTCGAGGCGGCCCTGCGCGACCCGCGCCTGGCTGATCGACAGCAGGTTGTTGTAGACGATGTAGGTGAACAGCGCGAACAGCAGGTTGATCGAGCGCCCGGCGCGCGGGTTGACGAAGCTCATCGGGATGGCGAGGAACGCGAGCACCAGCGCCGAGACCGGGATGCCGATGCGCCACAGCAGCTCCGCCAGGTTGTCGCGCGTCGGCACGCGCGCCAGCGCGGCGGTGGTCAGCTCCTTGGTCGAGGGCGCGTGCGCGGCGTTCTCGCGCGTCTCGATGCGCGCCTCGTAGCGGTCGAACTCGGTGACCCGGTATTCCGCGTCGCCCGGCATGCCTTCGTAGCGCCTGCCGTGCTCGAGGACGATGAAGCGGTCGCCGTTCGGCGCGGTCTCGGTGTGGCCGGTGCGGCTCATGCTGACGCCGCCGCGTCCCTGGTGCACCGAGGAGAGGAACACGTTCTCCACCTCGCTCGAGTCGCCGGACACCGACTCGACGAAAAACACGCGCTCGCGCCCGGCGGTCTCGCCGAACACGCCCGGCGTGACGCGCGACACGTCGTCGCGCGTCTCGAGCGTGGCGCTGTACTGCGCGGCCATCTGCGCCGCCCAGGGCGAGATGAACAGCGACAGCGCGGCGATCACGGCGATCTGCGGCACGGCGAACAGCATCACCGGCCGCAGCCACGAGGCGAGCGACAGCCCCGAGGAGAACCAGATCACCATCTCGGAGTCGCGCCAGCTGCGCGTCAGCGTGAGCAGCACGGAGATGAACATGGTGAGCGAGAGCAGCACCGGCAGCGCGCCGAGCGCGAAGAAGCCGAGGAAGGCCACCACCGCGTCGCTCGGGATCGAGCCGCCCGCGGCGCGGCCGAGCAGCCGGATGAGCTGCGTGGTGAGCGCGATGGCGAACAGCGTCATGAACACCGCGGCCGCCAGGCCCGCGAACTCCCGCAGCAGGGCCCTATGGAAGATCATGCGATACTTTGACAATGGAATTTAGCATAAAGGCTCTTTCGCCCGAGGCGGCGAAGACCGGCTGCGTCGTGCTCGGCGTGCACGCGCAGAAGGATCTCACGCCGCCGGCGCGCCGCGTCGACCAGCGATGCAAGGGCGCGCTGCGCGCGGCGCTCGACGACCTGCCCTCGCGCGCCGGCGCGACGCTGCTGCTGCGCGGCCTGCCCGGGATCGCCGCCGAGCGCGCGCTGCTCGTGTCGCTTGGCGAGCGCAAGGAATACGGCGAGGCGGCCTACCGCGAGGCGGTGCGCGCCGCCGGCGCCGCGCTGCGCGAGCTCGGCGCGAAGGACGCGGCGCTGTTCCTGGTCGACGAGAAGGTGGGCGAGCGGCCGATCGCCTGGAGCGTGCGCCACGCCGTGCTCGGCCTGCGCGACGCGTTCTACCGCTTCGACGAGCTCAAGTCGCAGAAGAAGCCGGCGCCGAGCGCGCTCGCCCACGTCGTGCTGCCGCTGAGCGGCAGCGCGGCGCTCGAGGCGGCGCTCAAGGAGGCCGAGGCCACCGCCGAGGGGGTGGCGCTCGCCCGCACCCTCGGCAATCTGCCACCCAACATCTGCACGCCCGCCTACCTCGCCGAGCAGGCGAAGAAGCTCGCGCGCCAGTTCAAGCTCGGGGTCGAGGTGCTCGAGCGGCGCGACCTCGAGAAGCTCGGCATGGGCTCGTTTCTCGCCGTCACCCGGGCGTCGCACGAGCCGCCCAAGCTGATCGTGCTGCGCTACTCGGGCGCCGCCAAGGCGAAAAAGCCGATCGTGCTGGTGGGCAAGGGCATCACCTTCGACACCGGCGGCATCTCGCTCAAGCCCTCGGCCGAGATGGACGAGATGAAGTTCGACATGTCGGGCGCCGGCTCGGTGCTCGGCGCGCTGCGCGCGCTCGCCGGGATGCGCGCGCCGGTCAACGTGGTCGGCGTCATCCCGACCTGCGAGAACATGCCGGGTGGCGCGGCGACCAAGCCGGGCGACGTCGTGACGACGCTCTCCGGGCAGACCGTGGAGATCCTCAACACCGACGCCGAGGGACGGCTGATCCTGTGCGATGCGCTCACCTACGCCGAGCGCTTCAATCCCGACGCGATCGTCGACATCGCGACGCTCACCGGCGCGTGCGTGATCGCGCTCGGCCACGTCGCCACCGGCCTGTTCGCCAACGACGACCGGCTCGCCGAGGAGCTCCGCGCCGCGGCCGACGACGCCTGGGACCGCGTCTGGCGCATGCCGCTCTGGGAGGACTACCAGGAGCAGCTGCGCTCGAACTTCGCCGATTTCGCCAACATCGGCGGCCGGCCCGGCGGCGCCATCACCGCGGCGTCCTTCCTCGCGCGCTTCACCAAGAAGCTGCGCTGGGCGCACCTCGACATCGCCGGCACCGCCTGGAAGAGCGGCCGCGAAAAAGGCTCGACCGGCCGTCCCGTGCCTTTGCTGGTCCGCTTCGCGCTTCGCCACGCCGGTCGGAAATGACGACGGTCGACTTCTACTTCAACGCCGCGGACAAGCTTCAGGTCGCCTGCCGCCTCGCCGGCAAAGCGCTGGCGCAGGGCCGCCAGCTGCTCGTCTACGCGCCGGAGGGCGACACGGCGAGCCGCATCGACAAGCTGCTCTGGACCTCGCCGGCGACCGGGTTCGTGCCGCATTGCGCGCTGCACGACCCGCTCGCAGCCGATACGCCGGTGCTGATCGCCGCCGACGCGCAGACGCCGCAGCGCTGCGACGTGCTGCTCAACCTCTCCGCTGCCTGCCCGCCGCACTTCGAGCGCTTCGAGCGGCTGCTGGAGGTGGTGGGCGCCGACGACGCCGAGCGCGCCGCCGGCCGGGAACGCTACCGGTTCTACAAGAGCCGCGGCTACGCCATCGGCAACCACGACCTCGCCGCCGGAAATGAGTGACGCGCCGAAAGTGCCGGTGCTCACCGAGATCGTCGCCGACGAGCGGCCGGCGCGCCGCGCCGTCGACGCGGCCGCGCTCGAGGCGCTGGCGCGCGAGCTCGAGCGGGCCGTGCTGGTGCGCCTCGCCGCCGAGGTGGACCGGGTGATCGAGGAGCGGCTCGCGCGCACGCTCTCGCAGGTGCTCGGCCAGGCGCTGGAAGGCGTGCGCGCCGAGCTCACCGTCACCGTGACGCAGATGGTGCGCGAGGCGGTCGCCGCCTCGGTCGCCCACGCCCTCGCCGCGCCGGAAACGCCGCAGTAGTGCTGGACAAGAGCTTCGATCCCGCCCGGGTGGAGGGCCGCTGGTACTCCCAATGGGAGTCGCGCGGCTATTTCCGGCACGACGGCCAGCGCACGCCGGCCTACTGCATCCAGCTGCCGCCGCCCAACGTGACCGGCACGCTGCACATGGGGCACGCGTTCCAGCAGACGCTCATGGACGCCCTGATCCGCTACCACCGCATGCGCGGCCTCAACACCAACTGGGTGGTCGGCACCGACCACGCCGGCATCGCCACGCAGATCGTGGTCGAGCGCCAGCTCGAGCTGGAAGGGAAGCAGCGCCACGACCTCGGCCGCGACAGGTTCGTCGAGCGGGTCTGGCAGTGGAAGCAGCACTCCGGCACGACGATCACCCGGCAGATGCGCCGCCTCGGCGCCTCGGCGAACTGGCAGTACGCCGACAGCGAGGGGCAGAGCGGCGGCTATTTCACGATGGACGCGAAGATGTCGCGCGCCGTCGCCGAAGTGTTCGTGCGCCTGTACGAAGAAGGCCTGGTCTATCGCGGCAAGCGCCTGGTCAACTGGGACCCGGTGCTCGGCACCGCCGTCTCGGACCTCGAGGTCGACAGCGAGGAGGAAGACGGAAAGATCTGGGAGCTGCGCTATCCAGGCGAGGGCTTCAGCGTCACGGTGGCGACCACCCGCCCGGAAACCATGCTCGGCGACGTGGCGGTGGCCGTGCATCCGGACGACGCCCGGTACAAAGCGATCGTCGGCAAGACGGTCAGGCTGCCGCTCGCCGAGCGCGCCATTCCGGTGATCGCCGACGAGTACGTCGATCCGGCGTTCGGCACCGGCTGCGTGAAGATCACGCCGGCGCACGACTTCAACGACTACCAGGTCGGCCAGCGGCACGGCCTCGAGCCGATCAACATCCTGCGGCTGGACGCCTGCCTGAACGAGCACGTGCCGCAGGATTATCGCGGCCTCGAGCGCTTCGCCGCCCGGCAAAGAATCCTCCACGACTTGCAGGCGCAAGGGCTGCTCGTCTCCGAAAAGCCCTACAAGCTGCGCGTGCCGCGCTCGGGCCGCACCGGGGTGATCGTCGAGCCGATGCTGACCGACCAGTGGTTCGTGAAGATGGACGGCATGGCGAAGGACGGGCTCGAGGTGGTCGCGCGCGGCGAGGTCAGGTTCTTCCCCGAGCACTGGACCGCGACCTACAACCACTGGCTGCAGAACATCCAGGACTGGTGCATCTCGCGCCAGCTCTGGTGGGGGCACCAGATCCCCGCCTGGTATGACGACAAGGGCAACGTCTTCGTCGGGCGCAGCGAGGAAGAAATCCGCGCCAAACACCGGATCGCGTCCTCGCTGACGCGCGACCCGGACGTGCTCGATACCTGGTTCTCCTCGCAGCTCGTGCCCTTCTCCTCGCTCGGCTGGCCCGAGAGCACGCCCGACCTGCAGACCTTCCTGCCCTCCGACGTGCTGGTCACCGGCAACGACATCATCTTCTTCTGGGTGGCGCGCATGATCATGGCGACGCGCCACTTCACCGGCAAAGTGCCTTTCCGCCACGTCTACATCAACGCCATCGTGCGCGACGCCGAGGGCGAGAAGATGTCGAAGTCGAAGGGCAACACGCTCGACCCGCTCGACCTGATCGACGGCATCACCCTGGAGAAGCTGGTCGAGAAATCGACCACCGGGCTGCTGCGCGGCGAGCACCGCAGCCGCATCGAGAAGTACGTGCGCAGCCACTACCCGAACGGCATCCCGGCGTTCGGCGCCGACGCGGTGCGCTTCACCTTCGCCTCGCTCGCGACGTTCTCGATCACGCTCAACTTCGACCTCGACCGCTGCGAGGGCTACCGCAACTTCTGCAACAAGCTGTGGAACGCCACGCGCTTCGTGCTGATGAACACCGAGGGCCGGGACTGCGGGCTGGACGAGCGGGCGCCGGTCGAGCTGTCCGTCTGGGACCGCTGGATCGTCAGCACGCTGCAGCGCGTCGAGGCCGAAGTGGAGAGCGCGTTCGCCGAATACCGCTTCGACAACGCCGCCGGCGCGATCTACCGCTTCGTCTGGGACGAGTACTGCGACTGGTACGTCGAGGTCGCGAAGAAGCAGCTCGCCGACGGCAACGAGGCCGCGCAGCGCGCCACGCGGCGCACGCTGGTGCGCGTCCTCGAGACGGCGCTGCGCCTCGCGCATCCGATCATCCCGTTCATCACCGAGGAGCTGTGGCAGAGCGTCGCGCCGCTCGCCGGCAGGCAGGGCGACACGATCATGCTGCAGCGCTATCCGAAATCGCAGCCCGAGAAGATCGACCAGGCCGCGGAAGCCGAGGTGGCGCTCGCCAAGCAGGTGGTCAACGCGACGCGCAACCTGCGCAGCGAGATGAAGATCCCGCCGAAGGACCGCATCACGCTGTTCATGACCGGCCAGCCGACGACCGCGACGCTGACCGCCACGATCAGCCTGGCCCGCGCGGAGCCCAGGGTGGTGAGCGAGCTTCCGGACACCGGCTCGCCGGTCGCGGTCGCCGGCGCCCATCGCCTCATGCCGCAAATCGAAGTGGATCCGGCGAAGGAAGCAGAGCGGCTACGCAAGGAAGTCGCGCGGCTGCAGGGCGAGATCGCCAAGGTGAAAGCACAGCTCGCCAATCCGGCGTTCGTCGAGCGCGCCCCCGCAGCGGTGGTGCAGCAGATGCGCGTGCGCCTCGCCGACTTCGAGGCGATGCTCGCCAAGATCAGCGCGCAGCTAGAGCGACTGCGCCGATAGCCTCGGCTTCGCGCCGGCTCGGCCAGGAGAACTCGAAGCTCCAGCCGTGCTGCGCCTCCAGGCGCAGGCGGAACGCCTGCTCGAGCTCGCGCGACGGCGTGGCGACGCAGGACTCGGGAAAGCGCATCAGGAAGCTCGAGGCGAGCACGGCGCATTCGCCGAGCTGCACGACGCGCGTCTGCGCGATGCGCCGCGCATGCAGCACGATCTCGCCGTCGAGGTAGGCCGGCACGCCGAATTGCCGGTAGGTCGCGACGGCCGCCGCGAGTCCCCAGGAGAGCCAGCGGTCGCGCCGGCCGGGGGCGAACTTGAGCGGCACGACGAGCGCGAACGGATAGCGCGCCGCCTCCTCGCCCCACGCGAGCAGCGGGTGCGCGTCGCGCGGTTGCATCGCGGCGAGCGCATTCGCCGTCGCATCGAACTCGCTCTGGCTCACGGCGCCGAGCCGCATCCAGCGTGCCGTCATGCGGTCGATTGTATAAGATGCGCCGGCATGGAAGCGCGCTCGGGCGGCTGGCTCGTTCTGGTGGCGCAGCTGCCGGTCGAGGATCCTGCGGCGCGCATGCGCGTGCTGCGCACGCTGGAATCGCTCGGCGCCGCGGTGATGCGCGAGGGCGTCTACCTGCTGCCCGACAGCGCGGCGACCCGGCAGGCGCTCGAGGCGCTCGCCGACTACGTGGGCCGCAGCGCCGGCAGCGGACAGCTGTTGCACGTGAGCGCGAGCTCGCCGGAGCAGGACAGCGCGTTCGTGCGCCTGTTCGATCGCTCGGCGCGCTACGCGGAGCTGGTCAAGACCGTGCACAGCCTGCGCGTCGGCTTCGGCCATTCGGACCCTGGCGCGATCTCGCGCGTGCTCGCCAAGCAGCGCCGCGAGTTCGAGGACATCGCGGCGCTCGACTTCTTTCCCGGGGAGGGCCGCGCGCGCGCCGAGCGGGCGCTGCAGGAGGCGGATGCCGCGGTGAAGAAGCTGCTCTTCGCCGCGCAGGCGCAGGCGGCGCTCCCGCAGGGCGAGAAGCTGTTCGCGCGCACCTGGACGACGCGCCGGCCGTTGTGGGCCGACCGCCTCGCCTGCGCCTGGCTGATCCGTCGCTTCGTCGACCCGGAAGCGCGGCTCGTCTGGCTGGACAAGGGCGAGGCGGCGCCGGCCGGGGCCGTCGGCTATGCCTACGACGGCGCGCATTTCGCGGCGAGCGAGACGCGCGTGAGCTACGAGGAGATGCTGCACCGGCTGAACCTGGCCGGCGACGCGGCGCTGGCGAAGATCGGCGGCATCGTGCATTCGCTGGAGATGCGCGGCGAGGCGGTGCCGGAGGCGGCCGGCGTGCAGACGCTGCTGCAGGGCGCGCAGCGCCGCTCGGCCGGCGAAGGCGAGCTGCTCGCCGAGGCCGAGAAAACGTTCGATCTCCTGTACGAGGCCTACTACGAGCCGCGGCGCTAGCTAGCGCTTCTTCTCGTCGCGCAGCTCCTCGGCGTGGCGCGCGCGCAGCTCCTTCAACCGCGCGTCGACCATCGACAGCTGGTAGAAGTCGCCGTCGCCCGAGGAGCGGGCGAGCTGCAGCTGCTCGATCGCCGCGGGCAGGCTGCCCTGCAGCGCGTAGGCCTCGCCCTGCGCCTGGTGCTGCAGCAGCCGCTTGCCGAGCGCGGCATAGGTCTGCGCCTGCATCTCGTACAGGTGCGCGTCCCGCGGGTAGACGCGCAGCGACTCGGCTACCGCCGCGAGCGCCGCGTCGTTGCGGCCTTCCGCCCGCAGCCCCGCCACGCGCGCGTAGGCCAGCGCGCGCGACTCGGGATAGCGCTCGGCGGCCCTGGCGAGCAGCGCATCGGCCGCCGCCCGCTCGCCGGCCGCCTGCTTCACGCGCGCATCGAGGAGCTCGACCATCGGGCTCTCCGCCCGGGCGGCGCGCAGCCGCGCCACCTCGGCGGCCGCCTCGGCCTTCTTGCCGTCGCGCAGCAGCGCGGCGGCGAGGCCGTAGTGCGCCGCCGCCTCGCTGCTGTAGCGCTGCTCGCGCAGCGCGCCGCGGAAGTAGGCCACCGCGCCCGCCGCCTCGCCCGACTCCGCGCGCAGCTTCGCGCGCACCAGCTGGAACTCGAGCGAGTCGACGTGCTGCCGGTAGGGCATGTTGGCGGCCCGGTTCTCGGCGTCGGCGATGCGCTCGACGGTCATCGGGTGCGTGCGCAGCCAGCCGGGCACCGTGGCATCCTCCGAGACGCGGGTCGCGCGCTGCAGCTTCTCGAACATCGTGGCCATGGCGCGCGGATCGAAGCCCGCCGTCTCGAGGGTGCGCAGGCCGATGCGGTCCGCCTCGCGCTCGAAGTCGCGCGAGTAGCTGAGCGAGCTTTGCGCCGCCCCGGCCTGGGTGGCGGCGACCGCGCCGGCGGCGAGGTCGGGGCGCGCATGGCCGAGCAGCAGCGCCGCGGCGAGCGCGGCGAGCATCGGCATCTGCAGCTGCTGCTCCTGCCCGAGCATGCGCGCGATATGGCGCTGCGAGACGTGCGCCACCTCGTGGCCGATCACCGCGGCGAGCTCCGATTCCGAGTCGGCCATCATGAGCAGCCCGGTGTTGACGCCGACGAAGCCGCCGGGCAGCGCGAAGGCGTTGATCACGCTGTCGCGCATGGCGAAGAACTCGAAGTCCTGGCGCGCCGCGGGATTGGCGCGCACCAGGCGCGTGCCGAGCGTCGAAAGGTAGTCGACGATCTCCGGGTCGTCGAGGTACGTAGGGTCGCGGAAGCGGATGTCGCGCACGATGCTCTCGCCCAGCCGGCGCTCGGTCTGCGGCGAGAGCACGACGTCGCCCACGCTGCCGAGGTCGGGCAGCGCCTGCGCGAAGCCGCGCGGCGCGCAAACGAGGAGCATCAGGGCGAGGAACGCGAAACGCATGCGTTTATGATATCGCCCGCCATGGCAGGTTCCGTGAAGCGAAAGCTCAGTCACTTCGATGCGCGCGGCGCAGCGCACATGGTTGACGTGGGCGAAAAACCCGCCACGCATCGCGTGGCGATCGCCTCCGGACGCATCCTCATGAGCCCGGCGACGCTGCGCCTGGTCAGGCGCGGCGAGGCGAAGAAGGGCGACGTGCTCGGCGTGGCGCGCCTCGCCGCGATCCAGGCGGCCAAGCGGACCGCCGATCTCATCCCGCTCGCGCACCCGCTCGCCCTGACCCGGGTGGCGGTCGAATTCGAGCTGGAAAAGCGCGCCGTGCGCATCCTCGCGCGTGTCGAGTGCCGCGGCCCGACCGGCGTCGAGATGGAAGCGCTCGCCGCGGCCGCCGCCGGCCTGCTGACGATCTACGACATGCTGAAAGCCGTCGAGCGCGGCATGACGCTCACCGACCTGCGCCTGGAAGAAAAGAGCGGCGGGCGCTCCGGACACTATCGCCGCGCTTGAAGAAGCTCGTCATCGCCGCGCTCGCGCTGGCCGCCGCCGGCGCCGCGGCGGCATTCTGGCACGCGAGGATCGACCGCGCGCCGCCGCCCGCCACGGTTCTCGCGAACGGCACCGTGCAGGCCGCCGCCTCCCTGCAGGTGGGCTCGCCGCTCTCCGGGCAGATCAAGGAGATCTACGCCGACTTCAACAGCCGCGTGAAGAAAGGCCAGCTCCTCGCGCGCCTCGACCCGGACCCTTTCGAGCAGAAGCGCAACCTGGCGCGCGTCGAGCTCGACAACGCGCGCGAGCAGCGCAGGGCGCCGGCGGTGCTGAAGCAGCGCGAGTCGCAGCTGCGCGAAGCCGAGGCGGAGCTCGAGCGCACCTTTATCCGGGCCCCGGCGGACGGCACGGTGATCCTGCGCAATGCCGATGTCGGCCAGGCGATCGCCGGCGGCCCCCGGGGGCCGGTGCTCTTTTCCATCGCGCAGGACCTGCACGAGGTGCAGGTCGTCGCGCCGATCGCCGAGCCGGACGCCGCGCGCCTCGCGCCCGGCATGCCGGTCGACTTCACGGTCGACGCGTTCCCGCGGCGGCGCTTCGGCGGCGAAATCCGGCAGGTCCGCAACTCGCGGGTGCTCATCGCCGCGCCGAATCCCGACCTTGCGCTCCTGCCCGGCATGACAGCGCACGTGCGCATCGTCGCCGGCGCCGCGAAATGAGCTAGAAGAGCTCCGAGATCAGCATCTTCACCGGCCGTGCGGTCTCGCCGTCGATGAGCACCGCGATCCAGCCGTTGCGCCCGCGCAGCCGAAGGTAGCGCAGGTTCTGCTCCTGCGCACCCGAGCCGGCGAGCCAGGCGTCGATCGCCTTGGCTGCTTCCGGCTCGGTGGCGCGCACGCGCGACAGCGGCTCCGCCTTGGCGAGGATCTGCGCCCTGCCCTGCTCGTAGGGCGCGTAGTACTTGGGGAAGTGCTGGAGGTCCTCGCCGGTCAATACCGCGTCGACCAGCCGTTGCTGGTCCGCCTTGTCCGTGGGCCAGTCGCCGAACACGAGGACCGGCCCGGTCCAGGGCAGGCTGCGGAACTGCGCATACTTCGCCTCCGCAAGGCGCTCCGGGGGGAGCTCGAGCGCGGTCGCGACCTGGAACTGGTCCTTCACGAATACCACGTAGGCGGGCCGCGCGAGCGAGACGACGTGACAGCCATAGGCCAGGGCGGCGAGCTGGAAAGCGGCGATGATCGCGAGGTCGATCTTCAAGCCCGGCTTGCCGCTGCGGAAGACGACCAGCGTGAGCAGCGGGCCGATCACCACGTCGACGCCGATCAGGATCAGCGCGAGCCCGCTGCCGCCCATCACCTGGAAGAGCGGCGGCGGATACCAGACGAAGAGCATCAAGCCGAGCACGACGGCGGCGATGCCCACGCAGATCAGCAAGTGCGTGCCAGCGGCGTGCCAGCGCGTCAGCGGTCGCTTTGCCCTCATCCCCGGGCGCGGATTTTATCTTCGCGCCACGCCTGGAACATTAATGCGGCCCACAGGCCCTGCTGCCAGTTCCTGCGCCCGCTCAGGTGCTCGGCCCATTTCTCGCGCAGCCGCGGCACGTCGAACAGCCCTTCGCTGCGCAGGCGCGGCTCCGCGAGCAGCGCTTCGGCCCAGGGACGCAGCGCTCCGCGCAGCCAGGCGTCGAGCGGCACGGCGAAGCCCATCTTCGGGCGCTCGACGAGCGCCGCGGGCACGTGCCGATGCAGGAGCTTGCGCAGCAGCCACTTGTCGGTGCCGCCGCGCAGCTTGAGCGAGAACGGCAGCCGCCACGCGAATTCCACGACCCGGTGGTCGAGGAACGGCACACGCGACTCGAGGCCCACCGCCATGCTTGCCCGGTCGAGCTTCACCAGGATGTCGTCGGGCAGGTAGCTCACCGCGTCGAGGAGCATCATCCGTTCGCTGAGCGCGCCCAGGGATCGCCAGCTCCCGGCATCGGTGAGCGCGCTCGCCGACTCGGCCGCTCCGGCGACCATGTCGTCCTCCCAGTTGGAGACCAGGCCGCGGTACACCGCCTGGGCCCCCGGCGCGCCGAGGAAACGGGCGAGCTTGCGCGCCTTGTCCCCCGGGCCGACCAGCCCGGGAACCGGCACGCGGTCGAGGAGCGCCATCGGCATCGCCGCGAGGCCGTGCGCGAGGCCGCGCCGCAGCACGCCCGGCAGCCAGCCGATCGAGCCCCACACGAGGCGCCCCCAGCGGTAGCGCCGGTAGCCGCCGAAGAGCTCGTCGCCGCCGTCGCCGGAAAGGCTGACTTTTACGTGCCGCCGGGCGAGCGCCGCGACCAGGCAGGTCGGCATCTGCGAAGGATCGGCGAACGGCTCGTCGTAGATCGTCGGCAGCCTCGGCACCACGGCCATCGCGTCCGCGGGAGACACGTAGAGCTCGTGGTGCTCGGTGCCCAGGTGCTTCGCCACGGCGCGGGCGTGGCGCGCCTCGTCGAAGCGCTCCTCGCGGAAGCCGATCGCGAAAGTCTTCACCGGCGCGCGGCTCCTCGCCTGCATCAGCGCCACGATGGTCGAGGAATCGATGCCGCCGGAAAGGAACGCGCCGAGCGGCACGTCGGCCACCATCTGCCGCCCCACGGCATCGCCCAGGACCTGCTCGAGCGCCTCGAGCGCCTCGCCCTCGGACAGGTCCAGGCGCTCTCGCGAGGCGGCCTCGGCCACGTCGAGCGCCGACCAGTAAGCCGCCGGCTCGCCGGTGCCCTGCCCGGGCTTGAAGCGCAGGAAAGTCCCGGGCGGAAGCTTGCGTATGCCCTCGTAGATCGAATGCGGCGCCGCGATGTAGCCGTAGCGCAGCAGCAGCGCGAGCGCGCCCCGGTCGATCTCGCCGCGCCAGGCCGGATGCCGCTCGAGCGCCTTCAGCTCCGAGGCGAAGGCGAGCTCGCCGCCGAGCTGGCCGTAGTAGAGCG
>Ga0310810_10000810_pt1 | contig 31736 bp, 32 predicted proteins | sample NCmetagenome_FD_207641 | JGI IMG/M metagenome (GOLD analysis project Ga0310810, IMG submission 207641) | Soil microbial communities from experimental microcosm in Duke University, North Carolina, United States - NC | ecosystem: Engineered > Artificial ecosystem > Soil microcosm > Unclassified ... | reverse complement strand
TCCAGCATTCATGGTACAAATCTCATCGAAGATGCCGCTCGATCAGGAAACGTTCCGCCATGCCATGGGATGCTTCGCCACCGGAGTCACGGTAATTACGGTTGACTACGACGGCGAGATTCAAGGAATGACGGCCAATGCGTTCAGTTCAGTGTCAATCGATCCACTGCTGGTGCTGGTGTGCGTGGACCAACAGGCTCGAACCCATGCGCATCTTCGTGCTCGGAAGCGATTCGGGATTAATGTCCTTTCTGAGGATCAGCGCGCCATCTCCGAGCACTACGCCCAAGCGAACCGCGAGCCGGCGCGGGCGGAGCAGGAAGCGGGTGCGCGATTCGATCGTACCGCGCATGGCACTCCAGTTTTGCATGGGGCGCTGGCTTATCTGGAGTGCAGGCTGCAGAGCGCGCAGGATGCCGGCGACCATACAATTTTTATCGCGGAAGTGGAGGACGTGGTCGTTCGCAACGGTGAGCCCCTGCTGTTCTTCCAGGGTGACTACCACGCGATCGGAAACAAGATTGCGTGACCTCTACTCCACGCGCAAACTGTCCACTATTTTCTGATACGTCGGCCGCAACGCTGCGAAATCGTTCTCGGGTGCGATAAAAATCAAGTACAAATAACTTCCGCCAGTTCGAGGCAGCAGCACGACCCAATCGTGCTCGGTCAGCGGCTTCCCATTCTGTTGGACCGGTGAATCGCCGAACAGATCGGCGGATCGGCCGGAAGCTCCGTGGACTGTAATGGTTTTTAGATCGCCGTTCTGACGAAGACCAGGGTTCGATTGCAACAGGTTTTTAATCAAGTCGTCCGCAACCTGATCCAGTGAGCCGGCATTCGCGTCCTCAGCGCTGCTGACGATCACTCCGTAGGCGATTGCATTTTCACTCACTCCAGCTTTTGGCGCGATAGTGAGCGATCCCTTGCCTGAAGCCGTGCTCCAGTTCGAGGGATAGGAAACACTGACGCCGTTCTGGTGGATTTCAGTGAACTGTCCGTTGGGCTTGATCTGATCGAAGGTCACGCTGCCGACCGTGTTGGCATTGGCCGCTTGGGTCACGGCTGCTTCCATGCTCTTCGGCGCAGACCCGGTCTGAATGTTTTGCCTCGCCCAAAGGCCTTGTTTGGCGCCGTCTGAAATTTCCTGCGCGCTGTATGCCTTCACCGTGCCGGCGTGCTTCTTTGCGTCAGAAAAAGCCTGAGTGGTTGAGACATATTTTTCCGGCGGCCAGTTGCGAATCTGTTTGGCGATGGCGCTCGACCGGTTACCGGGATTCGGGTGATCGCTCAAAAATTGTGGTCCGTTGCCGCCCTCCTTCGCCAGGATTTCGAAAAAGTTGGCCAATTCCATCGGGTTGTAGCCGGCTTTGTACATGATGATCGCGCCGACGGCGTCGGCCTGGGCCTCGTCTTTGCGGGAAAACTTCAGCAAGTACAATCCCGCGCCGGCAGCACCCACCCGCGCGGCTGCGCCAGCCACGCCTCCAAAAATGCCTCCCAGAGCGCCGACAATCTGCCCCACTTCCTGTCTGTGGATGCTCTTGGCCGTGTGCTGCATGTAGACGTGCGACATCTCGTGAGACATGACGCCGGCCAGTTGCGCTTCGTTTTGCGCGGCAGCAATGGTGCCAACGTTCACAAACATCTGGCCGCCGGGAAGCGCGAAGGCATTGATCTCCTTCTGCTGCACCACGTGAAACTCATACGGCCAGGTGTACTGTTGCGGGATCTGCCTGACCAGTTTCTTGCCGAGTTGCTGAATGTACTGGGTTTCCGGACTGGAATCCGGCAGCACCGGCGTCTCTTTGTACACGCTCGTGGCAGCCTCCAACCCAAGCTTTTGTTGATCGTCTCGCGACATGCTGGTGGAACCAGGGTTCGGCAGCTCGGGTACCGCCCCGGTCGCCGCCCAGGCAGGAATGATCAAAACTATTGCCAACAGCGACGCGACCGCCCGATGCAGGCGGGATGATCTGTTCATGGAAATCCCCTTGTGATGCAGCAATAGGATGCCACAGCTCGATAGAATAAGACGCATGCCTCCTCAGAACGAGTACAAAGCGCCCTCTGCCGTAGAGAAACTTTTTAACCAAATATTCGGATTTCTCGCAGGGTTAGGACTCGCGCCTTCGTTCATCTATTTGCTGCAGGTCAAAGGCCGGAAGTCCGGGAAAATCTATTCGACCGCCGTCAACTTGATGGATTTTCGCGGCAAGCAATTTCTGGTGGCTCCCCGCGGCCGCACCCAATGGGTGAAAAATGCCGAGTCATCGGGAGAAGTCACGCTGAAGCGCGGCCCCAGACGCAACTTTCGCTTGCGGGTGCTCACGGACGGCGAGAAAGCGGAAGTGCTAAAGGAATACTTGACCCGCTACAAGAGCGCGGTGCAGAAGTTTTTTCCCGTTCAGCCAGAAGCAGACGACGATGCCTTTGCCAAAATTGCTCAAGACTACCCCGCATTCGAGCTGATCCCGGCTTGATGGCTTCCCCGGCAAAAACCTTTAACCGCAAAGATCGCAGAGATCACGGGAGTTCGCAGAGAGATACTCAAGAGATACTCAAATGAAGAATTCCCGGCGTGCTCTGCGATCGTCTCTGCGAACTCTGTGGTTAAAAGCTTTTGGTCTTACGGTTCAAGCACGCTGTCTGCGAGCTTGTCGGCTTTCCACTTCGCTGACGCGCGCAGGAATTCCACGATGATCGGATGAGGCTTTCCCGGTTTCGACGAAAGTTGCGGCTGAAACAAAGTGGCGATAAAGAATCGATGCTGGGGCGACTCGATGGCGCGCACCTCACCATTTGCTCCCCTGGCCACCACCGGAAATCCGGCTTCCGTGATCGCCCATTCGAATTCCGGACTCACTTCGTAGTTACAGAAGAATTCTTCCTCGACCACATCCTTCTTGTAGAACGAATGCAAATACGATCCCGGCCGAATGCGAATTTTGGGAATTATCCCGGTCAGCTTCGGGGCGTTCTCTGCGCGATTAGGAACCGAGCACGCGACCGGCGAGATAATGATGTTCTTAGATCCCGAATTGTTTTCTGCAGTATCCGCGTCTTTGATGTCCAGCACGTTTCGCGCACACTCTGCCAGAGTGTATTGAAATCCTCCTCAAGTGCCTACGAAGGGCCAGTCGCGCCTGCGCGCAAATTCGATTCCGCGTAGCATCCCATCAAAACTGTTATAAGGACTCCCCGGCGCCGCCCACAGTCCGTCGAAGTTTTTCAGTTTTTGATCTAAATTCGCGGCCAGCAAGCCGCCGGTGGGCAGCCAAGTTACATTAGCGGCGATTTTCAGCTCGGAGGTCGCATGCTGAATTGACTTCTCGAGTGAAGGGAGGGTCGGGGACTTCGGATCGTACTCTCCCAAGACCCCAATCTGAATGGCATCTGCCATCAAGTCATTCTACTTGGAATGCGCTGGTTTCCTGAAGTCAGCAGCTTCGTCGGAGGCATCACAAATGCGCTGTCACATTCGCTCCGATCCAGTTTAAGTCTGGGTTTTCAATCTACAACCAGCGGAAACGCAGGATCAGATAGGCGCAGCTGAGCGCCAACGCTGGGCCGCCCAGAATCATCAAGTATGAGTTCCATTCGACAACTTGTATCAGTTCGCGCGGGCTTCTCCAGGAGATAAAGAATTCCGGCCTATGAGTCCCCTTCATCAGTACCACCGGTGGATGGAGGTCGAAGCTCTCCGAATCATCGGTCTCGGCCCGCTGTGTGACTTCAACCGCGGTTTCGACTGCGATAGAAGAGTCTGCTGGCTCTGGCCTGGATGTCTTTGCGCCAACTTCTTTCGAATTCCATGCCGCGGGATTGTTGATGCCTGCTCTACTTAGCGCAGCCGCGATCTTCTGTTGCTGGGTCATCGCCGCAGCTGGCACTTCGGCATCCGGTTTAGATAGCCGAACAACGCGAGTCAGATTTCGAGCTTCGCCATTCTTAGGATGTTCCTGTGTCTTCCGCTTCTCGCCAACTCTTTCTGCCCAGGCCGGCGTTATGCTCGCGTCTAACCCCGGATTCTGCGACAAAGTGCCTAACGCGAATAGAGGACTCTTCGGCCTGATGCAGTATTCCTCCACTTTGATACCAGGCTGCGGGTCGATTCCATGCCGGACGAGAAACTCCGCGACAGGGCCAGGTATTTTCGATCCGGGCATCGGAAGCGAAGGATGGTATTCCTGCTGGAAGGTGCTTGGCAGGTCCATCTCCGCGCCCCGTGGATCGACCAGCAACTTGCCGCTACCGTTGTTCAGGTAAAAGGGAACGTGGAGCGTTTCCTCTACGACTTTTCTCCAAAACGTGTCATGCCCGCTCCGTCTCAGTTGCCAGGCGACTGCACGGTAGTAGTGGCACTCGGTCCGGTTCAGCGGTGACAGCATTACATACGGGCTCTCGGAAACCCCATTTACTTCTACTAATCCAATGACAGCGTTTTGAATTGAGGACGCAGGGGTGCTCAGAATCAGGCGTCGGCGCTGAAGCAGTCGCAACCCACGCACAAACCAGTAGATGCCCGCAAAAATTCCGATTGCGGAGAACGCCAGCAAAGTTAAGGATCTGGCAGTGATGACGATAACGGCTGGCACGGCGCCTCGCGGACCCGCTCGGGGCCCTTTCGCAGGTTAGCGAAGCAGCTTTATTAAGGCAGTTGAATTCAGTGCTCTGGGCTTACGGGGGTAATCCCGCTGAAGAGAGCTGGCGGTTGACTATGACCTTCGTAATCGCGATCCCTCGTTACTGCGCCTCCCACGGCCAGGACTCACCTAAAATTTTGTGCTGGACTGCTCCGCGCGACGCGGAGTGGGACCTTCTCTCTCATGCCCGAGATTTCAAAACGCGTCGATCGTCAGGAAATCGCCAGGCGCGTAGAGCGCGGCGAAAAGTTACTGCAAAAAGGTAAGGCCGCCGAGGCGCTCGAAGAATTCCTTCAAATCCTTGCGCTCGACCAATCGAATGACACGGTGCGGCAAATGGCCGCCGATCTCTGCCTCTCGCTCCAGCGCCTGCCCGATGCAGTACGCCTGCTGGGAGAGCTATTCGAACGGCAAATGGCTGCAGGCGACGCGATGCGCGCCAGCCTCACTTACAAGAAACTGTCCCGCTTTGCGAACCCGAATTGTGAACAGAAAGTACGCTTTGCCGAACTGCTTGAAGGTTCGAACCGCAAGCTGGCGCTCGAAACCTACGAGAGCGCGTTTGAGGAATTCACCCGGCAGTCGAAGACCCAGAATGCCCTTGCGGTGATAAAGAAAATGGTGGCGCTCGACGCAACTGAGCGCAACCTGGTCCGCTTTGGAGAGCTTTCCTCTGAAGTCGGCGACGGAAAACAAGCTGCAGCGGCGTTCCTGCGGCTCGCCCAGCAGGCGGAATCGTCTGGTGGGAAACCGAATCAGTGGTACGAGCGCGCCTATTCCGAGGATGCGACCGACGAGACCATCGCCATCGGATACGCCAAATGCCTGATGGCTGACCAGCAGATTGGAGCAGCGATATTCGTTCTCGATCCGCTGGCCAATTCGCAGAACACTTCACCTGAATTTCGTGAGCTTTACGCGAAGGCGTTGCTCAGCGCCAATCGGTTAACCGAGGCCGCGCCTCTTGTCTGGCAGATCTTCGAGCAGAACCCTTCGCGGATCGAGCAGGTGCGCGATCTCATCGGAGCGTTTCTCGACTCGCAACTCGATAAAGAGGCCGTCACGCTCGCCGAAAAACTCGAACATTTCCAGCGACGCAAGGGCGAGCGCCGCGCCGTGCTCTCCATGATGCAGGACATTGTTGCCGGCCATAAGCCATCGGTTCAAATGCTCGAGTTCCTTGCCGATCAGTTCAACACTGCCAATCGCGAGGCCGATTACTGCAACACGCTGCTCAAGCTGTTCGATCTGTACATCCAGCAGGAAAACTATATGAAGGCAGGCGATGCGCTCGACCGCGCGGCTGAGATCGACGCCTACGAGCCTGGACATCAGAAACGCCTGGCGGCTTTAAAAGGCAAGATTGATCCAAACCGTTTTGAAGTGATCGCCTCGCGTTTCGGCGCTGCTCCGTCACAGCCTGCTCGCAGCCACGTCGAGGAAAAGACACTTGGCGCAGGCACGCTTCAGGACCTGATGCTGCAGGCGGAGATCCTGGTGCAGTATGGAATGCGCAACAAAGCCCTCGAACGGCTGCAGCGAATTCAACAGCTGTTCCCCAACGAGGAAGAGCGCAATCCGGAGTTGAAACAGCTTTACCTGTCAGCCGGAATGACGCCGCAGTACTCCGGTGCAAGCTCAGCGCCTGCAGCGCCTTCAACTCACGCAACCCCGGTCGTGGCCTCTGCGCCGTCCGACAATGTTGACATGACCGGCTTCGCTCGGGTGCCCGACATCACGCGGAAACTGAACAAACAGAGTACGGCCGAAGCGGTGTTGACCACCGCCGCGAATGAAATCGGAGAGCAATGGAACCTTGCTCGTTGTATAGCCGCCTTGCGCAAGCCTGGTCTGGCGACCACGGCGTTCAAGGAGTTCGTGGCAAGCGGCAATACGGCGACGAAACGCGAGGTGATTGAGCCGATCATTGTGACCGCGCATGAACTCGCCGCCAGCCAGGGCGCGCTGGTCTGCGCGGATGTTACGGCCTTGCCCGAATTGCAGACTGTTGCTCCGCAGCTCGCATCCCTAGGCGCGCGATCGCTGCTCGCGTTGCCCTTATCAGATGGTAACGAGCAGCTCGGCATTTTGCTCTTGATGGACCGCACCGCGCGTGCCTGGGCGCCCAACGACGTGCTTGTCTTCAAAATGATCGCCGAGCAGGCTGCGACCGCATTGAATAATGCCGGTTTGCGGCGGCTGGTGAAGAATCTTTCCGTCACAGATGAAAACTCGGGTTTGCTGAAGCGCGCCTCCTATCTCGATCTGCTGATGGGAGAAGTTCGTCGTGCGATCCAGCAGTCAACCCCTGTGAGCGTCCTGCTGATGCGCTTTGGCGATCGGGCAGCGATCGTGAGAGAACAAGGCGAAGCGGCCGCAGATGCCGCCATGCAACGACTGGGCCAGTTGGTTGCTGCGAACATTCGACAGAATGATTTGGCATTTCGTTACGCCGCGAATGCCATCGCCATCATCCTCGGCGAGACCGCGGAAAAAGAAGCGTTGATGGTGGTAGAGAAAATGCGCCGCCTCATCTCAACCGCCCTCGACGACAAGCAGGCAGCTGCTTCTCTCAATGCAGGCATTGCTGAAGCCGTTCTCCGCCAGCAGTTCGATCCCGTGGACATCGTCACCGAAGTGATCAACCGCGCAGAGCAAGCCTTGGAAAAAGCCGTAGATGAAGGCGCGGGGAAGAGTGCGGCGCTGCAGGCCGCTCTGGCAGCAGCAGCAGTGGCCTAATAGTTTTTTTGTTTTTCTCAGCGCCCTCGGCGAAATCTCTGCGACCTCTGCGGTTAAAAGCTTCTTGAGAACTCAGCAATTTTGGGAACGTTGTCCGGAAGTTCAGCAGCCTCGACGTAGTTGTTGACCATTCGCTTAATCCCGTCCTTCAAGACGAGCACGTGAAAGTTGATTAACAATCCGATAGGCAGGTTGAGCAGCCGAAGGTGAGACAGTAATTGCGCCTCGTCCACGGGGTGCAGGGTCTCTTTGCACTTCAGTTCGACCACAACTGTGCCGTCTACCACTAAGTCAGCCCGGAATCCGCAGTCGAGTTTGACTTCCTCGTAAAACAACGGGACAGCTCTCTGTCGCTCGACCTTCCGACCAAGCCTTCCCAATTCGTATGCAAGGCAAGCTTCGTACGCGGATTCGAGCAGTCCTGGGCCCAGCCTCCGATGAATCTTGATTGCCGAGGAGATCATGTCAGATGTGACGACACGAGACATCGCAAGAAGATTTTAACCGCAGAGATCGCAGAGGCAACACGGAGATCGCAGAGAAAGGCTTTTTTGTGTTCCGATTTGGGAAAAGTTGAAGGATCAGGCCGGATTTTCTCTGCGTCCTCGGCGGAAACTCTGCGAACTCTGCGGTTAAAGGCTTTCGCCGGAACGCTCCACTGGCCGAACCCGTGACAAACCGCGTAAACTAGTTTGTTTTCGATAACCATGCTCAAACCAGGTGACATCGCCATCGTCAGCGGCGCGCGCACGCCGTTCGGCCGCTATTGCGGCAAACTGAAGGACTTCACCGCCCAGGAACTCGGCGCGATTGCCGCCAAAGGTGCGATCGAACGTTCTGGCGTGAAGCCGGAAGAATTCGATCACGCCGTCTTCGGGAACGCGCAACAAACTTCAGGCGATGCCTTGTACGGCGCCCGCCATGTTGGATTGCGTGCAGGTCTGCCGATCGAAACTCCGGCGCTTACCGTGAATCGTCTTTGCGGCAGCGGCATGCAGGCCATCATCAACGGCGCGCACATGATCATGACCGACGAGGCATCGGTCGTACTCGCCGGCGGAATGGAAGCCATGTCGCAAGCGCCGTTTGTCATTCGCGGACGCGACGGCTTCACCCTGGCTCCCGGCGGCAAGCTCGAAGATTCCCTCATGGTGGCTCTGCTCGACAGCTATTGCGGCTTGTACATGGCGAACACCGCTGAGTTATACGGGTCGCAGCACAGCATCACGCGCGAGATGCAGGACGAATTCGCGCTGCGTTCACAGAAGTGCGCTGACGATGCCTACAAAGCGGGACGCATTCAGGAAGAACTCGTAGCAGTTCCGCTGAGGAATTCGAAGGGCGAGGCTACAGGCGAGTCGCTGACCGAAGACGATCATCGTCGCCCGCAGACGACAATGGAAGGTCTCGCGAAACTGAAGCCGGCGTTCGGTAAAAGCGGAACCGTCACTGCCGGGAATGCCAGCGGCATTGTGGACGGCGGCGCGGCTGTAGTTTTGATGTCGCTCGAGGAAGCTGGCAAGCGCGGAATTCAGCCGCTTGGGCGAATCGTGAGCTGGGGCATTGCGGGAGTTGATCCGAAGATCATGGGCAGCGGGCCTGTGCCTTCATCGAAGCTTGCGCTGCAAAAAGCCGGCATGACGCTGGACCACATTGATCTGATCGAAGTGAATGAGGCATTCGCCGCGCAGTATCTCGCGGTGGAAAAAGAATTGGGCCTGGATCGTAAGAAGGTAAACGTGAACGGCGGCGCGATTGCGCTGGGGCATCCGCTTGGCGCGACGGGCACAAGGCTGGTGATTACGGTGTTGTACGAGCTGCGACGGCGAAAGAAGAAATATGGCTTGGCCACGGCGTGCATCGGCGGCGGGCAAGGGATTGCGATGGTGGTGGAGAGCTTGGGTTAGGAGTATCTGCTGTGAGTTCTCGTCACACTGGCTGGCGATGGCGATTGGTATGGTCGGGCGTTCTGGCTGCGGCCGCGGTAACGTTGAGTACCCTGCTTGTCTTGGCTTTCTCTACCGAGGCCTCCATGTCAGGAGATATCGCTGCATACGCAGTTGGAATTCCGTTACTTCCAGGATTAGGCTTCGTGTCCGTCTTCTGGGGATCTTGGCAGGCGTTCCATCAAGGGAGAATCTTAGCTTTGATTCCGCTGTCCAGTGGCGCAATAGACACTCTGTTCCTGTTTGTAGTATGGGAGTTTTTTCACGGTGTCAGATCGCGCGAGTTGGCACCCGATAATAGCTTGCATGTTAATTAGGAATCTTCAATGGAAATCAAGAAAGTTGGCGTTCTCGGCTGTGGTCTTATGGGTTCCGGCATCGCTCAAGTCTCCGCGATGGCTGGGTTCGATACCACGGTTCTCGAAGTCGAACAGAAATTTCTCGACAAGGGCATGGCTGGAATCGAGAAGTCGCTGAGCAAGTTTGCCGAGCGGCCGCCGGAGAAGGGTGGCATCACGCAACAGCAGAAAGAGCAGACGCTTGCTCGCTTGAAAGGCACAACCCGCATAGAAGACCTTGCCGACTGCGACATCGTCATCGAAGCCATCATCGAGAATGTTCCGCAGAAGAAAGAAATGTATGCCGCGCTCGACGGCGTCGTGAAGAAAAATGCTATCTTCGCCTCGAACACTTCTTCCATTTCGATCACTGAGTTGATGACGGCCACCAAACGCCCGGAGCGATTCATCGGGCTGCATTTCTTTAATCCCGTCCCGCTGATGAAGTTGGTTGAAGTTGTGCGCACCATCGCGACCGCACCCGACGCGTACGAAGCGGCCTACGAGTTCACGAAGAAGCTGGTCAAAGTTCCTGTGCGCACGAGCGACAAGACGGGATTCATCGTCAATCGGCTGCTGGTGCCGTATCTGCTCGACGCCATCCGCGCCTACGAAGAGGGCGTGAGCTCGATCGAGGACATTGACCAGGCTATGAAGCTTGGCTGCGGCTATCCCATGGGGCCGTTCACGCTGCTCGATTTCGTTGGCCTCGACACGACCTACTACATCACACATGTGATGTACGACGAATTCAAAGAGCGCCGCTTCGCCTCGCCTCCGTTGCTGAAGCGCCTGGTGATGGCGGGCTGGTATGGGCGGAAGACGGGGAAGGGGTTCTACGATTATTCGGATCCGCATAAGCCGCGGGTAAATAGGCTGTAGATTCAAAGGAACTGGAACTGCGGTGGAGATTTTTGGAATCTCAATAGGCGGCGATCACTCGTCTGATGAGGATGTACTCGCAGACCTTACACTCGAAGAACGTGATCGCTATCTAACATGGTGGCGAACGTTCACGCTACTAGATCGGCTTAATTGGGTCGCGATAGGTCTTATTCTGGCTCCCGCTTTCGCTTCCCTGTACGGGCTGAAAAACTGGAAGACTTTTGCTCTATTGGGATGCGCCTTGTTCATCGTGACCCGGGTCTGGTTACGAGTTCTAACGTGCCCGCGTTGCGGCGCGACCTACAGCGGAGGCCTGATTACCGTTTTCCAAAGGTTCTCATCACTAAGCACATGCTACGGTTGTGACTTGAGTAAGAGAGCACTGCGTGTTCTCGAAACCCGCGGTTACTAGAAAGTTTGAGAACTCATGACTCTGCAACATCCTCTTCGAAAAGAAAACGCGATAAGCTTAGGTTGTTCGTCGTGCGCGGATTTCGCGGATGAACCCGGATCGATTTCGGGAAAGCGAGATACATCATGAATCGTATGATTTGGCATCGCTGGGCCATTGCGGTGCAGCTTATTAACGCTCTACTGCTCTTTGCATTCTCGATTTATTTGGGCGTAACCGCCTACCCCCTAGTAGCCTTCTTCCAGGATCGCGGGGTATCCGCGGCATACGTTCTCAACGTGGCTGTAATTGTTACGCTTGGGTTCCTTATCCTCGCCGAGTGGTGGTATTTGCGGAAACAAAAGGTGTGGGCTTGGTGGCTCGCTGTATTCGCTGATGCCTCCGTCTTCTTCCTTACGGGAAAAGACTCTTTGTCCTGTGGATTACGCGACCGTGATTGCCTCGTGTTTGTAGCTATGAGCTTGTCATCGATGATTGCTTGCGCATGTCTGTTCGTGCCTGATGTGAGGAGCCATTATCGGCAGATTATCCCGATGCAACCTATCTAGTTGGATTTGAAAACTTCGTGGTAGTCCGTGTAAATCCGCGGCAAAGAATTTGACTTTATGACCTTCTCCAATATCCTCCTCGAAAAGAAAAACTCCATTGCCTACGTTACCGTGAACCGCCCGAAGGTGCTCAATGCACTCAACATGGCCACCATGGAGGAGCTGCGCGCGGCGTTTCGTGAGATCAGAAACGATGCCAGTATGCGCGTGGTCATCCTGACCGGGGCGGGGGAGAAGGCGTTTATTGCCGGGGCGGACATTGGCGAGCTGGCGCAGCACGATGCGGTCTCGGGCAAGGAGTACACGCACCGCGGGCAGAGCGTGCTCAACCTGATCGAGAACCTGGGCAAGCCGGTAATTGCCTGCATCAACGGGTTCGCGCTTGGCGGCGGATGCGAGATCGCCATGGCGTGCACCATGCGCCTGGCCAGCGAAAATGCCAAGCTGGGCCAGCCCGAGGTGAAACTCGGAATCATTCCCGGCTACGGCGGCACGCAGCGGCTGCCGCGGCTCGTAGGCAAAGGGATCGCGATGCAGCTTGTGCTCACCGGCGAAATGATCACGGCGCAGGAGGCACACCGCATCGGGCTGGTGAATGAAGTTGTGGCCGCGGCCGAGTTGATTCCCCGCGCAGAAGCCATTGCGCAAAAGATCATCGCCAACGCCCCGCTGGCCGTGCAGTACACGATGGAAGCAGTCAACAAAGGCATTGAGATGACGTTAGCCGAGGGCCTTTATCTCGAAGCCACGTTGTTTGGCGTGGCCTGCGCGACCGAAGATAAGAAAGAAGGGACGACGGCGTTTCTGGAGAAGCGGGCCGCGCAATTTAAGGGAAAATAGCTCTGTGGCTTTTCTCTGTGTACCTCGGTGACCTCTGTGGTTGATGCTTTTTACACCCCACCACAGAGAGCACAGAGGTACACAGAGGAACGTCACAGAGGAATACTGAGTTTACGGACAAGACCATTTCACCACAGAGAGACAGAGACACAAGGAAAAGCACCGAAGAGAAGATTCGGCGGAAGACGCTTGCCGGACATCTGAGCGCGAACGGCCTTCGGTTCGGTATTGTCGCCTCGCGCTTTAACGAGTTCATCACGGACCGACTCCTTCGAAGTGCCTACGACGGGCTGCTCCGTTCCGGAGCTAAAGAAAACTCCATCGAAATCGTCCGCGTCCCCGGCTCTTTCGAAATCCCAACCGCTGCGCGCACGCTGGCGGAAACCAAGAAATATGACGCCATCATCTGCCTCGGCTGCTTGCTTCGCGGAGATACCGCCCATTACGACGTGATCGTCAACGAAGTCACGCGCGGGATCGGGCAATCGGCGCAGGAGACGGGCGTGCCACATGCCTTCGGTGTTCTCACGTGCGAAACGCTGGAGCAGGCGATCGACCGCGCCGGACTGAAGATGGGAAATAAGGGATTCGAAGCGGCACTGGCGGCGGTGGAGATGGCGAATCTGAAGAAGGCCGTCGTCGGTCGTCGGTCTTCGGTCGTCGGCAAAATCGTCGCACGTCGCACGTCGTCCGACGCACGCAAAACCACGGATCGTGGTTCTCTGGATGCGGGTGGCCGAGACAGCCATCAAAAGCGCAAGTCAGTTACCATGAATCGCAAACGGAACGCGAGTTGAGTAGCTGACGACCGGCGACCGAAGGCCGACGACGGGTTTCCCCGCGTTTGTTTTTTGCTTCCCTGCGGCGTATATTAAGTAACGGAACGCTCGTGTAGTACCAGGATTTGGCGGAACACACCAGTGGGCGCAAGCCCACTTTTTACTTGTACAGGTATTTTGAAGCTGCGGTTTCGGCCTAAACCGCTGGAAATATGGCAGTTGATCTCGACCACATTCGCGAAATCGCTGAACGCGTGGCGGTTTCGATGGGATTGGAACTGGTCGAACTGGAATTGCGCGGCGGGGGAAAAGCCCGCATGCTGCGCATTACGCTGGACAAGCCGGGCGGCGTCACGCACGAGGATTGTGCGAACGTCAGCCGGGATGTGAGCACGATCCTCGATGTCGAGGATGCGGTTCCCGGCGGGTCGTACACGTTGGAAGTTTCGTCCCCAGGGTTGGACCGGAAACTCTCGAAGCCGGCAGATTTTGAGCGGTTTCAAGGAAGCCGGGTGAAGCTGACGACTCGCGATCCGGTGAACGGAAACAGGCATTTTGAAGGGCGGCTGGAACGGTTTGAGGCGGGAAGGTTGACGCTGGATATAGCGCGGCCGAGCAAAAAGCCGAAACAGAAGCCTGAACCACCGCAGATTCTGGACATTGAATTGGCGAATGTAGAGAAGGCCAATTTGGTGCCGGAGATTTAAGTGGCTAGTTGTTTAGTGGCTAGTAAAGACACTGACAACTAACCACTAGCAACTGGAAACTGTCTTTTATGGCAAGCGAGCTTTACAACACGATCGACGCTCTCAGCAGAGAAAAGGGAATTGATCCGCAGATTGTAGTCAGCGCGGTGGAAGACGCCATTGTTGTCGCCACGCGCAAGTACTACAAGACGCAGGAAAACCTTCGTGCGCAATTAGACAAAGACACCGGCAAGATCCGCGCGTTTGCGGTGAAGGCCATCGTGGAATTGCCCGAGCAGGTGGAAGATCCGACGCTTCAGATCACCGTAGATGACGCTCGCAAGTCCGATCCGAACGCGGAAGTCGGCGGCGAACTGCAGATTCCAAAAGAGACTGAAGGCATTCTTGGGCGCATTGCCGCGCAACTGGCGAAACAGGTCATTTTCCAGAAGGTCCGCGAGGCTGAGCGTGACACGGTTTACAACGAATACATCGGCCGCGTCAGCGAAATCGTGAATGCCACCGTGAAACGAATCGAAGGGCCGGATGTGATCTTCGATATCGGCAAAGCCGAATCGCGTATGCCTCGCAAGGAGCAGTCGCGGCTGGAGTCCTTTGCGATCGGCGAGCGTGTGCGGGTGGTGATTGCGCGCGTGGAAAAAGCTTCAAAAGGACCCGGCGTTGTAGTTTCACGCGCCGCGCCGGAACTGGTACAGCACTTGTTTCAGACTGAAGTTCCTGAAATTTACGACGGCACGGTCGTAATTCGTGCGATCGCCCGCGAAGCCGGAGAGCGCACCAAGATTGCGGTCATGTCGAAAGACAAAGAAGTAGATGCGGTCGGCGCCTGCGTCGGCATGAAGGGCATGCGCGTGCAGTCCATCATTCGCGAGCTGCGCGGCGAGAAGATTGACATCATCGAATACCACGAAGATCCGGTCACGTTCGCTGAAAAGGCTTTGCAGCCGGCAAAAGTCAGCCGCGTTACGGTCATCGATCCGAGCGAAAAGCACCTCGAAGTGGTGGTTGACGACAGCCAGCTTTCCCTCGCCATCGGCAAGAAGGGACAGAATGTCCGCCTGGCCGCGAAACTGCTCGGCTGGAAGATTGACATTAAGAGTGAAGAAGAGAAGCGCCAGGAAGTTGAGGCGCAGATGGCCGAACTGACCAGCGCGACAGCCACGCCACTTGAGAGCGTCGAGGGTCTCGGTGAGGGCTTGATCGAGAAGCTGAAAGCAGCTGGAATATCCACAGTGGAAGCGCTGGCCGATATGACGCCGGAGCAACTCGAAGCCATCGAGGGCATCGGGCCGAAGACGGTGGAAAAAATCAGTGTCGCGGTGAATAATTACTTCGCCAGCCTCGAAGGTGGCGAGCAGGTCGCCCTGCCAGAGGGTGAACAGGTAGCTGAAGGCGAGCAGCCAGCCGAAGGCGAGCAGGTTGAAGCGGCCGCGGAGTCTGAGGCTGCAAACACTGACGAAGCTGCTGCTGAGACAAGCGCCGAAGAACAGCCGGTCGATGAGGCTGGGCCGGAAAAAGAAAATTCCGAAGCGGCGGAGCCTGCGGAACAGAAAGAATGAATGTAGAGACGTTGCTTGCAACGTCTCTGGCAGCGGCAATGCGTTGTTGTGGTGCAAGCCAGACGTAGCAAGCTACGTCTCTACACCGTGAGGTTGCAATGAAGACTTAACGGGACTTGAGTTGGAGGAACTGAGAGGCGAATGAGTAAGGTTCGAATCAACGATCTGGCCAGAGAGCTGGAAGTCAAGAGCAAAGCCATTCTCGATGTACTGTCCGATGTCGGGGTCACCGAGAAGAAAACGCATTCCAGTTCCCTGGAAGAACATGAAGCCGAAAAGGTTCGCCAGCACTTCCGGGCCTCCGGAGAGAGTTCCGGCGCTAAAGCCGCTCGTCCCAGCCGGCCTGAATCCGACGGAATTAAGACCAAGATCGATCTTTCGCACATCTCCAAGCCCGGAGACGTGCTGAAAGCCATCATCGGAAAGCAGCAGCAGGCAGCGGCGCCGCCTCCCGCGCCACCGCGTCCCGTAGCCTCTCCGCCGGCTCAAGAAGCAAAGCCGGTTGTGCCCCAGGTTGCAAAACCGGCAGTTCCGGTTCCCGCGCCACCAGTCGCGGCGACACCGCGCCCGGCAGTCCCGGCAACGCCGCCCAGACCCGCAAGCCCCGCGACAGTTGTTGCGCCGCCGACTGTTCCAGCAACTCCGGCAGTCCCGCGTGTGGCACCGCCGGTGGCGAATGTTCCTGCGGCTCCTCCGGTGGCCGCGAGTGCGCCGCCGTCTGCTCCAGCTGGACAAATCGCGCGCCCCGCAGCTCCAATTCAACCTCCGCGTCCACAGCCTCCTGGCCCGCGAATGATCGTGCCGCAGACAGGGCCGCGTCCGGTTTACAAGGCGCCCGCGCCTCCACCGCCGCGTCCAGGACAGCCCATCGCAAGCCGTCCGCAGCCCGGCCGCCCCGTTCCAGGTCAGCCCATTTTTCAGCGGCCGCGCCCAGCCGGCGGCCCGCCCGGAGCGCGTCCGCCGCTCCGTCCGGGAGAACGCCGTCCTATGCACCCGACGCGGACCGGTTCGGGTCCGCGTCCGATTGGAGTCGGCCCAGGGCTTCCTCCGCCCGGACCAGTTCGGCCCGGCAGCCGCCCCGGCGCGCCCGCACGCAGGCCTGGCCAACGTTACGTTCCACGCGGGATAAAAGAAGGCCCGATGAAGGGCTTCGTTCCGCCGCCGCGGCTTTCGCTTTCGAACGAGCCGCTGCCCATCACACGGAACATCACCATCGCGGAAGGAATCAGTGTTAAGGACCTCGCTGAGAAGCTGGAGATCCGTGCAAAAGATTTGATCGCGCGGCTGCTGGCTCGCGGCGTATTCGCCACCATCAATCAGACGCTTGACGCGGAACTCGCCAGTGACATGGCGCGGTTCTTTGGCGCCGAGACGAGCGTCATCAGCTTCGAAGAGCAGGCTGCCAAGGAAGTCGCTGAAACTGCGGCCGGTGAAGAAGGCGCAGCTGCAGAAGGAGTGCCGCGTCCGCCCGTGGTTACGATCATGGGTCATGTGGACCACGGCAAAACCACGCTGCTCGACTCGATCCGTTCCACCAACGTTGCCGAAGGCGAGGCGGGCGGAATTACGCAGCACATCGGCGCTTACAAAGTTTCCATGCAGGACAAAGACTCGCCTGCCTATGGCCGCGAGATCGTCTTCCTCGATACGCCCGGTCACGAAGCGTTCACGCGCATGCGTTCGCGCGGCGCGAAAGCAACCGACATCGTTGTTCTGGTCGTGGCTGCCGATGACGGCGTGATGCCGCAGACGCTCGAAGCCATTGATCACGCGCACGCCGCGGAAGTGCCAATCATCGTCGCCGTCAACAAGATCGACAAGCCCGGTGCGCTGCCTGATCGCGTGAAAAAACAGCTCGCCGATCGCGGTCTGATGCCGGAGGACTGGGGCGGTAAGACAGTCTTTGTTGATGTTTCGGCCAAACAGAAGACGAACCTGAATCTGCTGCTCGAAATGATCTGCCTGGTTGCCGACCTGCAAGAGTTGAAGGCGAATCCGGACCGTCCTGCAACTGGCGTTGTTCTTGAAGCCAAACTCGATCGCGGTCGCGGACCCGTGGCCACCGTTCTCGTTCAGAACGGCACGCTGCACACCGGCGACAATTTTGTCGTCGGCAACGTGTACGGCAAAGTGCGCGCCATGTTCGACGATCGCGGCCGGCAGATCGAGGAAGCGCCTCCATCCACACCCGCCGAGATTCTTGGCATGGAGGGCTTGCCGCAATCCGGCGATCAGTTCCTGGTTGTGGCCGATCGCGATAAAGCACGTGGAATTTCCGACTACCGCGAGCAGAAGGCACGCGAAGCGGCGCTGGCTAAGAGTTCGCGCGTGTCGCTCGAAGGCCTTGCCGAGCAGATGAAGAGCGCCGGGATCAAAGAGTTGAACATCATCCTCAAGGGCGACGTTCATGGCTCAGTCGAAGTGCTGACCGATCTGCTCTCGAAGATGTCGACGGACAAGGTCAAGCTGAAAGTGCTTCGCTCGGGCGTAGGTGCTATCACTGAAAGCGACGTGCTGCTGGCTTCAGCGTCGAACGCGATCATCATCGGCTTCAACGTTCGTCCTGAACGCAAAGCACAAGAACTGGCCGACCAGGAAGAAGTTGACATCCGCCTGCACTCGATCATTTACGAGCTGCAGGATGAGATCAAGCGCGCCATGAGCGGCCTGCTTGAGCCGACAATCAAGGAAACCTATCAGGGCCGCGCAGAAGTGCTCGACACTTTCCGCATCCCCAAGGTCGGAACCGTTGCGGGATGCCGCGTTTCTGATGGTCTGCTCAAGCGCGACTCCGAAGTCCGCCTGCTGCGCGACAACGTCGTCATCTTTAAGGGCAAGATTGGTTCACTACGCCGCTTCAAAGACGACGCCAGCCAGGTCACGAATGGCATGGAATGCGGCATTTCCATCGCCAACTACGGCGACATCAAAGTCGGCGACGTGATCGAGGCCTTCGTCACGGAGAGAGTGGCGGCGGAAGTAATCGCGTAAAGTGATTAGTGGCTAGTGGTTAGTGGCTAGTTTTTTTCTAGCCATTAACCCACTAGTCACTAGCCACTATGGTTGCCCTTCTCACCCTCGAACTCAGCATCGAGCACGCGCAATCCCTCAAAGACAAAAGGCAAGTCGTCCGGAGCCTCAAGGACAAACTGCGCGTGCATTTCAACGTCGCCACTGCTGAGTTGAATCCGTCCGGATTATGGAACCGCGCGACCGTTGGTGTGGTCAGCGTATCCGACTCGCGCGATTATCTGGATGGATTGATGAAGAACGTCGAACGCCAGGCTCTTCGGATCGCGAACAATGCCGGGGCTGACATAGTGGATTCCTGGCTGGAGCTTTTGTAAAGGAGTCTTGAGGACGTTCAGTATTGGTACTCGCTCGGCAAAAGCTGTTTCCGTAAGAGCTTAAGACCCTTTCCGTCAACGATCAGATAATCGTAGAAACCACAGTCGCGCTCTCCTGGGCATCCGTTTATTTTGATCAGACGGCTGTTTGGCCGGAATTCCATCCGTTCAGGAACTTGCCCCTCGTGTTCTTGCTCCCATGTATAGGGCAGTTCGCTCACGCCAGAGGAACCGTAGACTCGGCCCGTGATCGAATCAACGATGGCGTACTCGCTACAACTCGTGCCGCAACCCCAGCGCGGTACTGTGTAATGCCCGCCGAACTCAACCGGTTTTCTGGCACCCATGCGGATCATGGTTCGGAACATCCGCTGTTCTTTTGACAGAATCGGAGGCGCAGGCTTGCCGGTATAGATGTGGCGCGCAGGGTAATCGCTGAAGGTTGGCCTCGGGGCCTGCTCTTGCGCCATGAGGCATGTGCTCAGAAAAGCCGCCCCAGTGATGTAAAAGGCTAGCCGCTGCATCAGCAACTTTTATCAGTCGCCGCGGCGTGTGGCAAGCTCTGGTTTGTCACCTCACGATGAGCGACGATCCGTCCCTGATCATTCCTTTGACAACCCCTTGACCCTAATATCTGATATTCTCATTCGTTTTATTCCGAGGTGAAGCGTGGAGAAGCGCGGGGCGAAATATCATCGTGAGCGCTTGGGGGAAGCTCTGCGGGAGGAGATTGAAACCATCGTCGAGGGCGAACTTGCAGATCCTCGAATTGGACTGGTGAATGTAAGCAGCGTGCTGCTGGCCGACGATTCCCGTTCTGCGCGCGTGCTTGTGGTAGTCGAAGGCGACGATGATGAGGCCGAGCGAACCATGGAAGGACTGGCGGCAGCGGTTGGATTCATCCGACGCGAAGTTGCCGAGCGTTTGCGTTTGCGGCGTCCTCCGGAGTTGTTCTTTCAACTGGACCGGTCCCAGAAATACGAGCACAGGATCGAAGAGCTATTGGGCCGCTCGAAGAAGAGAAAGAAGTAGAGTAAGAGGTTGGCGGAATGCTGGGTGAAGTCCTCAAGCAAATCGAACAGCGGAGCCGCTTCGTGCTCACCTCGCATGCGCGCGCCGATGGCGATGCCGTGGGCTCAACCCTCGCCTGTAGCGAAATCCTGCGGCAGCTGGGCAAGCAATCGGACGTAGTGCTGCATGGCGGTGTTCCTCGCGTGTACCAATCCCTGCCCTTTGCGGATCGCGCGGCCAATGCGGAGCGCGTGAATGGGAATTACGACGCGGCAATCCTGCTCGAATGCGACAGCATTCAACGCACCCGACTGGAAGGGCTGGAGAATCGTTTTCTCATCAACATTGACCATCATCGCAGCGGCCGCAATTTCGCGCATGTGAATTGGATCGACCCTAAAGCCGTCGCCACCGCCGAGATGGTTTACAAGCTGGCCAAACAGGCAGGTGTGAAGATCACGCCAGACATCGCGACGTGCCTCTACACCGCCGTGCTCACCGATACCGGCGCGTTCATGTTCGAAGGAGTCAACCAGCATACGTTTGAACTGGCGCGCGAACTGGTTCTGGCCGGGGCGGATCCGGTGCGCTGTGCGCGTCCAATTTATTTCGGGCATTCCACCGCAAAACTGCGCCTGCTCGGACTCGCGCTCTCCGCGCTACAACGTGAAGGGCCGCTCGCATGGATTTGGGCCACGCAGGAGCAAATGGAACGCACCGGCGCCAAAGAAGAAGACTGCGAAGGCCTGGTGAACTATGCGCTCTCAATCGGCGACGTTCAGGTTGCCGTCTTTTTTCGCGAACTGCCCGACGGCCGCTTTCGCGTGAGCCTTCGCAGTAAAGGCAAGCTCGATGTCGCCACGATCGCCGAGCAATTCGGCGGCGGGGGCCACGCCTGCGCCAGCGGCTGCTCGGTTGATGGCCCGCTGCACGCGGCGGTCGAAAGCGTGCTGGGCAAGATTCGGCAGCAGGCCGTCTCCTAACACTTCTCTGCCCTCTGTGGTTAAATCAAAATCTTGAAACTACAGAGGACACAGAGGTCCACGGATGATTCATCGCCCGCGCGCTTCCGCATTCCCGATTGGCTTCTTCTTGTTGCAGTTTGTGCCTTCTTTTTCTTTTGGAAGCTCTCCGCCTTCGGCCTGATCGGCGCAGACGAACCGCGTTACGCGCAAGTCGCTCGGGAAATGCTCGCGCGACACGACTGGATCACGCCGACTCTCGGCGGCACTCCATGGCTCGAAAAGCCGCCGTTGTACTACTGGCAAGCGATGATCGCCTATCGTCTTTTCGGAGTAAGCGATTGGGCAGCGCGGCTGCCTTCCGCCTTCGACGCGCTGTTGCTCGTGTTCGCCGCGTATTGGTTTCTTGGCCGCTTTCGCCGCGGCTCGGAACTCGATGGCGCATTGACAGTCGCTGTTGCTGCGGGCGTCGTCGGGTACGCGCGTGCCGCGTCCATGGACATGCCGCTAGCCGCCAGCTTTACGGCTGCACTGCTTGCCTGGTTTGCGTGGCTCGAAAGTCTTGAGCGGAAGTATCTGGCCGCATTTTGGGGCTTGCTGGGTTTGGCGATGCTCGCCAAAGGGCCAGTTGCGCCCTTCCTGGCCGCCATCATCCTGGGTATGTTCACCATGTTGCGCAGGAACCCCCTCGCGATGGCTCGCACCGTGTGGCTGCCTGGACTCGCCGTCTCCTTAGCGATTACTTTGCCCTGGTACATCGCGGTGCAGGTTCGCAATCCGCAGTTCTTTCGAGTATTCATTCTCGAGCACAATCTCGCGCGCTTTGGGACGAACCTGTATCACCACACCGAGCCGTTCTGGTACTACCTGCCGGTAGCGTTTCTGGGATGGATGCCGTGGAGTGTGCTTGCCGTAGCAGCCATTGTCTGGTCCGTGCGGCGCATCAAGGCCAATGACTCAGACCAGTTCAACACATTCCTGCTGATCTGGATTGCAGTCTTTTTAGTGTTTTTCTCCGGTTCGCAATCCAAGCTTCCCGGTTATCTGCTGCCGGCGATTCCGGCAGGGCTGATTCTGATTTCGCAATGGCTGCGTGCGAGAGCATCAACGGCGCCCTCCCTGCCGCTTGCAGCCCTTCATGCAGGGTGCGCTTCGATTCTGATTCTTCCCGCGCTGATGGTCCACTACCTTTTTTTAGATCGCCAACATCTGGTAGGACGCGCCGCGCTGATGCCGCTGCTTGTGACGGTTGCAGTCGCCGTATCGATCACATTACTTGTTTTGAGACACGGATGGAGAGTGCTCCGTGTTGCCACCCTTGTCCCCGCAATCGTTGCAGCCGGAGTTTTATTGCGCTCAGGCGGAGAGACGATGAATAGTACATTGTCGGCTAGGTCGGTAGTTGCGGCTTTGTCGGAGTACGGCCATGACCACCTGCCGGTGGCAGCGTACCTGGTGCCGCGTGAAACTGAATTCGGTCTTGCTTTCTATCGCGACCAGGTGATCCCGCGTTACGAGTTGGGAAAGGTGCCTGCGGGAGAGCATCTGCTGGTTGCAGCGCAGGGTTATCCCAAAGGAGTTGCAAACGCAGCGGGCCGTAAGGCGACTTTCTTGCGAAATCTTCCGGCCCAAAAGCTGGACCTCTATTACGTCCCTCCGAAATAAATTGCTTAATCTTCGCGAAAGCGGGAGAGCTGAAGCCTGAAGCCTGAGCCTGAGCCTGACGCCTGGCGCGTTGCCATTCCTTGTTCCCGCCGTTTGCCGCCGGAATCCTGTGCCACTAAACTCTGTTCTGGCGCGCTGCTTGCGCCTTCCCAGGAGCCGCGGTGGAGATTCTCGATCTCAGGCACTTTTCCTCGGCAGATTTGCGCCCCTTGCTGGATGACGAAATCCAGCTCTGGGCCAACAAATTGTGCTGGGACTACAGCGGCTCGGCGGAGATGATCCTCCGCTACATGGATGCCAAATTCCTGCCTGGGTACGCCGCGGTTTCGCGCGGGCGGGTTTTCGGGTATTCGTTCTTTGTCTATGAGAACAACAAGGGCGTGATCGGAGATCTGTTCGTCAGTGACACTCCGAATGGAGACGATCGGGAGCACGTCGAGAACCGGCTTCTAACCCACGTTATCGAGACCCTGCAGCAATCCCCGGGCATTCATCGCATTGAGGCGCAACTGCTGGCGCACGAAGCTGGAGCCGCGGCCAAGCCCTTTCAAGACCAGCGTTTCAGCCGCCACGCGCGCCTGTTTATGACCCTGCCGCTGGCCAGCCCTCAGATTGACGATGCTCGCGTCCCATCATTCGAGATTCGCCGCTGGATCGAGCAGGATTATCAGCCGTCGGCGCAGGTGATCACCGCCGCCTATCGCAACCATGTGGATTCCGAGATCAACGACCAGTACCGCACGCTGAGTGGATCGCTGCGCTTCTTGAACAACATCGTCCGTTTTCCAGGCTGCGGGACCTTCGATCCAGAGTCGTCATTCGTGGCAATAGATCGAGCAGGAGCCCTGGCGGGGATCATCCTGTGTTCACGGGTGCGCCACGATGTTGGACACGTGACGCAGATCTGCGTACTGCCTGACTACCGTTCGCATGGATTAGGCAAGGCCCTGCTGGCGGCGACAGTGCGCAATCTACGACAGAGAAAATTCACCGCGCTGTCGTTAACGGTAACGGAAGCAAATACGAGAGCAGTCGAACTCTACAAGCACTTAGGATTCGAGACCAGGCGGGTGTTCGATGCGTTCGTGTGGGAAGGGTGATCGGCTCTAGATTAGCGCCAACTTGAGCTCTCGTTCGTGATGCGTGAACGCTAGAATGGTGATCTAAGTGGCGCGTGAACTCTTCATACTCTTTTTCTGTGCGACTATTGCCTTCCTCCTTGGGAAGGGTTACTACAAGTCCTTCCGCAGCGGTGTCCTTACAATCAAAGGCCACACCTCTCGCTGGGACAAGGAACCGATCAGCTACTGGATTGGCATAGCTATAGGGACTTTCGTATTTCTCGTCATGGTGTCCGGGGCTGCGGTCATGGCGTTCCTTGTATGCGTGGCTTTATTCGGGAGTTCAAAGTAGCCCACTGACGAGTTCGGCGATGGCAATGCGGGAAGAAGCTTCGAAAAAACACGGATGAAGGAAATAAAAAAACTGATGCTTCGACGAGGCTGGAGAGTTCCGTTCTTTGAGCGTCAGTGCCTTAGCGCCCACATCACCCACCCCGCCACAATCAGCCCGCCCATGAACATGGCGAAGCAGTAAATCCCGTAGCGCACCTGCTCGCGGGTATTGTCCTTGACCGTGATTCCGAACACGACTGAGGCAAAGATCGAGAACAGCAGCGCAGCGTTGAAGTGGGAGAGGGTCATTATGGTTTTTTGCCGATGGCGATGTGGTAAGCGTCTGCGACGCAGATAAAGTTCAACAGGCCGGCCACGATGATGTATTTGGTGCCGTAGTCCGCAGTGGCGTGAGCAACTACGATGTGTCCCCAATCATTGATTCGGCTCAGGATGTAGAGCCCGCCCGCGCCCACATCGCCGATGAAGCCCAGAATATCGAGAATGTCTCCACCATTCGGTTGATAAATACGCCCCTGCATGGCCAAACCAAGCACGAACATGGTAACGACTGACGCCATGAGCAGAACGCCGCGAATCCACCGTCGCTGAATCAGGTGGCCGGCGCCGGGAATAAGCCAGCCAATTGCCGGCGCAATGACCGACATCGCGGTGAAGGGTTGACTCTGGGTTGTTGCTTCTTTTGAGGAAGGGCTTGCCATTCAGATGATTACGATCTCACTTTGCATTTTACCAGTAACTTCGGCACTGTTGGCGCGCACCAGCATGTTTACCTCGCTGCGCACGCCGAATTCGGGCAGGTAAACACCGGGCTCAATGGAGAAACAACTGTTGGGCAGAATCTGGCGCTCGTCGTGGATTTCGAGATCATCCATGTTGGCGCCATTTCCGTGAACGTCGGTGCTGATGGAATGGCCGGTGCGGTGAACGAAGTAATCTCCGAACCCGGCTTTTTTGATTGAACCGCGGACCACATCATCCACCTGCCAGCCGGCGATCTTTTGACCACTTGCAACGGCCGTTTCAACGAACTTAGATCCGGCATTCCGGGCATCACGAACTGTGCGGAAGACGTGCTGCATCTTGTCCGACGGAGTCTTGCCTACAAAACCTACCCATGTGATGTCGTAATAAACCGCTCCCGGCGTGTTTTTCTTGCCCCAAATATCGAGCAGTACGAAGTCGCCTTCGCGAATTGGCGCAGGATTGTTCGAAGGCGAATAGTGCGGATCGGCGCTGTTCGCGTTTACGGCTACGACCGGCGGGTCGTCAGCGATCAGGCTCTCTCGGGCAAATGCTTCCAGAATCCATTGCTGGATTTCCGATTCGTTGGTGCCACCGCTGCGCACTCTGCGGCCAATCTCCTGAAACGCGGTTGCCGTAATCGAGTCGATCGAGTCGCGAGCAGCGAAATGAGTTTTGATCTGGTCTTCGCTCCAGGTTGCTTCGAACTGCGCAATCAGATCGCCGGAACTTACCACGTTCTTGCCCAACCCGCGGATCAAATCAACGGTCCCGGCATCCACGAGCGAAATCGTGAACACGGAATTGTTTGGGGAATATTGCATCGCCAGATCGCGATGGGATGCGAGCATCTGCTTGAGCCCATCAAACAGTTCCTGGCGCGCCGCATAGGTGCTTTTTTTCCCAGGCACTGCATCCAGGTTCCCGGATTCAATCTTATGTACCAGCTTCTGTGGTTCGCCTTCCGCGGGAATCAGATAGAACCAGCGCCGCGTGACCATGAGCTTCTCGGGAAGCCCGAGCAGGCGATAAGCGATAGCGTCGCGATGATGATGGTCGTAGAACAGCCAGGCGTCGAGGTTGCGCTCGCGCAGAGCCGACTGGATTGCTGCAAGATCCATGGCGAACGCCTATTCTAACCGCGCGCCAGAATTCTCGCTCGATCGCAATACGCGAGGGTCTGGCGAAACGGTGGTAGAAGAGGACGCTAAACAATTGCGTTTCGCGATCATGGTTGGAGGCGCTGCCGTAGCGTGTTCGTTGACAAACCCTCTACGCGTACGACTTTATTGCGGCTGGTATGGCCAGAAATAACTGCGATCGAAGAACGTGGAAGATCAAGTAACTCTGCCAGGAATTCGATGCAAGCCTCATTGGCGCGGCCATCAATGGGCGGCGCGGTCAAAGAGATCTTGAGCGCCTCGCCGATCTCTCCCACAACCGCATTTCGTTTGGCGCGCGGATGAATGCGAACAGCAAACGTAATTCCAGAAGCGGTTTCGTGCAGCGCAATCACGTCCTATATGATAAGCAGAGGTTCGTGGCGTTAACGTAAGAGCCAACAACCAATAGCCAACAGCTGCCCTTAGGGCCCTTAGCTCAGCGGTTAGAGCAGCGGACTCATAATCCGTTGGTCCCAGGTTCGAATCCTGGAGGGCCCACCAGATCATCTGGCTATTAGCCGATCGGTCACCGGGCGATCTCAAGCTGCGACAGACGAATTCCTCTGGCACCTTCGGTAACGGATAGTGATTGAATAAGACCGATCCTGCATCAAAGTAGGTTAGACTTATTATCTAACTGAAGATGGTACGGCTGCACCACAATCAACTGTTCAAAGCCGCACAACGTGCAGGAGCGCTGCTCTGCGTCATTCTGGTTTGCCTCTTAAGCCTGGTTTCAGTTGCGCACGTACACGCGAAAAGCCAGAACACCCAGGACCGTTCCTGTTCCGTTTGCGCGTTAGTTCACTCTGGAGTTGCTTCAAGCGAAGTTACTGCTCTGGGTTTTGTGTTTGCCAGTACCGTTTTGGTACCAATATTTTCTGAGCGTGCGCATTTAGTTTTCCTGGGCTCGTCCTTTTACATTCGTCCTCCGCCCGCGCTTTAACTCCCAGTCATACAACCTGCCCGGTAGAACTGCTTTTCGGGGTCGTTCATCCGGTGCCGCAAGCAATCGCAGCACGCGACCTGTTCGCATGTGCTTTAGAAGGTCTGGTCTTGGGAGGACCGACGCATCTGATAGGAGTTCGAATGAAACATGCATTTTTTCTGCTACTCGCGGTGAGCATTTGCTCTGTTCCACTTACCGCACAATCCCCTTCAACCGATGCAGCCGCGCAGAATGCCGCGATGGAGCAGCGCATCCGGGAACTTGAAGACCGGGTGATTGCGCTCGAAGGGAAGATCAGGACCATGCAGAGCGAGCCGGCGGCCCAGGCACAACCTGCACCTCCGCCAGCCGCAGCACAGCCTGCACAGGCAGAGGCTGGAGCGCCCACACCAACTGTCCCGTCACCGGCGCCTAGCGCGCCTGCAACCGCCGCCAATGAAACTCAGGCAGGCTTGGCTAACCCGGGCGGCCAGTTACCTGTCTATGGCGGGAGTTCCGCAGCCGCCAAGGCGTTGAACCCAGACATCAGCGTCATCGGCGATTTCATCGGCGCCGCAGGCGGTAACACAGCTCCTCCGCTTGCTACTTTGCAGCCATTTCCCTCGCTTCAAATGCACGAGTCTGAGATCGGATTGCAGGCCATCATAGACCCCTACGCGCGCGGTGATTTCTTTATCTCCTTTGGAGAGGAGGGAGTAAATCTCGAAGAGGGCTACATTACCTTCACCGCGCTGCCCGCGGGATTCGTAGCGAAAGTCGGCAAGATGCGCTCAGCCTTTGGAAAGGTGAACACGCTGCACAACCACGTGTTGCCGTGGATAGACCGCCCGCTGGTTACGACGAACCTGGTCGGTGGCGAAGACGGTATTGATGATGCCGGGTTCTCCCTGGAGCGCATTTTGCCCGCGCCCAAAGGGATCTTCCTTGAAGCGACAGGCCAGGTGTTTCGCGGTGACTCGGACGACGTATTCCACGCCCAGCAGCGCAGCGATGTGAGCACGGTCGAGCATCTTCGCGCATACCGCGACCTAAACGAATCAACCAACCTTGATATCGGTGTCTCCTACGCACGCGGCCATAACAACGGCACCACTGCTCTACCGGGAGACTTCATTAGTCAGCTTTACGGCGTTGATGCAACTCTGCGCTGGAAGCCGCTGCGCCGTTCCATCTATCACTCGTTCGTAGGAAGAAGCGAGTTCATATGGAGCCAGCGTCAGCAATTCCCGCGTGAACAGCGAGCATTCGGCTGGTACGCATCGGGAGACTATCAGCTGGGCAGAAGATGGTTTGCCGGCGGGCGCTTTGACTGGTCCGATCGCAGCCAGTTCGATTTCCTGACCGACAAGGGCGCAGCCGCGACTCTTACCTACTGGCCAAGCGAATTCAGCCAGATTCGTGGAGAATATCGCTTCACGAAGTATGCGGAGGACAAAGAGAGCAACGAACTGCTCATGCAGTTGATCTTCTCGCTCGGAGCGCATGGAGCGCATCCATTCTAAGGAGAGAACGAATGAAACGAATTTTCAGCCTCATGCTGCTGCTGTTAATGTCCCTTGCCGCGCAAGCCAAGAAGCTCAATGTGATAACGGCTACGACCGACATAGCTGCGCTCGCCCAGGAGGTCGGAGGCGATCACATCAACATCGAATCCATTGCCAAGGGATACCAGGACCCGCACTTTGTTGAAGCAAAGCCAAGCTTCCTTTTGAAGCTGCGGCAGGCCGATCTGCTCATCACCGTCGGGTTGCAACTCGAGATCGGCTGGCTTCCGCCTCTGATCACGCAAAGCGGCAACCCGCGCATTCAGGTCGGTGCAAATGGTTATCTCGATGCGTCGCAGTTTGCGGAGATTCTCGAAGTTCCAACCGGCCAAGTCACCCGCGCCATGGGCGATGTCCATCCCCTTGGCAACCCGCACTACTGGCTCGATCCGGACAACGGGCGCAGGGTTGCGCGCGGAATTGCCGGAAAGCTCGGCGAACTGGATCCCGCCGACGCATCTTATTTCCAGGAGCGTTTTCAGGACTTCGACAAGCGGTTAACCGCGGCCGAGCAGAAATGGGATGCCGAGATGGCGCCCTTTCGCGGCAGCAAGGTCGTGACCTACCACAATTCGTTCACGAATTTTGCCAAGCATTTTCACCTGAACGTGATCGGCTACGTCGAGCCGCGGCCGGGAATTCCGCCAACTCCCAGCCATACGCTGGAACTCATGGGGCTCATGAAGCGCGAGAATTGCAAACTCGTGCTGGTGGAGCCTTACTTCGATCTCAAGACCCCAAATAGCATCGGGTCTGGGACTGGAGCAAAGGTGCTGGTGTATCTGCCGTCAGTCGGTGGTGAGAAGCAGGTCACCAACTACTTCGAGTTGTTCGATTACGATATTGCTTTGCTCAAAAAAGGGCTTCAGTAGGCTGAAGGAGCGAAATGGAAATTCTGCAATTTCTCATCTGGCCGTTTGTCGCCAGTCTTATTTTGACGGGTATCCATGCTTATCTCGGGGTGCACGTTGTTGAGCGTGGTGTGATTTTCGTGGACCTGGCGCTGGCGCAAATTGCCGCACTGGGCGCGACCATCGCCATCCTGATCGGCATGGACCCTCACGGACAAGGCGCATACTGGCTGAGTCTGGGCTTTACGTTCGTAGGTGCTGCGATTTTTGCCTTCGCGCGCACCCGTCGCGGGCACATACCGCAAGAGGCTTTCATCGGAATCGCATACGCGGTCGCTTCCGCCACGGCGATTCTCGCTATGAGCAAGGCGACCGGTGAAACCGAGCACCTGAAAGACATGCTGGTGGGGAACATTCTGGCTGTGTCCCGCCATGACGTAATCAAAACCGCAGTTCTCTACGGCGTGATTGGATTGTTTCACTACATTTTCCGCCGCAGATTCCTGCTCATCTCAACCGACCATGAGCGTGCCGAGGCAGAGGGCATGAGCATTCGCTTCTGGGATTTTCTGTTTTATGCCTCGTTTGGCTTTGTCGTGACCTCTTCGGTCGCAATCGCAGGAGTTCTGCTGGTTTTCTGCTATCTGATTGTTCCCTCTGTGGGCGCCATGTTGTTTGCGGATAAAGTCGGCCGCCGATTGGCAATAGGCTGGACGATGGGAACTCTGGTCTCGGCGTTGGGAGTTTATTTCTCCGTGCTCTTAGACTTACCGACCGGCGCCACGATCGTTTGCACGTTCGGGGCTGTCCTGGTTTGTATGTTTCTGATCCACCTGATCTTCTTTCACGGCCACAAGGCGCATCCCCTGGAAGGCGCTGCGGCAGTGCAGAATCCGAAGGAACGCGTGCTTCACACCTAGCATCAACTACAGCTTCTCCCGCAACTGAATTTCTCCGATGAGCAATGCTGTACGGGATACCAGACGGCAGGATAGGTCTTCTACCTGATTCCTCACACCGCTTGCGCAGCCTAGATTGGCTGAAGAACGCAATATTCGACATGGAATCCGGTATCGGAGAAATATCATGACCTCTAAAACAAAGTTAGCGACAGTGCTGCTTACGGCGGCATTTTTCACATTCTTGACAGTCCAAAGCTTCGGTCAGACGGCAGCACCCTCGGCCGGTTCAGCGGGGCAGAGCGCCGCGCCGGCGCAGGCACCGAGCGCGTCTCAACCCAGCGCGAATCAATCCCCGTCGGGAACAGCTGCGCCGGCCCCTGGAACCGCAGCCCCCGCGCCCGGGACAGCGGCGCCCACACCGGGAACAGCAGCACCCACTCCTGGCGCTTCTGCACCAACGACGCCAACACCTGAGACCACCCCAACGAACCCGACAACGGGGACCGCGCCCACCAGCCCGACTCCCGAGACAACGCCGCAGAACACATCGCCCGCACAACCTGGTACGCCGGACACGAACGCACCGAGCACTGCCCCTGGAAATACGGCTCCGGCTCCGGGGAACAATCCGCAAGCTCAGCCTCCAGCGCAGCCTACAACGCCACAAAACACAACACCGCAGCCGCCACCTGGTATTTAGCCACTGATGCGCACAGCGAGGCCCGCCTGAGCGGGCCTTTTGCTTTTCTGGTCGAATATTCGAATGACGGAAATCCTTACCCCTGAAGCCTCCGGCGCCGCTGTGCGATAATTTTCAGAGAGGAAATTTTCATGGCAGAGCATCAAGTTTTTTGCGTCAAATTGCAGAAGGAGCTTCCCGGACTCGAAGAGCCTCCCTTCGACACTGAACTGGGCCAGAAGATCTACCAAAACGTGTCGCAGCAGGCTTGGAACCAGTGGACGGAGTTCTGCAAGATGCTGCTCAATGAGTACCGCCTGAATCCCGCCCGACGAGAGGACCAGGAAGTGATAGTCAAACAGATGGAGCAGTACTTCTTCGGTGAAGGCGCTGCGCCCCCGCCAGAGTACGTCGCACCCGAAGCGCATTGATTCCAGGCATCAGGCATCAGGCGTCAGGAAAATCAACAATCCCCAACCCAAGGGGTTTGCTTCGTCCTGACTGACGGCCCGCCTAAAACCGCACTACTATTCCTGTCGAAAACCTGAAGTGGTCTTGGGCTGCGCCAAAGAGCCGCGTGTGTAATTCGTCTCCTTGTAACCGCCAGGCGACCGCGGGAATGAGCTTGTAATCGACCCCGCCGCCAATCGCGGTAATCAGCGAGGTGTCTGAGTTCGAAATACCGCCGCCGTGGTCGCTCTGGTGCGATATGCCGACCATTACGTGGGCAAACGGTGTAAACCTTCCAACCGGAACCGAAACACGCGGACCAACCATGAACGAAACTCGCTTCCCGTCCATATTGACGGAGGCGCATGACGGCGGTGTTGCACACGCGACGACGTCGTGTGAGCCGTAGTGCGCGCTCAAGTCACCGACCAGCCCAATCCACGGCAGGAACTTGCCCTCACCAGATAGCTCCCAGCCGTTGAAGTTCGTACTATGAGACCCCTGCAGGCCCGAGGAGTTTGCAAACACATCTCCGCCCGAGTAGGTGTATCCAAAGAAAATATTTCCACCGGGAAGTTGAGCTTGTGCGCCGATGGCGCAGAGGCCTACCGACAAAATAAGAAGCATTGATCTGCGCATGATTTCATTTGGATGC
>Ga0310810_10000809_pt1 | contig 31753 bp, 29 predicted proteins | sample NCmetagenome_FD_207641 | JGI IMG/M metagenome (GOLD analysis project Ga0310810, IMG submission 207641) | Soil microbial communities from experimental microcosm in Duke University, North Carolina, United States - NC | ecosystem: Engineered > Artificial ecosystem > Soil microcosm > Unclassified ... | reverse complement strand
AAAGTCAGCAGGATGATGGCAATGATCACTTGCAGGTGCCGGTAACGCGCTACTGCCGAGAAAATATCGCGCGCCGAAAACTCCAGCTTTTCCGCATCCGCAGCGCGCGCCCGGACGAGCGGCTCGCCGCGCTGCCGCACGGCTCCCAGAAAAGCGCCGAACGCCAGAAGCACCATTACCGCGCACGCCAGGATGAGGTTTTGCGTACCCACGATCTTGACCGTGAACGTGGTCACCGCGCTGCCGATGGCCGCGCCCGCCACAGCCCCCAGCCCGAGCAGCCCATAAAGCCGCTTGGCTTCGCGGGAATCAAAAACGTTGGCCGCTACCAGCCAGCCTTGCGAGAACAGCGTGATGCTGAACAGGCTCACCCACACGTTAAACACATACAGCATCCACGGAAGATTCAGTCCGATGAGCCACCAGAGCGCGATCAGGCAGACCACCGCGATCAGCATCGTCCAGGTGACAGCAACCGTGAGCGACGACCGGAGTGCCAGGCGCGTGTAGAGATACGCCAGCACGCCGCCGCCACCGGCAATCAGGATGTACAGGTACGGCAGCTTGTCGATATTGAACTTGTTCAGGAACATCGCCGCTGAAACCGGCTTGAGGATGTAATACGCCACCATCACGCAGAACAGGTAAAGCGACATGAAGAGCGTGCGCGCGGCTTCGCCTTTGCGCACGTCGAACAGCTTGCGCCAGATGGCAGACGGGCTCATGGATCGCCCTATCTTAATACTGCGGCGCGCGCGGGTCAGATGGTGACGACGTCGGGAGTGGCCGCTGCGCCCTCGCGGAGCAGCCGCTCCAGCGTGACGGCGGGGCACAGGTGCTTTTCGATGTAAGCCATCAAATTGGTGGCCACCTGCCGGACCATCTTCTCGACCGGGGGTTCGAGAATGCGGCCCTCCCTGTCGAACACCTTCTGCACGTTGGCAATGGAAATGGGAAGCGGCAGAACGAAGGCGCCGATGTGGGAAGCCACGCCGCGCAGTTGTTCGAGCGACTTGATGGCACCGATCGAACCCGCGGCCACCCCGAGCAACGCCACAGGCTTGCCCGCGAGCACCGAAGGAAATCCGAGGTTTTCGATGACCAGCTTCATCACGCTGCTGAAGCTGCCGTGATATTCCGGTGTCACGAGTATCACGCCGGTCGCGGCGCGGACCGTGTCCTGCAACTTCTTCGTGGCGGCCGAGTGCGGATCAGTTCCGGGAAAGGGAAGGTTCAAAACTGCGGGGTCGACTACTTCCACCGACACCTTCGGATGTTTCCGGAGTTCGTCCACGACGTATGCCGACGCCATGCCGGTGTAGTTGCCGGGCCGGACACTGCCTTTGATGACTACGATACGGATGGGCCGGTCTTCCATTGCGTGCTCCTTATGTGGGATGGGCTGTTGATTCAGCTTCTCATAGCCATACTTAGCAAACAGACGCGGCGAATCCAAGGTTAGATGCACGCATTGTGCGACTGAATGCCGCAGATCCCCGCCAAGATCGGGGGTGGCTCTGCGCTACGAACTACGCCCTTCAGGCCACGGCCAGCTTCAGGTCTTCGCCGTCAAACGCAGCTCCAGAATTTGACCGCTGTTGGCGGCAAAGATGATCTTGATGCGCTGACCAATCTCCAAGTCGTCCGGAGAGATGTGTTTCTTGCCGGCGTATTCGGTTCCCCTGTCAGCTTTGAATTTGGTTCTGCTGTTGACCTTGAGGGTCCCTCGCCGCCCCTTAGTGTCCTCGATGAGGAGTAGCGTGAAGTGGGCATCGTGTTTGATGCCGGCAATCCGTCCTGTCGCGATGCGGGTAACAAGGAAGGGCGAATCGGGCGCATCAATGGAGTCGGGCACTTCGATTGTGCCGCTGCCCTGCGCCTTGGCCACCGGAGTTATAGAGGTCGCAAACAGCAGAATCGCACAAAGCCGACTCATGGAAACTCCCTCCTCGTGCCACCTGTATCACGGCGAGCTACCTCGGCGCGTGCCGCCTGGACCCCCGCATCTCAAGTATACAGCCGGATGGCAAACGGGGCGGGCGAGTAGGTTGACTCGCTGGGGCTGTGGTCAAAGCGCGAAGGATACCTTCAATTCGCGGGGGGCAAATATGAGGGCCGGGCCTTTTATACCTTGGCGGAGGAAGAGGGATTCGAACCCCCGAGCGAGTTACCCCGCTAACGGTTTTCAAGACCGCCGCCTTCAACCACTCGGCCATTCCTCCATTCCCAATCTAGCGGATTCGAGCGTCCTGCGGCAAACGGGGCGCCACAGCGGCGTGCCGGTTCTTACGTCCACGTCAGGAGACGCTCCACAATTGCCAAGAATGACGGACACTGCTTCTCCCCAAAACGATAGCTGGCTTTAACTCAGAAATTTGTTCCAGGCATACCTGCCCACTATCCTTTCTGCGTTCTCAGATGAGTTGTCGTCGCGATTGGCCCATCTGCATAACCGTGATTAAAGGCTTTATTTTATGAATGAGAGCTGCTCCTATGATTTAACGATCCTGGTGATTCCGGGCACAAATCCTGGAGGTCCCGGCAGCGAAATGGCACGCTGTTTGCACGATGTCGAGCAGGGAGGCAATTGTGCGCAAACTGGTTCTAACTGCGCTGTTGGGAATTGGCCTTGGAATGGCGTCTGCTCAAGCTGAAGTGGTTGTCAGTATCCGGCCGCCAGTCGCCGTTGTGGAGCGGCGTACCTTAGCTCCGAGCCGCCGTCATGTCTGGATCACGGGCTATCACCGTTGGGATGGACGTGCCTACGTTTGGGTCCCGGGACGCTGGGAGGAGCGGCCCCGAGCGCACGCGGTCTGGGTGCGTCCGCGATGGGTTCACCGGCGCCATGGCTGGGTGTTCATCGAAGGCCGCTGGCGATAAGTTCACCGAAATTCTCGAACTCAACCGAACGTGGTACGCCGCAAACAGTTTTCAAGGCCGCGGCTTTCAACCACTCATTCTTTCGCTGCCTAGTCCAGTGAATTCCTGTCCAGCGGCAACCTAGGCCGCTGGCAGGGGCCTCCGGTATTTACACTCTCGCGCGCCACCGGGCGCCGGATCGTGGGAAACTCGGAAGACACGAGGTAATCGATGGCCGGGTACTACCATGACGAGGACCTGCCGCGCTTTGCCGAGATGGGCAAGAACGCGCCCGATCTTTGGAAGAAATTCTCCGACTGGTACGGCGCGGTTTTCGCGGAAGGCGCGCTCACGGAACGCGAGAAGTGCCTCATCGCGCTGGGCGTGGCGCATGCCGTTCAATGCCCGTACTGCATCGACGCGTATACGCAGGCGTGCCTCGAGAAGGGCTCCAACCTCGAACAGATGAGCGAAGCCGTGCATGTCGCCTCGGCCATTCGCGGAGGGGCGTCTTTGGTGCATGGCGTGCAAATGCGCAATGCGGCCGACAAGGTAAGCATGTGAGCCTGGCGAGCGTCGCACATCCGCTGGCTTCCGCGGCGGCACAGTTGCGCGTGCTGAACGACGAGCCGCGGGCGCGCCAGCCGTTTACCGAAGCGCTCGCGACGTCAGGTCTCGCGCCATTAGCCGCCACCGGGATCACGGTTTTTCAGATCAACGTGGGCAAACTCTGCAACCAGACTTGCGGCCACTGCCACGTGGATGCCGGGCCCGACCGGCGGGAGATCATGACGCGCGAGACCGCCGAGCTGTGTATCCAGGCGCTGCGCACGACCGAGATCCCGACAGTCGACATCACGGGAGGCGCGCCGGAGCTCAATCCGAACTTTCGCTGGCTGGTGGAGCAGAGCCGCTCGCTCGGCCGGCATGTGATGGACCGCTGCAATCTCACCGTGCTGCTGCTGGCCTCGCAAACCGATCTGGCCGGGTTTCTGGCGGCCCACCAGGTCGAGATCGTGGCCAGCCTCCCATACTATCTGGAGCAGCAGACCGACGCGCAGCGCGGGACGGGCGTTTTCGCCGGATCGATCGAGGCCCTCGGCAAGTTGAATGCGCTGGGGTACGGGCACGAGGGCTCGGGGTTGCGTCTGGATCTGGTCTATAACCCGGTCGGTGCATTTCTGCCGCCGGCCCAGCGATCGGTCGAGGCGGATTTCAAGCGCGAGCTGATGCGGCGGCACGGCATCGTGTTCAACTCCCTGTACACCATCACCAACATGCCGATCAGCCGTTTCCTGGAGTTTCTGCTTCGCAGCGGCAACTACGAGCGCTACATGGACAAGCTTGTGAGCGCGTATAACCCCGTGGCGGCCGCGGGGGTGATGTGCCGGTACACACTTTCCGTCGGTTGGGATGGCACACTCTACGATTGCGACTTCAACCAGATGCTCGATCTGCCGTTGGGGTTCGGCGCGCCCGTGCACATCGGCGATTTCAATGCCGCGCTGCTGGATAGGCGGCGCATCACGGTCGGCCAGCACTGTTACGGATGCACAGCGGGCAGCGGGTCCAGTTGCGGAGGCGTGACCATCCAAGACAAAAGCGGAGCTTGATGAGGGTTCACGTAACTTGAGGTTGGCGGTCATCGCGAGGATAGCCGGGACTGACGGACTGACGCGCGAGTCCAATTGACCTCGCATCATCAACTCTTCCTGGCTGGCAGGATGAGTATTATTGCGAGTTACTTTGGGTTTATCGTGCTCCGATTCACTAGAGCGAATGCGCGTGCCGGAGTCTCGCCACAGCGTTCCTGAAGTGCGCTTCGTTGTTCCGATTGGCCGCCAGCTTGGTGCGGTACGCCGCGATCATCACGAAAAATGCCCCCTCCGCGTCATTGAACGCGTAACTGCGCTGGATCATGTCGTCGCTGAGAGCCATGTTAAACAAGAAATTTAGTTTCTTATAGAACTCGAGGGACGCACTTGGAGGATTACCGATTGAGTCGAAGGATTGCACCGGCGGTATCGCAGTCGGATCGGCCTTATAGTCCTCCAGCAGGTTGTCCTTTGCAAATTTGAAGTAGTTGGCGCCTTCTCTTTGCGGGTCGCCCCCCTTTTCGAAATTCTCGCCAATCTGGACCCACTTCTTCAGGAGGAAGAGAATGTCCTCCTGAGAGAACCCGCCGGATTTCTGCTTGTCCTTCAGAAACGTAATCATCTCAAAGATGGAATGCGATGCTTTTGCTTTCATAGCTGGATCCGCCATGTCGAACTCCTTAGGGCGTTAATTTGAGACCGCACGCGCGCCGGCCGTTGACTGAAGTAAAGTGACAGTGTCGCTTTCGATATGCGTGCCGACTGTCTGCCATATTTCTTCTCGAGAAGGCCAGCCTCACGGGAGTATACACCCAACGGCTTTCTCTAGCAGCCGTGATCCATCCTTCAGGTGTATACCTGACGGACCTTCCGGGGCTTGTAATTCCGTCGCGGGTGGTGTTAGGCTAATTCTCGATTGCAAAACGCAAGATTTGTTGTCGTGGTCCGCATGATCACGGCAGGACGGTTTAGTGTTCGCGAGTGTACCCGTGCGCATTTCGAGACCCGGCCATAACTCCCGATTGAAGTCCGCTCTCCTCGCCGTCTCATTCCAGCCTGGTCCACGATTTCGACGAACTTATTTTCGCCTTTTCTGATACACTTTGAACGCTTGCGCACTGATACAGAGCAGAATTAGTGGGGAAGGAGGATCTTAAAGAATGGGAAGACAAAGCACACAACATAAGCTCGATCGGGTGAGATCGCCGCGGGTGCACATTACTTATGACGTGGAGGTGGGTGGCGCGATCGAATTGAAGGAATTGCCTTTTGTTATGGGAGTACTAGGTGACTTCACGGGCCAGCCGACCGAAGCGATGGCCAGGTTGAAGGATCGGAAATTTGTCGAGGTGAACCCCGACAACTTCGATAGCGTCCTGGCGGGAATGAAACCGCACCTCGCGTTTTCGGTGGACAACAAGTTGAGTGACGAGGCCGATGCCGGCCAGTTGAAGGTCGATCTCAACTTCAAGAGCTTGCAGGACTTCGAACCGGAGCAGGTGGCCCGGCAGGTGAAGCCTTTGCGCGAACTGCTGGAGCTGAGAACGCGCCTCTCGGATCTTCGTGGCAGCCTGCAAGGCAATGACAAGCTGGAGGAACTGCTCCAGGACGCCATTACCAATACCGAGAAGCTGGGCAAGCTGAAGGAAGAAGTGAAGCCGGAGGGAGAACCGAATGCCTGAGAAACAGAAGTCCTCCACTGCCGCCCAGGCGACCGAGCAGCAGGAGCGTGGCCTGCTGGACCAGATCGTCGAACAGGGGAAGCTGGGTAAAGATCCCGCCGCGCGCGAGCGAGGCAAGAGCCTGATCAAGGAATTCGTGAGCCAGGTATTGCAGGGCGAGATGACGGTTTCGCGCGACACCGAGTCGATGATCAACGCGCGCATCGCGCAGATTGATCACCTGCTTTCCATCCAGTTGAACGAAATCCTGCATCACGCCGATTTTCAGAAGCTGGAGGGCAGTTGGCGCGGGCTGAAGTACATGCTCGACCAGAGCGAAACCAGCGACATGTTGAAGATCAAGATCCTGAATTGCAGCAAGCGGGACATGCTGCGCGATCTGCAGCGGGCGCCGGAATTTGACCAAAGCGCGCTGTTCAAAAAGGTTTACGAAGAGGAATTCGGCGTCTTCGGCGGCGCTCCGTTCGGCGCGTTGCTGGGCGACTACGAATTCAACAAGGGTCCGGAAGACATCGAACTGCTCGAAAAGATCTCCAACGTAGCTTCGGCCGCGCACGCGCCGTTCCTGACGGCGGCGTCACCGGAGTTGTTCAACATGGAGAGCTTCACGAACCTGGATGCGCCGCGCGACATCGCCAAGATTTTCGACACCACGGAGTACGCGAAGTGGAAATCGTTCCGCCAGTCGGAAGATTCCCGTTACGTGGCGCTTTGCCTGCCTCACATCCTGATGCGCCTGCCGTATGGCAAGGACAACGTGCAGGTGGACGGTTTCAACTACGAAGAAAACGTGGACGGCACAGACCACAAGAAGTATCTCTGGGGGAACGCGGCCTGGGCGCTGGGCTCGCGGCTGACACAGTCGTTCGCGCAGTATAGCTGGTGCGCTTCGATCCGCGGCGTCGAGGGCGGCGGGCTGGTGGAAGGCTTGCCGACGCACAACTTCCGTACCGATGAAGGCGATATCGCGCTGAAGTGCCCGACCGAGGTACAGATCAGCGACCGCCGCGAGAAGGAACTTGCGGACCAGGGCTTCGCTCCTCTTGTGCACTGCAAAGGGACCGATTACGCAGCCTTTTTCAGCGTGCAATCGGCGCAGAAACCGAAGCTGTACGACAAGGAAGCGGCTAACGCCAATGCGCGCCTGTCGGCGCAGGTACCGTATATCCTGGCGGTGTCCCGTTTCGCCCACTACCTGAAGGCTATGATGCGCGACAAGATCGGGAGCTTCATGTCGCGATCGGATTGCGAGCGGTTCCTGAATCAGTGGATTACGAACTACGTCACGCCAGACGATAACGCCTCACCGAGCGTGAAGGCGAGCCATCCGCTGCGCGACGCCTCGATTGAGGTCAGCGAAGTGCCTGGCAAGCCCGGCGTTTACCGGGCGGTGGCGTTCTTGAAACCGCACTTCCAGCTTGACGAGTTATCGGTTTCCTTGCGACTGGTTGCGGAGCTGCCGCAATCGGCAAGGAAGTAAGTTTGGGGTTGTCGAAATATTGACTGATCGAAAAGGAGATTATCGCTCATGGCGGTTGTTGACTATTTTCTGAAGATAGAAGGGATCGACGGTGAAAGTGCGGACCATAAGCACGGCAAGGAAATCGACGTCGAGTCTTTTTCGTGGGGTGAGGTACAGAGCGGAACCCACAGCGGGGGCGGGGGCGGGGGCGCCGGCAAAGTGGCCATGCAAGACTTTCATTTTGTGATGAAGGTCAACAACGCCAGCCCTAAACTGTTGCTGGCTTGTGCCAGCGGGGAGCACATCAAGAAGGCGGTTCTCACCTGCCGCAAGGCCGGCAAAGACCAGCAGGAGTTTTTGGTGGTTACGATGAGCGACCTTCTGGTATCGTCCTATCAGACCGGCGGGAGCGGGCACGGCGACATAGTCCCCACCGACCAGATCTCGCTGAACTTCTCTAAGATCGAGGTCTCTTACAAGCCCCAGAAGCCCGATGGAACCCTCGGCCCTGCGACCCTGGCCGGCTGGAACGTGAAAGAGAACAAAAAGGTCTGAGCCGGCGTTAGGCGAAACGGATGAATGCTCAGGGGCTGTTCCAAGCCGGAAAGCTCGATGAGGCGGTGCAGGCGCTGGGCGCCGAATTGCGGGATAACCCCGCCGACGCCAAGCGCCGCACCTTTCTTTTCGAGCTGCTTTGTTTTGCCGGGGATTACCAGCGTGCCGAGAAGCAGCTTGATGTTCTGGCTTCCGACGGCCGCGCCGCGGAAATGGGTGCGCTGTTATACCGCGCTGCCCTTCATGCGGAGCGTATTCGTCAGGCAATTTTTGAAAAGCAGGATTACCCGCTCACCGGCCCGGAATCGGACGCGCCCATTTCGGGAACGATCAACGGCAAGCCATTTCAGTCTTTCTCGGACGCCGATCCCCGCTTAGGCGAGAGGCTGGAGGTCTTTGCCGCCGGCGATTACTTGTGGATTCCCTTGCAGCACATCGCATCGGTGGAACTACAGACTCCCACACGCTTGCGGGATTTGTTGTGGATTCCCGCGATCGTGCGTACCGGCGCATCTTTCAAGGGCAAGGAATTGGGCGAGGTGTTATTGCCGGTGCTATCACCGCTCTCCTGGAAACATCCCGATAGTCAAGTGCGCCTGGGGCGCGCCACCGATTGGCAGGACGATGGAGCCGGCAATGCCGTGCCCGTCGGACAGAAGATGTTCGCAGTAGATGAAGACGAAGTCCCCATACTCGAGATACGGAAGCTGGAGTTTGCCGCGGCGCAGGCGGCTCCGTAATCCCCCATGCCTCTTCGTGACGATCTGCTAAACCCCATTCCGGGTGAGAACCCAAGTGGCGCGAACCTGCGTTACGCCCCCGTCTACGACAAAATTAAAGAGGCGCGCCGCGAAGACGATGACGCTCCGCAGGGCGAGTGGGCGCATGAGCGAAAGGTCGCCGACTGGAAGCAGGTGGTCAAGCTGGCCGGTGAAGCGCTGGCCACCAAAAGTAAAGATCTTCAGCTTGCCGCATGGCTCACCGAAGCCCTGCTGCGGACCGAGGGCTTCGCGGGTCTGCTGGCCGGGCTGAAACTCCTACAAGGTCTGATCGAAAACTTCTGGGACACGCTCTATCCCGAAATCGAAGACGGCGACGCGGAGATGCGCGCGGCGCCGCTCGACTGGGTTGGCTCGCCCTCGGGCGGCGGACAGACCAGAGCGGTCACGTTTAGCCAGGAAATCCGCATGGTTCCGCTCACGCGCAAGGGCTACGACTGGTTTCAGTTCAAGCAGTCGCGCGCCGTCGGGTATGAGGCGGATGCCGCGGCGGACGAGGCCAAAGCGGAATTGCGCACAGCGGCCATCGCCGAAGGGAAAATAACGGGCGACGAATTTGACGCTGCATTCAACGCCAGCCCCAAGGCGTTCTACGTCGAGTGCAAACAGAATCTGGACGATTGCCTGGCAGTCATCGAGTCGCTCAGCGGAGTGTGCGAGGCCAAGTTCGGCGATGCCACGCCTGGTTTCGGCGGCCTGCGCACGGCGCTGGAAGAAGTGGGATCGGCCGTCAACGGCCTGCTGCAGAAAAAGCGCGAGATCGAGCCGGACGAAGGGACGGCGCCGGAAGGCGCGGCCGAAGAAGCCGTCGCCGGCGATGCGTCCGACTCCGGCGCGGGCGCAGCGGCACGCGGGCGCAAGACCGTCAGCGAAGAACCGGCCGACAAGGACGATGCTTGTTCGCGGATCGCCATGGTGGCCAGGTTCCTGCGCCGCGAAGATCCTTACAGCCCCGCGCCATACCTGATGCTGCGCGGCCTCAGGTGGGGCGAACTTCGTTCAGGCGGTGACGCACCCAGTCTGGAACTGCTGGCGCCTCCGGCAACGCAGGTGCGCCAGGAGCTCAAGAGGCTTTCGGTGGAAAGTAACTGGACGGAGCTGATTGAGGCTGCCGAGAATGCCATGGCTCTGCCGTGCGGTCGCGCCTGGCTCGATTTGCAACGCTATGCTGTCAAGGCCCTCGATGCGTACGGATATCCGGCTATTGCGTCGGCCATCCGCTCTGAATTGCGGTCTTTGCTGGCCGACGTGCCGAAGTTGCCCGAGTGGACGCTGGCGGACGACACCCCCACCGCCAATGCGGAAACGCAGGCGTGGTTGAAAGAAGTCACCGTGCCGCAGGATGCCAACGGATTTCAGGCGATGCCTTCCATGGACGACTCCAAGACATCCTCTGAGTCGGCGGGTGAATCCGCGCCTCCCGATTCCTTCCAGGTAGCGATGGGGATGGCGCGATCCGGCGATGTCCAGCAGGCCATCGAAGTGCTGACGCGGGAAATCGCGCACGAGCGCTCCGGGCGCGCCCGCTTTCAACGCAAAATCCAACTGGCGCAAATCTGCATGTCCACCGGCCACGAAGCCATTGCCTACCCCATCCTCTTCGAAATGGCGGATGAGATCGAGCAGCGCAAGCTGGAAGATTGGGAGGCCTCGGATGTGATCGCGCATCCTCTGGCGCTGCTATTCCGCTGCATGAACCAGCTGGATGGCGATGCCGATCTGAAACGCAAGCTGTACGCCCGCATTTGCCGTCTCGATCCGGTGCAGGCGCTGGCCTGCGCGAAATAAGCCATGGCGCGACGGGAAACAGAAGAGACCGTCACGCAGTCGGTGCTCGAGCGGCTCATCGATCTCGATCCCAAGTCGAAGACCGATCCACCGCAGACGCGTCCGCAGTCCGTCCGGCAGCTCAAGGCCGCGTTGCGCCGCGATCTCGAATGGCTTCTCAACACGCGCCAGATTCCCGGCGGAGTCCCCGAAGAATTCCAGGGCCTCGAGGGCTCGCTCTACGGCTATGGCTTGCCGGACGTGACGAATCTCAGCGCGAATTCGGTTCGCGACCGCAACCGCCTCCTGCGCATGCTGGAGGCCGCCATCACCTCGTTCGAACCGCGCCTGAGCGGCGCCAAGGTGACGATTGTCGATTCGGGTTCGAACAGCGGCCGCCAGCTCAGGTTCCAGATTGAAGGCCTACTGCTGATGGATCCGGCGCCCGAATTGATTTCCTTCGACACCGTTCTGCAGCTCTCCAGCGGCGAGTATCAGGTAACGGGAGAGCAAAGTGCGGGATGATCTCCTGCTCTATTACGAACGCGAGCTGAGATTTCTGCGCGACATGGGCGCGGAGTTCGCGGACAAATATCCCAAGATTGCTCAACGGCTGGTCATCGAGCCGGACAAGTGCGAAGACCCCCACGTGGAACGCATGCTGGAGGCGTTCGCGTTTCTGGCCGCGCGCGTTCACCTCAAGATCGACGACGAATTTCCAGAGATCACCGAGGCGCTGTTGACGGTGCTGTATCCGCATTACCTGCGGCCGATACCCTCGATGTCCATCGTGGAGTTCGATCTGGATCCCGCACAGGGCAATCTTTCCGCCGGGCTGCCCATCCCCAAAGGGTCGGTGCTGTACTCGCCCCCGGTGAACGGCGTGCCATGCAAGTACCGGACGTGCTACGACACCACGCTCTGGCCGCTGCGGCTGGCCGACGCGCAATGGCGTTCCCCGGACCGCTTCCAGCCGCCCCTCAAAGCCGATGCCACGGCGGCGCTGCGCCTTGAAATCCGCTGCTTTCAGGACGTGACGTTCGACAAGCTGGATCTGCGCTCGTTGCGATTTCATCTGAACGGAGAAGGCGCGCTGGTGCACGGCCTCTATGAGCTGCTGGCCGGTAAATGCACGCAGATCGTGATTCGCGATCCCGCCACCGGCTCGCGGGCGAAACCCGTTTGGCTCGATGCGGATCGTCTGCGGCCCGTGGGTTTCGAAGAGAACGAGGGCGCGCTTCCGTACCCGCTGCGCTCGTTCCTCGGCTACCGGCTGCTCCAGGAATATTTCGCATTTCCAGACAAGTTTTTTTTCTTCGAGCTTTCCGGCCTCGAGCAACTGGCGGCGGCGGGCTTTAAGGACCGCGCTGAAATCATCTTTCTGATTTCGAAGTTCGAGCGGACCGAGCGCCAACAAACGTTCGAAACCGGCGTGTCGGAGAAAACCGTGCGGTTGAACTGCACGCCCATCGTCAACCTGTTTAACCAGACCGCCGAGCCGATTCTGCTCAGCCATACCGTATACGACTACGCCATTGTGCCTGACATTTCGCGGCAGGATGCCATGGAGATTTTCTCGGTAGACGATGTGGTGAGCGTGGACCCAGCGTCGCACGATCCCATCCAGTTCGAGCCGTTCTACTCTTACCGGCATGCGAATATGCGCGACAAGAAGCAGACGTTCTGGCACGGAAACCGGCGGCCCTCCACGCGCCGCAACTCGGAAGCTATCGACGTTTATCTTTCCCTGGTGGATCTTTCCGGCAAACCCGTGCGGCCCAACGTCGACACGGTCACGGTGCGGCTAACGTGCACCAACGGCGATCTGCCGTCACGCTTGCCGTTCGGCCATGAGAAGGGCGATCTGGATCTGGAGGGCGCGGCGCCGATCAAGCGCATCCTCATGCTCAAGAAGCCCACTGGAACGATCCGGCAACCCACGGGCCGGAACGCTTTGTGGCGATTGATCTCCCACCTTTCGCTCAACTATTTGTCTCTGGTGGAGGACGGGCGGGAAGCGCTGCAACATATCCTACGGCTCTACAATTTCACCGATTCGGCTTACATTCAGAAACAGATCGAGGGCATTACCAAAGTGGAGAGCGCGCGGCACTTCGCCCGCGTGATTTCGGAACACGGCATCAGCTTTGCTCGAGGCACGCGCGTGCAGTTGGAGCTGGATGAAGAACAGTTCGTGGGCGGAGGCGTCTACCTGTTTGCCAGCGTGCTCGAGCGCTTCATGGGCTTGTATGTCTCGATGAACAGTTTCAGCCAGCTGGTCACCACGACCACGCAGAGAAGGGAGGTATTGGAGCAGTGGCCACCCCGGGCGGGACACAAGATCCTGATGTAAATCCGGAGCCGGGCGAAAACCGCGCGGAGACCGCGGAGCCTTCGGTTCCGATGCGCCCCGAAATCTGGGAGATGCTCGAGCGGGAGCCGTTCTGCTTCGATTTCTTCCAGGCGGTGCGGCTACTGGAACGGTTGATGCCGGCGCGCGAACCGGTGGGAAAGTTCGTCAATCCCAAACGCGAGATCGTGCATTTCGCGGCCCATCCATCGGTTTCCTTTCCGCCCAGCCAGCTTCACGCCATCACGAGCAAGGAAGGCGAGCCCGCCCGCATGACGGTAAACTTCATGGGTCTTACCGGCCCGCTGGGCGTATTGCCGCAATACTACACGGAGCTGGTCATCATCCGCTCACTCGCGAAAGACCACGCCCTGGGCGACTTCCTGGACATTTTCAACCACCGGATGATCTCGCTGTTCTTCCAGGCCTGGCAAAAATACCGATTCACGGTGGCCTACGAGCGGGACGAGCGCGACCGCTTCTCGCATCATCTGCTGGATCTGGTGGGGCTCGGCACCGAGGGCCTGCAAAACCGCCAGGCAGTGGCCGACGATTCGCTGATATACTACGCGGGGCTTCTGGCGCAGTGGCCGCGGTCGGCGTCGGCGCTGCGTCAGTTGCTGACCGACTATTTCGATGTCCCGGTGGAGATCGAGCAATTCGCAGGCGGCTGGTTCCGGCTGGACCGGGAAACGCAATGCTGCTTCGAGGACGACGCCAGTATCTCGCAGCAATTGGGCGTAGGCTCGGTGGTTGGGGACGAAATTTGGGACCAGCAATCCAGCGTGCGCGTGAAGCTGGGTCCACTGACCCTCACGCAGTATCAGGATTTCCTGCCGAACGGCACCGCTTACAAACCGCTCCACGGCTTGCTTGGATTCTTTGCCGGCGCGGAATTCGATTTCGAAGTGCAGTTAATCTTGAAGCGGGACGAGGTCCCGGCATGCGAACTGGGGGCCGAAGGCGGCGCCGAGCCGCAGCTAGGCTGGGTCACCTGGATGAAATCCACGCCCTTTGGCCGCGATCCCGGCGACACGATTCTACAAATGGGTTAAGGACTCACTATGCTGCAAAACTGGAAATTCTTCTTCGGAAAAGTAAACCAGACCACTAGAGACGCGCTCGAAGCGGCCGTGGGTCTGTGCGTGTCGCGCACTAATTATGAGGTGGAAGTCGAGCACTACCTGATGAAGCTGCTCGACGAAACGGACAGCGACATCCAGCACATCCTCAGGCACTTCGAGGTGGACAAGTCGCACCTGGCGGCGGATCTCACGCGCAGCCTGGATCGTATGAAGCGTGGCAACGGCCGCGGCCCCGCCATGAGCCAGATGCTGGTCAGGATGCTGACCGAGGCGTGGCTGCTGGGCTCGGTGGATTACGGTGCCGGCCAGATCCGGTCGGCGTTTACGATACTGGCGCTCTATTCGAACGACGATCTTGCGCGCGTGGTCCGCGACGTCAGCAAAGAGCTGCAGAAGATCCAGCCCGATGCGCTGCGCCAGAACCTGGTGCAGATTGTTGCCGGGTCGCACGAGGATGCAATCACCGCGGCCGCCGAAGAACCGGGTGAGGCTGCGCCGGGCGCCGAACGGCCCCGCGCGGCGGGTGGCAAGACGCCCAATCTCGATCAATACACGATCAACCTGACCGAGCGCGCCAAAGGTGGCAAGATCGATCCGGTGCTGGGACGCGATTTCGAAATTCGCCAGGTGGTGGACATTTTGACGCGGCGCCGCCAGAACAACCCGATTCTGACCGGGGAGGCGGGTGTGGGCAAGACCGCCGTAGTGGAAGGATTTGCGCTGCGCATTGCCAGTAAAGACGTGCCACCGGTGCTGCAAAACGTCACGCTGCGCACGCTGGATTTGGCGTTACTGCAGGCCGGCGCGGGCGTAAAGGGCGAATTTGAGAACCGGTTAAAGGGGCTGATCGAAGAGGTGAAAGCTTCTCCCACACCGATTATTCTGTTTATCGATGAAGCCCATACCATGATCGGGGCTGGCGGCCAGGCGGGGCAGAATGACGCGGCCAACCTGCTGAAACCGGCGCTGGCGCGCGGCGAATTGCGCACAATCGCCGCCACCACGTGGTCTGAGTACAAGAAATATTTTGAAAAAGACGCCGCTCTGGCGCGCCGCTTCCAGGTGGTGAAGGTCGAAGAGCCGACCGAAGAAAAGTGCCGGCTGATGCTGCGCGGCCTGGTTCCCATGCTCGAGAAGCACCACAACGTCCGCATTCTGGACGAAGGCCTGGCGTCGGCCGTGAAACTTTCCCACCGTTACCTGCCGGATCGGCAGCTGCCGGATAAAGCCGTCAGCGTGCTGGACACGGCCTGCGCGCGGCTGGCACTCGGGCAGAACGCCGTCCCTCCGGCGATCGAAGATGCCATGCGGACACTCGACGATCTGGGCGTGCAGACGCGCGTGCTGGAGCGCGAGAGCGCGCTCGGCGCGGATCATCGCGAGCGGCTGGAGCAGATCGCGGAACAGCGCGCCCAGACTGAAGGACGGCTCACGGCCATGCGCGAACGCTGGGAAAAAGAAAAGGGCATTGTCACGCGCATCCGCGAAGTGCGATCGCAGCTCGAAGAGACGGGCGCGCCCGCGCAGCCCCCAGCGGGCGACGGCCAGGCCGCGGTGGCGCAACCGGCCAAGGACCCCGAAGCGTTGCGCCAGGAGCTGGCCAAGCTGAACGGCGAACTCGAAGCGGTGCAGGGAGAAGCGCCGCTCATCCGCGTGTGCGTCGATTCCCAGATCGTGGGCGACGTCATTTCCGCCTGGACCGGCATTCCCGTGGGCAAGATGCTCAAGGACGAGATTGCCACCGTGCTCGCGCTCGATCAGCAACTGGGGCAGCGCGTGATCGGCCAGTCGCATGCGCTGGCGGGCATCAGCGAGCGTATCCGCACCGCACGCGCCAGCCTGGAAGATCCGAACAAACCGGTCGGCGTGTTTCTGCTGGTGGGGCCGAGCGGCGTGGGCAAAACGGAAACCGCGCTGGCTCTCTCCGACCTGCTCTACGGCGGCGAGCGCAATCTGATCACTATTAATATGTCCGAGTTTCAGGAGGCGCACACGGTCTCGACGCTGAAGGGCTCGCCCCCGGGATACGTGGGCTACGGCGAAGGCGGCGTGCTCACTGAAGCGGTGCGCCGGCGGCCGTATTCGGTTGTGCTGCTCGACGAGGTGGAGAAGGCGCATCCTGACGTGCTGGAGCTGTTTTTCCAGGTCTTCGACAAGGGCATGATGGAGGACGGCGAGGGCCGCGAGATCGACTTCAAAAATAACATCATCATTCTGACGTCGAACGCGGGCACCGACACGCTCATGAAACTCACCGCTGATCCCGAAACGATGCCCAGCGCAGATGGCCTGGTGAAGGCGCTCAAGCCGGAGCTGAACAAAGTTTTCAAGCCGGCGTTTCTAGGCCGCATGGTAATCATCCCGTATTTCCCGATCCGGGACGAGGCCATGAAAAAGATCATCACGCTCAAGCTCGCAAAAATCCAGCGCCGGTTATTCGAGAATCATAGGATCCGGCTGACCTACGACGATCCGCTGGTGGAAGAGGTGGCCCGCCGCTGCACGGAGGTGGAAAGCGGCGCGCGCAACGTGGACAATATTCTCACCAACACGCTCTTGCCTGAGGTCTCGCGGCGGATTTTGGGCGGCATGGCGGAGCGCCAGCGTCTGGACGCCATCCACGTGAGTACCGGACCGGACGGCGCGTTCGTGTATAACTGAACGGCGCCGGCGGTCTCCGCAAGGTATCGACAGACGGGACGATCCGCGCCGCTGGCCGGAAAGAGGAGGCAAACGTGGACGCTATTTTTACTCAACAAAACCGGACTCTCAAGATCACCACGCCGCTGGGCGAAGACGTCCTCCTGCTGGCGGGCCTTTCCGGTCAGGAGGCCATCTCCAGCCTGTTTCAGTTCCATCTGGATCTGGTGGCGGAAAACCGGCGTCAGATCAACTTTGACGAACTGTTGGGAAAGAAGGTGGCGATCGAAGTGATCCTGCCTGATGACAAGACGCGCTATTTTAGCGGCTACCTGAACAGCTTTTCGCAAGGCGCCCAGGACCAGCGCTTTACGCGGTATCGCGCCGAAATGGTCCCGCAATTCTGGTTCCTCACGCGAAACGCACAAAGCCGGATCTTTCAGCACGTCAACGTGCCGGACATCCTGAAGAAGGTACTGCAGGGTGTGGATGTGGCTTTTGAGCTTCAGGGCACGTACCAGCCGCGAGATTACTGCGTCCAGTACCGGGAGAGCGACTTCAACTTCGCCTCGCGGCTGATGGAAGAGGAAGGCATTTATTACTTCTTCAAACACACGGCCGATTCGCACAAGATGGTGCTCGCCGACATGCCACAATCGCACGTGGATCTCGGGAAGATCCCGTACGAAGAACTGGGGGGCGGAACGCGCGATGAGGAGCGCATTCACCGCTGGGAGAAAATGCAGGACCTGCGTTCCGGCAAGTACACGCTCTGGGATCATAGCTTCGAGCTTCCCGGCAAGCACCTCGAAGCGGAAAAAGTAGTGATCGATTCAGTGGCCGCGGGCACGGTGACGCACAAGCTCAAAGTGGGCGGCAACGATAAGTTCGAGATCTACGATTATCCCGGCGGTTACGCGCAACGTTTCGACGGCGTGGATGCCGGAGGCGGCGACAGCGCCGGCGATTTGCAGAAAATTTTCGACGACAACCGGAGGACAGTAGCGATCCGCATGCAGCAGGAGACGGTACCCGCGCTCGTGATCAACGGCGCCAGTAATTGCCGCCATATCGTTTCCGGCTATAAATTCACTCTTGCGAACCACTTCAATGCTAACGGATCGTATGTGTTGACGTCCATCAGCCACGTGGCGCAGCAGGGAGTGGGCGTCGGAGGTAACGCGGCTGACGGCGACAGCCACTACAGCAACGTCTTCACATGCATTCCTTTCGCCTTGCCGTTTCGCCCGTTGTGCTCGACGCCGGAGCCGTTCGTGCACGGATCGCACACGGCGACCGTGGTGGGCCCGGCTGGTGAAGAAATCTTCACCGACAAGTACAGCCGTGTGAAGGTGCAATTCCACTGGGACCGGCAGGGGAAAAACGACGCCGACAGCTCGTGCTGGGTCCGCGTGGGCACGCCGTGGGCGGGGCAGAACTGGGGTATCGTCCACATTCCGCGCATTGGCCAGGAGGTGATCGTGGATTTCCTGGAGGGCGATCCGGATCAGCCCATCATCGTGGGCAGCGTTTACAACGCCGACCAGATGCCACCTTATAAGCTGCCGGACAACAAGACGCAGAGCGGCATCAAGAGCCGCAGCAGCCTGCATGGCGGGGCGGAGGATTTCAACGAGCTGCGATTGGAAGACAAGAAGGGCAGCGAAGATATCTATTTCCATGCGCAGAAGGATTTTCACCGCATGGTGGAAAACGACGACGACCTGAAGGTCGGCCACGACCAGACCATCGAGATCAAGAACGATCGCACCGAGGCGGTGAAGGAGGGCAACGAGAAGGTTACGATCGAAAAGGGTAACCGGGACGTCAAGATCTCCATGGGCAATGATACGCTCAAGATCAGCATGGGCAACCAGCAGACCAATATCGACCTGGGCAAGAGCGAAACCGAAGCCATGCAGTCGATCGAGCTGAAAGTGGGACAGAGCAGCGTGAAGCTGGACCAGACGGGAGTCACCATCAAGGGCATGATGATCACCATTGAGGGCCAGATTCAGGTGCAGGTGAAGGGCATGATGACGCAGATTCAGGGCACCGCCATGCTACAGGAGCAGGGCGGCATTATCCTGATCAACTAAGGCCCTACCATGAGCGCACCTGCCATCGACCTGACACTTTCCGGCGTAATTCCCGAAGGTTTGACGGTGTTCGAACCGGGAGAGCAGGCTAAGAATCTGTTGCGCAACGGGATCACGGGCCAGGAATACGTCGATCGGCTGCTCGAACAAAAGCTGTTTCCCGACGCGGCGCGTTTTATTGCGTGCTTGCTGCCCAAGCGACAGGCCGTTTTCTGGGCCTGCCAGTGCGCCAAGCGATTTTACGGCGGAAACCCGCCACCGGAAAAAGCGGCGGCGCTGGCGGCGGCGCAGAAGTGGGTAGCCGAGCCGAATGACGAGAACCGGCGCGCGGCAATGGCAACTGCTGAAGCCGCGGGCCTGGATAACCCGGCGGGTTGCGCAGCGCTCGGCGTATTTTTCAGCGGCGGGAGCCTGGCTCCGCCGAATGTAACGGCCGTGCCGCCGGGCGAGTTCCTGACCGCCAAAGCGGTGGCGGGAGCAGTGATGCTGGCGGTAGTGACCAAGGAGCCGGAAAGGGCGCAGGAAAAGTTTCGGGCCGTGCTGGCGGAAGGTTTGGAGATCGCCAGGCGGTCGCAAAAATGATCTGGGGGGAATGACGTATGGGAATGCCGCAAGCCAGGGTGACCGATATGCATGTCTGTCCGATGGTGACGGGCGTGGTGCCACATGTGGGCGGGCCGATCCTGCCGCCGGCGGCGATCACCGTGCTGGTCGGCGGTTTGCCAGCCGCGCGTGTGACCGACATGGCCGTCTGCGTGGGACCGCCGGACGTGATCGTGTTGGGCAGCTTTACGGTGCTGATCTGCAGTATGCCCGCCGCCCGGATCGGCGACCTGACCGCGCATGGCGGCACCATAGTGCTGGGTTGCTTCACCGTGTTAACCGGCTAACGGGTCAAAGTTTTCGTGGTGGACAATTGATAGGATTGCGATCTGCTCAAGGTGGCAAGGAGGTTTTGTTGACGCTCGGAAATGTGTTCCTGATTCCCTGCCTGGGATTACTCGTACTGATCACCGCCGCCGCGCCCGCGGACCAGAGCACGCATCACGACGCCGGCCTCACTCGCTGGAAAATTTCGGACCGTGACCGGCCCGTGCCGACGGTGATCACGCCCGGTACGGCAAGCACGGAAGCGCCCGGAAAGCCGCCCTCGGATGCCGTTGTGCTTTTTGACGGCAAGGACCTCTCGCGGTGGGAGAGCAAGAAGGGGGGGCAGGCGGAGTGGAAGAGCGTTGACGGCGCGCTGGTGATCGCACCGGGGACGGGCGACATTCACACCAAACAAGCCTTCGGCGACTGCCAATTGCATGTGGAGTGGGCAGAGCCCGATCCGCCGCATGATAAGGACCAGGGCCGGGGCAACAGCGGGATCTACCTGATGAGCAAGTATGAGCTGCAGGTCCTCGATTCTTTCGAAAATAGGACCTACGCGGATGGCCAGGCCGGAGCCGTTTATGCGCAGTTTCCGCCGCTGGTGAATGCCTGCCGGCGTCCGGGCGAGTGGCAGACATACGACATCATCTGGCATGGGCCACGCTTCGCCGCCGATGGCAAGCTGCTGCGGCCCGCGCGCATCACCGTCCTGCAAAATGGCGTGCTGGTGCAGGACAACACTGAATTGACGGGGCCCACCGACTACATGCATCGGCCGCCCTACACTCCACATGCGGAAAAAATGCCGCTCTTGTTACAGGACCACGACCAGCCGGTGCGTTTCCGCAATATCTGGATCCGGGAATTGAGCGAGTAAGGTCCGGCCGTACGCGGCGCTAGAGTGGCTCGCGGACGGCGTGCACGATAAACCGCTCGGGCGCGGGGCCCAAATAGCGGAACGGATAGCAGGTCACCAGGGTGAGCGACGGCCGTTGCGAGTCTTCCAGTACGCGCGTGTCGCGCGTGCCGACCACGGCGCAGGAGTCCACGTGGTATCGATACGATCCGTCGCGGGTGGTCACCACAATGGCGTCGTTCTCATGGATACCTGCGAGGCTGCGGAAGAACGTATCGCGGTGCCCCGCGATGCCGACATTCCCCTTGCTGCCCGGCAGCGCAGTTCCGGGAATGTGGCCCAGTGCGAGTGCCAGCGTACGTTGCGACACGCCTTCGAGGATCATGGCCTTCAGTCCGAGTCGCGGGATCTCGATCCGCCCCAAGACGCCATGTTCGTCCGGAGAATGGAATCCTATGGTCTGTGCTACTCTGCCGCCGGCGGCCAGTGACGCCACAAATCGTGTGTCGTCGGACCCGGAAAGCATGGCGGCTTGCGACAGAAATTCCGAAACCGAGACGGTCTTGCCGAACGATACCTGGTCGAACGCCCAGTCTTGATAGGCCTGAAAAAACCACGCCCGCGCCAGCATAAAGGCGCACAGGCCCATGCACGCGAACCCGAATCCAAACGACAGCCGTTCGGCGCGCCGTAATAGCGCCTTGGTAAATCTTAGCCGGATGCGCAGGCTCATCGATGTTCGAGCTGCAAGGCTAAGATACGTAGCACGGTACCGCCGGCAATTCCCAGCAAGCCCATAAAAGCGACCAGAGCCAGATAGCTCGCCGTCTTAGGCAGGCTGGCCGCCTTAGGAATGGCGGAGGCGATCATCTTCGGCTCGAGCGTTCGGGTGCGGCTCTCAACGGGCGCAGCGGAGCTAGTGGAACTGCCGCTGGCGGACACGCTGGAGAGACCGCGGCGGGCGCTATGGGGCGTGAGCGAACTCTCCCGCGGCGCGCGGCTCGGTTCCGGTGATCCCACCTTCATTGGCGGCGCAGTTGGCGCTGCCGGGTTCGCCGCTGGGATCTCGTTCACGGGGGCGGCGGCGCTTGGCCCGGAGACCGGCGACGCCACTGGCGCTTTGGCCGCAGGTCCGTTTGGCTCCGCTACCATCCTGGCAACCTGCCCGATATCTCCAGGCAGCTCCGCCGGCAGCGAGAGCACGCCGCGCCCTACTGTTTTGGCGAGCTCCGCGGCTTGCGCCTTGGGATACACCAACTCCTGCCCATAGCGGCGGCCCGGTGCGAACCATATCCGCAGAGCCTTGGGCTGCTGGGAGCCGCGCTCGAAGAATGTGAATACGGTCTTGTCCGTGGACGGCAGATCGTAATTCGGCATCGTGAGCATGGTTGAGAGCAGCCGCGTGCCATCGCCGGTCCAAAGCTGAACGGTTTCGAAAACCTGAAGAACGTTGCGCTGACTCTCGGGTTCGATCAACTTGAAAAGGTACTGGCCAGTATCGAGCATCATACCGGGCACTTCAACGGGTCCGTTGGTCGAAAACTGGGTTTGGTTCGCGGGTTCCGCTGCATGCGCCACGGCTGTCAACATCGCACAAACGTTGAGGGCCAGGATCATTGCGACGCGAGTCTTTCGCCAGTTCATACTGCTACTCTCTTGTTGGGCCGGAAAACCCGAGATTCATCCTACTACAATTGGTGCCTGGTAGCGTATCTCGGATTTATCCTATATGCCGATTTATTTATTCCAATTCCGCCCGCCACCGGTTTCCGATGGTCCGCCATGCCAATCTTCTAGAATGGACTGAGGGTTTTTCCTTTTGCGGCCCGCTCTCCTTTTTCTGATCATTGCCGGTGCCGGTGCGGCGCAAACCAGCACGGCGTCTGCGCCTGGCTGGCGCGCGGAAGTCGATGCGCTGAAGGCCAAGGGTGATGCCGCCGGAGCGCTCGCGCGGCTGGAGCAGGTCGAACAAAACTCCAAGCCCTCGGCGGCAATCGAAGACGAAATGGGGTTTCTGCTCGCGGTCCTCAACCAGCGAGCCGGTGCCATGGATCGCTTCCGCAAGGCCCTCGCCATCGACCCCAAGTTTGCCGCCGCATATTACCACCTTGGCGTCGCGCTGTGGCTCGAAGGCAATCGCGAGGAGGCGCTGCATGCGCTCCAACATGCCGCCCGTCTCGGTCCGAAAGTGTTCGACTATCGCTATCGCTACGGGGCGGCGCTGGTGGACCTCGGTAACACTGCCGATGCCGTTGCTGAATGCAAGGCCGCCACAAATCTGCGGGCCGGTAGCGCGGCGGCGTGGAACCAGCTCGGTCTCGCGCTCCAACATCAAGGCGATCGCAAGGCCGCCGCCGAGGCCTATGCCAAAGCGGTCGACATCGAGCCCGCCAACGCCGACTTCCGCAATAACTACGGCCTGATGCTGCTCGAGACAGGCTCCCCCGAAAAAGCCATCACACAGTTTCAAACCCTGCTCGCCCGCGATCCTGGAAACCTCGGCGCACTCGGTAACATTGGCCTCACTTATCTCAACCAGGGCAATCTGACCAAGGCCATCGAGCAATTCGAAAAGGTGCTGCAACTCGACCCCGGCTCCGCCATCGTCCAGTACAACCTCGGTCTTGCCTATAAACAGAAAGACGATCTCACGAACGCCAAGCTGCACCTGCGCCGCGCAACGGAACTTGATCCGCGGATCGCCGAGGCGCATTTCACGCTCGGCGTGGTCCACTGGCAGGATGGCGAGTTCGCCGACGTCATCGGTGAAATGCGCGCCGCCATCGCCGTGAATCCGAATTACGCGGAGGCCTATTATTTGCTGGGCACCGCGCTCAAACAGAGCGGCCAGCCCACCGACGCCATCGTCGCGCTCAAGGAGGCCATCCGCCTCAACCCCCACACTCCCGGCCCATTCACTCTAATGGGGCAAATCCTGCGCGCCAAAGGCGATGCGGAAGGCAGCCGGCAGGCATTCGCCGAAGCCGCGCGCATCAAGAAACAAAAGGAGAGCGAGCAGAAGACCATGTTCGACCGCGCCGTGATGGAAACGGTCGGGCCCGCCGCTGGAATGAGGATGGACCGGAAACCATGAACGGCTCGCGCCGCGGATTCGTCCGCTCCCTGTGCCGCTCGGCCCTGGTTTTTTCGTTCGATCAGATCGCGCGCGTGCTGCCCGCCAAGGATTCTCCGCTGGGTGTGCAGTTCGTCAATGTGGCGCGCGAAGCCGGCCTCAACAAGAAGACCGTTTTCGGCGGCGAAAAGCGCAACCGCTATCTGCTCGAAACCACCGGTTGCGGCGTGGCGTTTTTCGATTTCGATGACGACGGCTGGCTCGACATCTTCGTGGTGAACGGGACGCGCTTTGAAACTACCTTCGATGCCGCTTCTATGCCCACCAATCGCCTGTTCAAGAACAACCGCGACGGCACCTTTACGGACGTGACCGTGAAGGCAGGCCTAGTGCGCACCGGATGGGGCCAGGGCTGCTGCGTCGGCGACTATAACAACGATGGCCACGACGATCTCTTCGTCACTTATTGGGGCGACTGCGCGCTTTACCGCAACAATGGCAACGGCACCTTCACCGACGTTGCCAGGCAGGCCGGCGTGACCACAGGTGGCGGCAAGCTCCCGCGCTGGAATACCGGCTGCGCCTTCGTCGACTACGACCGCGACGGCCATCTCGACCTGTTCGTCGCCAACTACATCGACTTCGACGTCAAGACCGTGCCCACGCCCGAAGGCGGCACGTGTCTCTATAAAGGATTGAAAGTCGCGTGTGGCCCGCCGGGTCTCGATGGCGGCAAAAACATCCTGTTCCACAACAACGGCGACGGCACCTTCACGGATGTTTCGAATAAGGCGGGGATACTGAAGACATCCGGCACTTACGGCCTCGGCGTGCTGGCCGCCGATTTCGACGATGATGGCTGGCCCGACATCTACGTGGCCAACGACTCCACTTCCTCAGCCCTTTACAAGAACAACCATGACGGCACGTTCACCGAAATTGCCATCGAAGCCGGAGTGGCCTACGGAGCCGACGGAAAATCACAAGCCGGCATGGGCGTTTCGGCGGCCGATTACGACGGCGACGGACGCCTCGATATCGTCAAGACGAATTTCGCCGGCGACACTTCCAGCCTTTATCACAATCTCGGCAACAACACCTTCGACGATACGACGTTTCAAGCGGGCCTCGGCCGCAACACGCGTTTTCTCGGCTGGGGCGCGGCGTTCCTCGACTTCGATAACGATGGCTGGCCCGATATTCTGCTCTGCAACGGCCACGTCTACCCGGAAATCGGCGACACCGGCAGCGAAGCGGGCTATCGCCAGCGGAAAGTGCTCTATCGCAACCTGGGTAACGGCGCCTTTCGCGACGTCTCGCTCGACGCCGGCCCCGGCATTCTCGAGCCCGTTCCTGGCCGCGGCCTCGCTATCGGCGATTTCGACAACGATGGTGACCTCGACGTCGCCGTCAACTGCGTCAATGCTTATCCGCAACTGCTCCGATGCGACAGTTCGCTGAACAACCGCTGGCTCAAGCTAAAATGCGTCGGCACCAAGTCGAACCGCACGGCCATCGGCACGCGCGTCTACTGCACCACGCCCGACGGCCGCCGCCGAACCGACGAGGTGCGCAGCGGCGGCAGCTATTTCTCGCAAAGCGACCTGCGGCTTCACTTCGGCCTCGGCCAGTCGGAAAAGGCCAGCCTCGAAATTCACTGGCCAAGCGGATTAGTGGAAAAGATGGAGGGCGTCGCCGCCAATCAGATCCTGCGCGTTGTGGAGGGTTCGCTCAGCGCGGGGACAGCTCGATGAACATCAATATCTATCGGCCAGCCGCCCAGACGATTGCGTTCCGCACCAGGCGCTGGTAGCTCGGGTTCCGATGCGCCGCGGTGCCATGGCCAAGTTGTATGTAGACCACGCGCGCTTTGGAATGCAGGCCTAGCCACGCCAGCGAAGCATCACTGGTCGGATTGTCAGTAGTCAGGAGGACCTGCGCTTTCGGCGAGATCCACATCCCTTTGTATGTCTCGTCGTCGATCTCGAAATCGGCAACGCCATCGGTCACGGGATGCTTCTTAGTGACCTTCACACGCATGTGCTCACCGTGTTTGTAAGTTGAGGCAGGCATGTCACCGTCGGGTTTGAGAAGATAACGGCCGCCAACTACTTCTCCGTACCACCAAGGCCAATTATTGTGATCGATGATGGCGTGGTGCAGAACAACGACGCCTTTGCCTGATTCGACGAAAGCACGAAGGTTGGCGCGCTTGTCCTCCTCTAGCATTTCCGGGATTAAGTCGTAGAGCACCAGCACGTCGGCGCGTTCGCGGAAGTCGTGCGTGAACGCTTCGGGGTGGGGATTGACGGTGGCGACGAAGCGCGGGTCATCAAACAGCGAATAAAATGACGGCTCGTGGTCGTGCCCCCCCGTGACGATCAGCATTTTGACGGGCTGCTCGGCGTGCGCCGCAGCGATGGAGAGCAGCGTGCCTACCCAAATGATGATCGTCCGGCGAGGTGGCTTGAACAGGAGTAGGGCCACGCCGAGCATGATGAGCAACTCCGGTATCCCAGACTGGCTTGTCACGTCACAATCGTATCGCTGTGGCAGCCCAAACTGAAACCTCGACTGAGTGCCTGTCAACTCGGGCTACCGGGCGACAGGCTACCGGGCGATGTGAGCCTCGGCTGGAATCATGTGATACTCTGGCTACCGGAAAAGTTAAGCGACCGTTGCGGGAACATGATCGAAACACAAAGGGAGAGCTGATTATGCGAAACAAGGAATTTATTTTGGGCGCGCTCGTGCTGTCGGTTGCCGGCTTGCATCTGCTGCTGGCGCAAAACTCCATGACTTTCTTCATCACCAGCAAGGGTCCGGGCGATGGAGCGAATCTTGGGGGTTTGGCCGGAGCCGACAAGCACTGCCAGAATCTGGCTATGGCTGCGGGGGCCGGTAATCGCACCTGGCGCGCCTATCTCAGCACCACCGCTGCCGACGGTCAGCCGGCGGTCAATGCTCGGGACCGTATCGGCAGGGGCCCTTGGTCCAATGAAAAAGGCGTCCGTGTCGCGGACAGCGTGGCTGACCTGCACAGCGACAAGAATAAGCTCGGTAAACAGACGTCGCTCACTGAAAAGGGCGAGGTGGTCAACGGACGCGGCGACACGCCCAACCGTCACGATATCCTGACCGGCTCGCAACTGGACGGCACGGCAATGACCGGTGACCCTATCAAGACGACTTGCGGAAACTGGACTAGCAGCAGCGCCGAGGGCAGTACCCATGTGGGACATCATGACCGCCAGGGTGGGGGCACTAATCCGACCTCATGGAACTTCGCTCACCCTTCCAACGGCTGCGGCCAGGAAAACTTGCGGGCCACGGGCGGCGACGGCCTGTTTTACTGCTTCGCCGCTAACTGAAGCGAATTACTTAAGGGATTTCGCAACAGGTATCTGCAAGAGCTCTCCGTTCGCCGGCGATCAGGCGTCGTCGCTGATTGATACCGCTCAGAACGCGTTATGGTTTGCGACCCGCGGCCCAGTTGAGCACGGCGGCACTTTAGTTCATTGGTTTTTGTGGGATTCGCACTTTCTTAATCTGTTAAGATTCTCGCAGGTTCATGATCGGCGAAACCATTTCCCACTACCGCATTCTCGATAAGATCGGCGGCGGTGGGATGGGTGTGGTTTACCGGGCGGAAGCTGTTGCGCCCGGATTCCGCGCTCGCACTGGCCAGCGCGGCCCCTACCGTCGCCGAGGAAGCCCTGATTACTGGCGCCGGTGCCGCTTTGGGCACCATCGCTTATATGTCACCCCAACAGGCTCGCGGCGAATTAGTCGATGCGCGCACCGACTTGTTATCGCTGGGCCTGGTCCTTTATGAGATGACCACGGGACGATGCGCCTTCTCCGCCTCAACGGCCGCCGTCATCTTCGCAGCCATCTTGAACCGCGAGCCGGCGCCCGTTTCCCAATCGAATCCATGAACGCCCCCGGAACTCGAACGGGTTATCGGCAAGTTGCTAGTGAAAGATCGCAATCTGCGGTACCAGACGGCTTCCGATCTCGCCGCTGACCTGAAACGGCTGCATCACGAATTGGTATCGGGCTTGGTCTCCGGGCGCGTGGCGGCGGCCGCGCCGCGGCGATCTAGGGGATGGATTGTCACGGCCGCGGCGGCATTGGTTCTGGCGGCGGGCGGGTCTTACTGGTATCTCCACTCTCGAGGTGGGGCTGCGCCTATTGCCAGGGAAAGCTTGACGAAGCCGGGCCGTTTCTGGCGCGCGGCGTCGAGCTGCGCGGAAGCAGCACCGATCCCGCGCCGCTGATCATGGCGGCGTTCCTAAACGCCTCCCGCGGAGAGCGCGGCAAGATTGACCCGAGCCTGTTTGCCGTGCGCCCTCAGCAAGTCATCGACGGCGATTTCGTTATTGGCTGGGCGGACATGTATGCGTTGCTGAGCGAGAAAGAAACCGCGCTGGCATGGCTGCGCCGCACCGACGAACTGAGCAACCACAACTATCCATGGTTCGAGCGCGATAAGAACTGGAACAACCTGCGCTCGGACCCGGAGTACCAGCGTATCCTGGCGGGCATCAAGCGCCACTGGGAACGGTACCGCGAGGAGTTTGGCGGGGTTGAGCTTCATGTGCCAGTTGCGTCTGGACGATGATTTCGGCACCCCCCGCTGAGCGATGTAAACGTGAAGTTCTGGTCGGGTTCTATCAGCGGGAAGTCACGCGATACGGGAGTTCAGCGGGGCTACGTCGCTCTGCAGTTCAAGTGGCGGCGAGCCATTAGGATGCGCCAGGGCCTCAATTTGTGCAACCGCCTGAGCGAGGCTGGTTAGCAATCGATCCGGTTGCGTGCGTTCGAAGCGAGCCTTGGCTTTCTCCGTATCGCCCTTGAATCCCCACACGCCGACCACAATTTTGACTTTCGGATAGCGCTCTCGAATTTGCCGGCACAACTTTCGCGCTGGTGCAAATGCATAGGGAGGCAACGCAGAGATACCGATTATGTCTTCCGGGCCTGGGTGCAGCGATGCAAGCATTTCAAGAGGCGATGCACTCAGGGGACAAGAAAGCGTTACCCACCCATTCTGCTCCAGCATTTGAGCTAGCATTGCCGCTGTTACCTCGTCGGCCTGATCGTGAGCCGGAACAAGGAGTATCCTGCCATCAAAATGTGCCGCTACCGGTGGCGATTCCGGGTTGCCGCCTGGCTGCTGGGATACTGCAGCGTCAGGAGGAAACTCCGAGAACTCGGCAATCATTTCATTAATGCTCAGGAAGAAAAATTCTTCGCGTGTGGCGTCGATCGTTCCGTTGTGGCGATCTTGTTCCGCCAGACTCAAAGCCGGTATCAGCACGGAATCGTATAACTCGATCAAAGAGTTCTCTTTTAGAAAGGTGTCGGCAATCCCGCGCGCCTCGGGTTGGTCCCTGGCCAGTAACCGCTGATATAGCTGCGCCTCTGCTTCGAGAACCGCGTCGTCTCCCAGCAGGATGTGCAAGAACGAAAGTTGAGGAAAGTGCCGGCCCAAGACAACTGCGCAAACCGTGAGCGGCGTCGAAAGTATGAGGCCGGCTGGTCCCCACAGGATCGTCCAAAAGACGGTGGCCACAAGCAACGCTAACGCAGAAATGCCGGTATGCGCCCCATACAGCCAAGGCTCGACGAAATTGCTAATGAGCAACTCGAGCGCGGCAAACGAAACGAAGACCAGCAGGGGTGGCAGCCATCCATTAAAGACCGCCAGCGAGAGTATGATCGGCAGCGCGGCGGCAACCATGATGCCGACATACGGCACAATGCGCAAGAGTCCGGCCAGAACGCCCCATAATGCCGCGTTGGGCACGCCGATGAAATACAGAGCTGTTCCGATTAACGCCGCAAAACCCGCGTCAACCACGAACTGCATCAACAGGTACCGGCTGACGCGTTGTGCGGCGTCGTCGAGCGCCTTAGTCATAATGGTAAGGTGATCGAGCCCAACCAGCCTGAGTAGGCGATTTCTCAAATCCTCTCGCTTCACCAGCATGAAGATCGTGAAGATGATGACAATTCCGATGAGACCCAGAGGTGCAAGAAATGGCGTCGCAAGGGCGCGAAGTTCAGTCAAGCTGGTGGTGCCATAAGGGACCACCTGGACGGGCACGGGAGGGCCAGCAACTTTTGGCGCACTGCGCTGATTCGTCTGCAAGGGTGCTGGCGGAGCCGCCGGCGGCGCGTCCGGCTGCGCGAGTTCCTGTCCAATTTCCTTAACGCTTTGGGCCGCCCGGCTTAAGGATCCCTTTCCAGGGTTACGCAGCGTTTGAATTTTGGCATGGATGTTTTGACGATATCTGGGTAGTTGATTGGCAACATCAACCAGTTGGCTTGCGAGTAGCCAGGCAATACAACCAGCCGCCGTCATTGATGCCAGGACGGCAACGATGACGGACAGAACGCGACCGATTCGCAGTCTCTCCAACAGATTAACTACCGGAGTCAATAGAAACGTCGAAGTTAAAGCAAACGCCAGCGGAACAAGAACTTCACGTGTAAAGTAAAGCGCGGCGATGATTCCAAACACCAGGACGGCAGTCCAGGGATTAGCGTTCTCGGCATTGCGGCGTAATGAACTCATTGGCTGGACTGAGAATCAATGTGCAGGGAGTAAACCAGTCGAACATGATGTCCTCTTTTTTGATAAGATCCGGTGGTTCGGCGCTGCACCTCGCTGGTGCCGTGAGCAACTCAAATGCCATGTCAGGCTCCTGACGGCCGGCTCTGGCCGGGGGACTGTTCATCACACTCGGTCTATGTCGGAATCAAGACGCAGTGACCTTCCCCACACTCGCAATCATACAAATCCGGGTTGAACAGGCGGCTCGATCTGCGAACGATACGGCCTTCCCCGTCAGCGATTCTTTTAGCTTCCGTCGGGCCTCGGCAGCCCACACGCGCCAGCCTGGCCTCGGCGAATTTACTGAGTACAATGACCTGACCGTACTGGCTAATAAGCTTGCAATATGCTTATTTTGAAGGTGCTCTATTGTCCGCACTGAATGACTGCGGCAGGCATGGAACCCCGCCATGGCTGCCCGCATCCAACGAATTGAAAGCTCAAAAAAAGGACCTCGAAATGACACTCTCCGGAATTTTCCGCCGCAGTCATATCTACCTCTTCTTGTTGGGCCTGCCCGCGTTCGCCGGCCCCTCCATTCAGGGAGTCGAAAACTTTTGGAAAGTAGACGATCATGTCTACCGTGGGGCCCAGCCCACAGAAGAAGGTTTTCGGACCCTTGCGAAACTAGGGATAAAAACCGTGATTGATTTGCGCGAGGCCGATGCGCGTTCAATGGCGGAAAGAAAGACCGTGACGACCGCGGGAATGCAGTACATTAATGTACCCATGACGGGGCTGACTCCACCCACCTGGGAGCAGATGACAAAAATCATGCCATTACTCCAGGATAGTTCGGCGGGACCCGTTTTCGTGCACTGTAAGCGCGGAGCCGATCGCACCGGCGCGGTCATTGCCGCCTATCGCATCGAGCATGACCAATGGGATAACAGCCGCGCGTTGAACGAAGCGATGTCGCGGGGGATGAGTTTCTTTCAATTCCCGCGGCAGAGCTATATACGGGGGTATCAACTGCAGAAGATTCAGGCACGGCCTCTGGAAGCGAAGGCCGGCGAAACTCAGCGCCTGGGCCAGAACCCTCAGTCTACAATCAGCATGCAGTCTGAACCTGCTTTGGCCCGCTAGGGCAATTCGGAGATCAAGGTTTCAGGCAAGTAGTGCTGGTTTTGCCGGCGTGCTCAGCATGTATGGGGGACGGTATCCAACCTTACAATTTGCCGGACGCCGAGCGGACCGGTGCAGCGTCCAAAATATCTCGTAAGCCGGTTCGTGTTGGCAAGTTGCTTGCTTGACGAGGGAACATGATCCGCAAATTACAATCAGGAGCCTATCGCCTCTATTCAAGGAAGAAGGACGCTAAATCGGGCCGGCGCAAGAACCTCGGCACGTTCAAAACGAGAGGTGCGGCCGAGAAACACGAGCGCGCAGTGCAATATTTCAAGCACTCAGCATAATAAACCCGCACTATGCGCAGCGCAAAGAAAGGGTAGGATCT
>Ga0310810_10000808_pt1 | contig 31753 bp, 28 predicted proteins | sample NCmetagenome_FD_207641 | JGI IMG/M metagenome (GOLD analysis project Ga0310810, IMG submission 207641) | Soil microbial communities from experimental microcosm in Duke University, North Carolina, United States - NC | ecosystem: Engineered > Artificial ecosystem > Soil microcosm > Unclassified ... | reverse complement strand
CGAAGACGAGCCGTAGCCGGTGATCTCCGCGTAAATCCGCGCGCCGCGCGCTTTCGCGTGCTCGTAAGCTTCGAGGACGAGCAGGCCCGCGCCTTCCCCGATCACGATGCCGTCGCGGGATTTGTCGAAGGGCCGGTAAGCCGTGAGCGCGTTTCCGTTCCGCACCGACAAAAGCCCGAGCAGGTGCAGGCGCGAAAGGCCCATGGGATTGACTTCCGATTCCGTGCCGCCGGCCAGCATGCAGTCCGCGTCGCCGCGCTCGATGATGCGGAAGGCCTCGCCGACCGCCTGCGCCGCCGCGGCCGCGGAAGTCGTGATCGTGTTGCTTGGGCCTTTGATGCCATGCGCGATGGAGACGTGGCAGGCGGGCATGTTCGGAACGTACTTCAAAAACCAGAGCGGGAAAAGAGAGCGGATGCCTTCGCGCCCGAATTTGGAAATGCCGAAGCGGCCTTCCGCGTCCAGGCCGTTGCGGATCCCAACCCCCATTTCATCGAGCTCGGTGTTGATGGGCGCGCTGACGCCGAGCGCCACGCCGAAACGAAACACGTCCGTCTGCTTCGGATCGAGCCCCGAATCCTGGACGGCAAGCTCGCTGGCCGCGACCGCGAGCTGGATGTCGCGCGACATGACTTTGAGGGACTTGCGGTTGCGGACCATTTCTTTCGGGTCCGCGTTCAGGACCTGCGCGGCAAAACGCGATGGAAAACCATTGAGAGAAAGGCCCTGCATCGGATGGATGGCGGAACGCGACTGGCAGGCGGCTTCCCAAAAAGGCTGCCAGCCTTTGCCGCAGGCGGTCATGAGCCCAAGGCCCGTGACGACCACTCTCCGACGCTGGCCCATCAGGCTTCCTCCCCGAGATAGAGCCGCACGGAAAAATGGTCCATGAAGGCCTTGTGAAAGGTGACGGGCTCGGCGCGGCCGGGCACCAGATGCCCGACGTTCATGAGCAGAATTTTACCGCCCGCGATTTTCCCGGACGGGCCGGAGACCGAGCATTCGAACCAGGCGCCTTCTTCGCGGAGCTGGTCGGAGAAAGCCGTGATCTCGAGGAAATCGCCGGCCGCAAAATCGCCGGTGAAGGCAAGCTCCTGGATCTTGGCGAAAATGAGGTCATCCGCGTAATCTTTTTCCGCGCCGAGGACAAGGGCCGCGGTTTGGGCCATCATTTCCGTCATGAGGGTTTCGGGGCTGACCGTCCCGGACGGGACGCGCGAGCGGGTGCGGGCCTCTCGGCCGCGGCAAATTTCGAGGATTTCTTCCAACACTAGCCAGCGCATGCTTTTTCCTGTGGGGCGGGGATTTAATCCCAAAGAATAATTTGAGCTCCGATAAGGGAAGGAGTCCGGAAAAAACAGCCATAGGCCGGCGCAGCCGACCGGAGACCGTGCAACGATTTTACCTGAAAACGGTCCCGAGGCAAGAGTTTAACGTCCATGCGCTCAAAAACAGGAATTCCCCCTCCGGCCGCCTTGAAATAGGCTTCCTTGGCGGAGAAAAGCTTGGCGAAAACAACAGGGCTGAGGTTCTTGGCGAGATACCGCTTTTGCTCGGCAGGAGTCAAAAGACGGCGGATCTGGGACTTGGGATGGCGCAGGAATTTGCGGACACGCTTCAGGCTGATCAGGTCGATCCCGACGCCCAAAACGTTCATTACGTCGTGCGGACGTTCTTGGCCAGCCTGTCGCCGAGGTAATCCAGCACCATCTGGACCGTGAAGAACTCGGCCAGGCGGCTGATCTGCGGATCGCGGGAAAAGCCGTCCACGTCGAGATAAGGCAGCTTGGTGCGGAGTTCCTGCAGACCCGCGGCCGTGACGGTCCCGCTCTGGACGAAACGGGGATCGTTGAGAATGTTTCCGGGAAAAAGATCGCCGCTGGGAATTTTGATGTCGAAGGTCTTTTCGAGACGGAACATGATGTCGATGAAATCGATGGATTCGGCGCCCAGATCGCGCGTGAGAGAAGATTCGGGCTTGATGTCGCTTTTTTCGACGCCCAGCGCATTGGCCAAAGTTTCCTGGACTTTCTCAAAGATGATAGGTTCCATTATCCGTCCAACCTCCTAATTAGGCTGTCGTGTTTTGATGCATTCGAAAACGAGTGACGCGGAAACCGCCGCGCGTCCTTCGTGAACCAGCTTGCCGTGGCATGGAATGCGTTCCAGGCCTTCCGGTGAAAAAACGAGCTTCACTTCCCAGGCGTCGCCGGGCTTGAGATACGCCGCGAACTTCGCCGACTCCACTTCTCTCAGGCGGAGCGCCGTGCCCGCGGTGCCGGGCAGAGAGTGCCAAAAAATGTCCGCCGCCTTCTTCATCAGTTCCAGGGAAAGCACCCCGGGGACCACCGGAAAATCCGGAAAGTGATCTCGGAAAAGTTCGAGGTCCGCGGGAATCACGCCGGAAACGTGGATGCTGTCATGCTCCGGAGCCGACAGGACTCGGGCTTCTCCCAGCATTCCCAGATCGATCGTACCCGTTCCGTTCATTCGTCCCTTCCGGCTCAGGCCCCACTTCGAAAACAAAAACTCCGTTCAGGATGCGCAGTCCCGACAGCCAGGTGTAAACCTGGGTTTCTTTCACAAGCTTGAAGCCTTGGCTTTCGAAGAGCTCGATCCATTCCGCCTTCTTCCGGAACTGCTGCGGATGGCCGAAAAATTCAAAATTATAAAGCTGGTCTCGCAGGACCGTCCACTGACGGCCCCAAAAATGATGATAAAGGTCTTCGACCACGACCACGCGCCTGCGGGTGACACGCCGGCATTCGCGGAGGATGTCTTCGACGTCCGCGATGTGATGCAGCACCGTGATGAAGAGGCTTACGTCGAAGCTCTTGTCCGGAAACGGCATCACGTCCCCGTCGTAGATCACGACAGGGCATTTCTGCAGCGTGGGCCGGACAACATCCAGCACCAGGCATTCGTGCCCGCGGGAAACGAGCGGCTGCCGGTAAAATCCCCACCCCCCGCCGATGTCCAGAACACGGCTTTGGCGGGGAAGATCGTTTTCAAAAAGCGCGACAAAGTCTTCCGCCCGGCGATCCAGGCCGAGCTTCGGATGGCGGCTCACGACAAAGTCGAGAATCGTGCGCTGCCACCTGCGGATGAGCTTGAGCATCGGTCTCCGGTTCTTTGAGACGGTCCGGCCTGCCGAGGCCGATTTGAGTTGGAGATTATAACACAACCCCTTCGGCCATAAAAACATAAATTTGTTTGATTTTTGGGCTTCCCACGCTTATCCTGCGGGCTATGGCAAGACCTTTTGAGCACAAAACAGCCTTGATCACGGGCGCTTCCCGGGGCATCGGACGCGCCACGGCGCTTCGCCTCGCTTCCCAGGGGGCCGACATTGTCCTCAATTACGTGCGAAACGAGGAAGCGGCCAAGAAGACCGCAAATGAAATCCAGGCGCATGGGGTGGCCGTCACCCTTTTCCAGGCCAATGTCGGGGAAGAATCCGAAAGCAAGGCGCTTACCGAGCACGCGATCAAGGAATTCGGCGGCATCGACATCCTGGTCCACGCGGCCGCCATGGGCGCCTTCAAGCCCGCGCACAAGCTCCGCGCCAATCAGTGGGACCTTTCGCTGGACATCAACGCCAAGGCCTTTCTTCTGCTTGCTCAGGGCGTTATCGAGTCGATGGCCAAACGCGGCGGCGGCAGCATGATCGCGCTTTCCAGCCTGGGTTCGCGGCAATTCATTCCCAATTACGGCGCCATCGGTATCTCCAAAGCCGCGCTCGAAGCGCTGGTGCGCTCCCTCGCGGTCGAGCTGGCGCCGAAAAAAATCCGCGTCAACGCGGTCTCCGGAGGCCTCGTCAAAACCGACGCCATCCAGTTTTTTCCGGAGCACGAGAAATTCGAGAAGGAAGTACTGGAACGGACGCCCGCGGGAAGAATCGCGGAACCGGACGACCTGGCGCGCATTGTCGCCTTTCTCGCCTCTTCCGATTCCGCCTGGATCACGGGGCAGACGATCGTGGCCGACGGCGGCCTGTCGCTGATTTGAAACGCCTGGAGTGGCCAAGCCGCTGAGGCTGCTTGCAATCGAAGTTGATCCTGCACGCAACACTTTGGGGACAGGTCTAAAGACCTGTCCCCGTCCATTATCACGTTCCCTGATCCAAAGGCGCGAAGCCGTGCCGGGCGACATTTTCCGTGACGGTCTGAGGGATGCAGAATTCCCGGAGATAATCAGCCGAGCCCGCTTTGGTTCCCCCGCCTGAGAGCTTGAAGCCCCCGAACGGCTGGCGCCCGACCACGGCGCCGGTGACGCCCCTGTTAAGGTAAAGATTTCCCGCCTGGAACGCGTCTTTGGCGAGCGCCAGATGCGACGGCGTGCGGCTGAAAACGCCGCCGGTCAGCGCGAATTCCGAGCGGTTGGCGATTTCGAGCGCGGTCTTGAAATCCGGCGCGCGGATCACGCAGAGGACAGGCCCGAAAATTTCTTCCAAAAGCAGCGCGGAATTTTCCGGGAGCTCCGAAAAAATAACGGGCGGCACGTAAAAGCCTTTCAGGTCCGGCGGCAGCTTGCCTTCGAACAGGAGCCGGCCTTCGGCTTTTCCTTTTTCCACGTAGCCCTGGATTTTCTGCAGCGCCGCGGCATCGATGACCGGCCCGCACATCGTTCCCGGGTCCCAGGGATAGCCGGCCGGAAAACTTTCCGCGGCCTCGGCCAGGCGCTTCACGAAAGCCTCGTAGACATCGTCCACCACGATGAGCCGCGACAGTGCCGAGCATTTCTGCCCCGCGTACCCGAACGCCGAATAAAGCACGGCGGGAAGTGCCTGGTCAAAATCCGCGCTGCTGTCCACGATCACCGCGTTCTTGCCGCCCATTTCCGCGATGACTTTTTTCACCAGGCGCGGGCCTTTCGTTTTGTCGTTCGCATTCTGCAAGAGCGCAAGCCCGGTTTCCTTTGACCCCGTAAACGCGATGACGGCCGTGTCCGGATGCCCCACGAGCGCGGACCCCACGATTTCGCCGAAGCCGGGAAGGAATTGCACGACACCCGCGGGAATGCCCGCGGCTTCGTAAGCCTGGAACACTTTCCATGCGCAGAAAACCGACTGCTCCGCGGGTTTCAGGATGGCGGTATTGCCCGTGACCAGCGCGGCCGCGCTCATTCCCGTCAAAATGGCCATGGGAAAATTCCAAGGCGCGATCACCGCGGCCACGCCGCGCGGCATGAGGCGCAGCGCGTTCTTCTCATGGTCCAGATAATCCGTGGCTTCCGTTTTCATGAGGCGCGGGGCATGAAAGGCGTAAAAATTCAGGTAATCGACGGCTTCCACCACATCCGCGTCCGCCTCACGCCAGGTCTTGCCCGCTTCATAAACCTGCAGCGCGGCGAGCGACAAGCGGTTTTCCAGCATCCACAGCGCGGCCTTGCGCAGGTACCCCGCGCGGACGTGCGCCGGGACGCGCTTCCAGGATTCGAAATGATGGCGTGACGACGCCACGGCCTCTTGCGCGTCTTCCGCGGACGCCATGGCAACGGACGCAACCCGCGTCCTGCCGTCGGCCGGCGAAACCGTCTCCATGCGTGACTTGGTCGGACGGCGCTTGCCGTCGATCATGACCGGAATCGATTCGCCCAATGCCATGGGGATTTTTTTGAGCGCTTCCCGGAACGCGTGATGAATGCCCTCGCGGTGGAATTCCAGGACCGGCGTGGCGCGGTAGTCCTGAAGTTCGCCGGTTTCGGCCGGCGCGGTTTCAGGCAAAGGCTCGGGCGGCGGGGCCAGCAGCGTCTTCGACTGCGCGGGATCGTGAATGCCGCGCCGGACAAAGGACTGCGACGAAACGTTTTCGAGAAGCCGGCGTACCAGATACGCCATGCCCACGACGGGATCGCCGATGGGCATGTACACGCGCGGCGCATAGCCCGCGGCCTTGATCGCGGGGATGAGCGGCGCGCCCATGCCGTACAGCACCTGAAACTCGAGGTCCGGCGCATGCCGCGATTTTTCTTCCGCGAGCGCCATGGCGTAAGCGATCGAGCGCACGTTGTGCGTGGCGACCGCCAGACGCACGCGCGGTTCGTCCATGAGACGACGGATCAGTTTCTCGAACATCCAGTCCGTGTCGCTTTTGCGCGTGAAGACCGGAACCGGCCAGCCCAGCTCCCGCGCCTTCATGATCTCGCTGTCCCAGTAGGCGCCGCGGACAAGGCGGATCGTAAGCGGTGCCGGCAGCTTCCGCGCCCAGGCCAGGATTTCCTCACAGCAGGCGTCTGCGTCTTTCAGGTAAGCCTGCAGGACGATGCCGGCATGCACGCCGCCGCGGAACGCTTCCTCGTTCAGCAGCTCGCGCACGATGCGCAGCGTCAGGCCGCGGCTTTCGTAATCCTCCATGTCCGTATGCAGGAAGACCTCGCTCTTGCGGGCGATCTCGAAAAGGCCGCGCAGGCGCTCGCGCACGCGGCGGCTCGTGCCTTCGGGATCCGCGGGATGAAAAAGCGGGTCAAGCGCCGACAGCTTCACGGAAACGTTCTGCTTTTCCGGGCCCAGATGCTCGCGGCCCAGCGTTTCGATCAGCCGGGCGTAGCGGGCCTCGTATTCGAAGGCCTCCTGCGGGCTGGACGTTTTTTCGCCGAGCAAATCAATGGAGGCTCGCACGCCCTGAGCATCGAGTTCCCGCACGCGGCGAATGGCCTGCCCCTCGTCCGCGGCGGCAATGAAAAGCGAAGCCATGTCGCGGTACATCCGTTCGGTGACTTTGCGGAAGGCAAACTTCGTGAGCAGCGCGGGTTTTCCGAGCAGCATGCCGGCGCGCAGGGCCGCGGGCAGACGGTGCTCGGACGCGGGAAAATATTCCTGGATGTGGCGGAGCACCGCATCGGCGGTCTTGAGGGACGGGAAAACGTCGATGAAGCGGAACGTGCGCGTGCGCAGCTCGTCGTTTTTCATGCACCAGTCCAGCAGCGCGGATTCGAGCCGGTGCTTTTTCTGCAGGGCAAGCTCCTCCTGCCTGGCGGCGGCCAGGAGCTTCTGGCCCAATTCGGCGGTGCGTTTCTCGAGGTCGGACATGGGGCCCCCTTCCTTATATAAGGAAACGTCCTTTTCGGTCCCCTTCTATAATAACACTTCGGGGGAAGCCTATTGGGGGGCGCTGGAGAACATCACGATCAGCTGGTCTTCGGAGAGCGGCTCGACCCGGGCGACTTCGAGGTTTTCACGCACGTGCGCGGCCGACTTCATGCCGACGAGCGCGGTGGTGATGCCCGGCACGGAACGTACGAACTGAAGGCAGCGCTGAGCAGGCGTCTCGAGGCCCTGAAAATGGCGTCCCAAAAAATCCGGGAGAGACGTGAGGAGTTTCGCCTGAAGAAGCGACGCGCTTGCGATAACGGTCATGCCCGTGCGCGAGGCCGAATTGAGGAGCGACACTTCCGTGGGGCCGAGCCGCTGATTGGGAAGGATCCAGGCTTCAGGCATCGCGAAATTAAAAGGAAGCTGGACGACCTTGAAATGATTTTCCATGCCTCCGGCTTCACGGCCGAGCACCTGCAGCTCCTGGAGGTTCAGGTACTGGCGCGTGGTGGCCGCGGCGCGGTACCCGCCCCAGGTGGCCGTGCCGTACCAGCGGATCTTGCCTTCCTTCACTTTTTCTTCGAGCCACCCCAAAGCGGCCTGCATCCTTTTTTTGAATTCGAGAAACGGCACGGCCGCGAGCTGCGTTTCGGGATTGTGCAGGTAATAAACGTCGATCGTTTCGACGCCGAGGTTGGCCAGGCTTTGATTCAGCTGGTTCTCGAGATAGGCCGGCGTCATGCCGTGGCAGTCCTGGGCGATGTCTTCCGGCTTCAGCAGGCCGGTATCGATGAACGTCTTCTGCACGTAGGCGCGGGGATCTTTGGGATAGCCGCCGTCGAAAGGAAAGTAGCCGCCCTTCGTGCACAGGATCACTTCTTCCCGCTTCAAGCTGCCCTCTTCAATCTTCGCGCGCAGCACCCTGCCGAAGCTGCGCTCGCTTCTCTGGCAGCGGTAATTGGCGGCGGTGTCGAGCACGTTGATGCCGGAATCCAGCGCCTCGGCCGCGGCCTCTTCATAGAGCCTGTCAGTCGCGTCATCGGGTTCCCCGAGATAGCTGCCGAGGCCGATCGAAGAAAACAAAATCCCGAGTGATTCGCGGAAATGAGAGTCGCGCAGCTCGCCTTCGAACCGGCTGCGGTAGGCTTTCGTCCCCTCGGCGGTGGCATGTCCCTTGATGCTCATAAAGTCTCCGTCACTCGTTCGTGATATTGGGCTGGTAAGGGTCGCGGTTCACGATCTTGGTCGTGTCGAGCGCCACTTCATGCACGCTCGCGGTTTCGTCTTTGGCGCCCTTGTGCCAGGCGGACGCGGAAAGCCGGAGGCAGCCCGGCTGGAGGCACGCGGCTCCGAGCGCGGCGGCTAAAAGGAGGGGGAAGGCTTTCTGGCCCACGGCGCGGGCGCGCGCCGCCGGACTTTCCCTTTTATAAAGCGAAGGCAGCACGATCATCATCACGAAAATGCCCAGGACCACGGTCGTAAACAGCCAGCCGATGCGGCGGTAAAAAGTATTTTTTTTCGTGAGCGCGAGCGCGAGAGTCTTGTGGCCCGCCACGAAAGTATCCTTGCCGTCGCGCGACACGCGGTCGAGCACGCGGCCCGAAGAATCGATGAACCCTGAGACGCCGGTATTGGCGGCGCGCACGACAGGGATGCCGTTTTCCACGGCACGGAAAACAGAAGCCTGCAGGTGCTGGTAAGGCATTCCCGTCGGCCCGAACCACGCGTCGTTGGTGATGACCGCAAAAAAATTGACGTCTTTTTCCGCGAATTCGCGCGCGAGCAGCGGGAACGTGTCCTCGAAGCAGATCAGCACGGCGAAGTGCTGGCGCGTGCCGTCCAGCAAAAAAATCGTGCGGTCCAGGCCCGCGTAAAAATCGCTGACCCCCAGCGAATGCGCAAGCGGCTGCAGCCATCCCAGCACCGGGCCCATCGGCAGGTATTCCCCGAAAGGCACGAGCTTGATTTTATCGTAACGTGATTTGATCTGGCCGTCGCCGTCGATGAGAAACGCGCTGTTGTAAGCGGCTTCGAGGCTCTCGAAATAAGGCGCGCCCACGATCATGGGAACGTTCATGGAGCTGGCAAGATCGAAGACGGCTTCGGCCATGGGATCGCGGTTGAGGTAGCCGGGAAAAGAAGCCTCGGGCCAGATGACAAGGTCCGGCCTGTCGAATTCGGCAAGCCGCGAAAGCTTGACGTGAATTTCCATGATCTTGTCGCGCGCCATGGTTTCCCACTTGAGCGACTGCGGGATGTTTCCCTGCACCACGCTGATGCGCACGACCGGCGCCGCGGGCTCAGGCCGGCGCAGCTCATGGCGGCCGTACGCCGCGGCCGCCCCCAGCAGGACGAGGGCGAGCAAGGCATGGACAGCCGCCGTCCGGAAGGCGTCGATTTGCCGGTAAAATTCCCGTGAAGAAAAAAGCGGCAGGCTGAGGATGCTTTCGGCGACCGCCAGGTTGAAAAAGGCCATGAGAAAGCCGAGCCCCGTGGCGCCGATGAGGTTGGCGATCTGGATGAGTGCCACGTGCGAGGCCTGGGAATACGCAAGCAGGTTCCAGCCGAATCCGAACACCGGAAAGTGCATACGCAGGAATTCCATGGACGTCCAGCCGAGCGCGCCCATGAGCGGCCGCAGCACCGGCATGGGCATGCGCCGGCAATCGGAGCTGAAAAAACCGAAAAGCGAAAAGATCAGCCCGTGGAACACGCACACGAAGATCCATCCGAAAATCGTCACGTAGCGCAGGCCCGAAACGGAAAGGAACAGGAACACGAAGCCCGTGATCCAGGCGAGCAGCGCGGCGCGGCCCCGCGTCCCGCAAGAGGCAAGGGCGATCCACAGCGGCACGAGCGCGATCCAGGCAAGAAAGCTGAGCGAGATTTTAGGGAAAGCGGCGGTGAGCAGGATGCCGGTCCGGCGCGTCATGAAAAAAACGCTCCCGGGCCTGCGTTATTCATCGGTCCCATGGCATTTTTTGTACTTCTTGCCGCTGCCGCAGGGACACGGATCGTTGCGGCCGACTTTCGGCTCGCCGCGCTTGGCGGGTTCGGCCGGTTCCTGGGTCATGATGTCCGCCCCGGGAGCCACGACGCGGGGCGCCTGCCGCGGCGCCGCGGGCTTGGCGGCCTGGGCTTCGGGCATTCCCCCGCTCTCGGGATGAAGGAACTGCGCGCGGGAAGTCATGGAGCTTTCCATTTTTTCCTCGCGCACGGCCTGGATGCGGAAAAGGAATTCCACGGCCTCGTCCTTGATCGTGTCGACCATGGCCTGGAAAAGGTCGAAGGCCTCTTTCTTGTATTCGATCTTGGGATCGCGCTGGCCGTAAGCGCGCAGCCCAATGCCCTCTTTCAGGTCGTCCAGGCTGTGCAGGTGCTCCTTCCATTTGGAATCGATCATCTGGAGAAGGATGTAGGACTCGAGGAAACGCATGCGCTCGGGGCCGAATTCCCTTTCGCGGTGCTCGTAATGCTCGCAGATTTTTTTCAGCAGGTCCTCGCGCAGCCAGTCGATGTCCTTTTCCGATTCGTCCACGATCGCGGAAAGATCCGTGCCGAATTTCCCCTTGAGCGCTTCCTTCAGCCCGTCGGGATTGCGCTGGTCCATGCTCATGTCCGGATGCACGTAGCGGCCCAGCATCTCCTCCAGGATGTCCTCGATGAACTCGGTGATGTGCTCCTTGAGCTTGTCGCGGTAGAGCACGCGGTCGCGTTCCTTATAAATAAGCTCGCGCTGGCGGTTCATGACGTCATCGAATTCGAGCAGGTGTTTGCGGATCTCGAAGTTGCGGCTTTCCACGCGCTTTTGCGCGGTCTCGATGGCGCGGCTCACCATGGGATGCTGGATGTCCTCGCCCTCCTCCATGCCCATCTTCTGCATGAACGAGGAAATGCGGTCCGAACCGAAAATGCGCATGAGGTCGTCTTCCAGCGAAATAAAAAACTTGGAGGAGCCGGGATCGCCCTGGCGTCCGCAGCGGCCGCGCAGCTGGTTGTCGATGCGGCGAGCCTCGTGGCGCTCGGTGCCGATGACGGCCAGGCCGCCCTTGGCCGCGACGCCCGGGCCCAGCACGATGTCCGTGCCGCGGCCGGCCATGTTGGTCGCGATCGTGACCACGCTGTCCTGCCCGGCGGAAGCGACGATCTCGGCTTCGCGTTCGTGGTATTTGGCGTTCAGGACCGTATGCGGGACATTGTACTTTTCGAGCATGCGGCTGACGCGCTCGGATTTTTCGATGGAGATCGTGCCGACAAGGACGGGCCTTCCTTTTTTGTGCTCTTCGACCACTTCCTTCACGACCGCCTCGAACTTTTCCTTCGCCGTTCGGTAGATGACGTCGTTCGCGTCCTTGCGGATATTGGGCTTGTTGGTGGGCATAACGACGACGTCGAGCTTGTAGATCTTGTCGAATTCCACGGCCTCAGTGGAGGCGGTTCCGGTCATGCCTCCGATTTTTTTGTACATGCGGAAATAATTCTGGAACGTGACGGTCGCAAGAGTCTGGTTCTCGCGCTCGATCTTCACGCCTTCCTTGGCTTCCAGAGCCTGGTGAAGGCCGTCCGAAAAACGGCGGCCCGGCATGAGGCGGCCCGTGAATTCGTCCACAATAATGACCTGGCCGTCTTTGACCACGTAGTCCTCGTCTTTTTTGAAGAGGACATGCGCGCGCAGGGCCTGGTTCACGTGATGGATGATGTCAATCTGCGTGTTTTCATAAAGGTTCTCGATGCCGAGCAGCTCTTCGCAGTGCTTGATGCCGTCTTCGGTAAGCGCGACCGTACGCGCCTTTTCGTCCTGCTTGTAGTCGTCCTCGGCTTTGAGGCGCGGCATGATGCGGTCGATGCGGTAATACTTGTCGGTCGATTCTTCCGCGGGGCCGGAAATGATGAGCGGCGTGCGCGCTTCGTCGATCAGGATGGAATCCACTTCGTCGACGATCGCGAAATTCAGCTCGCGCTGCACGCGGTGCTCGAGCGAGACCACCATATTGTCGCGCAGGTAATCGAAGCCGTATTCGTTGTTGGTGCCGTAGGTGATGTCGCAGGCGTAGGACTTGCGGCGGTCTTCGGGCTTCATGTCGTGCTGGATCACGCCGACGGTCAGGCCCATAAATTCGTAAATCGGCCCCATCCACTCGCGGTCGCGGCGCGCGAGATAATCGTTCACGGTCACAAGGTGCACGCCTTTGCCCGAAAGCGCGTTCAGATACACGGGCAGCGTGGCGACGAGCGTCTTACCTTCACCGGTTCCCATTTCCGCGATTTTACCGCCGTGCAGCACGATGCCTCCGAGCACCTGCACGTCGAAGTGGCGCATCTTGGTCGTGCGCCGCGACGCCTCGCGGACCGCGGCGTAAGCTTCGGGAAGGATCTGATCGAGCGTCTCGCCCTTGGCCAGCCGCTCGCGGAATTCCACGGTTTTATTGCGGAGCGCCTCGTCAGAAAGCTGCTGCATCTGCGGTTCGAGGGCGTTGACCTGGTGGACAATCGGCCAGAGTTTGGAAAGCGTACGGGTGTTCTGAGTGCCGAAGATTTTTTCAAGGATAGGTTTGATCATTTATTTTTTAGAGCCGTCTCCGTCCGAGACGACTTCCCTTTTTACGAATTTTTTGAGGTAGGCCTGGATGAAGGCATCCAGGTCGCCGTCCATCACGGCCTGGACATTGGAAGTTTCGTGAGTGGTCCGGTGGTCTTTGACCATGCTGTACGGATGGAAAACGTAAGAGCGTATCTGCGAACCCCAGGCAATGTCTTTTTTTTCGCCGTACTGGTTGAGCATCTCCTTCTCGCGGTCCTTGCGGTACCGCTCGTAAAGCCGAGCCTTCAAGACTTTCATCGCCACCATCTTGTTCTGATGCTGCGACCTTTCGTTCTGGCACTGCACGACGATGCCGGTGGCCAGGTGCGTGAGGCGCACGGCGCTCGCCGTCTTGTTCACGTGCTGGCCGCCCGCGCCGCCGGCCCGGTAGGTGTCGATCCGGATCTCGCTTTCTTTCACTTCGACTTCCGGAATGTCGTCGACTTCGGCGATGATGTCCACCGAAGCGAACGATGTGTGCCGTCTCTTGTTCGCATCAAACGGCGAAATGCGCACCAGGCGATGCACGCCCGACTCGGCCTTCAGGTAACCGTACGCGTACGGGCCTTCGATCATGAGCGTCGTGTTCTTGATGCCCGCTTCTTCGCCCTGCAGAAAATCGATCGTCTGCACTTTGTAGCCGTGCTGCTCAGACCACCGCAGGTACATGCGTAACAGCATCTCCGCCCAGTCGCACGACTCCGTGCCGCCCGCGCCCGCGTTGATGCTCAGGATCGCGTTGTGGCTGTCGAACTTGTCCGACAAGAGGCGCTGAAACTCGAGGCTTTCAACATCGCGCTCGAGCTTCTGGACCTCTTCTTCCATCTCGCGGACCGAATCTTCCTGGTTCTCGTCGAGAAGTTCGAGGAGCTCCTTCAAATCGGAAGCCGACTTGAAGGCCGCATGCCACGGGTCCACCACTTTTTTCAGCGCTTTCAGATTCTCGACTGTCGTCTGCGATTCCTGGGGCTTGTCCCAGAAATCCGGCCGGGACATCTTTTCGTTCAGCAGCTGGACTTCTTTTTCGCGGCGAGGGAGGTCAAAGATACCCCCTTATCTCCTGGAGCTTTTCCAGAAGATCGCTGACTTTCTTTTGCATGGCCTGAATCTGTTCTTTCATAAGTCCGGACAGTGTATCAATCTTTTGGGTGTTATTCAATGCCGCAACGGCTGGCCTGCTTTCTCGAGAAGTCCTGCATTCCCGGCCGTGGGGACAGGACTAGTCCTGTCCCCGTCCACGCTGGCGGATCTATTAAATAATTCCGTGCAAGGGCCCGCCCTGGACGCCCAGGCGGTTGACCTTCTCGGTGATCTTCGGGTCTTCTTCGAGCGGGGGGGCATGATGGGGTTTCAGGCGGGCGTCCAGGATCAGAGGCCCGCGGCATCCCCAATGCTTGAACTCGGTGAAGCTCCCCACCCCATGAATGTCATGGGAGGGATTAGAACGGGTAAAGGCCGCCCAGAGAAAATTCTCCAGGTTCGCGGCCATGAAATCGCTGTCGTCGGCCAGGACAATCAGCGGGACTTCTTCCAAACCTTCGGCCTGCTCCAGCGCCTTGGCAAAGAGCTGCACTTCCACGTTGGAAGAAACGTAATCGCGGAAGGGAGGCGCCTTCACGGCCATCACGCCGGGCAGGACAAAGCGCGGCTTTTCAAAGCCGATCATGGACGGCATGTTCCGCGGAATGTTTCCGCCCAGGTTTCTTTTCTTGGGCCCGGCCGCGGCCATGACGACTTTGGAGCCGCGGTTCAGCCCGGTGCCGGAATAATCCAGCGTGTCGATCGTTGTGCGCGTCTGAAAATGCAGGTCGCGCGCCCAGTCGATGCGCTCCAGCACGTGGCGCAAAAATTTTTCGATGTCCTTCGCGTCGAGCTGCGGGTCGTCCTCCGCCGCCGCAATCATGAGGAATTTCGCGAGCGAGCACGGCCCGTAGCCGAGCAGCGCGTTCGCGTGCGTGAGCAGCTCCTGGGGCTCGCGCGCCGCGTAAGGCACATAGCGTTCCTTGCCCACGGCAAGGAGCAGCGGGTGCACACCCGACGCATCCACCGCGTGCACGGACGTGACGCCGGGAATTTCCACCGGGATCATAGGCCCCGCGACTTCATGCACGAGCTTTCCGAAAATAGAATCTTCCTGCGGCGGCCGGCCCACGACCGTGAACGGCCAGATCGCATCCTTGCGGTGATAGACCGCGTCGACGTTGAGCACGGGAAACTCGTGCTTCAGGCTGTAGTAGCCGAGATGGTCGCCGAAAGGCCCTTCGGGCTTGGTCACGCCGGGATTCACGGTCCCGGTAATGCAAAAGTCCGCGTCCATGGAAATGCCGTAGCCGTTTTTATACCCGTAGCGGAACCCACGCCCGGCCAGCGCGCCTGCAAAGGCGGCTTCGGGCAATCCTTCCGGAAGATACATGACGGCCGCGAACGCATGCGCGGGCGGTCCGCCCACGAAAACGCTGACACGCAGCGGCTCTCCCCGCTCAAGCGCCGCGTGATGGTGGATGCCGATGTCGCGCCGGATCTGATAATGAAGCCCGGCTTCGTAATTTTTCCGGTACTCGTTGCCCGACATCTGCACGCGGTACATGCCCATGTTGGATTTCATGATACCGGGCCTCGCCGGATGTTCCGTGTAGACTTGCCCGAGCAGGACAAAGCTGCCGCCGTCTTTGGGCCAGCAGCGGACCTGCGGGAGCTGGTCCAGGTGCGTGACGTTTTCCAGAACGGGCCCGGACGAAATCTTGCGCGGCAATGCGTGAAGCGCGGCGCGCGCGGCGCCCGCCAGATCGCCTGGATTTTTCAAGGCGCGCGACGGGTCGGCCTTCAGGCCCACCATTTTTTTGACGTCTTTCAGCGTGTCGTGGAAAAGATACTGCGCGCGCGCCCAAGTCCCGAAAAGATTGGACACCGCGGGAAACGGGCTCCCCTTCACCTTCTCGTACAGGATCGCGGGGCCGCCCGCGCGGAAAACGCGGCGGTGGATCTCCGCCATTTCCAGGTCCGGATCCACTTCCTCGCGCAGGCGCACGAGGTGCCCCTGCTTTTCCAGGTCGAGGACGCATTCTTTCAGGCTGCGGTAAGGCAAGGCGGGCTCGCTAATCTTTGAAGAAATAAAGGTACGTGACGCGGACGAGGGCGATGACGGCCACGATCAGAAAAGGATTTTTGTAGGCATGAAATGTTTCCGCATGACACGAGCCCAGGACGATCCCGAACAGGAAAAAGCTGACGATCAGCTCCCCGAGCTGCATGGGGTGCCACTTTTTGGTCGGCAGAAAATACATGGTTTCTCCTTCTCGTTTTTCTACGTTTTCTTCAGCTTGAGCGAAACGGAATTAATGCAGTAGCGCAGCCCCGTGGGCCTGGGTCCGTCGTCAAACACGTGGCCGAGATGCGCCTCGCAGCGCGAGCAAAGCACTTCGATGCGCCGCATGAAATGGCTGTTGTCCGCTTTTTTCTCCACGGCCTGTTCATTCGCGGCCTTCCAGAAACTCGGCCAGCCCGAGCCGGAATCGAATTTCGTGTCCGAAGAAAAAAGCTCCTGACCGCAGCCGGCGCACTGGTACACGCCTTTTTCCTTGGAATTGCAGTACTCGCCCGTGAACGGGCGCTCCGTTCCTTTTTGGCGCATGATCTCATACTGCTCGGGCGTCAGCTCTTTTTTCCATTCCGCGTCGGATTTTGTAATTTTGTCCATGGATCACTCCTTCCTTAATTGCCTGCATACGCTCACACGCACGCGATGGGCCTCTTGCATTCAACGTGTGGGGACAGGTCTTTAGACCTGTCCCCGTCCATGCAATGGGATTAATAGTTTGAAAATGCAATGGTCCTTTTCTTGCCCGGGTCGCGGATGAAAAGCTCGGCTTCGTCCGGGCGGTGATAATACGCCGCGATCCAGTGGTCTTTATAGGTCTCGCTGAAATCGATGCCGGAAAACGTCACGTCCGGCGTGTTGACCCTGTCATCGAAAAAACACACAGTGGTCATGGTTCCGGGCCCGTCCCACGCCTGCGCCTGCGCGAATTTTTTCATGCCGTCCCAGTCGAGCTCCGGCGCGTACACCGAAATCACGCGATCGTATTTGCCGCTCTCGATTCTTTTTTCGTTTTTTCCCACGATCTGGAAATCGGCGGCAAAGGCCGGCGCGGTCAAAAAAAGCGAGAGGACAAGGGCCGCGAGCGTTTTCATGCCGAAGGCTCCCCCACCGGGCCGGCCAGCTCGGTTTGCACGGCCGCCGCCGGTTTTTGCCGCGCCTTTTCGATCACTTCCAGGATGGCGTCCATAGGGACGACCACCGAATAGCCGGAATTTTCGATTTCCCTGATGTTGAAGGGCCTCTGGATGCCGTACCACTTGTCGTCGAAAGGAATGAACTCCGCGACCATGCCCACGATGGCATAAGACGTGCCGGAAAGTCCGATCGGTTCCGTTTCCACAACCGGCCCGCCGCTGTTGCCGTAAAAGACCGGGCAGTCCAGGATCATGGTTTTCTTCTCGTTGTTTTTTCCCGCGATCACGCCTTTGCGCAGAAGCGGCCGCGTGTAATCGATCTGCGGATAATTCTCGATGCCGAGCGAATTCGGGTAACCGAAGATGAACACGTCGTTGCCGATCGGCACTTCGTCGTACTTTTTGATCATGGCGCGGCTCGCGCCCACGATGCTGCCTTCGCTCGGCGTTGTCCCGGCCTTGACCACGCGGTCCACGCCGCCGTTAAACTGCAGCGACTTGCCCCGGGGCGTCAGAACCACGCTGCCCAGCTTGATGACGGCCACGTCGTTGGTCTCGTGAGAATAAATAAATCCCGCCACATTGAGGACCTTGAGATCGAGCTGAATCAGGATCGGCTCCTGGAACTGGTCTTCCTGAGGGTACGACGACAGAAGCGCCTTCTGCCCTTTCAGGTCCGAACGGCCTTCCTTGGCCTGATCGTAAAACAGCAGGTGTTTGGCCGTGACGAAATAGGCGTCCCCGTTGTCATCCATTATATAGAAGCCGCTCGCGGCCCGGCCGTCTTCCAGCGTGACCGAAACGGGATATTTAATGTAGTCCGCGGGCAGGGCCGCACCGGCATGCGCCGCAGGCGCCCAAATCAAGACAGCGATCAGAAGAAGGAAAAGTTTTCTCATTATTTTTTCAGGGAGCGTCCCAGCGTTTTTTCCACGGATTCGACTTTGGACTCGAGGCGTCCGGTCCTGCCTTTGCGGTAATCGGCCTTGATGGAAATCGTGATGCGCCCGCAGTCGCGGCCCATGGCCTCGTAGCAGCGCTTCACCACGTCCATGACTTCGTCCCATTCGCCTTCGATGCACGTGCCCATGGGCCCGAGGCGGTAAGGCAGCCCGGACTTGTCGATGATCTCGAGCGAGCGCGCTACGTAGGCGCTCACGCTCTGTCCTTTGTCCATCGGCGACATGGAAAGTTCGAGTAACAGGCTCATGGTTTCCTCCCGGCTATTTTATCCCGGCGCGCCGGGCCACGCTCGTTTTTTTTAGTCACCTGTCTTGATTCCCGGCCAGCTCTTCCTCCTCGCGAGACAAGCGACCCATTTCCGTGCCGAACGAATCGTCGGCGCGGAAGCCAAGTTCTTTGGGCCTGCCGAGTTTGTCTCCGAATGGGTCCGGCGGCTGGAAGCGCGGATCTTTCGGGATCAAATCATCGTCCGCATCCAGGTCATAATCGAGGACCGAGCCGTCCTCTTTCTCGCGGTGATAGTGATGCTTCCAGGTCCCGTCCGGCTGCCGCGTCGAAGTGATCGTGCCACCGCTCGGTGTTTTCGTCACGACCGGCTCCTCCGGCTTGACCGTCGGCGCGGAAGATTTCGGTTCTGCCGGCTTCGGCGGATCGTAAACCGGATGGCCCTTGGGATAAAGGTCGTCGTCGGGCTTCAAGTCGTAATCCACAACGTTGCCGTCTTTGTCCTCGCGGCGGTAATGATGGCTCCACGAGCCATCCGGATTTTGCGTATGCGTTACGGTGGCGCCGCTTGGCAAGGTGTCCGTTTGAGTCACCGGAGGGAGCGCGGGAGGCGGCGCAGGAGCTCCTGCCTTTCCCCCGTCTGCCGGCGGGACCGCGGGCTCCCCTGAATTTTTTTCTCCGCCGGCCGGCACGGTTTCGACGAGTTTTCCGTCTTTGTCGACAATGTCATAGCCGCCGTCCCCGCGGGGACGCAGCCCGCCTCCCGGCGGCACGCGGTCCCAGACCGTGCCCCTCATGTCTTCGGGACCCCAGGGTTTTTGCGGCGCGGCGGGCGCAGGCGCCGGAGAATCCCCGGCCGGTTTTCCCTCCCGCGTCACAGTCTTGATCACCTTGCCTCCCTTGTCGACGACGTCGTAATTTCCATCCTGCCGCGGCCGGATCCCTCCGCCCTCAGGCGCGTGGTCCCACGGCGTGCCCGCGGCGGCAAGGCCGCAATGGAAAGCAAGCCCCGCGGCCAAAAGAAAATATCTAAGACTTGCACGCACGGCGGTCTCCTTTCATGACGGACGTTTCATCCAGGATTGGTTGAGAAAGACCCGCATCTTTTTATAATGTGATCCCGGCCAATAAATTCGGCAGCATTGGCAGCATTGGAAAAAACGGTTGAAATGCCGGCGCGTGTTCGGAAGCAGGCGGTCCAGCACCGCGGCTTTGCTGACCCGCCTTAACCTTCCGTTGCATGCCAGGCACAAACGAAACGGCCGCGGCCGGAGCCCCGGCATACGCGCGAGAACCTCTTTTAATTGAAGCGCCGGCGCATCGTTCCTGAGCCAAAACCCGCGCGCCCGGCGCCGCTTCAAAAGCCCGACGTCGCGCGTCAGCACAAGCCGTCTTTCTCTACGAGCCTTCTCGACAAGCGCAGCGTCATCATAATCGTTGCGGTAGGCCGCGTCAAAACCCAGAAGCCTCAGATGCCGCGCAAGTTTGCCGAGCGGAACGTCCAGCGCAAACCGCGCGCTGCGCCGCGCGCCGAAATCCGCGGGCCAGGCCTCCACTTTCCCGCTCCCCGCGCGCCGCGAAAGCCGCGCCGCCCTGCCGTCCAGCGTCACGCGCCCGATCTCCGCCTGCGGCACGCCCAGCGCCTGCAGCGTATCCAGAAGCGCCGGGATTCCCCGTACGTCCAGTTCGAGCCAATGGTTCCTAGACGCAGGCCTCAGAAAATCATTCAAACAGCCGTGAAAGCGTACCCGGATCTTCAAGACCGCCTCCGGTTTCAGCCTTGATGGAAATAACTCCAAACTTTTTGAGCGAGGGCCTCGTTCATGCCCGGCAGGCCCGCGAGCTGGTCGACGCCGGCGCGCTTGAGTTCTTCCACCGAATCGAAATGGCGGAGCAGCGCGAGTTTTCTTTTGGTGCCGATGCCTTCGATGGCGTCGAGCACGGATTTTTCCAGGCCCTTTTCCTTTAATAAGCGGTGGTACGTGATCGCGAAACGGTGCGCCTCGTCGCGGACTTTCTGCAAGAGGTACAGCGCGGGCGAGTCTTTCGGGAGGCCGAGGTCTTCCCCGCTTTCGGCCGTGCCCGCGAGCATTTGCTTGGCGGAATAAATCGTCTCGAAACGCTTGGCAATGGAGATGAGCTCTGTCGTTTCAAAACCCTGCTCTTTCAGGACGGCCGCGGCCGCGCTGAGATGGCCCTTGCCGCCGTCGATCATGATGACGTCCGGGATGAAATCCTCGCGGCCTTCCTTCAGGCCGACCAGCATACGGCGCAAGGCCTCCTGGATCATGGCGAAGTCGTTGATGCCTTCCACGGTCTTGATCTTGTAGCGGCGGTAGCCGAGCTTGTCCGGCAGCTCGCGGTGGAACGCGACTTTGGAAGCCACGGCCTCGTCGCCCTGGATGTTGGAGACGTCGAAGCATACGATGCGTTCGGGCAATTTTTCCATGCCGAGGATGCGCTTGAGTTCCAGCGTGGCCGAAAGCCCGATGCCGGCCTCGGGCTTGCCGGGCGTGAAGCGCTTCTTTTTCAATTTTCCCAGCGCCTCGATCTGTTCCTTGTAGAACTGCGCGTCCTCGAAGCGCAGTTCTTCCGCGGCCTGCAGCATGCGGTCGCTCAGATATTCGACGAACGTTTTTTTGCCGCCGCCCAGGAAATCGCGCACTTCCTGCACGCATTTGCCGTACGCGTCCTTGACCTCGGGCTTGATGCACGGCGCCAGGCATTGGCCGATGTGGTAATAAAGGCAGGCGGTTTTCGGAAGCTTGCGGCATTTGCGCAGCGGGAAAAGGCTGTTCATGAGCGAGATGGCCTCGCGCAAAAGCTTCGCATCCGTGTACGGGCCGTAATAAAGCGCTTTTTTCTCCGACTTGTTGCGTGTGAGGACAAGGCGCGGGTATTCGTCGCCCGTGATCTTGAGCAGCGGGTAGCTCTTGTCGTCCTTCAACTCGATGTTGTAATGCGGCCGGTGCTTGCGGACAAGCTGGGCTTCCAGGAGAAGCGCATCGACTTCGGTGGAGGTTTCGACGTACTCGATGTCGCGGACTTTGGTCATGAGCATCGCGACTTTGGGGAGCTGCATCTTGTTGATCAGGTAGGAACGCACGCGGTTGCGCAGGATGCGCGCTTTTCCGATGTAGAGGATCTCGCCGCGTTCGTCCTTCATGAAATACACACCGGGCCTCAGGGGGATTTCGGCGACAACGCTTCGCAGGTGCTCGAAAGGGTCTGTCTTCGATGCGGTCATGTCGAACTCAGGCGGTTTTTTTACGATTCCCGAAAAACGCGAGCGCTTCCTGCAGTTCCGGCACGCGGAAGAGGAAGCAGTAAACCGGATAGGAAAGCGTGGCCAGCGTGATGGCGCCGAACACGCGCAAGGCCTGGACGGATGCGGATACGCCCGGGAGGCGGCCTGCGAGAATATGATAACAAAAGACGGCCGTGACGGCCATGGCCGCGGTGGCCATGAGGATGCGCAGGAACGAAGTCATGATTTCCTTGATGGGCAGCGGGCTGACGCGGCGGTGAAAAATGACGATGAGCGCGACGAAATTGAAAATGCCCGAGATCGACGTGGCCATGGCAAGCCCGGCCTCCCCCATGGGCCGGAGAAGCGTCGCGTTGAAAAACACGTTCACCAGCAGCGCCGCGATCGAGACTTTCATGGGCGTGCGCGTGTTTTGCAGCGCATAAAATCCGGAGATGATCACCTTTTGCCCGGCATAACCGAGCAGGCCCACCGAATAGCACCAGAGCACGGCGGCGGTGCGGCGCGTGGACTCCGCGTCGAACTGGCCGCGCTCGAACAGGAACCTCACGATCGGCGTCGCCAGCACGATGAGCCCGGCCGCGCACGGAAGAACGATCAGGCATACGGCCCGCATCGAAAACGAAAGATTTTTCTTGGCGATGTCCGGGCGTCCGGCCGCGAACTGCTGGGAAATCGTGGGGAGCAGCGCGGAGCTGATGGCGATGGCGAAAACGCCGAGCGGAAATTGCATCAGGCGGTTGCCGTACCACAGCGCGGAATTGGCGCCCGGCCCGGCCCAGTAGGCGAACGCCGAGTCCACGACGAGGTTGATCTGCATGACGGAAAATCCGATCAGCACCGGCATGATGAGCTTCTTGCACTTTTGAATGCCGGGGTGATGCGGGTTCCATGACCAGCGGAAATGGAAGCCGATGCGCTTCAGCGCGGGAACCTGGAAAAAAACCTGGCCGATGCCGGAAGCCACCGTGACGAGCGACTGCCACCGCAGCTGCAGCACGAGGTCCCGCGGTCCGTAAGTCGTGATCAGGATAATGCCCGCGATCCAGCCCACGTTCATGATCACCGGACCGAAAGAAGATGTGAGAAACTCCTTGTGGCTGTTCAGAACGCCCATGAAAAGCGCGTAGGACGACATGAGCGCCATGTAAGGAAGCAGGAAGCGCAAAAGATCCGCGATCAGCAGCGCGCGCGGCGGCAGGCCTTTGATCTGGAGGAAAAACTGGATGCCGATGAGAAAGACAGCGATGATGACGAGGCAGGAGGTCTCGAGAATACTGAGCAGCGACTTGGAAAAACGGAAAGCCTCTTCCTTGCCCTGGGTCTGATAGATCTCGTTGTACACCGGGATGAAAACGCTCGACAGCGCTCCTTCTCCGACGAGGCGGCGGAAAAAGTTCGGGATCATGAAGGCGTACAAAAACGCGTCCCATTGCCAGGTCGTGCCGAAGGCCTGGGCGCTGACCACGTCCCGGATCATGCCGATCACCCGGCTGATGAGCGTCATGAAGCCCATGAGCCCGGCCGCTTTCACCAGGTGCCTGCGCCCCTCCCGGGGAGCATTCCCGTTGACAGGGGGTACCTCCTGTGTTACATTGTCCGGACCTTTTTGAAAGGAATCAGGTTTATCCATGCCGAATATCGAATCTGCTAAGAAAAGAGTGCGCAGCGATGCGAAAAAGCGCGACCGCAACCAGGGCGCCATTTCGGAGCTGAAGACGCTTTCCCAGAAACTCGCGTCTTTGAAAGACCAGCCCGAAAAGGCCCGGGAAGTTGCCATGCGCGCCATTTCGCGTTACGACAGGGCCGTCAACCGGGGCATTATCCCCCGCGGACGCGCTGACCGCCGCAAATCGCGCATTACCCGCTTTCTCGCGACGCTCGAGCCCAAGAAAAAAGCCTCCAAGAAGTAAGCTTTCCCGGTCAAACATTTTCCGTGTTTCCGCAGGCCCTTGGTGTGTTCTCATACTTTTTGAACGGTCTCCTTTAAATAAAGGGCGCTCACCCTCTCGCGCCCATCGCCAGCATGCGCGACTTATCCGTCGCGCGGCGATTACGCGCCGCACCCAACGATCCATTGTTCCACGGCCAGCGTGTCTTCGGACGCCCTTCCGGTCTTGATCGCCCAATCCAGCTGAAAAAGGCCTTCGACCGTCTTTTCGAGGCGCAGCCTTGAAACCTGCCGGGCCTGACGCATGAAGTTTCTCCCCTGGCTTTCATACACGCCGCAGCGGAAGAGAATCGAGTTTTCCGACACGCCCTGTTCCAGCAGTACCGCCGCCAGCCACAGCCGGCGCAATTGCCAGTGCAGGAGGCCCAGGAACGAAAGAATGTCCGCGTCGTTTTCGCGGATGTACTCGTTGAAGAGTTTCAGCGCGGCCTGCGTCTTTCCGAAGCTGATCGCGTCCACCAGGTGATAGACGTTCACCGCGGTCAGCTTTTCCTCGAACATCTCCAGCATTTCCAGCGTGATCTCTTCCCGCTCGCCCGCGTACGTGGCCATCTGATTCAGGATCGAATCGAGCATGCCGGGCGCGTCGCCCACCTGCTCTTCTAGACGCCTCTGGGCGTCCGGCGCCATTTTCTTGCCGTATTGCCTCAGCTTATCCCGAATGAATTTGGAGGCCGCGCCCTGCTTGTCGCGGTCGGAAAAAAGCAGGATCTCCGCTTTTTCCTTCTGGGCCCATTTGGCCAGGGGATTTTTTTTGAGATCCGTCACCGGAGACTGGAGGATGAAGCACGTGGCCGGAGCCGGCGCTTCCCAGTACTGGGAAAAGGCCTCGAGGTCGCCCTCCTTCAGGAGGTCCGCGTCCGCGATCTTGAAGATCTGGAGCGAGATGAGGAACGGCAGCGTGCGCGCCTGGGTCAGCACGGCAGCCAGAGGGGTTTCTTTCAGGCGGAAAGTCTGCTTCGAGACGCCGCCGGGATTTTCTTTTTCAAGGCGGGCGGTGAGCTCCCGGATCTGCTCGTCCACGATGAAAGGATCGCCGAGAAAAAGATAAAACAGTTTCGCCATGTTTAGCCGTGACAGGGGGAAAGTTTTCTGTTCGATTTCGGTTAGGGCCGGGCTTACCAGTCTTCGACGATCCGGTCCACGACGTTCTTGGCGATTTTTTGGACCGCGTCCGCGGCCGCTTCTTCCCTGTTGATCGTACGAACGGTGCTGACCTTGTACTCCGCGTCGCCTGAAAAATCCGGCTCATGCCAGATCACGTCCCCGGTCGCCCGGTCGATCAGCTGCACATCCAGAACAATGTACAAGCGGTATTCCTCCACCGACTCCAGGCTCGTAAACCGCAGCCCTTCCTGCTCGAACTGGATGAGCGTCGGCTCGAGAATCGCGTCGGCTTCTTCCTTCTTCACGACTTTCAGATTGCCGTCGCGGTGCAGGCGGTTGATGATGGCGTTGGTGATGTCGATTTCCAGCCCCGGCACGTAAGCGTACACTTCCTGGATCGGAATCTTGTTTTTCACCGTGTCGACGTAGATCGTCTTGATGTCTTTGGGGAGGACGGTCTTACTGGTATACCCGCAGCCGGGATAAAGCGTGGCCGTCAGGGCAACGAGCGCAAGCACTGCATATTTTTTCATTCTTAGGCTACTTTCGTCTTGCCGGGTTCAAACCGGTCGAGTTCACGGGAAAGAAAACTGTGGCGGGATTCGATCTGGACCAGGCGTTCTTCCAGGCGCTCCCTCTCGGTCAAAAGATCCTGGGCCGTGGCTTTGGAGCCGACGCTCTGAACAAGCTGATCGATCTTGTTGATCTTTTTCTCGATAATCTCGGATTCCTCCTTTTCCAGTTCCCGTTCACGCTGGATCAGTTTGCCTAAGTCGCCTTTGAGGCCATTGAGTTCCTTGAAGAGATTCTTTTCCTTGCCGGAAATGTCTTTCTTCTTTTCTTCCCACTTCTTCTCGCCTTTGCTTTGCTCGGCTTCGCGGTCGAGCGCTTCGGCCTCGTGGGAAATCATCTGGTTCTGGCGCTGGAAGTCCTGGCGCGCGTTCTGCAGGCGCGCGGCAATGCTCTGGATCTCCTGCTCGAGGGTCTGCTTTTCCACGTCGACCGGCGCGGCTTCGGCGGCCGGGGCCGTTTGTTCGGGCTGCGCCGCGGTTTCTTCCGCCGGAGCGGCAGGAGCCGCCGGGGCTTCGGGCGCGCCGCCCTTCGCCGTAATTTCGGATTCGACGCGATTGAGCTCCTGGCGGTACGTTTCGAGCTTGCGCGTTTCTTCGTCGAGGCGGTGGATCAGCCTTTCCTTGCGGTCTTTCTTGGGAAGGACGCTGCGGGCGCTGTCGACCGCGTCTTCCATGAATTCATACGGCACCTTCACGATCGACGAGCGGAACTTGTAGCCGCCGCCGAGCGACGCCTTGGCCTTCAGGATGTCGAGCTCCTTCCGAAGCTTGAAGATTTCCTGATTGCGGGCCTCGATGATCATGCTTTCCAGTTCGATCTCTTCTTTCAGGGACTTCGCACGGTCCGCGTAGGCATCGTTTTCCGGAAGCTTCGCGGCCGTATCGGAGGCTTGGGCGGCCTGGGACTTGCGGCCGAAAATAAATTCGTGCGCGCCCTTCAGCACGGCGCGGGCGGGAGCAGCAGCCGCGCGGGCCACCGCGGGCACTTTTTCCTTTTCGCGCGTCTGGAGCAGGCCGTTCAATTCGCCGGTCATGGCCTTGATCTTGTCGTGCCGGTCGTTGATTTCCTGATACGCCTTGCGCATTTCCTTCTCAATGCCTTTGATTTCCTTGCGCAGGTCGCGGACTTCTTTGTCCGTGGGGTTGCCTGCGCTGAGCGAATCCAGCAGGCGGCGCTGCTCCTGCATGGCCAGTTCTTCGTTGAAGGCCTGCGACATGATGTCCACGATGTTCTTCTGCGCGGTGATCTTTTCCTGCAGGTGCATCTTGTATTCCAGGAGCTTCTGCACGGGTTCGTCCGAGCCCGTGGACTTTCCGTCAAAAGGGTTGAGGGCATCGATCGAACGGCCGACCGCGCCGGTCGAAGCGCCGAGCGATCCCATCATCTTGCCCGGAGCGGACAAAAGAGCCTTCCAGGCGCTGGTCCCGTACTTGGATTCGAAGATCTGCTTCTTGTCGTCGAGTTCCTTTTCCAGGGACTTGATGTGCTGTTCGCTGTCGCCGAGATTTTTCTCGCGGCTCTTGATGTCTTCCTGGCCCGCCTGGAAGGCTTCGTAAAAACCCTTCTGGTCGGATTCGAGGCCGGTCATGGATTCTTCGTGCACGCCCAGCATAGCGGCCACTTCGTTGTAATGCTTGTAAAGGAGTTCCTTTTCCTCGAGCAGGTCTTTCTTCTCGTCGGAGACCTTGTAAAGCTTGCGGGCTTCGATCTGGCGGACCCTGTCGAGCTCGGTGGGCTGCTCGCCGACGAACGGCAGGATGTCCAGAAAGCTTCCCTTGGATTCCATGCCGAGCGACTGCTTCCATCCGGTAAGCTGCTTTCTTTCCGCGGCCAGCCCGTCGCGTTCTTCGTCGAGCGACGACTGCCAGCGGTCCATGGCTTTTTTGAAATCTTCGGACGTGTTCGAAGCGTACTGTTTGCGCTTCAGGTCCAGGTTCTTCTGTTTTTCCACGAGTTCCTTTTCGCGGCGCTTCAAATCTTCTTCGCGGCTGGACAGGCTCTCTTTCTTGGAAGCCTCAAGGCGCTTGCGCTTCTGCTTGAGGCGCTCGAGCGTGCGTTCCAGCGTGGAGCGTTCCACGGAATCGCCCTTGGGCAATGCGCCGAGGTTCGCTTCCGTCACCTGGATTTCCTGGTCGAGCTCGGTTTTCTTGCCGCCGTGATAGGTCACGGGCTCCTGAAGGCTGCTCAGTTTTTCCTTGGCCTTTTGCCCCCACTGGGTGTCGGGATAGCGCTTGGCCACGTCTTTATAATAAATGAGCGCGCTCGAGAGATAATTCGTCTTTTCGTAATACACGGCGATGCGGTAATTCTTCTCCGCATTTTTCTCGTCGATCTCCTGGCGGATCTTCTGCGCTTTTTCCGAAACGCTGCTGTCCGGATAACGCGTGAGGAAGCTGTCCATGGAATCGGCGGCGTTGTCGAGGGCGCGCTGGTCGCGGGCCTGGACGTTGGATTTCATGAAGGACGCTTCCGCCATCTGGTAGCGGGCCTCGGTCACGAGCTCGCTTTTCGGGTAGTTGTCGATCACGGCCTGGAACGCGTCGACGGCCGCGTCGAAACGGCCGGCCTGCTTATCCGCGAGGCCGAGGTTGAACTGGGCCTTGTCGCCGTATGCGCCATAGGGCGCCTGCTTCACGATGTGATCGAAGACGTCGATGGCGCGCGGAAGAGAGGGCAGGATCTCGAGGCCCATCAGCTTGCCTTTGCGGCCGGAAAGGAAAACATTGCCGATGCGGAATTCGCGCTCGATCACTTCGTCGGCGCGGTTGTTCTGCGGATAACTCTGGAAAAGATCTTTGTACGCCTCGAACGCTTTGAGGTAATCCCCTTTTTCTTCGTAGAGAATGCCGAGCTGGTACTGGGCCTCGGGCGCCGCTTTGGAGCTGCGGTATTTTTTCAGGAGGTCTTTGAATTCGTCTTCGGCCTTCTTGTAATCTTTGTCGCGGAAAAGTTTCATCGCATATTCGTATTGTTCGTCGGAAGCATCCTGGGCTCCGCCCTCGGAATTGACGAACTTCCCCTGTTCAGGAGACCACACCCAGTAAGCATTAGAAACGGCAGAAGGAACAAGAAGGAAGGCGAGGAGGACAAGCGCGCGCTTGTTGATTTTCATAAGTTGTGTGAATACCTCGATTTGCGTGGGATTTTAAAACGCCCTACTATAACAAAGCATTTTTAAAATGTCAACGAAGGATTTTCCCTTACCCGGCCGCTCCAAATCCTTTATCCAGCGGCGGATAAGAAGCGCGGAACAAGCCTCAAAATCCCGTCTTTTCCGGGTGTAAAACGCACGTCTCCAGACTCGCTCAAATTGAAAATCCGGACCGGCCGCCTTGCGGAAAATGAAAGCAGCCCCGGATCGCGTCCCGGCAGCACCACCGATTCCATCCCCGTTGCCGCGCCTAATTCCTCCCATAACTTTTCCGGGCTTTCCCCGGCGCGCGCCAGGATCACGGCCCGGTACCTCTTCCCCGGACGCTTCAAAGATTCCAGGGTTTCCGCGGATAAGTTTTCGAGCCAGAGCACGCAGTCCCCGCCATAGCAGACCGACAGCGCCAAATTTTTTCCGGCCGACAGGGTTTCGATCCTGCCCCGCGGACCGATGTCCACGTGATTTCCCGGCTGCAGCACGTAGTGGACAGGACCGGCCGCGGGTTGACGCTTCGGCGGAAGCGCTTCGAAAATCCTTTCGGCCGGAAGCAGCCCCGACGCGGGGGCAGACGGAAGGAAGATTCCCGCGAGCGGCGGAGCGCCCCGGCCTTCGAAATATTTTTTAAGCGTGCGGTCCGGACGCGCGCCGCTTTGAAGCAGCCAGTGGGAGCTGCCGTCGAAAACCGCGTGCGAGGCCGCGCCTTCCCGGACGGAAAAAACCGTGAGCTGGAATTCCGGCTGGGGCCGCACAAAAAAAGTCAGGACAAGGCCCGCCAGGGCGCCGGACAAGGCCACGCGCAAACGGCGCGTGCCCGGGGCCTGACCGCGCCGAAACATCCACAAGCCGGCCAGGACGAAGTAATACGCGAGCATCTGAAGGATCGACGGCTTGGGCACATGAAAGAAAGCGCCGGGCAGGCGCGCGAAAAAAGCGATCGAGGCCAGCGCGGCTTTCAGAAAAAAAGCGGACGCTCCCGCGAAAAAAGCCGCGGGCGGAAAAGAAAAAGAAAAAGCGAGCGCGGCAAAGGCCAGGACCAGCGCCGCGTGGAAAAGCGGAATGGCCACGAGATTGGCCGGAAGGCCGGCCGGAGCGAACACGTAAAAATAATAGGCTGCCAGGGGAAACGTGCCGAGCATGACGGCGAGCGTCGCGCCGAACCCCCAGGCCTCGAGCGCCGGATCGTCCTTGGCGGACGGCGCCGCAAGCCGCAGCATGAAAACCGACAGGAAAGAAAGCTGGAACGACACCTGGCTCAGCGCGCCCGGGTCCGCGGCCGCGAGAACAAAATAGGCGAAGAAAAACGAATTCCACGCGGGCCTGTCGCGTTCCAGGAAAAAGGCCGCGAACACAAGGCCGCTCATCCAGCCCGCGCGCATCACAGGAATGCCGAGGCCGGAAACCAGGACGTAAAGCAGCACGAATCCCGCGCTCCATGCGGCCGCGGGCCGTCCGGGATAACCGCAGAGAAGGAGCAGCCCGTAAAAAGTGCCGGCCACAAGCGACACGTGCAGCCCGCTGATCGAGAGGATGTGCGTGGTGCCCGTGGCCAGAAACGCCTGGCGCGCCGCGGGCGAAAGCTGCTGGCGGTCCCCGAGAACGAGCGCGCGAACGTACGCGGCCGGCTCGGGGTCCCAGAGGCGCGCGATTTGACTGCGGATCGCGGATCGCCAGGCCTCGACGGCCCGCAGAAATCCGTTTCCCGCTCCGGGACCGCGGGCCAGGACGCGCAGCGACGGGCCGCCGTAGGCCTGCGCCAGCGTGCCGATTCCCCGGCCGCGATAAAACGATTCTGCGTCAAAATCATATCGATGCGCGGGCCGCGCCGGTTTGCGGAGCCTCCCGCAGACAAGGACCGCGTCGCCCGCTTCCGGAATTTCTCCCGGATGAAACGCGGTGACCCAGGCGCGGCCTTCCACGGGAAACTCCAAACGGCCTCGCGCGGTCACCAGGATGATTCTCTTCGCGCGGAGCACAAACGAAATTTTCTGGCCCCTTCCCGCGGGTAAAATTTCGGGTGCGCCCTCCACGGTTCCCCCGACATTGGCCTGCTGCTCCTGCGCGTCGAAAATCCAGGATTCCAGGGGATGCGGCCGGGGCGCGGCGTCGAGCCGGAGACGGAGGGCAAAGGCCGCGGCAAAGAGAAGGACGAAAAGAAAAAGAAAATATTTTCCGCCTCTCGCCTTCCAGGCAGGCCAGAGTCCGGCAAGGCAAAGCCAGGCCAAAATCTGCGGAGGAACCGGAATAAAAGGCGCGGACAGGATGCCAAGCGTGGCGGCAAGCGCGGGCCACAAAAAAGGCAGGCTCAAGGCCTTTCTCCCGCGGGCGCCGCGTTTTCCCGCACGAGCCGGAAAGCGGGCGGCGGTTCCTTTTGGGGAGAGGAAAAAATCCGGGCGGCCTGGAAGGCGAGAAAACAAAAGAGCAGCCAGAACAAAAAGGTGTGGTGCAGGAATTTCAGCGCAGGCATTCCGGTCCCCGGATTAGAAAAGCCGCTGACTTCCCGCGAAGAAGGACTACGCGAGCGTCAGGTAGACTTCCCTTCCCTGAGACTCAAGGATCACTCTCCTGCCTTGAATTTCTTTGACGAGGGCATTGCCGATACGGTCTCCGACGCCGACCACTTCATCGTTAATTACGGCGAGCTCTTCGTTGCCGTCGATGATGCCGCTCAGCGTAAAGCCCGCGGAAATCGCGGTCGGAGTCGTAGCAAACGTCCGCACCGGGTGGCGCTCGGGAAAGGTTTTCGGCGCCGCCGGAAGTGGAGAGGAATGCGCGGGTTGGACGTTCATGAAACGCGCGGCCGTGAAAAGCGGCCACGCGGAAAACAAACAGACGACGGCCAGAAGGCCCCAGAAAACATAAGGCATGCGGGATTCGTGCGCGCGGCGGGCAGGCGCGGCTTTCGGCATCGCGGCCGCCTGGGACGCGTGCATCACCGCGGGAAGCGGCGCGGCCGGGACTTTCATCGTGGCCATGACCGCGGCCAAAGGTTTTTTCTTCTGCTGGAGCGCGTCGTGGATCAAACTCATGCTCTTACCCCCTGGAGATCGCCGTAAGCATAATCGACCATGCCGGTGTCGATGAGACGGCTGGATTGCGTGAACGCTGCCATAAGCGAGCGGTCCGCCAGTACGTTGATCAGGCGCGGCACGCCGCCGGAAATCTGGTGGATGCGGTCGATGGCTTCGGGCGTAAAAAAATCGTTTTGGCCGCCGGCGACCTGCAGCCGGTGCCGGATGTACTCGTCGACTTCTTCGCGCGACAGGACCGTGAGATGGTAACGGATCGTGATGCGCTGGTAGAGCTGGACCAGGTCCTTGCGGTTGAGCAGGTCCTTCAGCTCGGGCTGGCCCACGAGGATGATCTGCAAAAGTTTCTGCGTCGAGGTTTCGAGGTTCGACAGCAGCCGGATCTGCTCGAGCGCTTTCGGGCTGAGAAGCTGCGCCTCGTCGATGATGACGATGGCGTTGTAGCCTTCTTCGAGCTGCTCCAGCAGGAAACGATTCAACGAATCGAAATAATCTTTCCTTTTCTTGCCCGAAGGCTTGATCCCGAAATCTTCGACGATGGTCTGCAGCAGCTCGAACTCGGACAGCTTGGGATTGAAGACGAGCGCGCTGTGCACCCGGTCACTCATGCGCTGAAGCAGCGCGCGGCACAACGTGGTCTTG
>Ga0310810_10000807_pt1 | contig 31769 bp, 41 predicted proteins | sample NCmetagenome_FD_207641 | JGI IMG/M metagenome (GOLD analysis project Ga0310810, IMG submission 207641) | Soil microbial communities from experimental microcosm in Duke University, North Carolina, United States - NC | ecosystem: Engineered > Artificial ecosystem > Soil microcosm > Unclassified ... | reverse complement strand
CATACATCCAGTATGCACATGCACGTGCATTACGAATCTTGGAAAAATCTGGTAAGAGTCCAAACTTTGAAACAAACTTTGATGGTCTGGATACCATATACGAAAGAGACCTTGCTAAAGTTATTGCCAAGTTTGACCTTCATGTAGAAGATGCTGCAAAAAACCTCTCACCCAAAATAATTGCGAAATATTGCTACCAACTTGCAGTATCGTTCAACACATTCTATGAGCATGTCAAGGTTTTGACTGCAGATTCAGAGTCTACTGTAAACGCAAGGCTCTGCTTGGTGTACTCGTTCAAGGAAACACTTGCAAAAGCATTACAACTTTTAGGAATTGACGCCCCGGAGAGGATGTAAAAGTTGGTCTCAACCAAAGCCGTAATTCCGGTGATATTTGCAGGAATAGGTCTTGTCTTTACGGTAGTAGGAATGTTCACCGTATCACAAGGAATGGTATGGACTGGAGTGGGTTTCTGGGTGGCATCTGTTGTCTCTGGAAGGATACTCAAAAGAAAACCCCAGACCGGCGAAGAAACTAAAGTCTAGATGTTAAAGAAAATTTTCAGGGTCAAGCTATTTATCCACATTTGATCAGGTTGAGTTATTGAAGAAAATAAAGCAAAATGACAATGTGTTGTTTTTTTATAATGATAGTAAAAAATGGTTGATGAAGGTTGCACCAAAACAAAAATTCCACACTCACGTTGGAATAATCGACCACAAAAAAGTGATAGGAAAACCGTTTGGAACTGCAATCAAGACCAACAAGGGGAAAATAATTTTTGCACTAGAGCCTACCATCTATGATTATGTAATGAAAAGTCAACGCAGCACCCAAATTGTTTACCCAAAAGACTTGGGGTACATTGCAGCACGAATTGGGTTACAGAGTGGACACAAGATTGTGGAGATTGGAACTGGCAGCGGATCTTTTACAACTTTTCTTGCAAGTCTTGTAAAACCAAAAGGCCATGTCTACACTTATGATGTCGATGAAAATTTCATGGCAATTGCAAGAAAGAACATCGAAAAAGCAGGTGTCTCAAAGTATGTTACCATGACAAAACTTGACTTGAAAACTTCCAAAAAGATGCCACAAAAAGATGCGGATGTGGTAATTGTTGATTTAGGCGACCCGTGGGTGGTTGTGCCTCAGGCGAGAAAGATGCTCAAGGGTAGTGGTGCGTTTGTTGCAATATGTCCAACAATGAACCAGCTTGAAAAACTTGCTGCAGCATTGAGGAAAAATGACTTTTTTGATATTGAGTGTACAGAGCAAATAGTGAGAACAATCGAGGCAAGAGACGGCAAGACAAGACACTCGTTTAGAGCAATAGGTCACACGACATACGTTGCATTTGCGCGCAAAGTCATAACACCTCCAAGCTTGCGCAAAATATTGTCCCCCATAGTAGAACAGCCAGAGGTTGAATCAGAAGAAGTAGATTCTGCTGAAGACGAAAGTTTATCATCTCTTAAAAAATAAAACGTCTGTTGGCAAAAATTCTCCAAGCAGTTACAGTCAAAAGTTTCATACCTGCTAGAAAGAATCTGGCCAGAAAAGGTGACAATGGCAAGGTCCTAGTTCTTGGGGGAAATTATCTTTATCACGGTGCACCAATTTTGTCATCTCTTGCCGCACTTAGAACTGGAGCCGACTTGGTGTATACCTGTGTGCCCAAGATCAATGTGATGGCAACACGTTCATTCTCTCCAAATCTTATCGTAGTGCCGTTAGTTGACGTCAAGTTGACACGAGGTTCTGTACAAAAACTTCTTGGAATAATACCAAAAGAACTTGACTCTGCAACAATGGGGATGGGTCTTGGGATCCAAGATAGAGAAGCTCTAAAAATTCTGGTATCATCTCTTCTTGACAGGGCAGTGATGGTATCCCTTGATGCAAGCTGCCTTGTACCAGAAATTATTCCAATAATTAAAGACAAAAAGGTCACAGTCACTCCTCATGCCGGAGAATTTAGGAGACTGTTTGGCGAGCTTCCGCCTGATGGTATCAAACCTAGGACTGCACTTGTTGAAAAACATGCCAAAGAGAATGGAATCACGATACTTCTCAAAGGGCCAACAGATATCATCTCAGACGGAAAACAGACTTACCTAAATCCCAAAAATCTTGCAGCCATGACCGTGGGCGGAACAGGTGATGTGTTGTCCGGTGTAGTTGCCTCAATGTTGTGCAAAAACAAAGACCCAGTCAAGGCTGCTTCTGCAGCAGCATTTGTAAACGGCAAGGCAGGGTACATGACACAAAAAAAATATGGACTGCATATTGTAGCAACTGATCTATTGGATTTTATACCAAGTGCCATGAAACCCTTTGATAAAGTGAAATAACACATGCAAGAAAATTATGTCGACAAGAACTTTGCAACTCTTGTCTCAGATCTTCAAAAATTAATCCAGCAGCCAAGTGTCTCTGCAAAAAATCTAGGGCTAGAAGAGTGCTCAAAATTGGTTGTTAGCATGATGAGAAAATCTGGAATACACGCAGAGATACTTCGAGTCAAAAAAGGAGTTCCTCCAGCAATATATGGCGAAGTAAAGTCAAAAAAAAATCCCGCCAAGACGTTATTGTTTTACAATCATTATGATGTCCAGCCAGAAGAGCCACTTGAGCTCTGGGACGACAAGCCTTTTAGCGGCAAAATCAAGGGGAATAAAATTTTCGGAAGAGGATCTGCTGATGACAAGGGAGAACTGATTACAAGAATCAAGGCAGTAGAATCATTTTTGAAAACAACCGGAGATGTGCCATGCAACATCAAATTTTTCATAGAAGGCGAAGAAGAGATTGGTAGTGTACACATTGAAGATTATCTGTCAAGATACCAAGAAAAATTATCATGTGATGCAGTAATCTGGGAGTTTGGCTATGTAGATGAAAAGGACAGACCAATAATCAGTCTTGGAATGAAGGGCTTGTTGTATGTTGAGCTCTCAAAGACAGAGTCAATCCGTGATGCACACTCTAGTCTTGCAGTCATAATTGAGAATCCTGCCTGGAGACTAGTTAACGCATTAAAGACACTTCGTGATTCTAATGGACGTGTCCTGATAAAAGACTGGTACAAGGAAGTAGACAAGTTCACAAACCAAGATCTCAAAATAATTGCATCAGAGCCATTTGATGAAAAATCATTTAAAAAAGAGTATGGAATAAAAAAATTTGTAGGAAACAAGAAAGGAGTTGCAATAAAAAAAGCTCTAGTTGGCGAACCGACATGCAACATTGCAGGATTTACATCAGGATATGAGGGTCCTGGTGCAAAGACAGTATTACCATCAATGGCACTTGTAAAAATTGATTTCAGGCTGATACCAAAGATGGACCCAGAAAAACAACTGCTCCGACTGAAAAGACATCTCAAGCAAAATGGATTTGGAGATATACTTGTAACTAAAATCCATGGTGAGGCAGCTGCACGAACAAGACTATCTGACCCATTTGTCAAGACTGTCAAAAAAGCAGCAGACGAATCCTTTGGTAAATCGATTCTTAGTGTCTCGTCTGCAGGTACAGGACCAATGTTCTCGTTTGTAAAATTCCTGCATTCTCCGTGCATTGCAGTGGGAAGCACCTATGTGTTTGCAAGGATACATTCTCCCAACGAATTTGCAAGAATTGATCTTTTGAGAAAAACCACAAAGTGCATGTGCAAGATAATACGTAACTTTGCATCTCAATAGATTTTTCCCAAGATTTCTATCTTTTACAAATATCTAAATTTTGGATCTCTTGCCTACAGATCTTCTTGATCCCTGGAATGTTTACACAGAAAGGCCTTTATTGTGCTCACAATGCAATTCAGTTATGGCTTACATGTACATGCCGGGAGCTACTGCGGTCGGTATTACATATGACGGTGGTGTCGTCATGGCAAGTGAGAGAAGAATCTCTTATGGTAATTTCGTGGTAAGCAAGACTACGAAGAAGACATTTAAGATCACAGACTTTGTTGGCGCATGTTGTGCTGGAATGGTTGCAGACATGCAGGTATTGGCAATGCAGATGAGGGCAATGACCAAGATAAGAAAGATGGAACTCAAGCGAGAAATTCCTCCAAACTCTGTGGCAAAGATGATGTCAACTTTGATGTATGAAAGACGATACTATCCTCTATTGACTCAGGTCATAGTTGGAGGAGTAGATGGTGAAGCAGTGATTTACACACTGGATCCACTAGGTTCAGTCTTACCTGATGATTATGCTTCTGTCGGAACAGGTGCCGAGATGGCACTTGGAGTCTTGGATACTGAATTCAAACCAAAAATGAGCGAAAAGGATGCAGTAAACTTGGCAGTAAAATCCATAAAGTCTGCAATAATGAGAGACAATTCAAGTGGAGATGGAATTGATGTCCTCGTTGTTGACAAGAATGGAACAAGAGAGTTTACAGCAAACTAGTTTACTTTTTAATTAATTTTGCAGCTTCCCAATACTTGTCGGATACATAATGCAAATTTTTCACAACTTCTCCTTTTGTTATTGTTGACATTTCTGCACTTGATACTAGTGCCTTGCCTACTGCCAAAAACTTACCATGAACTTCTTCTACTACACATATGATGTCGTCTTTTTCAAACTCGGTGAATTTTTTAATTCCAGGTCGCATGACATTTGCACCGTTACAGACAAACTTGATTGCTCCCGCATCAACTGTTGCTTTTGGAAATTTTTCAAGCAGAACTGTTTCTGAAAGAAATGGGAGATAAGATTCCCCTATCTGTATCGATGTTATACTGTCTCCAGTAATCAAGTTGGTGTCATCGTCAATTTCATGCAGGACTAGTGTCTTTGACTTTGGTATCTCAATGTGCCACTGTTGGGTCATCTTATCCAATATGACCGAGATGTCACTCTTTGAGAGGTTATGCGATTTCAATTCTTGACATTTCCTGTTTGATATCTAGTAAATCCCTTAAAATCGAACTTGCTGTCTCAATGCCTCCAGCCCCACGACCAATTATTGTCTGTTGACCAGAGTGCTCTGAATTGAATGTGATTGCATTGAGTGTTCCATTGACACACAATGGATCGTCAAGTGGTACCTCCTTTGGTGCGACCACTAGATCTCTATTACACGATGCAATCAATTTCACTGCACACTTGTTTGACGCAGCTTTTTTTATCTCTCCAGTTGTAACGTCCCTGATTCCTGTCCTCTTGATGTCTTTTATTGTAACTTTCATGTCCATTATCCAGTTTGCAAGTATGACAAGCTTTGCCGCTGCATCAAAGCCATCGATATCAAGTGACTCGTCTGCCTCCACATACCCCTTTTTCTTGGCATCTGCAAGTGCTGCCTTGAATGTAAGGCCTGCTGCCATGTTTGTCATGATGTAGTTTGTTGTACCATTCAATATTCCCTGGAACGATACGATACGCTCTCCACGCAAGCTGTTCTTTGCATAATCAAGTATAGGAGTTCCACCGCCGACTGTTCCACTAAATTTCAGCTGGACCTGGTTGTATGTTGCAAGCTCTATCAATGATGGAAATGCAAGTGCAAGTGGTCCCTTGTTTACTGTAATGACATGTAATCCTTTTTTCATTGCAGCAACAATATGCGACATGCCAGGTTCTGCATCCTTGTAGTTGCTAGGTGTAGTCTCTATCAAAACTTCGGCATCCATGCCGTTTATCATGTCTAGTCCGTTTGCGTCCTTTTCCTTGTTGTGATATTTTCGTATGTTACCATATTTTTTTTTCACCTCAAGTAATCTATTCAAATCAAGTCCTGCTGATGATGCAGCAGAACCCTTTGAATCAAAGACTCCGACTATTCTTGGTTTTAGTCCATGTTTTGCGTAAAGGTCCTCTGATCTAGAAAGTAAAAGTTTTGCAAAGCTCTGGCCTACAACTCCAAAGCCTGATAGTATGATTCGCAATATTGACAAGACACATTTTGGTATTAATTAAGATTGACGAAATCTAAGATTGCTTTATTAATACAACTCAAAAAATTATCACGTGGTCCCAAAAAAGTATCTTTATGGTATAATTGCTGGAATTGCTATGGCAGCAGTTGCCATTGCAGTTATTGAATTTCTCCCGATGGCAAGAAGCGGCAACACCTCCGGCCAAGTTGCATTTCTTGATTTTACGTACGATGAAGAAAACTCTGATCTGAGAAATGATCTTGCATCGGTCCACATCAACATGACTCACCCGATACGATTGAGCAGCGCAGCTGATGTAGCACAATATTGTAACTTTATCACCGATCCAAAAAAACAGGCACTTGTCACATACTGTACATCTACCGTACTCAAAAACAATCAGGGTACTCTTGGTGATATTACAATGGTGGGCACTCCGGATGTCCCAGGGCTTGTCGTTGTTGCCCTCCAATCAAACCCACTTATGAGCAACTATGGCGACATCAAGACAGTCTTTGGAGTGGTACTGAATAGTACAATCTGTTCATGTTGGGACAAGGAACATCCTGGTGGATACCAGACTCTGTCTGATATGATGGATGCATTACGCGAATTTCACATAAATGGGAAAAAACCAGACAGCACTACGCATACTATACCCCTTGGAAACAAGCACTTTGAGATTGAACTTTCTACGACCACTACAGGATATCTCTGGAAGCTTCTTGTAGCCAAGTAATTGACGCGTCTTGGTTTACGAAGGTTGACGTGACTCTTTAATCTGTAGAAAATGGATTTTTGTGATATCATTGATTGAGTATCTGTGGCTCTTGCCACTTGGTTTTGTAGCTGGAGCAATAGGATCCATGATAGGCCTTGGCGGTGGATTCATAGTGGTACCTGTCTTGACTTTTTTTGGATATTCTCCAACACTTGCTGCAAGTGACAGCCTCTTTGCTGCATTTAGTAATTCTGTTGCATCAACTACATCTTATGCAAGACAAAAAAGAATCGTATATTCACTTGGAATAAAACTTGCACTGATTTCAATTCCTGGTACAGTCATTGGTGCATATGTTTCAGATGCAGTATCTCCGCCTCTGTTCAAGTTGTTGTTCGGAGCCGTATTGGTAGCATCAGGTGTGTACATTTACATGCGAAGAAAGATGGAGGCACGAGAACACAATCTATCAAAACAAATAATGGTTCTTGCAGTTGGTGCAAGTTTCTTTGCTGGGGTGATATCCAGCTTTTTTGGAATTGGAGGAGGCACTGTGTTTGTACCATTAATGGTTGTTGCAATCGGTCTGTCCATGAAACTTGCAGCGCCCACATCGCAGTTCATCTTGATGTTTGCAGCTGCTTCTGGCATGATAGTGCATTCACTTCTTGGGCATCCCAACTATTACGAGGCAGGAATGCTCTCAATCGGATCGTTTGTAGGGGGAATGGTTGGAAGCAGATTGTCTACCCGAGTAAATGAGGGAAAACTGCGAATCTTTGTTGTAATAGTGCTTGGAATCACTGCTGCCAAGCTTATCATTGATGCACTGACAAGCCATGCATGATCCAAAATTTGTGCTGAAAATAGAAGACATCGCAAAAGATTTTCTGAATCAAAGCTATTCTGTAATCCAAATAAAAAAATCAGAACTAGTAGACTAGACATGGATGGTAGAGCTCTTGGTTTCTTCATATGGTAAAAATACCATCAAAAAAGTCAAAATTAGCAACAAGACTGGTCATGTTGCTGGATTTGAATAAATCACTATAAGAAAAATTCACGGTGACTTATAATCAAAGTTTCATCTGGTACAGGTTTCTCTTTGAAACTACTACCGTTTTGCCTTCTTGATTTGTCCCCTCAAAATCCACTGAAATCACGCCAAACTCTTCATTGAGTTTGCGTTTCTCAGATATCCTGAATTTTATCTTTAATTTTTCGCCAGTATAAATCGGTTTTAGAAATCTTGTCTGCCTGTTGTTCCAGTCAGAATCGCCATCGACTCCATAAAAGATCAAGTGGTTGCCATACATTGATTCATGTCTTGTAAACTCTCCTTCCATTTTTGATAGTATTGCCCTTCCTGACACCATTTTTTTCTCATTTGATGCTTCCTTGTTATCGTAAATGACATTTTTGATTCCTGAAAACAAGAGATAACTGTCAAGTTCTGGCGGTGTAATTTCACACTCTGAATAAAACTCGTCTCCGACGTTTAGTTCAGAAAACTTTTTCATCAGGATCGTGTTTCGTCTGGATAGTAAATTATTTCTGCATTTGCTACTGCTTTTCCAGATGTAAGATAGTTTACTGCCTTGATTATATTCTCATTGACAGGCTCTATACCATCTACACTTCCTGGCAATACCAAGTACATGCGAAGTCTTGATTTTAGAACATCGCTTAGTTCCTGGTTGACAGTTGTTGCAAATGGTCGTAATGCTCCACGGAAGACCTCGACTCTTGCACGGTCTGCACCAGTTGCCTTGCCTCCTGGCATGTCAGGACCGATGATTATCATACTTCCTTCTTTTCCCTTGAATAGCGGTGGATTCTTTGCCCCTCCTGGGACAAACATGGCAAGTGCTTCTTGCATGAATATGGCTGGAGTGTTTATGAACTTGTCAACCAAACTATCCCATCCTTTTCTGGAAAGATCAACAAATTTACCAACCTGAGGTATCTTTCCTGTTATGTAAATTACATTGCCAATTGGGCCAACCTTTTGGGTTGCAGTGTTTAACATCCTCTTGACGCTTTCCTGGCTTGTCAAGTCCATCACATGAGAGTGGAACTTTGAGAGCCTCTCTTCTGCAATCTTGGGGCTTGTCTTTGATATTAGGATGACCGTCTTTCCTCCCGAACTTTCTATTTTTTGTGCAAGTGCCTCTGTTCTTGCCACATCTGATTCATCGGTAGCATCTAGTGCAAACACTGTGATTTTAGAATAGTTTCCTTGGGTCTCTGGTATGGAGCATGCAATGTGTGGCTTGACTGGATAAAATACACGGTCACCTGGAATGACCTTGCCGTTTAGAATCTGTGATATGTTGTCATCGCTTAGCATCAAGACAGTCTCTGCAACCTGTTGCTGTGTCAAGAACTGTTCGTCTGCAATCATCTTGCTTGTATTGTTTTGCACCTTTTCTGCAATCTGCTGTATCTTTGCTAATAGTGAGGATATTGTAACTCCAAGTTTTTGTATGTCAGATTCTGACGTTATTGATTTTAATTTTGCTAGTTTTGCAGCAGCATTTGCAATTCCATCCTTTACTGTTTTCTCGTCTTCTCCAAGTAGCGGTAAAATGTCGGCATTCACTGATTCGACCTCTTCTGGACTGAGACTCTCAAAACCGCTTACCCTCATAAATTCTGCAGCAGCCTTTGGATATACTGTCTTGTAAATTCTGTCAGAGTGTACTGGACCAGGATTTGTTGCAATTGAGATTATTTTTTTATCAGTAATCTCCCATGACATGGCTTCAGCAAGTCTGTTCTTTGCACCCTGGGATGCAGTGTATGGACTACGGAATCGATATGGCCTTTGCTCATATGGTCTCTCTTCTGTAAAGAATGTAGATATTGTAACTATCTTGGAGCCAGGCTTCATGGTCTTGATTGCCTGTGCTGATGTCCAAAATGTTCCAGTGAGGTGAATTCCGACTGTGCTCTTGAATTCAGAAATTGGAGCGTTTGCAAAACAAGTAACAGGTCCTGATACTCCTGCATTGTTTACTACGATATCCACTGCACCATGTGACTTTTTAAGATCCTCGAACATCTTTGAGACTCCCTCTTCGTCACTTACATCAACACCTGGGAAAATTTTTACAAATGAATTGCTCTTTACTCTGGAAATTACCTGCTCTAGTTCTTTTGCTGCCTCTTCAAGCGGCTCTTTTCTTCTTCCTAAAATGACAATGTTTGCTCCGTTTTCAGCAAATTTCATGGCAATTGCCTTTCCTATTCCAGTTCCGCTTCCTGTGATTACCACGATTTTATTTTGAAATTTGAGCATTGATAGTGACTTGACAATTCTGGACTATTTATTCGATTATGCTTGTTCTTTGGTTGGAGCCATTAGATCTGGGCAAGAACAGTGTCCCATGGTTTCTACAGACATATTTATTTGTGGGTTGGTAAAACTCCAGAGCATGCACGATTCCGAGTCTGAGACTTTTCATCCAGTAAATAAAAACGAAGAATTTTGCGAGTCTTTAAAAAAAATTGGCCTTGATGCCAAAGCAAATCCAATTGATTCTGACGATGCAGAAAAAGAAAACTATTATTCAAAATACTATTCTCACACTCCTTCCATGGTAACAAATCATGGCACCATAACACTCAAGGGAACCAATATTGACGTGGTCCAAATTATCCAAAAGGGTTAGCATGGCACAAGACCTTAATCCTGTATCATGGGGCGCTCAAGACAGATACCAAGCACACTTTATCGTAAAAATCTTGACAGGCTGTGATAGCGAAGACTATCTTGCAAGACCAACACTACAAACCAAGGGACACTTTGCCACAAAGAAAGTTACCGGAGTAAACTGGGTTGGAGGAAATCTTGCCGATACACTAAACAAAGATGAGACCCTCAAAACCCTGATTACGAAATTGTCATATGAAGATGCACAGATATTTGTAGAACCAACAAAAGGCGGAGTCCGAATCTTTGGTAGATGGAAAGACAGTTACAATTTTACCATGACAAAAGAATTGTTTGCAGTCTATGACAGGATTGCACTTTCTATCAAAAACATGTCATGCCCTCCACCAATCAAGAGCTAGACAATCAACTTTATCCCCTTTTGGGATTGCCCAGATGAACTGCTTTCTTACTGTAGTTGCAAGCCTTCCAGCTAGTACAACACTTGTTGCCGACATGGTATCAGTAGTATTGTACACCTGAAGCAAGTATGGTGCGTGATCAATTCCTGGCCCTTTTTGGTATACTGCAAAATCGCATCCAAATTTAATGCCAGGATTTACGATATACCCCTTGTCACGAAAATCCTTGTAGACAGAATATTTTTTGTCAAAGTTATAGTATTCCTTTCTGCAAATCTCGAGAAGCTCTTTTTGCGTTACAATTTTTTTTGATTGGTATACTTTGATTTTAGATTTTTCCTGCAGGTATAATCCTTCGATTAAATCCAAAATCAATGGAACGTTTATCTCGTCAGGCTTGGGTTTTGTCATGCCAATTGGCTTGCCGTAATACCCTTCAACAAAAAGCGCTTTTGAGTCTGCAATATTCCAAATTATTATCCTGTTCTCAAGCAGGTCGCCTTTCATGAAATGATTTGTAATGACAATTGATTTTAGTGTTTACAAATATCAAAAAAAGGAAAAAAGAGTATCTTACAAAATTTTATAGGCTGAGAGCAAGCAAAATGAATGAATCTGATACCTGCAGTACCTTGTCTGACATTTCTTCAATTCCCTCCACGACATCTTTGAGTAAAAGCAACTCCTTTGTTGAAGCAGTCTCGTCAAGAACTCTAATGCTTAGTGCTCTGTACTTGTCGTCTACTTGTCTTTCTATCTTTTGTGCTTCGTGAGCCAAGTCTATTGCCACTGTACTGTTGTTGCTTGCAAGGGCTCGAATTATTTCATTTATCTTGTGAATCTGGTCTACTGCCAATTCAACTAGTTCTGTGAGGTCCTTGTCAAGTTTTTCCTTCTTTAGCGTGGCGGACTTGATGTTTGAGAGTTTGAAGGCAATACCTGTGATGTATCCTGCAATTTCATCCATTGTATATGCCGAGTTCAAAAGATTCTCCCTGTTCATCATAAGACCGCCAACATCTGAAATCTCCCTTGTTATTTTTCTACGAAGAGCTTCTACTTCGTCCTCGGTATTTTTTATTCTCTCCAATAGTTGTTTGATTTCAGCCTTGTCTGCCTTGATTATCAAACCTGGCAGAATTGATAGATCTCTGACTGCGTTGAGAATTCTATTTATCTCGTCTTGTAAAACGGCCAAGGCCTTTCTCTTTGCCTGAACTTCAAGTTCTCCGCTATACATCTAGATATTCTAAACTAGGTCTACGGCTAATAATCCTTGCGTAAATTCGATTGTACAAGAAAAATTTTTCTCTAGCTTATTTTTTCGTCTTGCACAACACGTTTTTGGCTATTGTATAACGTAACTATCTCATCAATGTTAGTTGCATTCTCTGATGTTTTCTCAAATCTTATCTTTCCTGTAAACTTGGGAAAACGAAGGGCGAGACCACTGCCTTTTCTGATTTTGTCCATGGCAACTTTGTGAATCGGGCTGAGGGTTATCTCTGATGCTACAATCTCTATTACTATCTCAGGCTCAAACCAGACATCTGCCTCAAGACCACTCTGAATTCTTGGGTCTTTTTTTACAGTTATCTTGTCTGACAAGATCTGGTAGAACTGGTCAAGGGATTCGTCTGTAAAACCAGTTCCAACTTTACAGATGCTTGGAAACTCGTCTGTCTTGTCATCATATGCGGACAAGAGGAGGGCACCATACCTTCCAGTCCTTCTTCCCCTGCCATAGAATGCACCAACTACTACCAAGTCAAGGCTGTCACCCAATTCGTTTCTGTATTCTCGTTTTAGCTTGAGCCAGTTGCTTGCCCTTGCACCTGCACGGTATGGAGAGTCAAGTTGTTTTAGCATGATACCTTCACATCCAGAATTTATTGCATTTTCAAGACTGTCTTCTACCTCACTGTCTGTCTTGACTAGGACCATGGGCATGACTTTGGCAAACGAATCTTCTGCCACATTTTTTTCTAACAACTTTCTTCTTTCTGAATATGGCACTTCAAGACAACTTTTCTTGTCAACAAGTAAGATATCAAAAAAGTTTACAGTGATTGGATATTCTTGAACTGCTTGTGCAATTTTGTACTTGCGTCTCCTGTGCATTAATTCCTGGAATGGCAAGAATTCTCCAGTGTCATCATTTATTGCAACAACTTCGGCCTCCAGTATTATCTCGTCTGACTTTAGTGACTTGCCAATATTTTCTACGATATCGGGATAATAGCTTGTGATATTTTCAAGTGAGCGAGAGTACAGGACAACTTTATCTTCCTGTCTGTGCACCTGGACACGTTCTCCGTCAAGCTTGTACTCTGATGCGAATTCAGAACCCATTTTTTCATGCGCCTCTTGAGGACTCTTTACTCTCTCAGCAAGCATTGGTCTAATCGGACTAAATATTGCAACTTGAAAATCTTTGAGGGATTCAAGTCCCTTTTCTGCAACTGCCTGGGAAACTTTGCCCAAGTCACTACAAACATTGTATGCATGCTCTAATGTGGGTCTATTTTCTTTGGAGCCAGTATATGCAACAGACAACGCGTCAAGTATAGTATAATCTGCAATACCTAGTCGAAGATTTGATGTTATTATCTTTGCAATAAATCCGCCCTCTGTTGGCGTGGCATCATTTAGCAGGCTTGAAATGTATTTTAGCTTCATGTCCTGTGACCTTGCACCTTTTAGCTCAGCAATCTTGTACAATGTATCATAGACTCGCTCGACTGTAATGTTTTGACTGAGAAAAGTTGTCTGGGTTTTCTGTTCTAGTATCTTTGATGCGACCTGTCCAAAGTCTCCGGCATCCCTGTACGCGTCTTCTATTTTTTTAATTGAAATACCCGATGATTTTGATAATGCCTTAATTGCAATCTTTTCTGCAATTCCAATCTCAACACCTTCATGGTCAGGTCGCAGCTTTCCTTGCAAAAGATAGACAACTTTTGGTATGATATCGGCAGGTGTAATCTTGAACAAGTTGACCAAATGTTGTGTTAGTTCTAGTCTCTTTGTTGTGTTCTCCATGTAACTCAATGTGTCGGCAACAAGAGAAAATTTCATCTGAAGATTCTTGATGTACGTATGATAAAAGTCTGAAGTTACTTTTTGTGTAGGTGTGCTTGGATCTTTAATTTGATTTCTGTCTCTCTCCTTGAAATTATTGAATGAAAGTCAGAGTACTCTTCCGAATCCAAGAATCGCTTGTTTCTCTTCAGGAATCCGTCAAAAAAGACTCCACCCATGTATCCGATATACAATCCCGTTGCAAAGTCTGCCAAGTTTGTGATTGGCCACGATGTTGCTTCTGAGAGAACCATCTTTGGATATTCAAGTGCATATGTTATCACATCGTTTAGGTTCTTTTCTTCAATGACGTCAAGGCCCATGGTATAGGGCAACTTTTTCTAGTATTTAGTATTTCTGAAATTTTGGCAATAATGATGGATTACTTTTCAGAATGCTTGTGACAAATTATCATACGACGCCTTCATTAATCTTGAATGTATTACTCTCTTTATGGTAGATGTGTTATCATCTGATCTTGCTAGGGAACTTGTTACAAGATGCATTGTCATTACTGCCATTTTCTCGATAATTTCTTACTTTATCACACAAAGATATCAATCAAAATTAGATAATTTGAAGAAAAAGATTCCAATACTCTTTGTTGTCTTTGGGGTAGTCATGTTGATAAATATCATATATGTACTTAACAGGAATCCGTGATAAGATCTAAAGTAACAGGTCCTGAAAGTAAATGCGGAGAATTTTGTCTCTAAGGTCTCTTCAATTACCACGTACTGAAACTTTTGTTCGTTTATAAATAGGAGAAAAAAAGAATGACATATGGGCGGCGGAAAGAAACAATCTCCAGCACAGGCAGAAAAGTCTCAGACAGCCGAGGCTACAAAGAAGGAAGGCCAAAAGAAGGGAGAGCGAAAAGATCAAAAGACAAAGACAAACATTTCTGTTATCATTGATGAAAACCAAGCAATGAATTTCATCAAGGGTGCAAAGGTCTTTACCGTTCAGGAATTGTCAAGACAGACAAACGTCAAGATATCTGCAGCAAACGCACTGCTCCAAAAATTACTTCAAAAGGGAACGGTAAAGCGAGTTGGCGGATACAGCGGACACCACATTTACGTTCCAGCTTGAGTTATTGAAAATATATCTCCAGGTTTTATATTCTTCAGAGATTCTAGATTAGTTGTAATCTTTCCAACAAGTGTCATGGGTTTGGTTCCGGATATGTCATCAATGAAAAAACAGATCGAGCCGTTTGCAGCTAAAAATGCAGCATCTCCCTTTTTGAACTGGGTCTTGAGTTTTTCTCCACCTGTCTTGATATTTGTATCCACATATGCTATGCTGGCACCCATCATGTGAGCATTACCTTCTATTGGAATGGACCGTGCAATGCCTCCAACTGTCTTTGGTGCCAAGTGGCGCTTTAGTTCAAGTGTAAGATCTACTTTTCCTTTCAATGATAGAACAAAATCAAGCTTTGAAACAGAGCCTGCACTCATTTTTGTGGACAAGGATTATGAATATATAACGTTTCTTTATCCAACATCTCAATGTCGGATGAACCTGAGGAAGTAAGTGTAGATACCGAAGAGGTTCAGCCAGTTGAGGAAGAAGAACCAAATCTGGGTCCTGCTGTAGTTGAGGTTCCTGAAGCTCCAGCTGAGGAAGAAGAAGAGGTAAAGCCAGGAAAGAAGGGCAAAAAGGAGCTTAGTGCAGAAGAGATTGCAGAACAAGAGAGATTACGAAAGATAATTGATGCTCGTGAAATTATTGACATTGATCCAGTACATGAAATAATAGAATACGAAATGACTGGAAAAGGCAAGATAATGATAGGTCCTCCAACACTGACAAGATTTGAAAAGGCAAGAATTCTTGGCGCAAGGGCGTTACAGTTGTCACTTGGTGCACCACCTTTCATACCAGTACCAAAAGATGTTGCAACATCACTTGATTTGGCTTACGCAGAGCTTGAAAAACGTGTAATTCCAATTACAATTAGACGAGTTTTACCAAATGGCGACTTTCAGAATATTCCTATAGATCTCTTTGATTGATGGATGATTGGTCGACAATACTTTAATAGAATGCAGAAATGGTGGTGGTAGTGTTTTGTTGAGCGGTATTGAAAAAGTCCAGTTGAATGATTCACATCCAGACGAAAGGATAATTGTAATTTACCAGCAGGATATCGTACCATGCGCACTAGATCTCTTGACTGAACTTGTCAAGTACAAGACAGTAACACTTACGGCAAAGGGGCAAGCAATACCTACCGCAGTTGCAGTGGCAAATATTGTAACTGAAAACATGATGAAGGGAAATTCAAAAATCCTTGATATTGTAGTTGACAGCGAAGAAGAAGCTGAGAAACCACTTGTTTCAATAATTAAAATTGTTATAGCAAAGACTAACTAGAAAGAACTTCCGGGACCTTTTAGCAGCATGTTTTCGCACTCCTTGCATACTGCTTCATCTATGTTTGATTCAAGCTTGTGGTGTATATCGCATATCAACAGGCTTGACTTGATGTAATTGCAAAGACCTATGAATTTTGAGAGGCTTGCTGGAGTATATGCCATCTTTGATGCAAGATTGCTTGAAATGTCATTTATCATGTCAGAGACCTCTTTTACAGACAATAATTTGTTTATCAACACCGGATCGCCCCTTGTACCTCTCACGTAATTACTGATTGCAGCCTGGGTTACACCGAGCAACTTTGAAACTTCCTCCTCTCTTATTTTGTGTTCTTCTATGAGTTTTTTTGCAAGAATTGCTCTTAGTGCAGGTATTAGTGTCTTGGTCTCTATCTCTGACGGAAGAAGCATATGCAAAATTGTTGTTGTAAAATATTTAAACCTAGTCATATTTTTCATGATGACTTTTTAGAGGGTGCATCAAGATCTCATTGATTGCAAGAAATTTTGTCGCAGATAAAGACACTAATATCAAATTCAGTGAATGATCTCAAGTCTGACGGTATAGCACTCTCTGGAGGACTGGACAGCTCTATTCTTGCTTCCTGTATCAAAGACAAAAAGACTAGAGCATTTACCATGGTTGCAAAAGATTTTGCCTCGCCAGATCTTGTAAATGCACAGCTTGTGGCAAAAAAATTTGATCTACCACTTGACATCATTGCAGTTGACATTCAAGATCTGCTCTCTGCAACAGAGGACACAATCAAGATACTGAAAGTCTTCAATCCAATAGAGATCCGAAACAATGTTGTGGTATATCTTACAATGAAATTTGCAAAAAAATCAGGGTGTAACTCCATTATGACAGGAGATGGAGCGGACGAGCTCTTTGCAGGGTATAACTTTTTCAAGAGAATGACTTCAAACGAACTTCAAAAAGATCTCGAAAGGATATGGGATATCATGCACTTTCCATCAAGAGAACTATCCAGATCGATTGGGATCCACTTGAGCACACCATTTCTAGATGATACCGTGTTGTCATATGCAAAAAATTTGGCACCTGACTTGAAGATCCACGAAGAAAATAGAAAAAAATACGGCAAGTGGATACTGCGCAAGGCCTTTGAAGATATCCTGCCTGATTCCATAGCCTGGAGAGAAAAAGAGGCGATGCAGGATGGCTCTGGTACTGCAGGGTTAACATCTTTTCTTGATGGTATGATGCCTGATGGATTATTTAATACAAAATCTAAACGCTATGAAGAAAAAGAACAAGTCAAGTTGCAGTCAAAGGAATCGCTATATTATTATGAGATATACCGTAAGTACTATGACATCCCAAACACTCTGGGAAAATCTGACGCCAGATGTCCTAATTGCAACTATGCATTAAATCAAGGTGCACACTTTTGCCGTATGTGCGGAAGTTATCCTATTTAGATTTCTTCCACTTGTTTGGTTTTTTTGTAAAAATTCTCTTGCAGCCATGGCAGCAAAAATAATATTTTCTGCCTTCATACTCGTGAATTAGGGCAAGACTCTCATCTAATTCGATTCCGCAGACTGGATCAACTGGCATATTCAAGACTCGTCTGATATTCGTATTTAAAACTTACAATTAATGGAAAAGGTGAACTTTTCAAATTATAGACATGACTGCACAGAATTCAGGTATGATATCAAACCAACAGTTTAGATGATTCGATAGCGTATTACTATGCCATGGATAGAATAAGACTCAAGTCAAATGATCTTCAAACCGTTGGATATGATGAATCATTACAAATATTGGAAATACAATTTCATCATGGTGGAACATACCAATATTTTGGTGTACCAAAAAAGATCTACGATAGTTTGATAAAATCAGTAATATCTCATGGACAGTATCACACAAGATACATCAAAAACAGATACCGTCACGAAAAAATCTGATTATACCAAACAATTGTGAGCTGGTTAGTTACTCCAGTCCTTCTCCGATATTATATCAGGGATGTGCAAACTCACACCACTCTACGGTATCTATGGTACTCTCTGAGATTAAAAGCCTCGCAATGTGTACCCTAATGCCGGTTTAATAGCGATGAGGGTGTAGTACAATTCAAAGGAATATGACAAAATGACAGAAACTAGAAACGTCCCTGCATACGAATGGAAGGATATCGGCACCGTTGGTGTAGACACTGGAGAAATAATCATAGCTGATCCTGCAAATGTACTTTCATCAAGAGAATTTGATGAACTTCACAAAAAAGAAAACGATGCAAAACTGCCTCTTCATATAAATTTCAAACATGGCATTGTATCCAAAACCGGCTTTGCAGACGGTCTTTACCATGTATTTGCCAAGTTTGTGGATTTTGGTACCATTGCAACGAAAATAGTGGAGCTTAGAATTGTTTTTGACATGGTAGGAGAAGATTCTGGAAAAATATCTAACGTATCAAGAAATACATCATCTGGTAATGTTACAGAAAAGAAAGACGACCTATCAAAAGGCGTCAAGTTGTAAAAACTCTGCCTGGAAATTTTTCAAATAATTCAGTCTTACTTTTTCTCTTAGTCTGTATTGTTCAAATCTAGTATCTTTTTGATGATACTATCTCGCTTGTCAAAGTTTGTATTTTTCTCAAAGTATAGTTGGCTGTCGCATTTGTTTTGCTCTGAAATCAATTCATGCAGTAATGTAGTCAATTCTAGTGTATTCATGGTATCCTAACGGTATCATGACATCTAAACTCATCTATGATGACAATTTGCTTACCAATTCTGAGAACTCTGTTTGACTCAAAACTGGTGTGCTCAAAAGCTCCAAATTTTCTTGCACATGTGCTTGTGTCTTTTGTCCAACAAGTGGTGAAATGATTCCAGGTGTTGATCTTACAAACTGCATTGCTCTATGAGACGGCTTGGACAAATTCCCAAACTCTGGCAAAACATTTGGCGCGAGAAGTTTTGCCTGCATTAGCGGAACGCTTGCAAAGACTCCGATACCCAAGTTAATACATGATTCCAGTATGGTGTACTGGTTTACATCTCCTTGATTTTTTAGTGTAAGTGCCTGGTCAAGATACATGTTGTATGGCAACTGGATAAACTTGAATCCATTGTCTTGTCCGCCAACCTCTTTTGCTAGTTTTGAAATCTCAAAAATTGAGAGATATTGCGGATGATTCACTGGCACCCTGAAACATTCCCATGTTGCCATTCCATAATACTTGATGGTACCACTCTTTCTTTGGCTTTCATAAAACTCAAAAACTTCTCTTAGTTTTTTTGTAAATTCTTCCTTGGAGACATCTTGTAGTTGTCCCTCTGCAGCATTGTGTATGTACATCAAGTCTATGCAGGCAAGCCCTAGATTTTTCATGCTGCGTGCAAGTTGGTCCTGCAGGTATGGTATCGTCATACAATGATACCCTGATGATATATCTCCTGATTTTATCACGCCTGGTTTGACAAGTGTATTTTGTATGTTTGTCCAAAACTCTTCGTTGATATCACCATCATTTGTAACATAGCCATTTTTTGTGCTGACAAAGATCTCATCTCTTTTTGCATCCCCTGATTCAATCATCTCAGAGATTGCCTTTCCAACAGATCTTTCAGCCTTTTGCGCTCTATAGTTAATCGCAGTATCAATCACGTTTATACCGGAATTCACAGATGCCTTGATTGCCTCTTTTACCATGGTATCTGTTGTATCGTCAGGGTTGCCAAGATATGTCCCGATTCCAACTGATGAGAGAGATAGACCTAAAAAGTTCTTGAAATGATTTCTTGCAACTTTTGGCTGTCTTTTTGCAAAATTTGCAGTACCATCCGGTGTCGCAAAGCCTGAGACCATGTGCTCTTAATTTTGTACCTGCGATTTAATCCTACTGTGGAGTTTTCAGTATCATGCCAACAAGAAATGAAACAACAAACAGAGCGCCTGTTATTCTACCAAATGTCACAAATCTTTCCATCACTGGAACCAATCCAGCAACATCTTCATAGTTTTTCTTGAGTGAAATTGCGGCTTTCACTGCTATTGGTATTGTAGCTAATGTCATCAAGGATAATACAGGAAATATTCCTGATATCACACCTGTCACAATTATTCCGTATATTATTCCTGGAAAGATCCAGATTACAGATGACGCCTTGTCTTTTCCAAGAACTATGACAAGTGTCTTTCTGCCATGTTTTTTATCTGCGTCATAATCTGGAAATGAATTAACAAATAATACCGTTGATGATAACACTCCAGATACAATTCCTGCAATGACAGGTTCTACTGTAATATGCGAGCTCTGGACAAAATATGTCCCAAGTACTATCATTGCACCTTTTATGGCAACAAAGACTTCTCCAAGACCAGAATCCACTATTCTTGTGGAGTAAAAATAAATGGAAACAATCGCAAACCCCAAAATCACTGCAATGGTTATCCCTCGTTCAAATATGAAAAATGCTCCAACTGCAGATCCAATTATTAGCATCAACATTCCTGCACGGTACACCTGTTGTGGTTTTAGCAGGCCTTCTGGCAACACTCCAGTGCCACCGCTAAACTTTGTTCTCTGGGTGTCCGTATCTATCTGTCTCTTATAATCCCAGTAATCATTGAGTAGGTCTACACTTGCGTGCAATGCGGCTACCCCAACAAACGTGAGAACTGCAAATCCGATATCAAATGTGTTGTTCTGCCAGCTGTTTATTGCAAGACCAAGGGTGACTGAAATTATTGATGCAAGCAAAAATCGTATCCTTACTGCACGAAGCCATACCTTTAACATGATGGTATCATCAGAAGAAGGATTATTTTGATATATGTCTTCGATTAGCGCAGTTTTTCCAAGTCTACGCTTTCTATTGGCTTTCTGCCATTGAATCCTTCATCTTTTCCATGCCAGAATTTTATCTCTGTTTCTCCCTGTTTCCAGCACAACCATATCTCTTCGTTGAACATCAATGACGGAAAATCAAGTAGTCCTTGATCAATGCTCTTAACTGATACACCTGTTGCCTCTAGATCTTCAAATGATTTGTAGAATTTGGTTATTGCAGTGTTGAGCTCTTGTTTTTTTATGATATAATCCTTAAAACTTGCCATGTATTTTGGATTAGTCTCAAAATCTGATTGTATCCTGACAACTTGCTCTTTTGTATCAAGCACTGTGTTGAATTTTTCTATGACCGACGGAAGCAACTTGTTTGCTTGTTCTAGTGTAAAATGGGAAAACATTATTTTTTTAACAATTGCTGCTAGTTAAAAGTATTAGCGGTATCATGGTATAGATGATATTGTCTCTGCAATAATTCTTGATGCAAGATGTGATGTCCTGTCTATTACGTCATAATTCGGACAGACCTCCATCATGTCAAATCCTACAATGCCTTTTCTTGCAATTGATTTTAGAATCAAGGTAACTTCGGTATTTCTCAATCCTAATGGCACCGGAACAGAAACTCCCGGGGCAAAGGCAGGATCTATTGCATCCATGTCAAGTGAGACATAGACATTCTTGCCTATTTTTTTCATTATTGTATCCAATGTTTTCTGGATTCCGTCTTGGATTATATCAAACGGAGTAATGACTTTAATGCCATATTTTCTAATGTTAACAATCTCTTCTTTCTCGGGTGTCCTGATTCCTATCTGGATGCTAGACTTTGTGTCAATGTATGGTAGCACATCATAAAATACCGATCCATAGTATCCTTGAATTGAACTTACAAAATCTGGATGTGCGTCAAAGTATACTAGCGATATTGGACCATGTTTTTTTGCAATCGATTTTATTATTTCAGTTGTAATGGAATGGTCCCCTCCAATTGATATAGGAATTTTGGAATTAGAAATTATCTTAGCAATGGTACCTTCAATCTGACTGCGTTCAATGTTTCCATAATCGTAAACTCTTTTTGAAATCCCGTCCGATGGTAATCCAAGGGATATCTCATCTCCTCGTTTGTACGTGTCCCTGACTGTTGATATCTCCCTTATCCTGTGAGGTGCCTCCGATGTTCCTTTGCGAAGTGCATGAGATTTTGATTCATCAGGAATTCCAACAATTACAATTTCAGATTCATCAAAACTGTCAGTGTTTTCCCAGCAAATCTTCATTATATCATTAGGATTTTATAATTATTAAAAATTCGCGCATGATGAAACCTTGACACAAGATCGAGATATGAGGTTTTCCAGAAAATCACAAAACCAGCTGAATTTTAATGACTAGAGCTGATAAAACGCTATTATACTGAACCCAAAGTCGTCTAGTATGAAACAAGGTGCAGGCGAAACGATGATCCGATTGCTTTTTCCACACTGGATGGAAATCATGGCAGGAATTCTTGTAGGTACCAGTCTTATTCTAATATCTCACAAGTAAAATTTTTACTAGTTGTATGTCATGTCTCCTGCCAAAACATGTTGGACAGTTCCATTCCTTGACAATACCAACGCACCTGTCTTGTCTATTCCGGTAACTTTACCCTTTAGGGTTCCAGTGGTTGAGGTTATAGTTACATTTTTCCCGATTGTAGACGATCTTTTCATCCATTCTTTTCGTATTGTTCCGACGTTACCTATCATGATGTCATTGTATGTTTTTTCTAGCTCCAACAAGAATTGTTGCACTAGTTCCACAGGTCTGGTATCTTGGTTTTTATTTACAAGTGTATCAATATCATATTTTTTTTGCTTGATTGATTTTGATATTGTACCTGGATTTATCTTAAAATTAATTCCAACTCCTATTATGAGATAATCTATCTTGTTTGATTCAACTGACGCATCAATTAGGATACCCGCTACTTTTCTTCCATTGATGGTAACATCATTTGGCCACTTTAGTTCCGATTTGATCTTTAACGTCTTTTCAATTGATACTGCCAAGGCAAGAGATGTGGACATTGGAAATAGCGACGTATATGACGGCTCGAAATTTGGCCTCAAAAGTATGGACATCCATATTCCTCCCTTTGGTGATACCCACTTGCGATTTAACCTGCCTCTCCCCTGAGTCTGACTGTCTGCAATAACTAGCGAGCCGTTCTCATGTGGTCTTTTGGCAAGTTCTAGTGCAAAGTTCTGAGTCGAGTCAATTGTTCCAAAATAGTAAATCTTTCTTCCAATAATATCAGTCTGCAGTCCATCAGATATCTCCCATGGAACTAAAAGGTCCGTAATCTGACGTAGTTTGTAACCTGATTTGGGTCTGGACTCTATCTTGTATCCTAGTGACTTTAATTTTTTAATATTTTTCCAGATGGCAGCTCTGCTCAGTGCAAGTGATTTGGAAAGTTTTTCTCCTGATAAAAATTCTGATTGATTAGATTTTAACAGTATTATAATTTTGTCAAGTGTTGTTTGCTCAAATGATGTATACATGCAAGAACAATTGTTCCACTAGATCACTCGCTCAATAATTTTTTGATGTTCTCTTCGAGAAAGTCGTTTGTACCAAATGCAACATCTCTGAGCACTCCTTTTTTGTCAATTAGTATGGTTGATGGTGTACCGCGCAGTGCAAACTCATCAAATGTCTGGGCAGAATATTCCTTGCTCTTAAGGTACTGCTTGACTCGTTCAATTATTTCAAGTTTCTGATCTGCACTGTATGATTCATACCCTGGAACGTTGGCTTGAATAATTTCATCAATTCTAGCTTGGCTTATTGGACCATCTTCTTTTTTGAGAAAGTCCATTGCAACTGGAAATGGAATCTTGTATGGAAGTTTGGAACCGTCTACTAGCTGTCCGTATTGACCTAGTGCCTTTAGTGTCTCACCTACTACCTTGCCTTCTGTAAGTAGCAGCCTGAGATTTTCAACGTTATTTTTATCAAAATCTTCAAACGCTGTAGCAACTCCCAAAACCGTGACACCTTCTTTTCTATATTTTTGGTAAATATCAATTGCCTGTGGAATGCCATACAGGAAACACCCAGGACAGTTGACCTGAAATACTTCGATTAGGATAACGTTGTCTTTTTCCTTGTCGATATTAGTTGGTAGCCCCTGAACCCATTCTGATACCTTGAGATTTGGGGTCTTTGTGCCTATTTGCACTGCCATGCCAAACACATCTTGTGAATTATTGATATCTGTTTCCTTGTGGGATACGCAATTTTTTCTGGACCGGTTTGATTCATAAATCTTTTATATGCCATAGGAGAATCGAGTGCGATGTCTGGCAAAACAACCTTACTCTTGCTCACAGCATCTGTTCTGTTGACATCTTTGCTTGTAGTCAACTTGCCACAAGTCAACGCACTTGTACAAAGAGACTTTTCAATCTTAGATGACAGTCATACAACTGCAAGCTATGGATACAGCAAAGTATGTGGTAATCACTTATGCGCACCAGGCGAGCACACCAAGTGGCTCAATGCAGTGTGGCATTCACAGTCAGCAAGCTATGGCAAAGTTACAAACGCACCACACGGTGAAGATGTAATGCATCAAATGGCAGGTTCTACTGCATCTCCAATGTCATCACATGGAACCATGAAGATGTCTGGCAACATGACAATGACTGGAAACATGACCAAATAATTACAGCGGATCTGACCACTAACCATTTTTATCTGGCGCACAAATTTATCATAATTCTTTTATATGCCACTCCGTTCAGAACCATTAATGGCTAACAAAATAGCATTGCTCTTGTTTACAACATCTGTGCTTTTGACATCATTTGCTGCCATGTCTGTTCCACAAGCTAGTGCTTTAACAAAAAGTACTTGGAATGACAACATATCCACAGCAAGCTATGGCAATACCGTAGTATGCGGTGATCACAAATGTGCACCAGGTGAACACACCAAATGGGTAAACGCAGTATGGCAATCACAAAAGATAAGCTACGGCAAGGTTGCAAATGCACCACACGGTGAAGATGTAATGCAAGAACTAGCAGGTACAGCATCATCTAACATGACATCACATGGAACCATGAAGATGTCTGGTAACATGACCATGAACGGCAACATGGGCATGAGCATGAGTAAATAATTTCCAGTAAGGAAAAACCAAAAACTGTTTTTTAATTTTGATTATTTTAAAATCTGTTTAGAAGTTCACATCGAAGCCACCCATGTCTCCTGGGCCACCGTCTCCAAACCCGCTTCCTCCCATATCTCCACCTGAACCTGTGTCTTGGCCTGCACCGGTATCATGGCCTGCATCTTGTCCTCCCATGTCTTGGCCACCCATGTACTGGTCTGGGATGAAACTTGTCATTGCCATACCCATAAACCCCATCATTGTAGAAAACATCATCATGTCCATTATTCCCATAAACATCATTGATGGTATGATTGACTTGTGCTCTTCCATCTGTTGCTGGAGTTTTTGCTTGTCTCCACTCTTCCATGTGGATACCATCTGATTCCAGTTTTGTTGCAACTCAAATCTTCTTTCTTCTAGCTCCTTGCTGCCCTTGTCTGTCAATACAATCTCTTTTTTGGAGCCAAACCAACTTTTCTTTTCAACTAGAACAATGAATCCTTTCTCTTCGAGTCTGTTAAGCAAAATGTTCAACTCATCTCCGACAATCTTTGTCTTTTTTGAAATCTTGTCAAACTTTCTTGCACCCTGGCTTATTGCGCTTAATATGATTACATCATTTGGTTCTTCTTGTTCCACGAGAAAATAATTATGGCTGCCCTATAAATCGGTTATTCCGTAAGATATTAAGCAGTATGATGTCATATGAAACCCATGGAACAAGACTCTTTTACAGACGATGAGATTCGAAAAATTTATTCTCTAAAAAATATTGCAGTTGTTGGCATGTCAAAAAACCCAGACAAGGCAGCACACTATGTTCCAAAATATCTAATTGATCAAGGGTACAACGTAATTCCTGTAAATCCTACTGCAACAGAAATTCTTGGAAGAAAATGTTATCCATCACTTGTTGACATTCCTGGAACGGTCGACGTGGTTGATGTCTTCCGACCATCTGACCAACTTATGCCTGTCGTAGAAGAAGCCATCAAGATAAAACCAAAGGTAATCTGGCTACAGGAAGGAATCCATGATGAAAAAGCAGAGGATGCTGCAAGAAGAGCAGGAATTCCAGTAGTTGTGTTTAACCGTTGTATGCTTGCAGAGCACCAGAGACTGTTCTAAGACATGGCAGACGATTTTGAAGAGTTCCACAAGTCGATTTTGGAGTTGATAAAGTCATTTGAAAAGAAAAACGTTCTATTCAAGATGCACTCTGATGCTAATTCAAATATCGTCCGAATTTATGGTGAACGTTCCAGTGGACTAGATGTTGCAAAGACAGGTCTTGAGGAAATCGAAGAGCTTGCCCTTACAACTGCAGAGCATCATCCATACTGGGGACTGTTGTACAATGGCTCACAAATAATAAAACTCGTGCTTGAAAAATGGAACGACACACTTACCGAAGATGAAAAAAACCAGATCAAGTGGTATTCTGAAGAGATAAAAAATTCATCAGGTAATGTATCCTCACATCATCCCGATGAATAAACTACGGCAAAGATAAATAGCAAGTATCATCAAATGAGGACATGCCAATCAAGATTGGCCTTTTAGGTAAGACTAACACCGGTAAAACTACATTTTTCAATGCAGCCACACTGGCAGGTGGAGAGGTCTCGACTTATCCATTTACAACAAAAAAACCCGAACGAGCACTTGGAAATGCAATCACACCATGTGTACATACAGAATTTAACATAAAAGATAATCCACAAAATTCAAAATGCACTGATGGCTGGAGATTTATTCCAATTGAGCTAATTGATCTTCCGGGACTGATAAAGGATGCATGGGCAGGCAAGGGACTTGGAAACCAATTTCTTTCAGTTGCCACCCAGTCTGATGCCATACTGCATGTTGTAGATGTATCTGGAAGCATCGATGCTGCAGGACGAATTGCTGAAGTTGGAAGCGGTGACCCAATAGCTGATGTCTCTGATATTGAAGAAGAGCTCATCATGTGGTATCTCAAACTTCTTGAAGGCAACAGGGATAAAATATCAAAACTAATCCAGTCTGAGACAGAACCAATTGTAGCAATAACTGATGTCTTCCGAGGCATTGGCGTAAAAGAAAGTCACGTCAAGGAGGCGTTAAAGACAACAGATCTTGAAGACAAGCACTTTGAAAACTTTGACATGCATGACAGTAAAAAATTTGCAGCACACTTGAGAAAGATATCAAAACCCACGCTTATTGTTGCAAATAAAATTGATGTTCCAGGTGCAGAAAAAAACTTTGACAGACTACGGGAAAAGTACATTGACACTATAATCATTCCAGCAAGCACTGACAGTGAACTCTCACTGCGCAAAGCAGAGAAAAAAGGTCTCATAAAATATGTCCCAGGATCAGAACAGTTTGAGATCTTGCACAAGGAGCAGCTAAACAAAAAACAGATAGATGCACTTGACTTTATCACGCAAGGAATACTGGGTGAATACATGAGAACAGGTGTCCAGTTTGCAATCAATGTTACAGTATTCAAGTTACTGAAGATGAATTCGATATATCCTGTGGCAAACGCAGAAACGTTATCTGACAAAAAAGGTCGAGTCTTACCTGACTTGATTTTATTAAAAGACGGTGCAACAGTAGAAGACTTGGCAAAAGAGATCCATACTGCACTTACCAAGGGACTGCTTTATGCAAAAGATGTTAGATATGGAGTACGATTGCCTATTAACTATCAACTGCGAGACCGCGATATAGTATCGCTTGTCAGTGCACAGACAAAAAAATCCTAGTTTTCTATACCTATCTTTTCTTGCTTCATCCAGAGTGTCTTGTTCTTGTGATCTATTAGAACAATATTCAAGTCTGAAATTTGTTTTCGAATAGCATCTGCCTCTTGGAATTTTTTCTGGCTGCGAAGTGTACCACGTTGCTTGATAAGATTTGTGATGTCATCTTTTTCTTTGTCTGTTACCTGCACTACCTGTAGTCCAAGAATTGATACCATTCCTTGGAAAACTGGCAAGACTAGACCAGATATCGTCATTGTTAGTTTCTCTGATGATGCAAGTTGATTGATGTTTTTGACAAGTTTGAAAAAAGCACCTAGTGCAAGAGGCGTGTTAAAGTCTGAATCCAGCGCACTGTCAAATTCTGATTTTGATTCTGAAATGATATTTTTCACCTGGTCTAAGCCCTCTGTTGACTGGGAGTCGTCTGATAAAATCATCTCAAAGTAACAATTTTCTACCTGGCGCCATTTTGTTATGGTCTCCTTTAGAATCTCTTCAGAATAGTCGATTGGTTTTGTGTAGTGGCCTGAAAGACAGAACAGCCTAGTGATATTTGGACCCCATTTTTGTAGCACGTGGTCAATTGACTTTGTATTTCCAAGAGACTTTGACATCTTCTCTCCGTTTATTGTGACCATTCCAACATGCATCCAGATCTTGGCAAAGTTGATTCCTGAGAACGCCTCTGATTGGGCTATCTCATTTTCATGGTGAGGAAATATCAGATCTCGTCCACCACCATGGATCTCAAAGTTGCTTCCCAGATATTTCAGACTCATTGCAGAGCATTCAATATGCCATCCTGGTCTGCCATTGCCCCATGGACTCTCCCATGTGGGGGACTCGTCAGAGAACTTCCACAGTGCAAAATCTAGCGGATCTTTTTTTGTTTCATCTACTTCGACTCTTGCACCTGATACTAGCTCGTCTATTTTTTTCTTTGATAGTTTTCCATATTCTACAAATTTTGATACTGAAAAATACACACCATTTTTTGATGTGTACGCAAACCCCTTTTCGATCAAACCTTTTATCAGATTTATCATGTCTGAGATGTGCTCTGTTGCCTTGGGGTAAAGATCTGCCCTCTTTACATTTAGCTTGTCAAAGTCATCAAAATAATTTTTTATGTATCTTGTAGTAATGGTTCCAACCAGAGTATTTTCTTTTTTTGCCCTGTTGATTATCTTGTCATCAACGTCGGTAAAATTTTGGATGAGGTTTACCTTGATTTTCTTTGATTCCAGATATCTTCTAAAAACATCAAATACAATAATGGTTCTTGCATGTCCGATGTGACTCTCATCGTATACTGTAACTCCACACAGGTATATTCTCACAGAACTTGAGGTATCTACATTTTTCTCTGCTACAGACAGCGTGTCAAAAATTTTCATATTATTCTATAGGGCACATGGAGTTGACATGGTTCTTTTATGTTCGCTTTTTTTGTACATTCTGTAAATCTTGTCAACATCAGAAATTGGTATCTCAGTAATCTTTGCTGTCTCATCGATGGCAAAACCCTTGTCTACCGTACAATGCAATATAGAATCAATCTCTTCATAGTTTAGGCCAAGTTCTGTTTCAGCAATGTGTCCCTCCCACAAGTGCGGACCGCTTGGTTTTGATATGATGTTATCTGCCACTCCTAGGTTTCTTGCAAGTTCGCGTATCTGGGTCTTATACAGTGATACTATGGGCAACAAGTCTGATGCACCATCTCCAAACTTTGTAAAGTACCCAATCAGGTATTCGCTCTTGTCCGATGATCCAAGAACAAGAGAATTTCTTGCATTTGCATAATAGTATAGCAAGTTTGCACGTATTCTTGCTCCTAGATTTGCAAATGCCAGCGGGTTCTGCTCTAGATATTTTGAATATTCCTTGTGGATAAAACCGATATCAATCAGCTTGTATTCTATTGAATGTTTATCAACAATCCTAATGGCGTCTTCTGTCTCGATGTTTGGAGTAATCTTTCCATTTGGCATTATCAGTGCAAGGGATTTCTCCTTGACAAATTTTGCACAAAGAGATGCAATCACTGTAGAATCTATTCCACCGCTCAAACCAAAGACTAGCCCACCAGATCTTCTTTTTTCAATTTCGTCTTTTAGAAAATTTCCAATCTTATTTTGGATTGAATCATAGTCTTGTTTTGATATATCTTCGATTATTTTACGATTCAATGTTTTTTAAAATGATACTAAGAAATTAAACTTATCAAACGTCTAGGTAAATTCCGTCTTTTTTTACTTCAACACTATATGTCTGGAGCTTGACACCCTTGATGTAGTCCTGTAGTTCTCCTGTCTTGATGTTATAGTGCCAAAAGTGAAGCGGGCATTCTACGATATCTCCGTCTAGTTTGCCTGGTGCAAGGGAACCATCCTGATGGACACATACAGAATCTAGTGCATGGAACCCATCCTGGTTGAATATTGCAATTCTCTTGCCATCAACTACAAACTCTCTGCCCTTTCCTGGGGCGACTGCATCTTTTTCTGCTACCTTTTTCCATGCCATGGTTTGTAAAACTAAATCTATCCAATATTTAGATTGTTATTTCTGATACTGTTTTATATCCCCAGAAATTGTGATTTACCATGAGCCAAGTAAAAGATCCAAGTCTTTCAGAAAAGGGAAAAATGTCATATGAATGGGCTCGCGATCACATGCAGATTCTAACTAATACTATATCCAGATTAAAAAAATCCCAGCCTCTCAAGGGCTTGCGCATAGGAATATGTCTTCACATAACAAAAGAGACATCTGTCTTGATCATGGGGGCAAAAGAGCTTGGCGCCGACGTAAGTGCATGTGCTGCAAATCCTCTTTCAACACAGGATGACATTGCAGCATTCTTGGCTGAAAATGGAATTCACATTTATGCTTGGACTGGTCAGACTGCAAAAGAGTATGACTGGTGTATCGACCAGATGCTTAGCCACAAGCCACAGATCTTGACAGATGATGGCTCTGACAGCCACAGCAAGATACATGGAAACAAGAAATTTGCTTCAATGAAAGTATTGGGAGGAACGGAGGAAACCACAACTGGTGTCATACGGCTAAAGGCACTTGCAAAAGAAAAGAAACTGAAGTATCCCGTAATTGCAGTAAACGATGCATATACAAAACACATGTTTGATAACCGATATGGAACAGGTCAGAGCACAATTGATGGTTATCTGCGTTCAATGAACTTGTTATTTGCAGGAAAGCGCGTAGTTGTTGCAGGATATGGATGGGTAGGAAGAGGTGTTGCATCAAGATGTCGTGGAATGGGTGCCAAAGTTACAGTTACTGAAGTTGATCCTGTACGAGCATTAGAGGCCCACATGGATGGTTTTGAAGTTGCTCCAATGGCTGAAGCAGCAAAGAGTGGTGAGATATTCATCACCGCAACAGGCCAGACTGGAGTGATCAGAAAAGAGCACATTGTTACAATGAGAAATGGTGCAATCATGGGTAATGTAGGACACTTTGATGTTGAAGTCGATGCCAAATTCTTGTTAACTGAATCAAAATCTGTAAGAGAGGTAAGACCAAATCTTGACGAGTGTGTTCTCAAAAACGGCAAGAAAATGTATCTCATTGGTAAGGGAAGGATTGCAAATCTTGTTGCAGCAGAGGGACACCCACCAGAAGTCATGGCCCAATCATTTTCAAATCAATTATTGTCCATGATATACATAGCAAAGAACCACAAAAAAATAGGAAAGAATGTAATTACAGTTCCACAAGAAATTGATATCCAGATTGCAGTTGATGCACTCAAGGCAATGAATGTAGAAATGGACAAGCCAACTGCAGCCCAGATAAAATACGG
>Ga0310810_10000806_pt1 | contig 31831 bp, 34 predicted proteins | sample NCmetagenome_FD_207641 | JGI IMG/M metagenome (GOLD analysis project Ga0310810, IMG submission 207641) | Soil microbial communities from experimental microcosm in Duke University, North Carolina, United States - NC | ecosystem: Engineered > Artificial ecosystem > Soil microcosm > Unclassified ... | reverse complement strand
CTGCGCACCTTTCCTGGGAAGAGGCGGCGGCCCTGCCCTGCGCGGCGCTCACGGCCTGGAGCGCGGTCGTCACGCACGACCAGCTGGGTCCGGGCTCGCGCGTCCTCGTGCAGGGCACCGGCGGGGTCGCCCTCTTTGCGCTGCAGTTCGCCAAGCTTCGCGGCTGCCATGTGACGGTGATTTCGTCCTCGGACGAGAAGATCGCAAAGGCGAAGGCGCTCGGCGCCGACGCCGCGATCAACTACAAAAAGGTTCCCGAGTGGTACAAGGCCACCCGCGAGATCACCGGAGGCATCGGCTACGACCACATCCTCGAGCTCGGCGGCGAGAAGACGCTGCCGCAGGCGCTGCGCTGCATCCGGCCCGGCGGCACGCTCTCGATGATCGGCGTGCTCTCGGGCGGAATGCTCTCGGCGCCGCTCGGCCTCGTGGTCACGCGCCACGTGCGCCTGCAGGGCATCACCGTCGGCAACCGCGACGGCTTCGAGGCGATGATGCTCGCCGTCGGCCAGCACAAGTTGAAGCCCGTGACCGACAAGGTGTTCGCGTTCGAAGAGCTGAAGGAAGCCCTCGGCTACCTGAAGAGCGGCGCGCATTTCGGAAAAATCATCCTCAAGCACTGATCCCATGAAAACTCTCCTCTCGCTTGCCCTCGCGCTTGTCCTCGCGGCCTGCTCGACCCTTGGCCCGCAAACCTCTTACCCGCCGATCGTCTTCGTCCACGGCAACGGCGACACGGCCGCACTGTGGATGCCGACCGTCTGGCGTTTCGAGTCCAATGGCTGGCCGCGCGACCGGCTTTTCGCGCTCGATGCTCCCAATCCCCTCGCGCGCACCGACGACGCGAAGCCGCAGGAAGGCCGCACCGGCACCGCCGAGCACCTGCAGATCCTCGCCGGCGAGGTCGAGCGCGTGAGGAAGCTCACCGGCGCGGAGAAGGTGATCCTGGTCGGCAACTCGCGCGGCGGCAACGTGATCCGCAACTACATCCGCAACGGCGGCGGCCCCAGGACCGTCTCGGCCGCGATCCTCGGCGGCGCGACCAACCACGGCGTCTGGAGTTCTCCCGACTTTCTGCCGGGCAGCGAATTCAATGGCGCCGGCCCCTTCATGAAGGCGCTCAACTCGCCGCAGGGGCCCGACGGGCTGGAAGTGACGCCAGGGGTGCGCTTCATGACCCTCCGCTCCGACAACTACGACAAGTTCACGCAGCCCGACGGGCGCTGGATCGGCCAGCCGAAGATGCAGACGCACACGGGCTTCGACGCGCCCGCGCTGAAGGGCGCCGAGAACGTCGTCCTGCCAGGGCGCGATCATCGCGAGGTCTCCTATTCCCCGCAGGCCTTCGCCGAAACCTGGCGCTTCCTCACCGGGCAGGCGCCCGCGAGCACCGGGATCAAGCCGGAGTCGCCCATCGTCCTCGACGGACGCCTCACGGGCTTTCGCGGCAACGACCAGACCAATCTGCCGCTGCCGGGAGCAGCGCTGCAAATCTACGAGACCTCCTGCCAGACCGGCGAGCGCTCGGGCGCGGCCGCGCTCGCGAAGACCGTCGGCACCGACGGCCGCTGGGGACCGTTCACCGCAAAAACCGGCGCGTGCTACGAGTTCGTCATCCAGGCGAGCGGCTTCGCGGTGACGCACATCTACCGCTCGCCCTTTCCGCGTTCCTCGAGCCTTCTGCACATGCGGCCGGCGCGCCTGTCGGAGGCCGACCGCAAAGCGGGCAGCGTCGTCACGCTCACCCGGCCGCGCGGCTATTTCGGCCTCGGCCGCGACCAGATGAGCCTCGACGGCAAGCCGCTGCCGGGCGTGCCCGCCGGTGTCGCCGGCGTGTCAGCCGCGAAGCTCGTCCTTCCCGAGGGGCCGCCGCGCAGCGTGGCAGGCGAATTCAACGGCGAGCGGATCGTGGTGCGGACCTGGCCCGCGCACGAAAACCACGCGGTCTTCGCCGAGCTGACCTACTGAGCGCCGGCCCAGCGCGCGATGCGCCCGGTTTCGCGCGCCTTGACGCTCGCCTTCAGGCGGATCCAGTCGGCCATCTTCTCGGCCTGGTAGTAGGCGCCCGGCCCGAGCTTCTCGCGCGTGAGCGAGAGCAGCTCCTCGGCGACTTTCTCGTCGGCGAAGGCTGAGGCCGCATCCGGCAGCACGTACACGCGGCCGCGCGGCGAGGTCTTGGCATAGAGCGCCGCGAGGTTCGCGCGAACGAAATCCCAGGCGAGCTGGCGCTGCCCGCTGTCGGCCCCGGTGCGGTGCACGTTGAAGACGGCATCGGCCGGCGGCATTTCGCTCGAGCCCAGGGCAAGCTCCATCCAGCGGCGCGCGAGCGCCGGGTCGGAGGCGTGCCGCAACGCGCTCTGATACTGGTAGCGCACCTCCGTCCCGTCCGCGCGCCGCCAGTCGTCCAGCAAGGCATCGAAGGTGGCCGCGTCGGCATAACGGCCGACGATGGAGAGCACCGTCGGCCGCATCAGCGCATCAAGCGGCCTTTGCGCGCGCGCGGCGAAGCGCTTGCGCGCCTCGCCGATCACCGCCGGATCGCCGGCCCGACCGAGCGCATCGACGAGCGCGCGCCGCAGCGGCGCCACCTCCTGCGGCTCCCCGGGCGACGGATCCCAGCCAATGCGCTGGAACGGCCCGCGCAGGAGCTGAATCACCTTGAGGTCGAACGCGGCCTGCGACTCGCCCTCATCCAGGAGGTCCCGGAGAAAGCGCAGCGTTCCGAGCACGTGGTCCCACACCGTGGGGTCGCGCTCCTCGCCCAGGCGGTCCACGAGGCCGAGGTAACGGCCGGCGTCGAGCCGGCCCGCCTGCACGAGCGCAAAACTGTCGGTGAGCACCCGGAAACGGTCGGGCACCGGAAGCTTTTCCAGGCTCGCGGCGATGTCGTCGAAGCTCCGGACGTCGTACTGGACGCGGTAGTAGCCCACGCCGCTCGAGTTGGCGAGCACTCGTCCGCACGGTCCCGCGCCGATCTCGGTCGATGAACCTTCCAGGAAGGCGCGGTGCAGTGCGCCTGCGGCGTCGATCAGGGAGACGGGCACATTCCACTGGAGGCGCGGCGCCTCCGGGTAGTTCATCGTGAATCGTTCCTGCGCGAGCGCGACGCGAGACATGCCGCCCTCGCAACGGCGCGATACATGGACGAGCGGGAAGCCCGGCTGCTCGGTCCATCCGGCCGCGAGCTTCGCGACATCGCGCCCGGACGCCGCGGAAAGGTGGTGCCAGAGGTCCGCGGTGGTCGTATTCGAAAAGGCATGCGCCCTCAGGTAGCGGCGGATGCCGTCGCGGAACGCGTCCTCGCCGAGGTAGTCCTCGAGCATGCCGATGAAGGACTCGCCCTTGGAGTAGGTGATCGCGTCGAACACGTCCATCGCGCGCGCATCACTGGCGACCGGCGTCTGGATCGGATGGGTGATGCGACGGGCGTCTTCGCTCATCGCCGACTGGCGGAACAGGCCGCTCCGCAGGCGCATGTGCCACTCGGGATGGAAGCGCTCGGCGGTCTTCCCCTGCATCCATTGCGCGAAGCCCTCGTTCAGCCACAGGTTGTCCCACCAGGCCATGGTGACGAGGTTGCCGAACCACTGGTGCGCGACCTCGTGCGCGACGATGGCGTAGGCGCTTTGGCGCTGGCGCAGCGTGTTGTCGGTGGGCGCGACGAGCATCCGGCTTTCGTTGTAGGCGATGGCGCCCCAGTTCTCCATCGCCCCGCCGATCCCGCCGGGGAGCGCGATCTGGTCGAGCTTCGGCAGCGCGTAGCGCACGTCGAAATACTCGTTGAAGTAGCGCACGATCTGCTTGGTCGCCTCGAGCGCAAAGCGCGCCTGATTGCCCCGGCCGCGTGCCGTGTAGAAGGCAAGGGGAATCCCGTCGACGCTGTCGCGCACCGCGTCCATTTCGCCGATGAAGAGCGCGACGAGATACGTCGGCATCGACACCGAGCGCTCGAAAAAGACTTCTTTCAACCCCTTTCCGCGAGGCGATTCCGAGGCCACGGGCATGTTCGAGACGACCGTCTGGCCGGCGCCCACGATGGCGCTGACCTCGAACGTCGCCCGGAACGCGGGCTCGTCCCAGCCGGGAAAGAGCTTGCGCGCGTGCACGGGCTCCATCTGCGTGGCAAGCATCACCTTGTCGACGAGCCGCCCGCCTTCGTTCAGCTTGTAGTCGATCCGGTAGAACCCTTGCGGGTACCGGCTGATGCTCCCCGTGTAATCGATCGCGAGCCGATAAACTCCCGCGGCGATCATGCCTTTCTCCGGAGCGAGGGTGACGGTCTCGCTGACGAAATCGGGCTTGGCCTTGAGCGCCCGGCTTGCGGCCCCGGAAGCCAGAATTCCCGCCTCGAAAAGCAGGCCCGAAGCGTTCAGGACGATCGAGTCGACGGGCTTCTTCACCTCGATCTCGATCTCGGCATGGCCCGCAAAGCGCTCGTTACCCGCCTCGGGGACGATGCGCAGCCGGTAGTGGGACGGTACGACGTCCTTCGGCAGCTTGCCGGGCGTGGCGGCGAAGGAAAACCGCGCCTCGGCGAGCGCGCTGCCGACGGGCAGGAAGAGAAGCGCCGCGAGCGCGAAGGCGAGCGGCCAACGAGACAGGATGCGCATCGCGGTGTTTAATTCTACCGGGGGCTTCGCGATTGACTGACAGACACGACAGCGTCGAGGCGTGCGCACAGCGCATCGTGGAGCGCTGCGGTCCGCGCCTCGCGATCGCCGCGCCGCTCGGGCTCGGCAAGCCGAATGCGCTGCTGAACGCGCTTTATCGGCGCGCCGAAGCCGATCCGGCGATCTCGCTCCAGCTCTATACCGCGCTTTCGCTTGCGCGCCCCTCCGCAAAAAGCGACCTGGAGCGGCGCTTCCTCGAGCCTTTCGTGCAGCGCCATTTCGGGCGCGACTATCCCGACCTCGCCTACCTCGAGGCGGCGCGCGCCGGGCGGCTGCCTGCGAACGTGCGCGTGAGCGAGTTCTACCTGCAGTCGGGCGCGATGCTCGGCGTCGCGCCGATCCAGCGCGCCTACGCGAGCATCAACTACACGCACGTCGCACGCGAGCTCGCCGCCGCGGGCGTGAACGCCATCGTGCAGCTCGTCGCCAAGCGGGTCGAGCCGGGCGGCGCGCGCTACAGCCTGTCCTGCAATCCCGATGTCACGCTCGACCTGCTCGACCGGATCGCGGCGGCAGGCGGGCCGCGGCCGCTCGTCGTCGGCCAGGTGCATCCCGACCTGCCGTTCCTGGGCAACGACGCCGAGGTGCCGGCGGATTTCTTCGACCTGCTGCTCGAGTCGCCCTCTCTGCGGCACGAGCTTTTTTCACTGCCGCACGAGCCCGTGAGCCCGGTCGAGTTCGCGCTCGGCCTGCACGCGAGCCAGCTCGTGCGCGACGGCGGCACGCTGCAGATCGGCATCGGGACGCTTTCGGACGCCCTTGTTTATGCCTGTGTGCTCAGGCACCAACGCAATTCCGAGTATTTGTCTGCCTTGAAAAGCATTTCGAAAGAAACAACAAATATTTCGTCAATCGGAGGCACGGAACCGTTCCAAACGGGCCTGTACGGAGCAAGCGAGATGCTGATGGACGGGTTCATGCATCTGGCGCGCGCCGGCATCCTGAAGCGGCGCGTCCATGACGATCCCCTGCATCCGCGCGGCTTCTACCTGCACGCCGCGTTCTTTCTGGGCTCAAAGGCGCTCTACGAGTGGCTGCGCAGCCTGAAGGGCGACGATTTCGACGGGCTCTGCATGACGCGCGTCTCGCGCACCAATGACCTGCATGGCGCGGCGGAGCTGCGCGCGGGGCAGCGGCGCGACGCGCGTTTTTTCAACATCTGCATGATGGCGACCGCGCTCGGTGCGGCGGTGTCCGATGCGCTCGAGAGCGGCCAGGTGGTGAGCGGCGTGGGCGGCCAGTACAACTTCGTCGCGATGGCGCACGCGCTCGAAGGCGGCCGCTCGGTGCTGATGCTGCGCAGCACCCGCTCGAGCGGCGGAAAGCTTCATTCCAACATCGTGTGGCAATACGGGCACACGACCATCCCCCGCCATCTGCGCGACCTCGTCGTGACGGAGTACGGGGTCGCCGACCTGCGCGGAAAGTCGGACGAGGACACGGTGAAGGCGATGATCGCGATCGCCGATGCGCGCTTCCAAAACGATCTCGCGCGCGCCGCGCAACGCGCGGGCAAGCTCGCGGCGGATTACCGGATTCCCGAGGCGGCGCGCCGGAATAATTCCCAGACGATCTCCGCCGCGCTCGCACCCTTCCGCGCGCGCGGCCTCTTTGCCGAGTTTCCCTTCGGCAGCGATTTCACCGTCGAGGAACGGCGGCTGATCCCTGCGCTTCAGTATCTGAAGGCTCGCTCCGGGAATGCCGCAGGACGGCTGGGATTGCTCTGCAAAGGGCTTCTGTCAGGAAGCCCGGGCGAGGAAATCGAGCCCTTCCTTCGGCGCATGGGCCTCGATCAGCCGAAAACGCTCGCCGAGCGCCTGTCCCGGCGCCTGCTCGCGCGGGCGCTCCGGAGAACTCAGTTGCCGCTCTGAGGCTGCGGCGAGACGAGCTGCCAGCCTTCCGGGCAGCTCTGCACCTGCGGATAGTAGGCGCCGGCCGAGCGGCAGTAATGCCAGTAGCCGGCCTGAGGCTGCTCGACGTAATACGTCGGCGCCGCAGGATAAGGCGCGTAATACGGCGCGGGGTAGTAGTAAGGGCGCGGATAGTAGAAGAGCGGCGCGCCGATGAAAACCCCGGTGCTGAAATGGTGGTGATGGTGGTGATGTGTGCCGCTGCGCGTACCCGAGTGGGTGCCGCTGCGGCCTCTTCCGGCGGCAAAAGCCGGTTCGCTCGCGATTGCAACAACGAGGAACGCCATCAGCACAACGGGGAAGGTACGAGCCCGCTCCACGCCGCTGACCTTACCAGCAACGGGCGCGCCTCGGCGTTACCAATTGTTAACCGGCCGGCGCCGCCGCCGGTGCGGAGTCGGGAAGGCCCGTCGGGGAATCGCGATGCGGCGCGAGGCGCCGCTCCATGCTGCCGAAGAGCAGGAGCAGCTCGCTGCAGCAGGCATAGAGCTCCCGCCCTGCCGGGGTGAGATGCAGGTCGCGCCCGCGCCACTCGATCAGCGTCACGCCGAGCGCATCCGAGAGCTTGCGCAGCTGCGTGGACACGGTGGGCTGGGCGAGGTGCAGCTCGAGGGCGGCGCGCGTCACGCCGCCGAGGCGCACCACCGCCTCGAAAACGAGCAGCTGCGGAAACAGTCCGTGGCGGAAATATCTTCTCAGGGTCGGGCGCATCATTCTCAGCTCTCCTTCGTAGTGGACGAAGGTCTCGCTTGCAGCCGGGCGGCTGCCGGAGCGGCCGGGGCGGTCACTGCCACCCGTATTGACGACCGTTCCGCTGAGAAGCTACTCCCCTTGCGGTTGAGCAGAGACTAACAGCCGCGAGTCGCGCGAGCAAGCGTCGACTCGGCGCATATTGCAAATCGCGATGCATCATCTTTCTTCATTCCGCGCTGCGCTCCGGCACGCAGAATTTTTCGCATGTCCGGCGAATTCCTTTCCGCGCTCGCCGCCATCGTCCTCATCGACCTGGTGCTGGCGGGCGACAACGCCATCGTCATCGCGCTCGCCGCGCGCAATTTGCCGCGCGCTCTGCAACGCAAAGCCGTCGTGTGGGGCACCGTCGGCGCGGTGGCTGTGCGCGCGACGCTCACCGGCGCCGTCCTGTGGCTGCTCGAGGTGCCGGGACTCATGCTGGCCGGCGGCGGGCTGCTCGCGTGGATTGCCTACCGGCTCCTCGTGGGCGAGGAAGCGCGCGCGGAGCGCGGCATGGCTCCGGCGAGCGGATTCTGGAGCGCGCTGCGCACGATCGTCGTGGCCGACGCGGTCATGGGCCTGGACAACGTGCTCGCGGTCGCCGGCGCCGCCGGCGGCAGCCTGCTCCTCGTCGTGCTCGGGCTCGCGATCAGCGTGCCGATCGTGGTCTGGGGCAGCACGCTCATCCTGCGCTTCGTCGATCGCTATCCCGGCATCCTTTACGCGGGCGGCGCGGTGCTCGCCTGGACCTCCGCGCGCATGGTGACGGGCGAACCCTTCGTGAAGGAGCAGCTCGCGGCGCTTCCTGGTGCGTCGGCGCTGGTCCACCTCGTCATGATCGCGGGCGTGCTCGGATTCGCCTGGGCGCATAACCGGGCGAAAAGCAGGTCGCAAGGCGGCGCCGCCCCGCGTAAGCCTGCCAAGGAGACGCCATGAAATACCTGATTCCGATCGACGGCTCGGCCGCCTCGCTTGCGCCGCTCGAGCACCTCGAGCGCATGGCGCGTTGCGGCATCGCCGTGGAGGCGGTGCTGCTCAACGTCCAGCCGCGCTTTCACCGCCATATTTCTCAATTCACCCGCAAGGGCGACCGGGACGCCTGGCGCACCGAGCGAGCCTTCGACGCGATGGCGCCTGCCGCCGAGCGACTGAGAAACGCCGGGATTCCCTTCCGGATGTTCGCCGAGACGGGCAAGCTCGAAGAGCGCATCGCCGCGGTGGCCGTCGCCGAGCGCGTGGATGACGTCCTGCGCGGCGAGCAGCGCAGCGCCGCGGAACGCTACCTGCTGCCGGCCGGGATCGCCGGCATCGCGGCTCTGCTTCTGGCCGCCGACTAGCTGACGCCCGCGGCGGCGGCTTCCTTTGCCAGCGCCAGCCACTCGGCGCCCCACTCCGCCGCCATCTCCTCGGGCAGCACGCCGGAGGAAGCGTCGTGCTTCACACGCTCGCCGATCCGGCGCGCGCCGAGCTCGGTGAGCAGGTCGTCGAAGCGCTTGCCGCCGAAGTTGAAGGTCTCGGCGTAGGTCCGGTCGCCGAGGCCGAACACGCCGAAGCGCACGCGCGAGAGGTCGGGCCGCTTCGCCTTGAGGTCCTCGTAGAGGCTCTTCGCGTTGTCGGGCACGTCGCCCTGGCCGTAGGTCGAGGTGACGATGAGAAAGACGCCCTCGCGGGCGAAGACCGAGCTGTCGAGCTTGTCCATCATGAGCGTTTCGATCTGCACTTCGCCGTCGTCCCAGGTCAATTCCAGCTCCTGCGCCACGAGCTGGGCGGTGCCGGTCATCGTCCCGACAAGGAGGGTGAGCTTCATGGTTGACATACACTATAATGCAGTCTATAGTGCTGGTCAAGCATTATACTTCATGAACGCTCCCGCCTCCATCGCCCATCAGGAAGCCGCTTTTCTCGCCCGCCTTGGCGACCGGGTGCGCGCCTGGCGCGCCGAGCACGGCATCACGCGCAAGGCGCTCGCCGCCTCCTCCGGCGTTTCCGAGCGCTACCTCGCCCAGCTCGAGTCCGGGCAGGGCAACATCTCCATCCTGCTCCTGCGCAAGCTCTCGCGCGCGATGAGCGTGCCGGTCGAGTCGCTCGTGCGCGAGGACGCGTCTTCTTCGCCGCGCCGCGTCGCCCTGCTCGGCCTGCGCGGCGCGGGCAAGTCCACCCTCGGCGAGCGCCTCGCCGCGGCGATGAGCGTCCCGTTCGTCGAGCTCGACCGCGAGGTCGAGCGCGAGGCGGGCGTGAAGCTGGGCGAAGTCTTCACGATGTACGGCCAGGAGGCGTTCCGCCGCTTCGAGCGCCGGGCCCTCGAGCGCGTCCTGCGCACGCACGACAACGCCGTGATCGCGGCGGGCGGCAGCATCGTCAACGATCCGGATTCCTACCGGCTGCTGCTCGAGAACTGCCGCACGGTGTGGCTGAAGGCGAAGCCCGAGGAGCACATGAACCGCGTGATCGCGCAGGGCGACATGCGGCCGTTTGAAGGGAAGACGCGGGGCAAGACCCCGGGCCGCGCCACGGCCCTCGACGAGATCCGCAAGCTGCTTTCCGACCGCGACGGCCTCTACTCGCGCGCCGGCCTCACCATCGACACTTCCGGGCGGCCGGTCAAGGCCGTGCTGGATGAACTGAAGGGCAAGCTCACCTCATGATCCGCTTCGACACCTCCCCCGACTGCTACAACCACTGGAAGCTTTCCTGCGAGGGGCCGATTGCCACGCTCACGCTCGACATCGCCGAGGACAAGGGCATCGAGCCCGGCTATAAGCTCAAGCTGAACTCCTACGATCTCGGCGTCGACATCGAGCTCTCGGATGCGCTCAACCGCATCCGCTTCGAGCATCCGGAGGTCAAGGCCGTGATCATCACGAGCGGCAAGAGCCGCATGTTCTGCTCGGGCGCCAACATCTACATGCTCGGGCACAGCAGCCACTCGACCAAGGTGAACTTCTGCAAGTTCACCAACGAGACCCGCAACGGCATCGAGGACGCGAGCGCGAACTCCGGGCTCAAGTTCCTCGCCGCGCTGAACGGCACCACCGCCGGCGGCGGCTACGAGCTCGCCCTCGCCTGCGACGAGATCGCGATGATCGACGACCGCTCCTCCACCGTGTCGCTGCCGGAAGTGCCGCTCCTCGGCGTGCTGCCCGGCACCGGCGGCCTGACCCGGATCGTCGACAAGAGAAAAGTCCGCCGCGATCGCGCCGACGTCTTCTGCACCACCGCCGAGGGCGTGCGCGCCGACCGCGCCAGGCAATGGGGCCTGATCGATCACGTCGCCAAGCCGCAGCAGTTCGCCGAGGCGGTGAAGGCGCGCGCGCTCGAGCTGGCCAAGAGCTCCGATCGGCCGGGAGGCGAAGGCGTTGCGCTCACGCCGCTCGTCCAGAAGCTGGTTTCGCTCAAGGTCAATTCCGGCGAAAGAACCGCCGAGATCGAGATCAAAGGCCCGACAAAAGAAGATCTTCAGATCAAACGCTCGGCCGGCTGGTATCCGCTGCAGCTCGCGCGCGAGCTAGACGCCGCGATCCTCGACCTTCGCCACAATCACCTCGATGCGGGGCTCTGGATCCTGAAGACGAAGGGAACGGTCCAGGAATGCCTGGATCTGGACGCCATGCTCGAAAAGAATTCCGCCGACTGGTTCGTGCGCGAGGTCATCGGCTACTTGCGCCGCACGCTGTCGCGCCTCGACGTGTCGTCGCGCTCCATCTTCGCGGTGATCGAGCCGGGCTCCTGCTTCGCGGGCACCCTCTTCGAGCTCGCCCTCGCCGCCGACCGCAGCTACATGCTCGATGTCGAGGAGAACGGTCCGGCCATCGCCCTCTCGGCGCTCAACTTCGGCACCTATCCGATGGCGAACGGCGAATCCCGGCTGGCGACCCGGTTTTGCGGGGCCATTCCCGAGGCTCCCCGGGGAAAAGCCTTTTCTTCAAAAGAAGCAAACCAGCTCGGACTCGTCACTTCCACGCCCGACGACATCGATTGGGAAGACGAAGTCCGCATCGCCATCGAAGAGCGGGCGAGCCTGTCGCCGGACGCCCTCACCGGGATGGAAGCGTCGCTTCGCTTCGCGGGCCGTGAAACGATGCTGACGCGCGTCTTCGGGCGCCTGTCGGCCTGGCAGAACTGGATCTTCACCCGGCCGAACGCGGTCGGCGAGCAGGGCGCCCTCAAGGTGTACGGCACGGGCGCCAAGGCGAAATTCAACTGGGAAAGAGTCTAATGAGCGGCATCAATTACTCGGAAAAGATTCCGAACAACGTCAACATCGCGGGCGACCGCGCGCTGCAGCGGGCGCTGGAGCATTGGCAGCCCAAGTTCCTGGAGTGGTGGAAGGGCATGGGCCCGACCGACTTTCAGGGCAAGGACGTCTATCTGCGCACCGCGGTCTCGGTGGATGCCGACGGCTGGGCGCAGTACGGCGGCGTGAAGATGCCGGACTACCGCTGGGGGATTTTCCTCGCCGACCAGGTCAAGGACCGCACCATCGGCTTTGGCGACCAGATGGGCCAGCCGGCCTGGCAGCAGGTGCCGGGCGAGTACCGCTCGACCCTGCGCCGCCTCATCGTCACGCAGGGCGACACCGAGCCCGCCTCGGTCGAGCAGCAGCGCCTGCTCGGGCACACCTGCCCTTCCCTCTACGACCTGCGCAACCTCTTCCAGATCAACGTCGAGGAAGGCCGGCACCTGTGGGCGATGGTGTATCTGCTGCACGCCTACTTTGGCCGCGACGGCCGCGAGGAAGCCGAGGAACTGCTCTCGCGGCATTCCGGAGATGCCGACAAGCCGCGCATCCTCACCACGTTCAACGAGCCGATTTCGGACTGGCTCTCGCTCTACTGCTTCACCTACTTCACCGACCGCGACGGCAAGTACCAGCTGAAGAGCCTCGCCGAGTCGGCCTTCGATCCGCTTTCCCGCACCTGCCGCTTCATGCTCACCGAGGAGGCGCATCACATGTTCGTGGGCGAGACCGGCATCGGCCGCGTGGTCAAGCGCACGCTCGAGGTGATGAAGGAGATCGGCAGCGACGACCCGGCGAAGATCCGCGCCGCCGGCGCGGTCGACCTGCCGCTCCTGCAGAAATACCTGAATTTCTGGTGCTCGTCCTCGCTCGACCTGTTTGGTTCGGAGATCTCGTCGAACTCGGCGGCGAATTTCGCGAACGGGCTGAAGGGCCGGCCCGACGAATCGACCTACGAGGATCATGTTCTTCGGTCTTCCACTTTCGGGCTTCTGACGCCGGAAGGAAAACAGGAAGTCCCGATGCTCAACGCATTGAACGAGGTGATGCGAGAGTCGTATCTGAAGGATTGCGAGATCGGCCTCAAGCGCTGGAATCGCGCCATCGAGCGCGCCGGCTTCGCGGGCCTCAAGCTCACGCTTCCGGCGACGAGCTTTCGCCGCTCGATCGGCGCCTGGGCCGGGAAGCCCGTGTCGCCCGAGGGCAAGCTCCTCGATCAGAACGAATTCGAGAAAAAGCTCGGCAGCTGGGTTCCGACACCGGAGGACAAGGCGTTCGTCCACTCGCTCATGAAGCAGGTCGCCGAGCCCGGCAAGATGGCCGCCTGGATCGCGCCGCCCGACCGCGGCATCAACAACCTCCCGGTGGAGTACGAGTACGTCAAGCTACACTGACTTCCTGAATGCGATGCTCGAGGCCGAGCGCGCCGGCGCAAAGGCACTCGTCGTCTTCATGGACGAGCACCCCCGCTCGAGCGATGCCTGGAAGACCATGCGCAGCGTGCAGGCCGACGAAGCGCGCAATTGCGCGCTCATCGGCAGGCTGCTGGACAAGGCAAGAACGCCCCACAGCCATGCAACCGGCGCTTTTTACGATAAAGCGGTCGCAATCACGGGCAAGCGGGAAAGGGTCGAATTCCTCGTAAAAGGCCTCCGTTGGGCAGTGAAGAAGTTCGAGTCCGAGCTGCCCAGGCTCGAGGCCGAGCCGCGCGATGCGTTCATCCGCATGCGCGACTCGCACTTGCGCAGCATCGCCGCATGCGAGTCGGTGGCGCGCACGCTTTCCTGAGGGCTACTCCGCCACTGCGGCGCCCGAGCCGCCCATCTCCTTGGGCAGGTCCTTCAGCTTCGGCAGGCCGTCCTTCAGGTGCAGCCTCGTTTCCTGGTAGTTGACGTGAACGCCGGGCTGATACGGAAAGTCCGGGATCACCGCCGCGTACACGTCGACCAGGTTCCACTCGGGATGGGCGGTGAAGAGGTGCCCGCCGCACACCTTGCACCACTTGCGGTGGCTGCGCGCCGTCTTGTGGTATTCGCCGATCTTGTCGGCGCCCTGCGTCACCTTGACCGCCTCGGGCTGCCAGAGCGTGAACGCGTTGACCGGACCCGCCGACCAGGTGCGGCACGACTCGCAATGGCAGTAGCCCATTGCCGCCGGCTCGCCGGTGACGTTGAATTGCACCGCGCCGCAGAAGCAGCCGCCGCGGTAGGTCTTGTTGCTTGCCATGAGGTACCTTCCTTGGTTTCTTGACCGACATAGTATGTCCGGCCGAGCCTCCCGGAAGTTCTCCCGGACTCCGCCGCTCTTGACCAAGGCTCCATGGACGCCCTTTCCGACGTTTTGCGCTCGGTACGCCTGGAAGGCGCCTGCTACATCAAGGCGGAATTCACCGCGCCCTGGTGCATCCGGGGCGAGCTCGGCCTGAAGAGCGTGCGGGCGCGCCTGCAGGGCGCCGAGCACGTCGCCTTTTTCCATTTCCTCACCGAGGGCCGCTGCCAGGTGCGCCTTGCCGAGGGCGGCGAGACGATCGAGGCGCAGGCGGGCGACCTCGTGCTCTTCCCGCAGGAGGGCCGCCACCTCATGGGCACCGATCTGCAGCTCGCGCCGATGGAACGCGAGGCGTCGTTCACGCCCGACCCATCGAGCGACGCGCAGTTCTTCCAGCTGCGCCACGGCGGTGGCGGGGCGAGCACGCGCTTCGTGTGCGGCTACCTCGCCCTCAGCCGCGCCGTGTTCCGGCCGCTTTTCCAGTCCCTGCCGCGGATCGTCTGCATACCGATCGGCGACGGTCCGGCTGCGGCGATGCTGCGCGAGCTCTTCCAGGCCGGCGTGCGCGAGTCGGCCGCGCTGCGCCCCGGCGGCAGCTCGGTGCTCGCCAAGGTCGCCGAGCTGCTTTTCGTCGAGGCGCTGCGGCGCCATGCCGAGCGGCTGCCGCCCGGCGGCAGCGGCTGGCTCGCCGGCGTGCGCGACCCGCACGTCGGGCGGGCGCTCGGGCTCCTGCACGGCGACCCGGGCCGGGCGTGGACCGTGGACGAGCTCGCGCGCGAGGCCGCGCTCTCGCGCTCGGCGCTCGCCGAGCGCTTCGCCGCCCTGGTCGGCGAATCGCCGATGCAGTACCTGACGCGCTGGCGCCTCGCCCTCGCCGCCCAGATGCTGCGCGGCGGGCGCGAATCGATCGCGCGCATCGCGAGCCGCAGCGGCTACGAGTCGGAGGCGGCCTTCAGCCGCGCCTTCAAGCGCGAGTTCGGCAAGCCGCCGGCAAGCTGGCGGCGCACGGGAGCGAGCGCCGCGACCTGAGCGGGTTAATGCGCGCCGTGCCGGCGCAACATCTGCTCGAGGGTGTGGAAATTTCCCGCGAGCGCGAGGCCGAGCGGCGTCGCGCCGCTCGCGCTCTTCGCGTTGACGTCGGCGCCCTTGCCGATGAGGTACTCGGCGATTTCGGTGCGCCGGTAAAGCACGGCCGTGTGGAGCGGCGTGGTGCCGCTCTTGGTGCGGCTGTTCACGTCCGCGCCGCGCTGCACGAGCAGCCCGACGAGCGGCATCTCGCCCTTCATGACCGCGTAGTGAATCGCGGAGGCGCCGGCGCCGGGATCCTTCGCCTCGATGTCGGCGCCCTGCTCGATCATCCGGATCGCCGCGCCGTAGTCGCCGCGCGCGATCGCGGAATGCAGGCTCTGCGGCACCGCCTGGGCGGCGGGGGTGGCGGTGACAGGCTCGACTTTCGCCTCGGGCCTTCCCTCGGGCCTCGCGGCGGGCTCCGGCGACGCCGGCGCCAATTTCGGCTCCGCCGGCGCGATCTCGCCCTCTCGCTCGTCGCTGCCGAAGATTCCCCTGAACAAGCCGCGCACCGCGCCGCCGATGCCGTTGAAGACTTTCTCGGGAAGCGACGGACTGGATTCCTGCTGCGGGGCCGGATCCTGCTGGGGCTGCTGGGCGCGTGCCGGCAGGGCCGCGACGGTCGCGGCCGCCGCTGTGGCGATCAAGAGCGCTGCAATGATCCTCCCCAAGCGCATCTGCCAAACTCCCCCCGGAGCAGCCTGTCCGATCATACTCCGATCGTCGATAATGGCGCCAACATGAAGTTCCTGTTCGATATTTTTCCGGTGGTGCTGTTTTTCGCGGCGTTCAAGATGTTCGACATCTACGTGGCGACCGCGGTCGCCATCGGCGCCACGGTGCTGCAGATCGGCGCGCTCGCCGCGCTGCGGCGCAAGATCGACGCGATGCTCTGGGCGAGCCTCGCCATCATCGTCGTCTTCGGCGGCGCCACGCTCCTGCTGCACGACGAGACCTTCATCAAGTGGAAGCCGACGGTGCTCTACTGGCTCTTCGGCGCGACCATCGCGGGCGCCCAGCTCGCCGGCCGCAACCTGATCCGCTTCATGCTGAAGGAGCAGATGGCGCTCCCCGAGCCGGCCTGGGCGCGGCTCGCCTGGAGCTGGGTCGCGTTCTTCGCGCTGATGGGCGCGGTCAACCTCTTCGTCGCCTACCGGTTCACGACCGAGCAGTGGGTCAACTTCAAGCTCTTCGGCGGCATCGGCCTGATGCTGCTTTTCGTGCTCGGGCAGGCCGCCTTCCTCTCGCGCTACGCGCAGGAGGAGAAGCGGTGAGCGTCCCGGCGGAGATGCGCCGGCGCCTGCAGGCCGCGCTCGCGCCCGAGAAGCTGGAGTTGATCGACGACAGCGCCGCGCACGCCGGGCACGCGGGAGCGGCGCCGGGCGGCAACACGCACTGGCGACTCACCATCGTGTCGGCGCAATTCGCCGGCAAACCGACGGTCGCGCGGCACCGGCTCGTCTACGAAGCGCTCGGCGACCTGATGCAGAATCCGATCCACGCGCTCAGCATCACGGCCCGCGCCCCCCAGGAAAACGGCGGATAATGCGCGCTCACCCGAAAAGGAAACCGATGAACCGATACGTATTTGCCCTCGCGCTCGCGCTTCCCGGCTTGGCGGCTGCGCAGCTGCCGGGGAAGGAGCCGGCCAAGGCCGGCGCGAAGCCCGCGGCGTCCGCCAGCGGCCCGGTCGCGACCGTGAACGGCGTAGCGATTCCGCGCACGCGCCTGGAGACGGTGCTGCGCATGCAGAAGGATCGCGGCGTGGCCGACAGCGACCAGGTGCGCGCCCAGCTGCGCGAGATCCTGATCAACAATGAGCTCCTCAACCAGGAAGCGAACCGCACGGGCCTCGTCAAGAAAGCGGAGTTCCAGCAGCAGCTCGAGCTCGCGCGCAACGAGGTGATCGCCAACGCCATGATCCAGGAGCACTTGCGCACGCACCCCGTGGCCGCGGCCGACGTGCAGAAGGAATACGACAAGCTGAAGGCGCAGCAGGGCGACAAGGAGTACAAGGTGCGCCACATCCTCCTCGCCAAGGAGGACGAGGCGAAGGCGGTGATCGCCGAGATCAAGAAAGGCGCGAAGTTCGAGGACGTCGCGCAGAAGAAGTCGCTGGACGAAGGCACGCGGCCGCGCGGCGGCGAGCTCGAGTGGACGGTGCCCGGCAACCTCGAGAAGCCCTTCGCCGACGCGATGGTGAAGCTCGAAAAGGGCAAGATGACCGAGACGCCGGTCGCCACGCGCTACGGCTTTCACGTCGTGAAGGTGGACGACATCCGCGACGTGAAATTCCCGGACATCACCCAGGTGCGCGGCCAGCTCGAGCAGCGCCTGCTCGGCCAGCGCGTCGAGGCGTTCCTGCGCGACCTGCGCGCCAAGGCGAAGATCGACTAGCCGCTTCGGCGATGGAGGTGCTCGCGTCGGTCGGCTATTCGGCGTGCACCCTGGAAGTGGTGAAAGGCGACCTGCTCGCCCAGCCGGTGGATGCCATCGTCAACGCCGCGAACGGCCACCTCGCGCACGGCGGCGGGGTCGCTGCGATCATCTCGCGGGCGGCCGGAAATGCGCTCCAGGAAGAATGCGACCGCCTGGTTCAGCAAAACGGCCCTTTCCCCACGGGCTCGGCCGTGATCAGCACGGCCGGCAAGCTGCCCTTCGAGGGGGTCATCCACGCCGTCGGCCCGCGCCGTGGCGAAGGCGACGAGGAGCGCAAGCTCGAGCGGGCGCTCTCCTCGGCCTTCGAGGCGGCCCACCGGCGCGGCTGGCGCACGGTCGCCTTCCCGGCGGTCTCGGCGGGCATCTTCGCCGTGCCGCTCGATATCTGCGCCCGCGCCTATGCCGCCGCGGCCCGCCGGTCCCCCTTGCGTAAGGTTGTGCTTTGCCTGCGCGACCAACCCATCATCGACGCCGTCCTGAAGGAGCTGAAGGTATGAGCCGCTTTGCATTCATTTTCGTTGCTTTCGTTCTCAGTCTGAATTCCTTTGCGCAGCAGAAAACCGAAACGGCAACCTTTTCCATGGGCTGCTTCTGGTGCGGCGAGGAGGCCTTCGAGAAGGTGCCGGGCGTGGCCTCCGTCGTCTCGGGCTACACCGACGGCAAGACGAAGAATCCGACCTACGAGGAAGTCTCCAGCGGCCGGACCGGCCACGCCGAGGCGGTCGAGGTCAAGTTCGACCCGAAGAAGGTGAGCTACGAGCAACTGCTGGACGTCTTCTGGCTAAACCACGATCCGACGTACACCGACCGGCAGTTCTGCGACCACGGCTCGCAGTACCGCCCGGGCATCTACTGGCACGACGAGGCGCAGAAGAAGGCCGCCGAAGCCTCGAAGGCGAAATACGAGAAGCTGAAGAAATTCCCGCAGGCCATCGTCACGCCCATCAAGCAGGCGACCCAGTTCTGGCCGGCGGAGGAATACCACCAGGATTTCTACAAGAAGAATCCAGTCCGCTACCGGACCTACTCCACCGGCTGCGGGCGCTACGCCCGGCTGGATGAGCTCTGGGGCAGCCTAAGAAAGAGCCACTGAGCTAGAACTTCCTTACGCGCTCGATTTCGGAGACGCGCCCGCCGACCAGCGTGATCGTGGTCGTGAACGGATCGCCCGGCACGGGCATGTAGGTGTAGGTCTTCATCGAGAGGCCGGTGCGCGCGGCGCTGCTCAGGTGGCGGCCGACCTGCACCGTGCTCGGCGCCGCGAGCGCAATGCCCTGGTCGGCCTTCATGTCGGGCTCGCCGGCGATGCCGAGGAGCTCGCCCTCGGTCATGCCCTTCTGGATGCTGATGTACTTGCGGAATTCGAGACCGCGGTACTGCTTCGGCGCGGCCGCGACCCGCTCGGCCGCCGAGCGCGCGTCAGCCTCGTCCCGGCGGCGCTGGCGCTCTTCCATGCGCTCGCCCTGGCAGCGGATCGTGTAGCACTCGGCGCTCTCGGGGCCCGGCGCCGCCTCGCGCGAGCTCGGGTCGACCACGACCGCCGGCACGTTCTTCGGCGGCTTCATGTTCGAGTAGTTGACGTTGCCGTTCTGGTCGACCCAGCGGTAGATCTGCGCCGCCGCGGGCGCGGAGGCGAGGACGAGAGCGGCGAGGAGGAGCGAGCGCATGCGAGGCAATATACGCCGCGCCTCGGCGCACCGCTGTAACGATATGTATCTTCCTACAGATATCTCCCGAGCCGCACGACCGTGGTGCCGGGCTTGAGGTGGGCGACCGAGGGCATGACGAGCACCGTGTCGTCATAGGGCGTTTTCCACACCTTGTCGCCGTCCTGCGCGACGAGCGTGCCCGCCTTGGGCAGGCATTCCAGCCCCGTGAACGGCCGCGCGAAGCGGAAATCCATCGAGCGCGCGACCACCGCTTCGGTCACCGAGACCACCTTCTGGGCCTGCGGCCGCTCGACCCGGAACTGCTTTTCAGCCTGCGCCGGCGCAAGGATTCCGGTGACGGCGAGGAAGCGCATGAGCGTGTCCACCGCCACCTCGGCGGAGCTCTTCTCCCAGTGCTGGCCGCATTCGATGAGAACCGCGGTCTTCGGGCTCTTCGGATCGCCGAAGGGGCCGCGCTCGATCATGCGCAGGCCGGCCGGATGGCCGGTGTCGACGAGCAGGTCGCCCGGCACCCCGAGCTTGCGCGTGAAGGCGATGCTCTTCTCGCCGCCCTTGCCGTTCACGCCGCACACCATGATCGGGCGGCAATGCTCGTGCATCGAATGCAGGTCGAGCAGGTAATCGGCCGAATCGACGAAGGGCCGCAACTGCCGCGCACGGCGCAACTCGGCGGAATCGCGCGAGCCGAGCAGCTGATCGTCGTTCCAGACACGGTTGTAGTCCTCGTCGATGTAGCGCGAGCGGTCCGGGTCGTCGAAGTCGAAGCGGGCGAAAGCAGCGATATTCGCGAATGCGAGGATGAGCTTTCCTTTTTCCGGTCTGGGTTTCTGACGAAAAAGGAAGTCAACCGCCATGGCACCGCAGTACTCGTTGCCATGCGTGAGCGCCTGGACCATCACCGTCGGCCCGGGCTTGCCCGAATCGAGGACGTGGACGTAGTCGACGCCGGTGTTGCCGGTCTTGTAGCCCGAGATGTCCGGGGGCGTGATTTCGATGTTGTGTTTTTTCACAGGGACGATTTGATTGCGTCAAGCAGGTTGAAAAGATTCTTTTGCAGAACCGCGAATCCGGCGCTCTTCTCAAGCGTGTCTTCGTCCATGTAGAGGCGCTTGTTGATCTCGATCTGCAGGCTGTGGCGGCCTTTCTTCGGGTCCGAGTAGGCACGCACCAGCTCGACGCCCTTGTAGGGGTCGTTCACCTTCACGTCGTAGCCCATCCCGGCGAGCGCCGCGCGCACGCGCTCGGTAAACGCCGGATCGCAGCTCGTGCCGTCGCGATCGCCGAGCACGAAGTCGGCGCGCGCCTTGCCGCCATCCTCGCTCTGCCGGCCGGCGACCGAGCGCATCGAATGGCAATTGATGTGATAGACCCTGCCGAAGCGCGCGTGGGTTTCGTTCAGGAGCTTCTGGATCGCTTCGTGGTACGGCTCGTGGTAGCGTCGGATCCGTTTCTGAATCGCTTCCACTTTCAACTTTCCCGAGTAGATATTCCGGCCATCCTCCAGAGTCCGCCACACGAGCGCCTTGCCGAATCTTGCCTTGCCGCTCGGCCGGTACTCGCCCGGCCAGGGGCCCTCAATCAGGTCGAGATCGACGTCGCCCGGGTGGCGGTTCGGGTCGAGGTAGGTGCGCGGCCATTGCGCCGAAAGCAGCGGCGCGCCGAGCTCCGCCGCCCCGGCGTAGAGCTCGTCGACGAAGCAGTCCTCGCCCTCGCGCAGCTCCTGCTCGCTCACCGCGGCGTCGAAATCGGCCGGAAAGCGCCGCCCCGAATGCGGCGAGTCGAGCACGAGCGGAATCGCCGCCGCCCGGGGACCTTCGATCCTGAAGGTCACGAGCGGCCCCAGAAGCTGAGCAGCCAGTAGTGCTCGAGCAGCTCGACGTGCGCGCCCCAGCCGGCGAGCGAGGCGCGCTTGATCAGCTCGCTCTCGGTCGGAAAATTCTTCAGCACCTCGTGGGCGCTGCCGTCGTCCAGCCGGCGCGCCTGGAAGGTGTTGCCCTCCGGGTCCATGCGCGAGACGGGCGTGCTCGAGCCCTCCACGTAGCGGTTGTCCAGGAACGCGATCAGGGCGCCGGGGGCGACGGCATGGGCCGTTTTTTCCAGAAACGAATCCAGTTCGGCGAGCGGCACATGGGACCACCAGAAGCCCGCAAAAAGCGCGTCGTGCCGGCGGCCGAAACCGGGGATGGCATAGGCGCTGCCCTTGGTGAATTCGACCCGGCCGGCGGGCACCCGTTTTGCGCGCGCGATCTCGAGCACTTCCTCGTTGATGTCGAGCGCGGTGACGTGCTCGGCCTGGGCGGCGATGACTTCGGTCCAGTAGCCGGTGCCGCAGGCGAGCTCGAGCACCTTGCGGCCCTTGAACATCGCGCCGATGCGCTTCCTCAGCGCGCTCAGGTCGGCCTGGCGCTCGGGCTTGGCGTAGATCCGCTCGTATTCGGCGGCGCGCTTCGCGTAGTACTCGACGATCGGTTCCAAGTCATTTCCTCCTAGCGCGCGAGCCTCGGATTGAGCTGGTCGCGCAGCCGGTCGCCGACCAGGTTGATCGAAAGGATCGTGAGCAGCAGCGCGACTCCCGGATAGAAGCTTATCCAGTATTTCCCGGAGAGCAGGTATTCGTAGCCGTTCGCGATGAGCAGGCCGAGCGAGGGCTCGGTGATCGGCAGGCCGAGGCCAAGGAAGGACAGCGTGGCCTCGAGCGCGATCGCATGAGCGACCTGCACCGTTCCGACCACGATGAGCGGCGGCACCGCGTTGGGCAGCAGGTGGCGGAGCACGATGCGCGTATGCGTGAAGCCGAGGCTGCGAGCCGCATCGACATACTCCTTGCCGCGCTCGACCACCGCCGCCGAGCGCGCCGTGCGCGCATAGTAGGCCCACTGCACGCACACGAGCGCGATGATGATCTTGTCCACGCCCTTGCCGAGCACGGCGATGAGGATGAGCGCGACGAGGATGGCGGGAAAGCCGAGCTGGATGTCGACCGCGCGCATGAGGAGCTGCTCGGTGCGCCCGCCGGCGTAGGCGGCGACCACGCCGACCATGCCGCCGAGCGCGAGCGCGATGAGGCCGCTTGCCACGCCGACCGAGAGCGACACGCGCAGGCCATAGAGGATCGCCGAGAGCATGTCGCGGCCCTGCCCGTCCGTGCCCAGAAGGTAGGTGCTGTGCGGCCCGCTCGCCGTGCCCGGCGGCATGCGCGCATCGAGCAGGTTCAGGCGCGCGAGATCGTAGGGATTCTGCGGCGCGATCCACGGCGCGAAGAGCGCGAGCAGCACGATGAGCGCGAGCCCGAGCGCCGCGGCGGCCGCCACCCGCGAGCTGAGGAATTCCCGCATCAGGCCCGGCCCTCGAGCCGCACCCGCGGGTCGAGCGCCGCATAGAGCAGGTCGACCACGAGGTTGATGAGGATGAACATGAACACGATCACGAGCAGGTAAGCCACCACCACCGGACGGTCGAGCTGGAAGATCGAGTCGATGACGAGCTTGCCCATGCCGGGCCAGGCAAAGATCGTCTCGGTGACGACGGCAAACGCGATCACCGAGCCCAGCTCCAGGCCGATGACCGTGACGAGCGGGATCAGGATGTTCTTCATCAGGTGCACGCCGATCACGCGCCGCGCCGGCAGGCCCTTGGCGCGCGCGAAGCGGATGTAGTCGAGCAGCGACTGCTCGCGCACCTGCGCGCGCGTGAGGCGGATGATGAGCGAGAGCTTGAAGAGGGCGAGATTGAGGGCAGGCAGAAAGGCATATTTCAATCCTTGCAATGAAAGAATTGAAATGGAAATCCCGAAAATCTCCATGGTCGGCCCGCGGCCGGTGGACGGCAGCCATCCCAGCTGCACGGCGAACACCATGATGAGGACGAGCCCCACCCAGAAGGTCGGCAACGAGAAGCCGAGGATGGAGCCTGCCATGATGGCCTTGCTCAGGGTCTTCTCCGGATACAGGCCGCAAAAAAGGCCGAGCGGAATTCCCAGCCCGACGGAGAGGACCATCGCGAGCAAGGCGAGCTCGAGGGTCGCCGGCATGCGCTCGAGGATCACTTCGAGCGCGGGGCGGCCGAAGACGAACGACTTGCCGAGGTCGCCGCTCGCCGCGCCCTTCACGAAGAGCCAGTACTGCTCGAGCACCGGCTTGTCCAGGCCGAGCGCGGCGGCGGCGCGCGCCTTTTCCTCCTGGTCGGCGGAAGGGTTGACCAGCATCTCGACCGGGTCGCCGACGAGGTAAAGCCCCCCGAAGACGAGCGCCGAGGTGATGAAAAGGACGAAGGCCGTCTGCCCGAGACGCCGCAGCAGGTACGCCTTCACGCCTGCGCCTCCTTACTTGCCAGGTCTCACTTCATAGGCGAGCGTGTACTGGTCGGCGCGCGCCTTGTAGGTGATGCCCTTGCGCGTCGCCCAGGTGCTGACCTCGTAATGGACCGGAATGACGCCCATCTGCTCGCCGATCGCCTTCTCGCAGGCGGCGGCGAGGATCAGGCCGCGCTTGGTGTCGTCGATGGTGCCGAGCGCCGTGTGAATGAGCGCGTCGAGCCCCGAGTCCGAGAAGCGGCCGCGGTTGGCGGCGCCCATGCCCTGCTTCGGATCGTAGGTCGCGAGAAGCGAGCGCAAGGGCGAGCTGGTTTCCCCCGTCTCCGCACCCCACCCCGCGAGCAGGAACGAGAACTCGAGCTTGGAGCCGCGCGAGAAAAAGACGCCCGAGGGCATGGACTCCACCTTGGTCGGGATGCCGCCGCGCGTCAGCAGCTGCGCGACCGCCTGCGCAATCTTCTCGTCGTTGATGTAGCGGTTGTTCGGCGTGTGCAAGGTGAGGCCGAAGCCGTTCGGGTAGCCCGCCTCGGCGAGCAGCTTCCTGGCACCCTCGACGTCGACCTTCTCGGGCTTGAGCTTCTTGCTCGTGCCGAAGAAGCTCTCGGGGAGGAGCTGGCCGGCGGGCTGCGCCTGGCCCTCCATGATGCGCGAGGCGATCGCGTCACGGTCGATCAGCTTGGAGAGCGCATGGCGCACGCGCGGGTCGCGCAGCGGATTCGCCTCCATGGGCTTCCCCGAGGCGTCGGTCACGAAGGGCGAATTCTTCTCGCGCCCGCTGTCCATGTGCAGGTAGATGATCCGGTTCGAGACCCTGGAGACGAGCGAGACCCGCCTGTCCTTCTGGAGCGTCGGAATGTCGGCGGTCGGCACCCCCTCGATCATCTGCACATCGCCCGCCAGCAGCGCCGCCACGCGCGCCGCCGAGTTGGTGATCATCTTGAAGCGGACCTTGGCGTACGCCGGCTTCGGTCCCCAGTACTTGTCGTTTGCCGTCAGCACGACGCGATCGCCCGACACGTACTCGACGAACTTGTACGGCCCCGTGCCGATCATCGCCTTGCCGGAATTGAAGTCCTCGGTCTTCGCGGTCTCGGCGATGCGCTTGGGCACGATGTTGATCGACACGATGTCGTTCGGCAGCAGCGGATAAGGATTCGCGGTACGCAGGCGAAGCGTGTACTTGTCGGGCGCGGTCGCCTCGATGATCGCGCGCGTGTAGATCGCCTTCGAGGCCGGGCTGTTCGGCACGTTCGGCACGCGCTTGAGCGTCGCGATCACGTCCTCGGCGGTGAATTCGGAGCCGTCGTGCCAGCGCACGCCCCTGCGGAGCTTGAATTCCCAGACCGTCGGCTCCACCGGCTTCCACGACTCGGCGAGCGAGGGCTTGAGGTGCTGCGCCTCGTCGTTCGCCACCAGCGTCTCGAAGACATGCAGCGCCATCGAATTGTTGGGCGAGAGATTGTGGAAATGCGGGTCGACCGACGTGACCGGCGTGGAAAGGCCGATGGTGAGCTCCTGGGCGAAGCTTCCGGCGGCCGCCGAAAAAAGCAGCGCGGCAAGCGCGATTCTGATTTTCATGAACCCTCCTCCCCCGGATTCTAACGGGCGCCGGGAACCCGGCGGCTTTTCAGGAACTGCTCGAGTGTTTCGCCGCGAAACGCCGCCACCAATTCGGGGTTGGAGACGCCTTTGACGCGCGCCAGCTTCTCCAGGCAGAAAAAGCTCGCCCCGCAGTCCATCAGCGCCCGCCAGTCGAGCGCCCTGACCATCGCTTTTTCGTCTTCGGAAAGGTCTTGCATGGCTTTTTCAGGATCTTTTTCGAAAAGATCCCGCTGGGAAGGCAACACCAGTCCATGCAAAAACCGGTTCAGCCGCAATCCCCGGGCGCTTCTTTCGAGATCGAAAACGTAGGGCTTCATTCAAACACCGCGACCGCCATCGTGGTCGTCATGGGCAGGTAGCTGCTCGCGTGGATTTTCCTCACCCCCGGCTCGAGCGCGCCGCGCATGACGAGCCACATGATGACCTCCGCCCCTTCGTTGCCGCCGAGGCGCATGTACTCCTCGATCGGCATCGCGGCGAGGCGCTCCGGATCGCGCTCGATCAGCTCGAGAAACTCGCGGTCCCAGGCCTCGTTGTTGAAGCCCGCGCGCTCGCCGATCAGCTGATGCGAGAGGCCGCCCGTTCCGACCACCACCACCTTCAGGTCTTCGGGATAGCTCTCGATCGCCCTGCGCAGCGCCTTCCCGAGGGCAAAGCACCGCTTCGGCTTCGGCAAGGGATGCTGGAGCACGTTCACGGCGAGCGGAACCACCCTGCCCGGCCAATCCGGCTGCGAAGGCCACAGCATGGTGAGGGGCGAATGCAGGCCGTGGTCGAGCGGCAGGTCCTGGAAAAGCGTCAGGTCGAACTCGTCTTCGATCACCGAGCGGGCGACATGGCGGGCGAGCCCGGCATGCCCTTGCAAAGGCGGAATCTTCCTCGGACCGGTGCCCTCGTCGGCGATCTCATAGCGCTCGCTCACGCCCAGCGCGAAGGTCGGATACAGGTCGAAAAGGAACGTGGTGGCATGGTCGTTGAAGCAGAAAAAAAGCACGTCGGGCTTTTTTTCCGAGAGCCACCGGGCCACCGGCGCGTAGGCCTCGAAGAGCGGCCGCCAGGCGGGATCGGCCTGGCGCGCCTTGTCGTAAGCCATGGCGATGGTCGGCACGTGCGAGGTGCCGATCCCGCCGAGGATTCTCGCCATGGCGAAATCCTACCGCGTCGCGACTTGGGCGAGCGTGTAGCGCATCGCGGGCCCGGCGGCGAGCGCGCGACGCGAGACGGCCTCGAGTGCCGCCGCCGCATACGCTTCGACGAGCAGGATCCAGTCCGCGCTCGCGTCGATTCCGCCATGGCGAAGCTTCTCTTCGGCCGTGGCGGGCCGCACGACGCCGGCATCCTTGCGCAGCAGATGAGCTCCGACGATGCCGGGCGAGCGCGCGATCGCGGCCAGCTCGGACTGCAGCCCTTGTCCCTCGCTCGCGCGAAGCGCGAGGACATGCGCGCCGACGCCGAATCCGTGGCTTGCCACGACTTTGCAAAGCGTGCGGTTAAGCCGGCTTGCCGCCATGATCTTGCGCGACCATGGCGTCGGGTTGTTGAGACGCTCAAGATAAGGCACGCTCGTCGCCACGGAGATGTTCTCGATTTCGTAGAAGATCAGCCGCTGCTCTGGCGCGCCGGCATCCACGGCCGCATGGCGCCGGCCGCGCAGGAAGCCCGGGACCGAGAGCCGCTCGGGGAAATGCTCGACCGAATGCCAGGCGTCGTGCTCCTCGAGCATCGCAGGCTCGATCGCCGACCAGATTACGATCGCCGCGGTTCCCTTCAGCGCCATGCCCTACTCTACAATGGCGGCTGCGAGAGGTTCAGGGGAGCCGGCAGCCGGTGGCAGAGGATTCCAAGCAGCCGTTCGATTCGGAGGCGACGGTCAGGCAGCCGGCCGGCGCGCTCGATCCGGACGCGACGCCGACCCGGCCGGTCACGCCCCTGACCGAGCCCGACGCGGAAGCGACGCTGCAGGGACAGCCGGCCTTCGATCCCGCGTTTGACCCCGCTTTTGACCCGGACGCGACCTCGCCCACCCAGCCCGCGTTCGACCCGGAGGCGACCTTCAACCCGGCGCAGCACGCCACGCTCGAGGATCCGGAAGCGACGATCCGCATCCCGAGCCCCGGCAAGAAACGCAAGCGCAATCCCTTCGCGCCGCACGGGCGCATCGAGAACCTGCAGGCGAACCTTTCCGCGCTGGGCGGGCTGAACGCGCTCGTCGCGCTCGCCAATCCGATTCTGGGCGCGGTGCCGCAGATCCGGCGCGCGCTCAAGCATCCGAACCCCGCGCAGCTGCGCGCGACGCTACGCGAGCAGATCGAGACCTTCGAGCAGAGCGCCACCTTCGCCGACATCCCGAGCCGGCAGGTCGAGTGGGCCGTGTACGCGCTTTGCGCCCTGCTCGACGAGTCGGCCGCCTCCACGCCCTGGGGCGCGGACTGGGCGGAAAAAGGCCTGCTGCACGAGTTGCGCAGCGAGTCGGGCGCGGACGAGGGCTTCTTCGCGCTCCTCGATCGCCTGACCCGGGATCCGGACGGCAACGCGGAGCTGATCGAGTTCTTCTACGTCTGCATGGCGCTCGGCTTCGAGGGACGCTTTCGCAAGGCGGACGCCGGCGGTCGCCACGAGCTCGGGCGCACGCGCGACCGCATCTATGCGCTCATCTCGCAGCGCCGCCCGCGGCCGCGCGACGGGCTCTCGGAGCATTGGCGCAGCCCGCTCGACCCGCTCGCGGCCAAGCAGCCGGAGCGCCCGCAGGCGCCGCACGCCGCTGCGCCGGTCGAGCGCGTGCGCTCCATGCCGCTGCGCGCCAAGCTCTCCGCGGTGGCGGCGATTCTCGGCACCGTGCTCGTGGGCTACCTCGTTGCCATCCGCCTGCCCGTCTCGAGCTCGCCCGGGCCCTCGAGCACGGCCGCGCAAGCCCCCGGGTCCGGATCCCTGCCCACGCCGGCCGCCGGCCCCGCCTCGGGCCTCGGACAGGACCTCGCGTCGATCGCCACGGTCTCGGAAAACGGCAGCGCCACGCGAATCGAGCTTCGCAACGCGCGCCAGTTCCCGGTCGGCGCCGCGCAGCCGTCGGCGGAGCTCCGTCCGGTGATCGCGCGCATCGCCAAGGCGCTCGATCGCGCGCCCGGCGCGATCGTGGTGATCGGCTATGCCGACGCCACGCCGGCGCAGGCGCGCACGAACGACGAGATTTCCCTCACGCGCGCCCGCGCGGTGGCCGGCCTCCTCTCGAGGGCGATCGCCGATCCGAGCCGTGTTCGCGTCGAGGGCCGCGGCGAGGCTGAGCCGATCGCGCCGAACGACACCGAGGCGAATCGAGCGAAAAACCGCCGCGTGGTGATCGAGGTGCGCAAGTGAGCGGGCTGCTCGAGGCGATCGCGGGCGCCGAAGGCGGCGCCGGCGCGGATCCGAACGTCGCGCGCGAGCTCGAGTCGATCCGCGGCCGTTTCGAGGAGGCCGCCGCCACGCTCACCCGCAGCCGCATCGAGGAGCTGCCCTGGTACGTCTTCATCGGCGCGCCCGGCTCGGGCAAGACGACCGCGCTCCTCAACTCCGGCCTCAAGTTCCTGCTGCCCTCCTCCACGAGCGGCGTCCCCGTGGCCGGCGTCGGCGGCACGCGCAACTGCGACTGGTGGTTCACCGAGGAGGCCGTCATGCTCGACACGGCCGGCCGCTACACCACGCAGGAGAGCAACAGCAAGGCCGACTCGGCGGCCTGGCACGGCTTTCTCGCGCTGCTCAAGGAGTTTCGCCCGCGGCAGCCGCTCAACGGCGCCTTCGTGACCGCGAGCCTCCCGGACCTGATGCTCTGGACCAAGATCGAGCGCTCGAAGTTCTCCACGCACGTGCGCATGCGCCTCGCCGAGCTCTATGCGGCGCTCGGCTTCCGCTTCCCGGTCTATCTCCTCGTCACCAAGGTCGACCTGCTCGCCGGCTTCCTCGAGTTCTTCGGCGACTTCGATCCCGAGCGCCGCGGCCAGGTCTGGGGCACGACGCTCGAGCTCGAGGTCGATTCGGTGACGCTCGAGAGCCGCTACCTGAAGGAGTTCGCGCCGCTGGAAGCGCGCCTGAACGCCGAAATGCTCGCGCACCTGCACGAGGAGCGCGACCTGCAGCGGCGCGCGGCCATCTATCGCTTTCCGCAGCAGTTCCATCCGGTCGGTCCGCTCGTGGCCGAGTTCATCGCCCAGGCCTTCACCGCGCAGGTCGAGCACAAGGCCCCGCAGCTGCGCGGCATCTACTACACGAGCGGCACCCAGCAGGGCAACCCGATCGACCGCGTGCTCGGGACGCTCGTGCGCACGTTCAACCTCGAGCGCGGCAAGGCCACGGAGCGCAACAACTCCGGGCGCAGCTACTTCATCAGCCGGCTCCTGCGCGAGGTGGTGCTGCGCGAGTCCGGCCTCATCGCACCGCTGTAGCGTTATGTGCGCTTGATCGATTTCCCGGTGAAATCGATCGCTGCCGCCGCGTTGGCGCTAGCAGCAGCAGGTGCTCTCGGTCAGAACGTTCCGCGGCTGGAACCGCTGGATGTGCCAGCGGCACCCTCGTCACCTCCCTCACGCGTCGAATTCAAGCTTCCACCATTGGCGCCGGGCAACTGGATCCCTACCGAGAAAGTTCAGGTCCGCGGGTTTCGCTTTAACGGCCTGCACTCCGTTCCGGAGGCGCTGCTTCAAGACTTCGTGGCGCAGTGGGTTGGGCGATCGCTGGACGGCGCGCAGTTGGCTGAGCTCGCAGCTGCCCTGACTGCGAAGCTGCGCGACACCGGCCTGCTCATCGCTCAAGCCTGGATCCCTGATCAGGAGGCGCGCGACGGCTTCGTTCGAGTGGAGGTTGTTGAAGGACGCATCGGGTCGGTGCAACTGGACACTGACGGGAGCAGTCGATTGCGCCGCAACGTTGCCGAGCGCTTCCTGGCACCGATTCGACCGGGGGACGTCGCTACGCGAGCCAACGTAGAGCAAAGCCTCCTCGTGCTGAACGACTTGCCGGGTATCCGCCTCGATGCGGCACTGACCGCGGGCGCCAATTCGGAGCAGGCAGATGTCCGCGTCAAAGTTGTGGACGACGGAGCGCCGATTTCGGGAACGATCCGAGTGGATAACGCAGGCTTGCGTGCAGCAGGGGAAATACGGGGCGATATCAACGTCCGGCTCCGCAGCCCGCTCGGCCTCGGCGACCTCGCTTCGGCACGCTATCTCCAATCTAGCGGGGCCGGCCAGACCCTGGCGTCACTCACCTATGGATTGCCGGTTAGCGGCTATGGAACGCGCGTCGGTCTGCGAGTCGCGGAACAGCGCTACCGGCTGAATAAGGAATTCACGCCGCTCGAGGCCACCGGGGATCAGCACGCCATAGCGATGCTTGCGAGTCATCCTCTAATAAGGCGCAGCGACCACAACCTGATGCTTGCTGCTTCATATTCGGAGACGAGCTACCTCGACCGGCTCGGCGCCTTCGCTCTTACGAGTAACAGCCGCCATCGAGTCGCGGCCGTCTCCGCAACCTACGACAGTCGTGACGCATGGCTTGGCGGTGGCGCGAATGGATTTCAGTTTCAGCAACTGAGGGGACGAGCCATCCAAAAGGATCCTTTCTTCCTCGCGCTGGACACGGATCCTGGTGGGCTCAACGTCTACGGCAGATATTCGGTCACCCGGTATCGTGCGCAACGCGAGCAAAGCCTCGACAGATCGACCAGCCTCTACATTGCGATGAACGGGCAGTTCGCTTCTCGCAACCTGGACGCTGGTGCCGAGCTGCCTCTCGGCGGACCCGACGGCGTGCGAGCCTATCCGGTGGGGGAGCTTTATGCCGACGAAGGTTATATCGCCCGAGTCGAGCTCCGGCGGCGGTTCTCCATAACCGATGCATCCACGACGGCTCTCATTGCTTTCATCGACGAGGCCCGGGTACGGATCAACCGAAATCCGTTGCCGGGGGATCCCGCAAACCGGCGCGGACTGGGCGCCTACGGGTTTGGCGTGGCGCACGCGGCAGGCCGGGGCTTGGCCCTCCAAGCGTGGTTTGCCTGGCGCATGAGCGAAAGCGCGTTCACGGCGCCCGATCGGTCACCCCGGGTGTGGGTTGCGCTGACCGCGGCGTTTTGAGCGACAATGGCCTCGGGGAGAACATAAGAATGCGCCTGCAAAGCCTCGTTTTGGTGAGTCTGATCGCCGCCGCTGTCCCGGCATGGTCGAATCCGACCGGACCGGTGGTTGTCTCTGGGACAGCGAACTTCTCAACGAGCGGCGGCACGCTGACCGTCACCAACTCCCAGAACGCCATCATCAACTGGCAGCAATTCAACGTCGCAGCGGGAGAAACGGTCCGCTTCAATCAGCCATCGAGTGCGTCTATGGTGCTGAACAGAGTCGTGACGGCGTCGCCCTCTTCTATTCTTGGCACCCTGAGTTCTAACGGTGGAGTGTTTCTCGTAACGCCGAGCGGCGGCATCTTCGGCGGGCAGGTACAGACCAACGTATTTTCGATTTCGACCCAGGACATTTCAAACGCTAATTTCGTGGCCGGAAACTACGTCTACGTCCCCCACGTCGGCTCGGTCGCTGGCTCTTTCACAGTGACCGGTACCACTACGTTGGGCGGCGGTACGATCACTACCACCGGCACTGTCACCGTAACCGGTGGCACTACCACCGTGACGGGCGGCACGACCTTGATCTCAGATTCGGTCTTCGTCACCACCGGCTTAGTCACCGTTAGCGGTGGCAACACCACGACAAGCGATACGCTTTCTGGCGGCGGTTCAGCAGCGAAAGTAAGCATCCCGTTTCCGGGCGCCTTTATCGGCCGGATTTCGCCTGCTTTCCCTCGAATCTCGTCCGTCGCAAGTAGCGGAAATCCGCCGGCGTCGATCGCGCTCAGTCTGGAAAAGCGGAATCTCGAGTTCTAGGCTGCTATTC
>Ga0310810_10000805_pt1 | contig 31839 bp, 35 predicted proteins | sample NCmetagenome_FD_207641 | JGI IMG/M metagenome (GOLD analysis project Ga0310810, IMG submission 207641) | Soil microbial communities from experimental microcosm in Duke University, North Carolina, United States - NC | ecosystem: Engineered > Artificial ecosystem > Soil microcosm > Unclassified ... | reverse complement strand
GACGATTCCGTCGGTCTCCACCTTCCTGCGTCCGGCCTTGTTCCTGTCAATCGTTGATTCCGGTCAACCTGCGCGCATAGACTGGCGCTCCGTTTCATCGCACTCGTAAAAAGACGGAGGGCATTTCAATGGCACAGGTAAGCGAACTGCTCGATCGATTCGTCGAATTGTTCAACGCCGGTCGCGACGAAGAAGCCGAAGGCGACTTCGCCCCGAACGGCTACGGCGAGGAAGTCGGCACGGGCCGCCGCTTTACGCCGAAAGAAGGAACTGCAAACGCACGCGCGTGGAGAGCGGCGTTTCCGGATGCTCGCGGCACGATCACCAATAAGATTGTTGAAGGAAACAAAGGAGCCGCAGAGATCGTCTGGCGCGGGACCAATCGCGGGTCGCTGATGGGTAAACCGCCGACCGGGAAGCCCGTCGAAGTGCGGGCGGTTTGTGTGATCGAGACCGCAGGCGGCAAGATCACCCGTTCAACCCATTACATCGACGTGGCCGCCATGATGGCGCAGCTCGGCGCGGGAGTCGCTGCCAAAACGTAGGGCACGGTGCCGCCGGGGGTGATCTCGTTGTGACTCTTCGACACGACATCACCGGAGCCGGAGAGCCGGTTCTGTTTATCCACGGCGCGCTCATCGCCGATGCATTTCGACCGTTGGTGGCTGAGGCGACGCTCGCGGGGCAGTACCGGCTAATTACCTACCATCGACGCGGCTACAACGTCGGCGAAGCACCCGCTGCGCAACTATCCATTGCGGTCCATGCGACCGACTGCCGCGAACTGCTCGCAGACCTCGGCATCTCGCGCGCGCATGTGGTCGGCCACTCCTTTGGCGGGCTGATTGCGCTGCAGCTTGCGATCGATTCGCCAACCTTTGTCGCCACGCTCGTTCTGCTTGAACCTGCCCTCGTGCTCGGCGAGAGCGGGCCTGGATATCGCGCGGCAATTGCGGAGGCGCAGCGACGGTTTGCAGCAGGCGACGCCGAAGGGGCAGTTGACGACTTTCTCCGCCGGCGCTTCGGAGCCGATTATCGTGTTCAACTGGATGGCGTCGTTCCCGGCGCATTCGAACAGGCAGTCGCGAACGCCAAGGTGTCATTGGACATCGAGATGCCCGCCGCGGCCGATTTTCACTTTGGACCCGCCGAAGCGCGCCGCATCACTCAACCGGCGCTCGTCGTGCTCGGCGCAAACAGCAACGCGCTGTGGCCGCGATTCGGAGAAACACACCGCGCGCTGCTGGACTGGCTCCCCCGCGCCGAGCCGTACGTCTTGCCGAACGCAACGCATGCGATGCAGTTGCAGCATCCGCACAGTCTTGCTGTCAGACTCGTCGAGTTCTTCATGCAACATCCGCTGTGACAGGCTCGCGTCGTGTGCCAATGGACGCGAAATCGGGGTCGGTCGCGACATCTGGTGGCGGACCGACCCGCGACTCAAAAAATCGCAGACATTCATCTAGCTAACGCCGTCGCTTCGAGATCAAATGGTTCCTCGTGCCCCACTTTGACGGCCTCGACGCGCGCCAGGTTCTGCTTCGCCTTTCCGTAGCCGGCGTCTGCCGTCAGCGCGCCGCGGTACTCCTCGGCGGCGGCCAGGAAGCGTCCAGTGTGTTCGAGGGCCATCCCCAGGTTGTTGTGGAAGGCAGCGACGTCCTTTCGCAGCTGCACCGCGCGACACAGTAGCGGCAGCGCCTCCTCCGCATCACCCTGTTCGAGGAACAGCAGGCCAAGATTGTTCATCGACCACGCGTCGTGCTCGTCCAACGCGATCGCACGGCGGTAGGCGTCAACGGCCTCGTCCGTCTTGTGCTGTTCGGCGTATACACGGCCCAGCAGCCGCTGCACGTCAACGGAGGCGGAGTCGATCTCGCCCGCGTGCTCGAGTCGGACCAGCGCTTCGTCGAAGCGGCGTTGATCGATCAGGACTCGGCTCAGGTTCACGAGACTCTTGACGTGATTCGGATCGATCCTTAACGCCTCCTCGAATGCGCTCTCGGCTTTGGCGACATCGCCGGCCTTCGATGCCGACAGTCCGAGCATGAAGTGGCCCCACGCGTTGTTCGGCCGACGCTCGGTGTAATCCTCGAAGAGTCTCGCCGCTGCGCTGTAATTCTTCGCCTGATACGCCGTCTTGCCGTCCGCGAACGACACTGGGCCGACGCTTTGTCCGGGCACGTCACCTTCGGTTCCCTCTTCGCCGGTTGCATCGACTGCGTTTGGCACCGCGACAGGTTTCGCCGGCGGCCGTTGCTCCGTTTTTGTCTCTGCTGCGTCGAATGGCTTGGAACAGCCGACCGCAGCGCATGCTGCGACAATCAGCACCGCCGCTATTTGTCCGTTGCTTCTCATATCGTCCTCCGTAGTGGCCGGCCTCCGAAGAGGCCGAGCGTCCGGCCGACATGAGGGCAAGCAGACCGCCATGGCAGGAGAATGAGGCGGGAAGCTGTTAACTGGCTGAAATCGAGAGCGTTCTCGATTCGATCGTCGAAGGTCGGGCGGGGGTTATCGTCTCGCCACCCGTGTGGGTAGTGACACGGCTGTGTCTGACTCCGCACACGGGATTGAACGGCGCTCGTGCCGCACAGACCGCTTACTTGGCGGCCGCGGCTATCACGTCGTCGCCGTAGGACGTTTCGCTCGCCGCACCGCTTTCACCGGTTTGAGAGGCGCCGGTGTCGATGTTGCTGCGAGCACGACACGCGGCGACGAAAACCTGCGCACGCCGTGGGCATCGAAGTCGATGACCGTGTGGTACTCGTTGACGCTGTTGATGGTGCCGTCGCCGTACTGCGTGTGGACAACGCGATCTCCCGGTGAGTACTTCAGCATGTCATCTCCCCTGCAAGGTGTGAGCGGACGCCGTCGACAACCAACGTGCGGCGCGAAGAGGTGCGCCGATACACAACGTTCGAGCTTTGACGAGGATTAACCGCTGCCTGAACGCGGAGAAGGCTCCAGAAAGCAGAAACGGGATGCCCTACAAGTGTACGGGCGAACTGAGGGTAACGCAACGACTCGGCGGACGGACGGCCCTCACTCATGACGTGCTACACTGTGTGTGCCTTCTGACTGCTGCGCATTCCGGCCTCTCGCAATAGATTCGAGCCTTTCGCCTCTCCTGCGTGTCGTCGTCGAGCATCCCGCTCGAGCCTGCCATCAGACCGATTTGCATCTTCGAGATGCAGGAGTAACTCATGAGTACCAAGCTGTACGTCGGCAACCTGCCGTACGAAACCAACGAGTCCGATCTTCAAACGCTCTTCGAGACTGCTGGCACCGTCGCCACCATCAATATTGTTCGCGATCGTGCCACCGGACAGGCACGAGGATTCGCGTTCGTCGAGATGAACGACGATGAGGGCGCACGTCGTGCTATTACGGAGCTCGACAAGCATCAATTCGGAGGCCGAAGCCTCACCGTCAACGAGGCGAAGCCGATGGCTCCGCGCAGTAACGACGGCGGGTCCTACAGCGGTCGCCAATCCCGCGGATCCCGCTGGTAACGCGTACACGATCGACATTACCCGGGTCTCACTGGAGATCCGGGCCCACCACTGGCGCTTATGCTGCTGCTAATACCGCAGTTCATTCCATACGGTGCCGCACTCGTGACATCGCCAGTAGGTCGAAGCTCAGATCCGAAGTGACATCATGCGCAGCTGCATGATCCGTCGTAATGTCGAAGCGTGATCGCTTGTGCGAGCCCGCGGGATGACGTACAGTTGCCCGTCGTCGTTTATCGCTTTTCTGAGTCCTGATCACGCGGTCAGCCCTCACCAAAGCCTTTTGGGAGGGTGTGATGCCAGCTGCCGTGTTTCTCTCACTCGTGTTCAGTCTGTGGATGGTGGTTCTCGTGCTGTTCGTCTGGACGCATCGTCCCGAGCAGACAATGGCGGAGATCATTCGCTCACTCGAGTCGCGATCGTGAGGTTCGAGCGCCTTCGGCAATCGCCGGGGTCGCCGCAGGACGAGGCCGTGCCCTTGAAGCCGTCGGCGTGCCCGGAATGTGGATCAAAGAAATTCGGAACGCTGGCGGCGATCATCACACGGGATACCTATTGGCGATGTCATGAGTGCGGCACTGTCTGGAATGAAATTCGGTACCGCCAGCAGCATAAACGTCGGTGGTAAGACGCAACTCCGTCGCGCGTTTGTACTGGTCCGTTCGCGGTGAGGTCGCGTGTGAGACGCACGCGCCGGATCCAGCCGAGCCACGTTGGTACGTTGAAGGGTGGCAGCAGTTGCCGTCACGCGCGAAGCGTGGCCGCCGTACCGAATACCGCTGTCAGCATTGCGCTCGCGCCAACGGTTCTGTCAGTGGGCCGTCGCGGTTGGTGAACTAGTCGGTCCGTCGCACGCCGGAACGCCGCATCATCGAGACAGACGAATCCGTGCCGGTCACGCCCGGCGTGATAGAATCGCTTCGAGCTGTCCTGAGCCTCCCGCATTAGGCGGGTTCCTCACCATGGCAATGTGCGAGGAACCCATGACATTCAAGTACTCCATCCCAACTCTTCTCCTTCATCCCGCGACTGCGTGTCCCCGGCATGACTCGGCAATGGGCGGGGTCGCATGATCTCCCGTCCACCGCATCTGGCCGCCTACGAGTTCGCAGTTGTCGCCGCACTTCGCGCCCAGCAATTGCTCGCCGGTTGCACGCCGCGGCTCGGCGGTGAGCACAGCGCGGCCATGATGGCGCAGATGGAAGTCGCTGAGGGTTGCGTCGCACGCAGCGGCGCCGACGAGGTTGAGGGGCCACCGCAATGTGGCTCGAAGCGCTAGCCGCTCGGCTCGCCTACTTCACACACCGCGTCAGCGGTCATTCGGTGACGTGGAACAGACCGCCAGTTGACGGCGCCTGTGCAGGCGACGTCGTGTGTCACGACTGCGGCCAGGTACTGTGGTGCCGGGCCCATGACCCGTGGCGCGCCAGGAGAGTGGAGGCGCCGCCGGACCACTGGGGTGGGACGCGCACGAACCACTCGTACCGGACGCTGTTTGAAAATCTTCAGCACGTTCTTCGCTTGGCCGAAGAATGTCCGTCCGGTCCCGCCGGCGATTCGATACGACGCGCCGCTTGCGAATTGATCGAGGCGGAGGCCTGGCAGCGATCCGTGTGTCAACGTCGAATGCTGAAATCTGTCACACACCTGCAGTCGCGTCACGTGCGCGGCCTATCTGGAATAGACGATCCGCCCGTGCAGATTCTCGAGCAGCTGGCGGATGTCCTTGGACGCCAACAGCACGGGTAGAGCCCGTCTACGCACGCGGCCCTCACATGGCTGCTGCGATGTCGTCGTTGAGCGGTTTTCGCGTGAAGGTAGACAGATGCAAATCAGAACGGCCGTTGCGGTTGTGTTCCTCTCCGCGGCGTGCGCCTTGCACTTGAAGGCGGCGATCGTCGCGCCACCAGATGGCACTGTCGCCATGCAGAAGTTTCTCGCTCAACCGGCCGCTCCGCACTCCTACCGCGCGACGCGTCGTCTCGAAGCGGCTGGCAGCGGACAACGGGGCTGGCTCGATGCTCGGACCGATTACACGCCGGCCGACGGTCTCAGCTACGAAGTGACTGCCGAAGGCGGTTCCCGCTATATCCGTTCCCGCGTACTGCGAACGCTGCTGGAGGAAGAACGCCGGCTTATTGCACGCGGCGATAGCAGCCGCGTCGCCATCTCATCGGACAACTACACATTCACCAATGAAGGGATCGACCAAGACGGACTTGCGCAGGTGACGATGCGGCCGCTGCGGAAGGAGCGGCCGTTGATCATCGGACGGATGTTCCTCATGCCCGGCGACGGCGAGCTCGTTCGCGTCGAGGGGAGGCTCGCGAAGAATCCCTCACTGTGGGTCAGTCGCGTCGACATCGTCCGGTCATACCGCAGCATCAATGGTGCACTCTTACCGGTATCGTTGGAGTCCACCGCACAGCTACGCCTGCTCGGCCGATCGACGCTGCGAATGACCTATCGCTATTCAGCAATTGACGATCGCCCAACCAACGAGCAATGACATCGGCGTCCGGCGAGTAGACGCGTTGCTATTACGAGGTGCCCGGATCTCTGTTGAGATCCGGGTTGGTCTGGATGCGCCGTTATTCTTACCAGCGCGTCTGACGGGACTGACGGCCGCGATTGAACCCGCCACCGCCGCCGCCATTGCCGCGCGGAGCCATCGGCTTCGCCTCATTAACGGTGAGGCTCCGTCCCCCGAATTCGTGCCTGTCGAACGTGGTTATCGCGCGACGGGCCCCCTCATCGTCATTCATCTCGATGAAGGCGAATCCGCGCGTCTGTCCGGTGGCCCGGTCACGGACGATGTTAATGGTGGCGACCGTCCCAGCAGTTTCGAATAGAGCCTGGGATGCATCGCTCTGATGGCAGGCTCGAGCGGGATGCTCGACGACGACGCAGGAGAGGCGAGAACTCGGTCTATTGCGAGAGGCCGGAATGCGCAGCAGTCAGAAAGGCACGTACAGTATAAGAGCTTGTTGAACAAATCTGTTGCTCTTTCAATCGGCCCGGAAGCGGCCATGCATAACGTAGGTGACAGTCGTACGCCACCGGCTTCCATCGACCTACTCGGCATCGAACCCTTAGAGGAACACGCTCGCCGGCTGGCAGCTCTGCTGGCAATCTCGCCATCGCGACGCGGCCGAGCCGCGCACTTGACGACGCTGCGGCGCCATACAACAACGCTGCGACGTGTGTATAGAGCATTATCTGCCGATGTCGCGCACGGCGAACCCTCGTCGCCTGCCGCCGAGTGGCTGCTCGACAACTTCTATACGGTGCTGGCAGCGATCCGCGACATTCACCACGATCTGCCCCCGTCGTTCTTCCGCCGCCTGCCGTGGATCGCCGCCGACGAGTTCGCGGGTCTGCCTCGCGTCTACGCCATGGCGCGCGAGCTGATTCGCTGCAGTGCCGGACGGCTCGATTCGCAACGGCTGCACCGCTTCATCACGGCGTTCCAGTCGATCACTCCGCTGACAATGGGCGAGCTCTGGGCATGGCCGGCGGTCTTGAAGCTGGTTCTCGTCGAACACGTTCGCGCGCGCGCGGACGTCATGGCGGCGAGCCGCGCTCAGCGTCTCGAGGCCGATCGCCTGGTGGGCGCACTCGGCGGGGGGATGCGCACCCGCCATCCCTGGCCGCCGCACGTGCACCCTGCATTTGTCATTCGGCTGCTGCAACGCTCCCGCGAACACGAGACTGCCGCCGACCTGCGACAGCAGCTCGATGCGGCTGTTGCCGCCCGCGGACAGACGATTGAAGACGCCATTCGCTCCGAGGCGCGGCACCAAGCGTCGGAGCAGGCGTTCATGGCGAACCTGATCGGCAGCCTCCGCCTCGTTTCGACGTTCGACTGGAGCGAATTCTTCGAGAGCGTCAGTCTGGTCGAACAGGTGCTGCAGCGCGATCCGGCCGCCGTCTACGGCCGGATGGACTTCGGCAGCCGCGATCGTTACCGTCACGCCGTCGAGGAACTGGCAGAACCGACCGGAGAGGGCCAGGTGCGCGTGGCGCTCAAGAGTGTCGAGCGTGCCAGGCAGACCGCGGAGCACTCGCCAAGTGCCCGCGAAGCGCATGTCGGCTACTACCTGATCGGGGAAGGCCGCTGGCAGTTCGAGCGGGGCATCGGCTGGAAGCCAGGAGTCACCGTGCGGCTCAAGCGGGCGTTCTTCCGCTACGCCACGCCCGGGTACCTCGGTACCGTTGGCCTCTTGACGGCCGTCTTCGTTGCGGTTGCGGTCGCCTATGGGCACGCTCACCGCTCGCACTGGCCGGCACTCGCCCTCGTGGTGCTGCTGACGGTGGTGCCGGCGAGTGAACTTGCGATCCAGATTGTTCAGCGACTGATAGCGCGGCTGGTTCCGCCGCGGCGCCTGCCCAGGCTCGATCTCCGCAGCATTCCCGCGCCGGCGCGCACCATGGTGATCGTTCCTACCATTCTCGACAGCGTCGAGCGGGCGCGGGAGTTGGTAGCACACCTCGAAGTCCAGGCGCTCGGCAATCTGGATTCCAACATCCACTTCGCGATCCTCAGTGACTTCAGGGATGCGGAGGCAGAACGGCTGCCGCTCGATTCCGAGATTCTGACGGCCGCGGCCGATGCAGTGCGGGCGCTGAATGCGAAGCATGCCGACGGCGGTCACGACCGGTTCTTCCTCTTCCACCGCACGCGTCAGTGGAACGAGCAGGAGCGCCTCTGGATGGGATGGGAGCGCAAGCGAGGAAAGATCGAAGAGTTCAATCGCCTGCTTCGTGGCGCCACCGACACCAGCTTCGCGCTGACGGTCGGGAATGCGTCGATTCTGCCGGAGGTTCGTTACTGCATCACGCTCGATAGCGACACGCGGCTGCCCCGAGATGCCGCCCGGCAACTGATAGGGATCATTGCGCATCCCCTGAATCGGCCGTTCTTCGATCCGTCCGCCGGACGAGTCACCAGGGGCTACGGCATTCTCCAGCCTCGCATCAGCGTCACATTCACCAGTGCCGCCGGGTCTCTGTTCGCACGGTTGTATTCCGGACACACAGGCGTCGATCCCTATACGACCGCGGTGTCCGACACTTACCAGGACCTGTTCGGCGAGGGCATCTTCACTGGAAAGGGCTTGTACGACGTCGACGCCTTCACCGCCGCGCTTTCGGATGCCGTTCCCGAAAACTCGCTGCTGTCGCACGATTTGTTCGAAGGTCTACATGCCCGCGCGGCTCTCGTCTCCGATATCGAGCTGGTCGACGAATATCCGTCAACGGTACTTGCCCACGCACGCCGTCAGCATCGCTGGATTCGAGGGGACTGGCAGATCCTCCTCTGGTTGTTTCCATTCGTCCCGACTCGTCATGGGATGAAGCGGAATTCGTTCCCCCTCATCTCGCGCTGGAAAATTCTCGACAATCTGCGTCGCAGTCTCGTTGCGCCGATGCTGCTCACGCTGCTCGTCGCGGGCTGGACGATCCTGCCGGGCGCCCATTGGTTCTGGACCCTCTCCGTGCTGACGGTGATGGCATCGCAGCTTCTGCCTCTGGTCGCGCAGATGCTGGTGGGTCCGCGACGAGCGCAGTCGTTCGCGGTGTTCTGGCGAAATCTCCGCTCCGATGCGGCAACCACGCTGGCGCAGGTCTTTCTCGGCGTGACCTTTCTCGCCTACCACGCGTGGCAAACCATGCATGCGGTCGTTCTGACGTTGGTGCGCCTCACCGTGACGAGGCGGCGTCTGCTGGAATGGGAAACGGCGGCAGCGGCAGCCACGCGCGCGGCGGGCATCGGCCGTCATGCTCTGCTGCGAATCATCGCCGGGATGATGGCCAGTCCCATCATCGCCATAGTAGTGGCGTTCGTCGTGTCGGTCACACATCCCGACAGCCTGCCATCCGCGATGCCGTTCGTGTTGCTGTGGTTCTCCGCGCCCGGTGTCGCCTACTGGTTGAGCAAGCCGGCGGGTCCACGTGAACGTCCTCTCAGCGTCGCCGATCGGCAGTTGCTGCGCAGGACGGCGCGAAAGACGTGGCGCTATTACGAGGCGTTTCTCACCGACGCCGACACATGGCTGCCCCCCGACAACTATCAAGAAGGGGCCCACGCGCGCCTGGCGCGGCGCACGTCGCCAACCAATATCGGCATGGCGCTATTGTCGACGCTGGCGGCCCACGATCTTGGATACCTGACGACCGAGGCATTGATCCGGCGGCTCGATCGAACACTCACCACGTTGGAAGGCCTGGAGAAGTACGACGGGCACCTGCTCAACTGGTACAACACGGTAACGCTCGCGCCCCTTCATCCGAGATACGTTTCCACCGTCGACAGTGGCAATCTGGCCGCCTCGCTCATAGCCATGGCCGAAGGCCTCCTCGCCCTGACCAGCAAGCCGCAGGCGCGCACGGCGCTGCTCGACGGGCTGATTGACTCCGCCGAGCTGCTGGCGACTGCATCGGCAACGACACCGGCGCCAGAGCAGCCGATCCGCGAGACCGTCACACGCGTCAACGGCATCGCCAGGCAGATCATCAGCGAATGCCAACGCGAAATGAGGGACGGAAGCCCTGCTGCGCTGGCGAACCTCGGTCGAGACCTGACGGAAACGCTCGCGACTTTATCCGGCGAGGGCGAGAGTGAAGCTGTGAGCGAAATCGCCTTCTGGTGCGGTGCGGTCGGCGACCTGGTTGCGGCGCTGGAGGTCCCGTCTGCCGTGGCCATCAGCGAGCTCACGGCGCTGGCGCGGCGAGCATCGGCCATCGTCGCCGGGATGCAGTTCGGTTTTCTCTACGACAACCGTCGACGGATCTTCTCGATCGGCTACCGCCTTGCCGATGCCGACGGTCCCGGGCGGCTGGATGGGACCTTCTACGACCTGCTGGCTTCCGAAGCGCGGCTCGCCAGTTTCGTTGCCATCGCCAAGGGCGACGTGCCGCAGCATCATTGGTTTCATCTCGGACGGATGGTCACGAGCGTCGACGGCCGCGCGACGCTCCTCTCGTGGGGCGGCACCATGTTCGAGTACCTGATGCCGCAGCTGCTGCTGCGCAGCTATCCAGGAACGCTGCTCGATCAGAGCTGCCGGGCGAACGTTCGGAGGCAAATCGAGTACGGAAGGGAGCGTCGCGTTCCCTGGGGTATCTCCGAGTCCGCGTTCGCATTCACCGACCGACAAGGCAATTACCAATACAAGGCGTTCGGCGTCCCTGGTCTGGGACTGAAACGCGGACTTGCCGACGATCTCGTCGTTGCACCATACGCCACAGCACTCGCAGGTCTCATCGACCCCGCAGCCGCGGTTTCGAATTTCCTCCAGCTGATTCGACAGGGACTCGATGGCAAATTCGGGTTCTATGAGTCGATCGACTATCGGCCGGCAACCTCGTTGGCGGATACCGATGCGCCGCCCAAGAACATCACTCCGGAAGTCGTGCGAGCGTTCTTTGCACACCATCAAGGCATGTCACTGGTGGCGATGACGAATGTGTTGTGCGACGACATCTTCGTCGAGCGGTTCCACGCCGACCCGCGAGTGCAAGCTACCGAACTTCTGCTGCAGGAACGCGTTCCCCGCGAGGCGATTCTCGCCGAAGCCCGGCCTGTGGAAGGAGCGGCTGCGAAGCTGTCGATTGGCACGGTGGCGTTGCGGCGTTTTCGCAGTCCGCACACAAGAAATCCGCATACACACTTCCTGTCGAACGGCAGGTACACGGTGGGCCTGACGCATGCGGGCGGCGGGTCGAGCACGTGGCGCGACCTGGCGGTCACGCGTCGACGTGAGGACCGGACGTCCGATGCGGGTGCCCAGTTCATTTACCTCAGAGATCCCTGGTCGGGCCAGGTGTGGTCCCCAACGTATCAGCCGATTTGTCGTGAGCCGGATCAGTACGCCGCGATTTTCGAGCTTGAAAAAGCAACGTACCAGCGGCGCGACGGCGATTTCGAAACGCAGCTTCAAGTCGTCGTTTCGCCCGAAGACGATGTGGAGGTGCGCAGGCTGTCGATTACGAATCGTTCCGATCGACCTCGGGAAGTCGAGGTCACCAGTTATGCAGAGATTGTCCTCGCTCGAAGCGAGGATGATTTGGCACATCCAGCGTTCGCCAAACTCTTCATCGAAACAGCCTATGACGCGCAGAGCGCAGGACTTCTGTTCAGTAGACGCCCGCGATCCGCCGAGGAGCCCCACGCGTGGGCGTTTCACGTGCTGGCTATCGACGGTCGGCTCGGCGGTGCCATTGAATGGGAGACCGATCGGGCGCGGTTTCTGGGGCGGGGCCGCTCGCTGACAGATCCCGCCGCACTCGACGGCCGCGCACTCTCGGGGACGACGGGAGCGGTGCTCGATCCGGTCGCCAGCGTCCGCGAACGCGTGCGGCTGGCGCCGGGAGGATTCGTCCGGGTCACCTTCGCGACGGGCGTTGCTCAGGACCAAGCATCGGCGCTGGCGCTTGTCCGCAAATACCGCGACGCCAGCTCGGCAGCGCGCGCCTTCTCGATGGCCTCGACCCACGTGCACATTACGCTGCAGCATCTGGGGCTGACCGACGACCAGGCAATGCTCTTCGATCGCCTGGCGTCGCGCGTGTTCGGGACGGACGCGTCTTCTTCCAATGCTGACGATATTGCGCGTAACACCGGCGGGCAGTCGAACCTGTGGCGGTTCGGCATATCGGGAGACCTGCCGATCGTCCTCGTGCATGTCGCGGACACTAACGGCCTCGCACTGGTGCGTCAGCTGCTGCATGCGCAGGAGTATTGGCGTGTCAAGAACCTTCGCGCCGACGTGGTCGTTCTCAACGATCATCCAGCGGACTATCTCGACGCAGTGCAGAACGAGCTGGTCGGCTTGCTGCTCGAGCCGAGATGGAGCGGGTGGCTCGACAAGCGTGGCGGAGTCTTCCTGCTTCGTAGCGACGGGATGCCACCGCCAGATCAAATCCTGCTGCCTGCGGTCGCGCGTGTCGTTCTCCGCAGCGATCTCGGCGACCTCATGCCTCAGCTCGATCGCAAGACACCGTGGTTACCGCCAACAGAGATTGTTCCAGCATCGGCGACGATGCGCGCTCCGCGTCCAGCGTCCGAACCGGTGCCAGTGGAACCGCGGCTGATGGAGAACGGCATCGGCGGTTTCGCGGCGGATGGTCGGGAGTACGTGATCGTTCTGGAGGGCGATCGGACGACGCCTCTGCCCTGGTCAAACGTGCTGGCGAACCCGGAGTTCGGCACTGTGGTGAGCGAATCGGGTGCGGCATACACGTGGGGCGGAAACAGCCGCGAGAACCGCCTCACTCCCTTCGCCAACGACCCGATCTCCGATCCAACGGGTGAAGCGATTTTTGTGCGCGACGAGGACGCGCGGACGGTGTGGGGCGCCACACCAGGTCCTCTGCCTCGCACGAGCGACGCAGGACGTTGGATCATTCGACACGGAGCCGGCGTGACCCGTTTTCAGCACGCCGTCGAGGGCCTCGAGCAGGATCTCACCGTCTGTGTCGCAGCGGACGACCCGGTGAAACTGTCGCTCTTGACCTTGAAAAATACGTCCGGGGAGACTCGACATCTCAGCGTATTCGGGTACGTCGAGTGGGTCCTTGGTCCCCCGCGGTATGGTGAGCGGCGGTTCGTCGTCCCCGACGTCGATGCGTCCAGTGGCGGGATCACCGCGAGGAACACGTACAACGCGGAGTTCAAGGATCGCGTCGCCTTCTGGCACGCCACCGAAACCCCAAGCTCCATCACATGCGATCGGGCGGACTTCATCGGGCGGAATCGGACGCTCGCAGCGCCGGCCGGACTTTTCCGCGAGCGGCTGAGCGGACGAACCGGTCCCGGGTTCGACGCTTGTGGAGCGCTGCAGATCAGGATCGATATCCCGCCGGGAGAGGTGCGCCGCGTCGCGTTCGTGCTCGGTCAAGGCCGCGATGCGTCTCACGCCGCGGCGCTCGCCGCTCGCTATTCGCACCTCGAAGAAGTCGACGATGCCATTGCCCGCTGCGGCCGATTCTGGGACGAGGTCCTCGGCGCCGTTCAGGTCCAGACACCGGATGATTCGTTCGATCTGCTCGTCAATCGATGGCTGCTGTATCAGACGCTCAGTTGTCGGATCTGGGCCAGAAGTGGTCCCTACCAACCGGGCGGAGCGTTCGGGTTCCGCGATCAGTTGCAGGACGTCCTCGCGCTGCTGCACTCGAGGCCCGATCTCTGTCGTTCACATCTTCTGCTCTCGGCCTCGCGGCAGTTCGTCGAGGGCGACGTCCAACACTGGTGGCATCCGCCGACGGGGCGTGGCACTCGGACGCGGTGCTCCGACGATCTCCTCTGGCTGCCGTATTCGGTGGCGCGCTACGTTGCGCGAACGGACGATCGATCGCTGCTCGACGAGGTCGTCCCGTTCCTGGAAGCACCGCCGCTGCAGCCAGACGAGGTCGAGGTCTACGGTTTGCCGTCCATATCGTCGCAAAGCGCGTCGATCTACGAACATGGCATTCGCGCGATTGATCGTTCGCTGAAGTACGGCGCACACGGTCTGCCCCTCATCGGTTCAGGCGACTGGAACGATGGGATGAACCGCGTCGGCCAGCAAGGGCGCGGCGAGAGCGTATGGCTTGGCTGGTTTCTGGTAGTCGTATTGAACCAGTGGGCAACGCTGTCCGAGCAGCGGGGCGATGCCGTACGCGCGCAGCACTATCGCAGCGAAGCGCGATGGCTCGCCGGGATGGTGGAGCTTGCGTGGGACGGCAACTGGTATCGACGCGCGTACTTCGACGACGGGACTCCTCTTGGTTCGGCACAGAACGCGGAGTGCCGGATCGACTCGCTGACTCAGTCATGGGCGGTCTTTTCGCAGGAGGCCGACCCGCGCCGGACCGCGCGCGCCATGGAAGCCGTGCGCGCGCATCTTGTGCGCCGCGACGCCCAGGTGGTGCTGCTGCTGACGCCTCCCTTCGATCGAATGGCGCACGATCCCGGATACATCAAGGGATACTTGCCAGGCATACGCGAGAACGGCGGTCAGTACACGCACGGCGGGGTGTGGACGATCATCGCGCTCGCTCAGCTTGGCCTCGGCGACGAAGCCATGGAGCTGTTTCACATGATTAATCCCGTCAATCACACGCGTACGCCGACCGGTCTCGAGCAGTATCGTGCCGAGCCCTTCGCGGTCGCGGGCGACGTCTATGCACATCCAATGCATCTCGGTCGCGGCGGATGGACGTGGTACACGGGTTCAGCCGGCTGGATGTACCAGGCGGCAATCGAGGCCCTTCTTGGATTGCATCGTCATGGCGAGACGTTTTCGATCGAACCCAGCATTCCTGCGATGTGGCCGAACTTCTCGATGCAGTGGAATGTCGGCGGGACCCATTACAGCATTTCGGTTCTCAATCCCCATCGGCGGTGCATGGGCGTCCGGTCCGCGCAATTCGACGGCGTGCCTGTTGACCATACGTCGATTCCGCTCGTTCAAGACGGCGCGACTCACCACGTCATCGTGGAGCTGGGTGTCGCTGAGACAGAGCCAGTGCGCACCTTGCGACCTTTCAGGACCGCTGCCGGAGCGGAGTGAGGTATCGCCGCGTCCGGCTCGTTCGCGACAATACGTCCATGCCGGTAATGCGGACGTGCAACAGTGTCTTGATTCGGCGGGTGTCGCGGCGCGTCACCACAGCCACTCACTTCGACGCATGCGGTTCATCCGCAGTGACAAGTCGATACACGTACTCGGTGAGCTCGCGCAGACGCATTCCAGCGGCGTCCGGCATCGGCTGACCAGCCGACGGTATTGTCGGGATTTCTACCGCACCTCTGATGATCAATGCCGCTGCGATAACCACTCTCGCCTGTGCTTCCAACGAATCCATCATCACCTCGCGTGCGCTAGTCCCAATCGCACGAAATGGCCGCAGATCACCGCGTAACATTCACACGATGCGGCTTCGAGCTGTCTGCGTCGAAGAACGCGAATGCGGCCATATCGAGTGGAGATCACTCCGGTTTCTTTGAGCAGACGAAGAACGTCCGTTACCGTCGGACGGCGAACGCCGAGCATGACGGCAAGAAACTCCTGCTTCAGCGCAAAGTCATCGGTGTCCACTCGATCGTGAATTTGCAACAGCCAACGGCAGCATCGTTGCGAGACGTCATGCAGCGCATTGCACGCAATGCACTGCATTGTTTGCAACAGGGTCGCCTGCACGTACGACGAGATGATCTCGCGAAAGACGCCGTGCACCGCTGTCGCTTTGAGGAACGGTGCGACGGCCAGCGCGATCGCGGGCCCGTCGGGCACCTGTTGCATCGTGCGTCCTGCGCCCGCGCGATCTCCCAGAAAGACGCCGACTCCCAGCATGCCTTCACGCCCAACGGTCGCGACCTCGACGAGCGCGCCATCCCGCATGCGATTGGTCACGGAGAACACGCCGCCATTGGGGAAGTACACGTCGTCGATTCGGCGTCCATCCTCGTGCAGCGTCGCGCCAACAACGGTCGACCGGAGACGCAAGTGCGTGGCAATACGACCGTAATCGGCGGACGGCAGTGCTGCCAGCAACTGGTTCCGTAATGGCGTGCCGTCAGTCAGTACGCGAGTCGATGTTCGTGCCCGCCGCATGGCCTCTCCTCTGAATCAGCCCTGACTGAGAGTCAGGTGCTTCGATGAGACTGGAGGGCACAGTCGTGATCGACTGCGGGCACAGCTCAGAAAGCAGGAATGGACAGCGTATCACGCCATCACAGGGGGACTCGGTCAGAATGTACGCTAGACTACTTTTCCCCCCAGACTGGTGCCACGCCATTCGTGACGTCGCCTCAGCCTCCCAAGTCCCGGCAGCCGGACGAGCTACCGTAGGAGCGTGACGATGTCAGACGCATTTCCTGTTCACTACCTCCCAGTTCGTTCGCAGTCGGCTTCCGCCGGCCGGCGGTCACTCACCGTCCATCTCGTGAACCCCAGCCATCTCTCGTTCGGCGTCGGCGTGATTACGCCGCGCTGGCTCTTCGTGCTCGGCGCAGCCACGCCAGCCGCCTACAGTCCGCCCCACATTGTTGATGAAACGTTGGAGCCGCTCGATCTCGACACCATCAACGCGGGCGACGTCGTTGGTATCGGGATTCATACCGGCAATGCGCTACGCGGGTACGAGATCGGTACTGCGGCGCGAGCCAGGGGCGCGACGGTCGTCTTTGGCGGCATACACGCCACGCTGTATCCAGACGAGGCGCACGATCTCGGTGGCGCCCATGCCGTCGTGCGCGGTGACGGGGATGTGATATGGCCGCAGGTGATCGATCATGCCGCGCAGGGTACGCTGCAGCCGCGCTACGAGGCCGGACGGGTAGCCGCTGACCATTTCGTCCCGGCGCGATGGGATCTGCTCCCTGCGGGCCGCTACATGTGGGGATCGGTGCAAACCGTGCGCGGATGCCCGAAACACTGTTCGTTCTGCTCGGTGTGGCGCACCGACGGCCAGACGCCGCGGCAACGTACTGTAGACAGCGTTGTGACCGAGATCGTCGAGCTGCGTCGCCAGGGCTTCCGATTCGTCGCGCTTGCTGATGACAACTTCTATCCGGTCACCTTGTCCGATCTCGCAATGGCAGAGCGGCAGGGCAACGCAACCCGCCTCGAACAGCTGCGAGCCCTGCGCGCGGAGCGATTCGAGCTGATGGCGAGGTTGGCGGAGCTGCCGCGCGACATGGTGTTCTTCACACAAATCACCATGGAAGCGGCTGAGGACGAATCCTTTCTCGACGCCATGCGGCGCGCCAATATCAAAGGTGCGCTCGTCGGTGTTGAAGCGGTGACACCCGAAGGGCTGAAGGACGTCTACAAGAACTTCAACGAAGCGGGCGAGGCGCTCGTGGATCGGCTGAAGAAATTCCGCGAGCACGGCGTTTACGTGCTCGGGTCGTTCATCTTCGGCCTGCCGAGCGATCGACCGTCAACCTTTGACGCGACCGCAGATGTCGCGGAACGCGCCGAACTCGCCTTTGCGCAGTTCGTCATGTTGACGCCGTATCCCGGCACGGTCGACTTCGAGGCTTGGGAAAAGAAGGTCGGCGCCTCGGCCGACCGGGTGGGCGGCATACCGATTACTCGACATTGGCTCATCCCGCAGGCCCAGCGGCCAAAGGTCTACGCACCACACCCAGTCATGACCGCGGACGAAATTCGCGCCCGGACGCAGGCCGTATGGGACCGGTTTTACAGTCTTCGGCGAATCTGGCTGCGCTCGCGGTGCGCGCCGACACTGCGTTCACGACTGGCCTTCGTGTTGATTTCGAAGCTGTATCGACAAATGTACGCGAACACCGGCATCGCGACCGACAGCGCTCGCGTGAATCGCGCCAACCGATGGGCGCGGCTCATTGCACGACCTTGTCGTCGTCTGTTCGTCGCGCGACCATGGCCGGCGGCGGCGACACCCAGCCTCGCAACGCCGCCGCGTGAATTGTTCGTTGCTCAGCAGAACAGCCATCTGCCCGAACGTTAATACGCCGTCCCCAGTCGGGAATGCCGCACGAGTGTGTGATGTACACAAGTGAACATCGCTGCGGCGCAACTCCCGGTAAAGTGGCCACATGCCTCCCATTTCTGGCCAGAACCTTTCGAACGACGAGGCTGCTCGAAAGCTGATTCCAGGTGCCTACGAACCGCACACGGTGACACCGCGGTCGCCGGGAGCAATGGGCGGATCGGCGTTTGGTTCCAGCGACATGCCGGCCGGTCCGATCACGATGTCTGCCGCGACGATTGCCGAGCGCGAGAAAGAAGGCGGCGGCGGTATTCGTGAGCGCCGGCGCCGAACGCATCATCGATAAGGTGCCGGCGCGTCAACACCCAATAAGGAAAGTTGGTACCTGTGCGATCTCGCTCTTGCCCCGCCGTAACGGTGGTCGCCGCAATGCTGCTCGCGTCGTCGCCGGTCGTGGCTGCCGACCTCAGCACCTATCGTGAGTTCACGATCGGAGCCTCAACTGCCGACGTGACCGCCCGGATCGGCGCCGCGGAAACGGACCTCAAGACCGTCCACGAACGGCCCGCACTCCTCCAAGAATTGTCGTGGCGGCCACGTTATACGAGCGGTCGCAATCCCGTCGAGCGCGATTCAGTCGCGGTTATCGTCTTCAGCTTCATCGATAACCAACTCTTCAGGATGACAATCGACTACGACAGGAACAGCACGGAGGGGTTAACCACAGAGGACATGGTCGCAGCGCTGTCCGCGATGTATGGGCCTCGTTCGACGCGGACAGCGACGGTAGCTCCTCGGCCGGCGTTCGACAGTCTCGACACGCCGACCATGATTGCCACGTGGCGGCAAGGTGACGCGACGCTCACGCTCAATCAATCGACGTACGGGGGCAGCTTCGGGTTGGTCATCACCTCCATCCCGCTCGAGGCGCTCGCCAGGAAAGCACAAGCGACCGCAGTAATCATCGACGCGCGCGAAGCACCCGCACGTGATGCCGCACGCGCCAAGGAACAAGCCGAAGCCGCGCGTGCCGCTGCAGAGAAGACCAGGGCAACGAACAAGGCTGCGTTCAAGCCATGACGCTCGGGCACGCCTGGACCGCGCCTTAGGCTGGCGTTGGTCACTTACTAGGAGGTTAGATGGTCTTTCCGACTTCAGCCGAGGTCCCGCCGCGACCCACGTGTTCCTCGTGTGGGTCCACCAAAGTCAGCACGCTCGCAAAAGAGATCACTCAAAATACCCTTTGGCGATGCGCATTGTGCGGAGACACGTTCAAAGCGCCATCACTTCGGGCGAAATAACGCAACTTGTGATCAGCGTCCGCTCGCGGCGGCCGCGCTGTCGTTGACGAGCGATCAGTCCCGCAGCACGACGCTGAGAAGAGAGTTGTTGATTTTCAGACCGCCGTTGTACTCGATGAAACCGAGCTTTCGAAACTTGTTCAGGAAGAAGTTCACGCGCGAGCGCGTGGTGCCAACCATCTCGGCCAGTGTTTCCTGTGACAGCCGTGGCAGAGCGCGGTGTGACGCTTCAGGCTCACCGTAACGCGCGAGGAGCAGGAGCGTTCGCGCGAGACGCTTCTCGCTCGAGTTGAAGAGCTGATCGATGAGGTCTTCCTCGATGCGGATATTTCGCGTGAGCATGTGCGTCAGGAACCGGTCAGCGAACGCCGGTTGAGCGTGGAGGTGTCGCACCATCTCTTCCTTTTCCACGACGATGCTTGTGCATGCAGACATGGCCGATGCCGTCACCATCCGGTGTGTCTGTCCGACCAGACATCCCTCACCAAAGAAATGACCGGCCTCGAGGATGGCGATCACGGCCTCTTTCCCGGAGTGCGACAACACGGATAGGCGCACGGTGCCCTGCTCGACGTACATGACGCTAGTCGCGGGCTCGCCCTGAGCGAAGATCGTTGTTTTGGCCTCGTAGGCGACGCGGTGCACACGCACGTCGGCCCAATCGATGACCGCGCCGGCTTTCGCAGCCCATGCGTCTTTCGACCCGCTTATACTTTTCCCAATACCCTTCGCGAGGCCGACCGAAGGCCTCCGCTTGAGCTTACGACCCGCCATTTGAGTGCAACCGCGTACAGCGTGACATTAATACTCCATTGTCGCAAATGATGCAGGTACTTCTGGTGCCCGTGGATTGGGACGTTCTGTGATTCGCTGCGCTAGCGTGCTTTCGATCCAGCTGTTCAGCCGGCGACACCACGCTCAACGACCCACGCGGCATACGCGGCCACGGTCGACAGTCGCATTGCATCCCAGCGTTGGCCACACGTGACGCATCGCCAGTCGGCGCCCGTGTCGAGCGCACTCTGCGGTAGAGATGTAGGCGTGTGGCACAGCGGGCACATCAAGGATGGCGGAGGGTATGTTCCATCATGGAGCACCGCCGCTGCCACCTGAGGTGGGGAAGAGAGAGGCGTGGCGAGTGAAGGCGCGGTGTTCATGTCTAGATCCTAGTCTTTGACGCAGCTAAAGCATGACACGCGCGTTGCAGCCTGTCTGTATCGCATTGCACAGCAGCATCGCTGCGGTTCGAACCCATTTACCGTGAGTGCGACGCAGGATGTTCGGCGAGCCACTTGTCGCTCATTCAGCCAAGTGTGCTCGCGTTCACGCCACCTGACACCCGCAGTCTGGTCAGAACCTGTGTGGCATCGGGCGTGTGTCTGTGCAGTCGGGAACAGCGCCATTGAGCGTATCTCCGTACACTGACAAGGAGGTGCTCCAATGACGACTCAAACGGCGTTCATACCCGACGGGCAGGCGGAAATCCGGTGGCGCAACTGGCGGGCGCGAGGTGAGGCAAATGACCGGCGCACTGCGACCAGAATGCGCATGTTGCTGCTCCTCATCATCGCGGCTTTAGTTGTGTGGTTCCTCGTTCAACTCGCATGAGGAGGGAACTCGTGTCCGCGGGCGCATTGGTTCCCGCGGCGCTTCACCCAACCGTCACTGTCTAGCCGGCGAGCGGTACCCCCGACGACCTTCGCTTCTTCAGCGCCTGGCGAATCAGCGACGGAACCAGCCAGGTATCCGTAGGCCCCGTGACAATTAGTCGTCGTTCGCGGCGATTGGTGAGCCGCGGTGTGAACCCAACCGTTTTAGCTCCGAGAAACCGGGACGCCCGTACAAGCGAGAAAAGGGCGAGAAACGGGCAGGGAGCCGCCGCGTGCTAGTTGGCGGGCACCGGTTCTCTTGTTGCTCCAACTTCATCCGAGGATCGTTCTTCCGACGACTGCTCGCTGCAGGCGCAAATCAGGATCGCTCTACGGGTTAGCTCGTGGGCGGCGACACCGCCGGAGGGTCAGGAGCAGCAGAAGCGGTTGTGAGCCATCGGATGGCGCCGCCGCGAGTGTGCCGGTGTTCAGGAAGGAACGTCATGGAGTTCAGAACCGCACGAATCGTTCGAGTCACTCTCGTCGTCCTCGTTGCGGTCGCCGTGCTGCTGGTGGCGGCCGTCTCAGTGATCCCTGCGGATCGGTTCCGTCGGGCGATCGAGCAACGTGCGTCGGCAGCGCTTGGCCGCGACGTCTCCGTTGGCCATCTGCGGATCTCGTTGCTTCATCAGTCGCTCTCGGCCGAGACGCTGATCATCGCCGACGATCGGGCGTTCAGCTCCTCGCCATTTCTCACTGCGAAGTTCGTCACGATCGGCGTCAGGCTCTGGCCCCTGATCATGTCGCGGTCGCTCAATGTCACCGACATCACGATTGAACAGCCGGTGGTGACGCTGTCTCGAAATGCAGCCGGCCGTTGGAACTACGCCTCCCTCGCGACCTCGTCAAACACCTCGGGGACCTTCGCGATCAGGAAGCTCGAATTGCGGGATGGCCGGGTCCTTGTAGGAACGGAGACTCGGAAGCGCACATACGACCACGTCAATGTCGCTGCGTCAGATCTGTCGCCGGTTTCGCGTTGGCCAATCACGGCGAACGCCGTGTTGCCTGGCGGTGGCACGTTCAGTCTCACCGGCGACGTTGGGCCGATGGACCGGACCGACGAGACGCTAACGCCGCTCGATGCCATCGTCGCCATCGACGGGCTGAACCTCGCGAAGACTGGTTTCCTCAATCCCTCCGCCGGCGGTCTGCTTGATGTGAAGGCGACGATCGCGTCCACAGGCGGCGTGGCCGCGATTGTGGGCAACGCCACACTGTCGAAGGCGCTCCTCGTGGCGGGCGGCGCACCCGCATCTCGGCCGGTCGCCGTTTCGTTCGATTCCAGCTATGACCTTCGTACTCACACGGGAACTCTGAATCCATCCTCACTGAAGATGGGCGCAGCCGCCGCTCGCCTCACCGGGACTTACGACGCGCGCGGCGAATCGGCGGTTGTCAATATGAAGATTGCTGGCGGGCGCATGTCGGCCGCAGAACTCGAGGGCTTCATGCCGGCGCTCGGCATCCATCTTCCTCAAGCCGCCCATCTGGCTGCCGGCACGATCGAAGCGAATGTGAATGTCGTGGGCGCGATTGGTCGACTGGTCGCGGCGGGCAACGTCGGCCTGTTCAAGGCAAGGCTGACCGGATTCGATCTCGGTTCGAAGATGCGGACGATATCGGCATTCACCGGCCTTCACACCGGCAGCGACCTCGACATCGAGTCCATGACCACCAACATGCGGGTGGCGGCAGATGGACTGCGCTTCGATCACTTCAGTGCTGATGTCGGGTCACTCGGTCATATCACCGGCGCAGGAACAATCGATGCGCGAAACAATCTTCATTTCGGCATGGTGGCGACGCTGACCCATCTGACGCTGCCGAGTTCGATGAGTGGCAGGCGCCCTGTCGGCGGCACAGGGGCGCTCGGCACGGCCATTGGTACGGCCGGCGCCGTCGGTGACCTGTTGGGGACGCTTACCGGAGGTGATTCCACCAGCAAGATCACGGGCGCCGCCGGTCGAATCACCGGCGCGACCGGCCAATTGAAGAACGAACGCATTCCCTTCGTCGTCGAGGGAACGACGTCGAATCCGCAATTCATCCCTGATCTCAGCGGGGTGGCGCTGCACATGCTGCAAGGGCAGGCGGAGGGGCTGGCACGGCGTCGCTGATAGCGACGCGGATGATCCCTCACGCTTTGATGGGTCTATGACCACCGGCAAGGCATCGCGATCTCGATGGTGCGCCCGAACGTCGATCTCTTACGCACGCGGTGTCGCGTTCGCTTTGGGACATCGCTCGGCTGTCGACTCGCGGTACTCTGGCGGCAGGGTAATGTCATGAACGAAAGCCGTGAAGACGATATTGGCCGTGGGCTTGCGGTAGGCGCCTCTGCCGCGGAGACTGCCCCGAACGAGGCAGAACAATTCAGGCGGCTCGCGGAGGAAGCACGAGAGGTCCGCGATCATCATCGCGAGGCGCTCGAAGCGATCCGACAGGAGCGAGAGCGGCTGCGCGAGACTGCTGAGACCGCGCGGGTGGCCAGCGAGGAGGCACGGATCGCAGCCGAGACGGCGCGCACGGCTAGCGAGCAAGCACGAGCTGCCACAGAAGCTGCGCGGCACGCCGTGGTGGATACCGTACGCGCCACAGCCGACGCGCTGAACGCTTCGCTCGAACGAATGCAGGTCGTGGAGGATATGCGGCGGACCCTGCGCGAGATACGAGATATCAACAAGCTCGACTCCAACTAGCCGACCCCTCCACGTCGGGCGGCCTTCCACTGGGAACGAAAACAATCGACCAGCGTACGAAACGACGCGCGCCGGCTGTTCTGTTTGAGACAGGCGGGAGGCACCGCGCGGGGAGAGAATGTTTGCGCGGCCTGGTTTTGGGTCAACGTGCCGATGGGAGTGGCGCTCGTCGTGGGCGGCGCGGAACTCCAGCTCAGAGCGAAGAAGCAGTTCCGAGCCCGCAAGCGAAAAGCAGGTGCAACGTGAGATTGATTACTGCGACTATCGTGACGACGACGCTGGCGATGACGCCGCTCGTTGCCGCAGACAATGAACCGGTTCAGCGGCTCGGCGAGGCCGCGGCCGTGTTTTCCGAGATCATGGCGGCCCCGGACAAGGGCATACCGCAGGATCTGCTCGACAAGGCGCACTGCATTGTGATCGTTCCAGATCTCAAGACGGCCGCGTTCGTCTTTGGCGGAAAGTACGGGAAAGGTTATCTGTCGTGCCGGCAGGCGAGCGGTGGGGGCTGGTCGGCGCCAGCCACGGTGCGGATTGAAGGCGGGAGCGTGGGTTTTCAGATCGGCGGTTCGTCGACCGACTTGATCATGCTGGTCATGACTGAGCGCGGCTCGCAGAAGCTCCTGGAGAGCAAATTTACGCTTGGCGCGGAAGCCTCCGTCGCGGCCGGTCCGGTGGGACGCACCGCGACGGCCCAGACGGACGCGCAGCTGCACGCGGACATCCTGTCGTGGTCGCGATCGCAGGGGTTGTTTGCCGGTCTCGCCCTCGAAGGGGCGACATTGCGGCAGGATCTGGACGACAACGCCACGCTTTATGGCCAGCGGCTGGAAAATCGTGAGATTGTGACGAAGGACATTCCTGCGCCCAAGGCTGCGGCCAAACTGCTTTCCGTGCTCAACCGGTACTCATCGCGCGAAAGCACAGACTGAAGGGGACGAACGACTTCTCGCGGGCCGACCGCAGCGGTAGACGGCCCGCGGGCCCGTGCTCAGGGGGGACGGTGTTCACCACTCTTCGACGGCTGCTCCTGGTGATCGGTCTCGCCCTGCTGACCGCCAGCCCGAGCCGGGGCGAGGTTGGCATCCTCGTTCTCGAGCCGGTCGATGCCTTGGGCTTCTTCACTCGGGTTGGGCACGCCGGTACGTACTTCTCGAATATCTGCCCCGACGGAAGCCCGGTCAAGATGCGGTTGTGCCACCCGGGCGAACATGGCGGCGTTGTGAGCAAATACGCGCCGCTCAGCGAGCACGAGAACTACGACTGGGCCATCGTGCCGTTCGAGGCATTCATGCACGGCTTCGTGGCGCCCGAACTCGCACCAGTCATCGGCACGCCCGGCCTGCAGCGGGCGATCGAGCAGTTCGAGTTCGCTCCTCTGTTCTCCTCGGCGCTGGCGGCGGACGGCGACGGCCAATTACCGGAAGGCCAGTGGAAGGCAGCCCTCGCCACGCGCTTCGACCGAACCATCTACCTCTACTCGGTCGAGACCACGGAGGCTGACGACGCCGCCCTGGTGGCCGCCTTCAATGCCGCGCCGAACAAATCTCGATTCAACTTCTTCTATCGCAATTGCTCCGACCAGGCGCGCCGCATCTTCGATCTCATCCTGCCGAATATCGAGATGATCGGCGACCGCACGGGCGGCGTGACGATGCAGACGCCCAAGGGGCTGGCCAAGGCGCTGGTCGCGCGCGCCTTGAAATACCCAGAGCTTCACTTACAGGTCCGCCGTTATCCGCAGCTTCCCGGGACGTTCGGCCGCAGCACCGACGTGCTGTTTCCGATGGAGAACACCTACAAGAGCGTCGCCCTGATGCCGTGGTGGCTTTTCGGAGGCTTCCGTGAAGTCGCGCTCGGCTCGATGTTCTACCACGAGGTGGTGTCGCCGTTCGGCATGCTCGAGTCGTCGAGGGATTTCATGTCGCCGCGAGCGGCGGAACTCACCCTCGAGCAATGGCAGCTGAGACGCCAGCAGGACGAGATCCGCCTCGCGCTGGCCGTAGCGGTGAGCCGTGGTTCGGGATGGTCGACGCTCTCGACGATCAACGCAAGCGTCTCTCGACGTCTTTCCGAGATCGGCGGCGAGAAGCGGGCCGAGGTGACCAGGATCGAGGGTTCGACGGCGCGGTGGCAGGAACTCGGTCAGGAATTCCAAGCTTTGATTCGGCCGCTCGGCGAATGGACGGATGCTCCTGACGTGCTGAAGAAGCGCCTCGCGGTCTATGAACCCGATGGCACGCTGGCGAAGCAGTTGGTGGAATACTTCGATGCCAACGGACAGTTCTTCGTCGCCATCGACGGACGCGGCCCATGGATCTCTCTGCCGCTCGCCGATGGAGAGCTGGCCTCGACCGGCCTCTCCATGTCGCACATCTTGAGCGGCGATCCGCGACTGGCTGCGCTCGTCCTCGCCGCAGTCATCGATTACAACCTGGCCCAATCCCCGGCGCGCAGAGAAGACATCGAATCCGTAGAGCGAATCTTCACCCTCTTCCGCCAGGTGATCGATCGATTGGATGTCAAGCCAACGGGCGAGTAGACCTTCAGACGACGCGGCGGCCGCTCACGAAAAGCAGCCGAGACCCGCGTGCGCTTGCGAGGCACACCCCGTCGGGCCACGAGTCATAATGCCTGACATGGAGCAGACATGGGAGACAAAGGCGGCAAGAAAGACAAGGCAAAGAACCAGCAGCAGCAGATGACGAAACGGAAGCAAGAGGAGCAAAGAAAGCAGGACAAGGCTCCGTCAAGGACTTCGTAGCGGCGGGCGGTGCGCCGTTCAGGCCGGCACGTGACGCGCGCGATCGGCGACAAACTGCGCGTATCTCGCCACTGCCGCCAGCCGATCCGCATCCCAACGCTGGTCGCAGGTGTCGCAGGTCCAGTCTGCGCCCGTGGCCAACGCAGATTCCGTGATCGTCGGCGCCACGGTATGGCACAGCGGGCATGTGACGACGTGCGAGATCGTTTGGTTGTCGGCCGTCATGCGTAGCGCTCCAACAGCTGTGTCACGAGAATCGTTATGATGACGGCGAAAAGCAGGCAGACCACGATAACCGACCGGCGCAAGCTCCGCCGGCTGCTGTCGGCGTAGCGTGCTCTCCATGCATCCCAGCGCGCCTGCGCACCGGCCACATCGCCTTCGGTGACAGCGGTCATGGCTGTCCCGCGCGGCCGTGGATTACATCGGCAGCTGTCTGTTCACGTGCGCCGCCGGGCCACAGCCGGATGAGCGCGATCGGCGGCAGCAGCGCGATTGCGGCCAGATAAATCCAGCTGCGCGTCGATGACGCGTCGACCGCCAGAAATACCGCCACCGATAACGCAATCCAGCAGGCGGAAAGTATCCATACCGTGCGAGTGGTGTTGTCCACGAAGAACCTGGCTTTCAGAAGGGCCTTGATGACGCCGACCGCGGGAAGGACGTGCGGAGGGTCGGCTTCAGGAAAGCAGTACACAAGCAGTCTACACTGCGCGGCGGAGAAAGGCGGATTAATCGACTATACTGGAACCGTTACAGCGCTCCTGAACGAGCAGCCTGAACTCATCGTCCGGTCCGAGTTCATCCCACCTGTCAGCCGCGCCGCCGGAATTGCGCGCCACGTCACGGCCCGCCGCTGGCCTCTGCAACGGAAAGCCCTCTTATGACATTCACCGGCCGACTTATCGTCGCGGCAGCACTCGCCGCCAGCGTCCCCGCGGGTGTGCAGGCGCAGGGCTCGCAGGGAGAAGGCGGCCTCGGACGGCGCGTTCAGGAACAAGGTGCAGAACAAGGCGGCTATCGCGACTTTCACCTTGGCGCGTCGACGAAATCGATCGTGGAACTCACGGAAACAAGGACCGACGATGTAAGGCTCATCCACGAACGCCCCGCAGTCATGCAGGAATTGCGGTGGCTGCCATCCTCGTACGGAACCGCCGGTTCTGCGCCATCAACAGGCCAGGGCCTCGAACAGATCGTCTTCAGCTTCTACGAAAACCAGCTCTCGCGCATTGCTGTCGACTACGAGCGATCGCGCACGCGCGGCATGACCGATCGCGACCTCGTGGATGCGCTGTCCGCGGTCTATGGTGCACCCTCATCATCGACGCTGGCGTCAACTGGCGACGCGGCGACAGGAAACGACAACGTCGCTGCGCGAGTCGTCGCGCGCTGGAACGGTGCTGGATACGCCATCGTGCTCTCACGCTGGGCATACGGCGCTGCCTTCCGCTTGGTGATCGAATCGACGCGGCTGGCTGCATCATCGCGTACCGATGAGGCGCGCGCGATCGCACTCGACGTTCAGGAGGGTCCGCAGCGCGAGGCGGCACGCGCCAAGCGGCAGCAGCAGGATAAGGATGACGCTGAGACGGCGGCGCGTACGGCCAACAAAGGCACGTTCCGGCCGTGAACACCGTCCTAACTGGTCGGCGCTCCGTCGGATGTGCAATGCGGGACATCCGAAAACGCGGGTCTTCCGCTACCTTGATCGCATGGCGATTGAGCGGGACGACGATGACGTGCGCGAGATCGGACTCCGCAATCTGATGGAGCGATTCCGTGCGGCCGAGGAACAGGCGTTGGTCAAACGGGGAATCGCGCTCTGGACGCACGCCGAACGGCTGCTGGGCATCGTGCCCTATCCGGATATCCCACTGCCGCGCAACAAGATCAACTGACGTTTCAGCCCCGGGGGCGGGCTTCCATGGCAAAACAGATTCTGTTCGGCGAGCAATCGCGCCAGGTGATGCTGCGCGGCGTGAACCAGCTGGCTGACGCCGTAATGGTCACACTTGGACCGAGGGGGCGCAACGTCCTCATTGGCAAGACCTTCGGCGCTCCGACAATCACCAAAGACGGCGTGACGGTTGCCAGGGAGATCGATCTCGAGGATCGGCTCGCGAATATGGGCGCACAGCTGGTTATCGAGGCGGCCAGCAAGACATCCGACACAGCGGGAGATGGCACAACAACGGCCACGGTGCTCGCGCGAGCGATTTACCGCGAAGGGATGCGGCAGGTGGTGGCGGGCGCCGGCCCGATGGATATCAAACGTGGGATCGAGAAGGCCGTCCAAGCCATCGTCGAACGGATCAAGACGATGGCGCGCGAGGTGACACCCGGCATGATTGCGCAGGTCGGGACGGTTTCCGCGAACGGCGACGTAACAATCGGCGCCATCATCGCCGAGGCAATGGAAAAGGTCGGCAAGGATGGCGTGATCACCGTGGAAGAGGGCAAGGCGCTCGACACTACCCTTGAAGTTGTCGAGGGCATGCAGTTTGACCGCGGCTACATGTCGCCGTATTTCGTCACCGACTCGGAACGTATGGAGGTTAGGCTGGAGGATCCGTTCATCCTGCTTTACGAGAAGAAGATCGGCTCGATCGCTCATCTACTGCCACTGCTCGAACAGGTGGCGCAGCTCGGACGACCGCTGCTCGTCATCGCCGAGGACCTCGAGACCGAGGCACTGGCGCTGCTGGTAGTCAACAAGCTGCGCGGCACGCTGAAGGTGGCGGCGGTCAAAGCCCCTGGCTACGGTGATCGCCGGAAGGAAATCCTCCAGGACCTCGCCGTGCTCACCGGGGGTCGTCTGTTCAGCGAAGATCTCGGCGTCAAACTAGAGAATGTCAAGGTCGAGGACCTGGGCAGCGCCAGGAAAGTCACGATTGACAAGGATCACACCACGATTATCGAAGGTGGCGGCGCGCCACCGGCTATTGAGGCGCGCGTCAAGCAGCTGCGCACGCAGACGGACAGCACAACCTCCGATTACGATCGCGAGAAGCTACAGGAACGACTCGCCAAGCTGCTCGGAGGCGTCGCCGTGATTAAAGTGGGCGCTGCAACTGAAACCGAGATGAAAGAGAAAAAGGCTCGTGTTGAGGATGCAATGCACGCCACCAAAGCGGCAGTGGCAGAAGGCATCGTCGCCGGGGGCGGGCTTGCCCTTCTGCGTGCAGGCCAAGAGCTCGATGACCTGCACCTCACGGGCGATGAGCTTGTCGGCGCGCGAATCATCCGCCGAGCCATCGAAGAACCGATGCGACAAATCGCCGCGAACGCTGGCATCGAAGGCGCCATCGTCGTCGCGAAGGTCCATGACATGAGCGGCGACCAGGGGTTCAATGCGGCGACTGAGGTCTACGAAGACCTGATCGCGGCGGGCATCATCGATCCGGCAAAGGTCGTGCGAACGACACTGCAGAACGCTGCGTCCGTCGCTTCGCTCTTGCTCACCGCCGATGCGCTCGTCTCGGAGCTGGTGTAAATGACGATGCGTTTCGCGGGTGCACTCGACCTCCTGGCACAGACTGAGGCGCAGCATCAGGCGGTTATGGCGGCGCAGGCGCGGCTTGAAAGGTGTGTCACAGAGGTCGTTGCGGCGTTGCGCAAGGAGCGGATGCTCGTTGTCGCTATGCAGCGGCTTGTGTCAGGTCTGCAGGCCGATGAAGACAGCACGCCTCCGTCTTGAGATGTTCAGCGGGGTCGCTGCCCAGCGAGCAGATCGCTGAGTAATTTGGCAGCCTCGCCCGCCCGTCCGTTCGCGCTGGCATCCAGCCTGACGGAAGTTCGCTGCGCTTCGTCAACGTTCGCGAGCGCCGCGGTCACACGTTCCGCTTCATCGTCTCGTCCTAGATCCTGGAGCCGCTGATGCGCGCGTCCGAGCAGCGCCCGAGCATCTTCAAGGTGGCCGCTCGCTTCGCCAAAATTGGCGCTGTAGATTGCTACACGCGCGTCGAGGACTGCCGCGCGCGCGGCCAGCAGGTCGCCGCGGATGTCCGAGGCCTGCAGCGCCGCGGCCGTATTGGACCGTCCGAGCGTTCCCCACACGAACCCCGCCGCAAACGCGAGCAGAATAGCGATCGCAATGCCAAGTAGTTGTTTCGCCCTCATGGCAGATCGTGTCGAATCGCTGCGAGAATCAGCCGAATGATCGCCGTGCCGATGCCGAGCAGGAGCGGAAGGGTCCACACCAGGGCGGTCGCGATGAGGAGGTCCTGCGCGACGTCCCACGCCTGTCCGAACCATGACCGCTCGCCGATGCCAGTCATACCAGGGGGAGCCCGGCGTCTCGCAGCGGCGTCGAGGCGATCGGAGCCGCGAGAGGCATGTCGATCGTAAACACGCACCCCACTCCCGGCAGGTTTTGAATATGGATATCGCCGTCGTGCGCGCGCATCGCCTTACGAGCAATCGACAGGCCGAGTCCAAGTCCGGTGCGATCGGTCCCCCGGCGATCGCCGAATGCCTGGAACGCGGGCATCCTGTCCTGCGGAAATCCTCCGCATTCATCCTTCACGGCGATGAACAGCCGGCCCTCGCTGACATACGTTTGCAGCGAGACGTGTCCGCCAGCGGGCGTGTACTTGAACGCGTTCTGCAACAGGTTCGTCACCGCCGATGCCAGTAGCTGCGGATCCGCGTCGACGGCCAGTTCGGGATCGACTGCGGCGACGCTGAATTCAATCTGCCGGTATTCAGAATGAAGGGAACCTGTTGCCGCGATTTCGTCGATCAACGTCATCACGCGCACCCGCTCGCGCACCTGTTGGCCGGCGGCGAGCCGCACCTCGGACAGCGCGCCCGCGATGACGTCGCGCATACCAATCAAACTGCGGCCGAGGACGGCTCCCGTGCTGCCGTTGACAGCAACGTCACCGCGCTTCAACGTCTGAAAGGCGAGAGTGGCAGTGTTCAGCATGTTGCGAAGCTCATGCGCCGCGTCGCCCAGATGCTCAATCTCCCGGACCGTCCGGTCCCGCTCCACAATCCTGGCATACTCAGTGACGGCTTCAGCGATTGCCGTGTCGAGGCAGCGATTGAGGGTGTGAAACTCTTCGACGGTAATCGCGGCGTCACGCTCGATGGCGAGTTCGGTGATCGCCTGGCAGATATCGCCGTAATCGTGTACGACCTGCGATACCGTGAAACCTGCTTCGAACAACTCCGCGCCGTGCCGCGTAGCCGCGGAGCCGATGGCCTCGGCGGCAAAGGGAGCAGGCGTCGATTCCAACCGAAGGGTCTCAGCAAGCTGGGTGAGGAACAGCGGTACGCCGTACTCGAGTTCACGCGGGGACAGCGATGGGTAGACACGGCCCTCGAGCCGCTGCCGCGTTCGCTCTTCGATCGCTAACGCATGGGCAGCGATGAAATCGTCCAACATGGCATTACCTCTTGGAGTGCATCACCTGGCGGAAGAAAATCTGAGGCGGCACGTCCAGG
>Ga0310810_10000804_pt1 | contig 31854 bp, 12 predicted proteins | sample NCmetagenome_FD_207641 | JGI IMG/M metagenome (GOLD analysis project Ga0310810, IMG submission 207641) | Soil microbial communities from experimental microcosm in Duke University, North Carolina, United States - NC | ecosystem: Engineered > Artificial ecosystem > Soil microcosm > Unclassified ... | reverse complement strand
CGGATCTTACTTTTAAAAATCAATCAGAGGCGATCGGCCTTGCGGAACCTTCCTTCAGCAACGGCGTTGCTTACGCTGACCTTGATAATGATGGTGATCTTGACCTTGTAGTGAACAACATTAATGATCCTTGTTCTCTTTACCGGAATGAAACCGATAGCAAAAGAAAGAATCACTACCTGAAGATTAACCTTAAAGGGAAGGCAGGCAATTTTTTTGGGGTTGGCGCATGGGTTAGCGTTTTCAACAATGGCAAAAAACAAGTTCTTCAGAATTACCCCGTGCGAAGTTTTCAAAGCTGTGTGGACAGTAAACTGATATTCGGCCTTGGAGCCCACACCAAAGTTGATTCGCTTGAGATTGTTTGGCCTGACCTGACCCGCCAGGTCTTATATAACTTAGCAGTTGACATGGAAATTTCGCTCGATCAGACCAAAGCCGATAAGAAATTTATGGTTCAGCCGCAAAACAAAAAACTATTTAAAGATATTACTGGATCTGCACTGACATTGCCATTAATGCATAAGGAAAATCTTTATGTGGATTACAACGCTGAAAGACTGCTCCCTTATATGCTGTCGACCCAGGGACCCAAATTATCGGCTGGTGATATCAACAACGATGGATTGGAAGATTTTTATTTAGGTGCTGCGGCAAACGAGCCGCGGTGCTTTTATCTTCAAAGAAAATCCAGTTTCGTAGTCAACAAACAGGATGCATTTGATGCGGACAAGGATAAGGAAGATGCAGGTTCAGCACTATTTGATGTTGACAACGACGGTGACCTCGACCTGCTTGTTGCGTCAGGTGGATACCAGTACGACCAGGGTAGTTCGCTCTTAGCTGCACGTCTTTACATTAACGATGGCAAAGGAAATTATTCAAAAGGAAAAATGCCTGACGTATTTACGAATGCTTCCTGTGTACGTGTTGCGGACCTCGATAAAGACGGGTTTACCGATGTTTTCATAGGAGGGAGGGCAATAGCCGCAGACTACGGTAAGAGCGGCCGGAGTTATATTTTGCAAAATATAAAAGGCGTATTAACCGACAAAACCCCGGAACTTTTAAAAGAACCGGGAATGGTTACTGATGCAGCATGGGCGGACCTTAACGGTGATGGATATCCAGAACTTATGCTTGTTGGGGATTGGATGGCTGTGACTATTTTTTTAAATAATAAAGGGGTAATTGATAATAAAGAGCCTGTTGCGAATAGCTCGGGGTGGTGGAATTGCATTGAGCCAGCAGACATTGATCACGATGGAGATACTGATTTCATTTTAGGAAATTTTGGTCTCAATTCAAGATTGAAAGCATCGCCAGAAAAACCGATGGAACTTTTTTTGAACGATTTTGACAACAACGGTTCATCCGAAGCCCTGATTTCCTACTATTGGCCTGATGGGAAAAGTCACTTGTTTCATTCAAAAACAGACATAACCTCCCAAATGCCCTCACTAAAAAAGAAATTTTTATTTTATAAGGATTATGCCGGGAAAGGCATAAGCGATGTTGTAAGTGGTGAACGATTACAAAACGCGACAAAGCTCAGAGTGGAAACGTTGGCCTCGTCTGTTTTAATTAACGATGGAAATATGCATATGAGTTTGGTATCCTTGCCGGGTATGGCTCAACTTTCACCGATTTTTGGAATAGTCATTGATGACTTTGACCATGATGGCCTGCTGGATATTTTTGCGGTCGGAAATTTTTATGAGGTGAAGCCTGATTTGGGAAGAATGGATGCGCGGGCGGTCTATTTTCTCAAGGGAGACGGGAAAGGTAAATTTGAATGTATGCCGGCGCAGAATACCGGGCTTAATTTTCAAACACAATTCAGGGATGTAACTTTATTTTCAGCGCACAATAATAAAAGATTGGCACTTGCAGCTAACAATGGCCCGTTGGTGATCCTGGAAGCGCAATGACTAAATAGAAATTGAATTATTCGAACATGAAAAATTTATTGAGCAAAACATGGTTTCAGATTATAGTAGCAGGTGGACTGATCGGGCTGGTGCTGATTGTCCTGGATAATAAATTTCATTTTTGGGATGGAAACAAAGAAGAGGGACAATATCACGGTCCGGTTGATGCTGATAAAGACGAAATGTACGTTACCACTGCCGACTATTCCGAAACTGCATTTGACTTCGGGAAGATCAGGGAAACGGATACGGCAAGTCACAAATTCATTATTAAGAACACCGGTAAAGAGCCTCTTTTTATTTTTAAGGCCGTTGGATCCTGCGAATGCGTCAGGCCTATTTTCGACAAGGAACCGATAGCGCCCGGCGCGGAAACAATAATAACAGTATACTTTGTCGGTAAGGGCCGAAAAGGTAAACAGAACAGGTCCATTATGATCAACACAAATACGGACCCTGCCGAAATGGTTTTAAGAATCACTGGTGAAGTGGAATAAATATCATTTATCTAAATAAGTAGACTAATGCAAAACAATGGAGAATGAGAAATCCGATTTTTCAATTCATTGTAGGACCTGTAATTTTTTCTTTGCTGTTTTACTCGTGTGCCCGGAGCAAAAACAGGCTTTTTACTTTACTGGCACCGGATCACACGTCCATCCGTTTCAGTAATCGAATTTTTGAAAACGACTCAATAAATATTATTGACAATGAATATGTCTATAATGGTGGTGGTGTAGCCATCGGCGATTTCAACAACGATGGACTGCAGGATGTTTACTTTACTGGTAACATGGGCAGCAACAGGCTTTACATTAACCGGGGAAATCTTAAGTTCAGCGATGTGACTGATGTAAGCCATGCAACAGGGGAAGGTCGATGGAGTTCAGGAGTGGCCCTGGTTGACATAAACAATGATGACTGGCTTGACATATATGTTTGTGCCACTTTCAGATCCGATCCCATTGCCAGGGCTAACATGCTTTATGTGAACCAGGGGCCCGGCAAAGAGGGTGTGCCGGTCTTTAAAGAAATGGCAACAGAATATGGAATTGCAGATACCACGCAAACCACTAATGCTGCATTTTTTGACTATGACCGCGATGGTGATCTTGACTTATTTGTTTTGGTTGACAGGATGGAACCTGATCATTATCCAAATAAATATAAGTATACAATTACTGATGGTAGTTCACCAGGTACCAGTCGCCTTTATCGTAATGACTGGAATGATTCGTTGAAGCACTCCGTTTTTACCGATGTTTCAAAAACGGCCGGAATACTGGTAGAAGGATATGGGCTCGGTGTTCACATATCAGACATGAACAGGGATGGGTGGCCGGACATCTATGTTACCAATGATTATATCTCTAATGATTTACTCTACGTCAATAACCAGGACGGTACCTTTACTGACCGGGCGGCAGCATACCTGAAGCATACCAGTTTTTCCGCAATGGGAAACGATATTGCCGATATCAATAATGATGGTTTACAGGATATCATTGCGCTCGATATGCAGCCCGAAGACAATTTTCGCAAGAAAATGATGTTGAACCCGAATAATTATTCTTTGTACATTAATACAAAAGAGTACGGGTACCAGTACCAATACGTAAGGAATACGGTGCAGCTTAATCTTGGATTTCGTCCTGGCAATGATTCACTGAAACACCCCATGTTTGCAGACATTGCATATTATTCTGGACTTTCATCAACGGATTGGAGCTGGGCGCCGCTGGTTGCCGATTTCGACAATGACGGATACCGCGATGTGATCATCACCAATGGCTTTCCAAGAGATGTAACCGACCATGACTTTATTGCGTACCGGACCAATACAAAGAATTACGCTCCAAAGGAAATGCTATTGGAACAGATTCCGGCGGTCAAGCTGCGCAATTATGCATTCAGGAATAACGGTGATCTCACATTTGCAAATGTGAGTGAGGAGTGGGGTATTGAGATGCCGACATTCTCCAACGGTGCAGCTTTTGCAGACCTGGATAATGACGGTGATCTTGATTATATTGTAAATAACATTAATGATTCTGCGCACGTGTACAGGAATAATTTGAACGACGCAAAAAGTGATGCCACAAACTATCTGCGGATTCGATTGGAAAATAAACCGGGCAATAAAGAGGCATTCGGTGCTTTAGTGGAAATAGAATATGGCGACGGTAAACGACAGGTAAGTGAGCAAACGCCTTATCGCGGCTATCTCTCCACTATGGAACCATTTATTCATTTTGGATTGGGAAGAGACACGATTGTAAGGAAAATCAAAGTAACCTGGCCCGACGGCAAAATTCAATGGTTAAATGATGTAAAATCAAACCAGATCACAACAATCAAATGGGCACCCGGTTTACCGTTAGCGGAAATTGAGCACAGGAACAGGCAAACATTGCTTACAGATATTACTACTGCTACGGGCATTTCGTATTCACACCAGGACCGGGATTACATTGATTTCAGTGTGCAAAAATTGTTGCCGCACAAATTTAGCCAATATGGCCCCGCGCTTGCGGTTGGAGACGTAAATGGAGACAAGCTCGATGATCTTTTCATAGGCGGCTCATATGGATATTCAGGAAAGTTTTTTCTACAAAAGCAAGGCGGTGGGTTTAGCGAAAAATACCTCGTCGCCAACGCAAATACCGATAACAAACAGGAGGAAGATGGTGGAGTAGTGCTATTTGACGCAGAAAATGATGGCGACCTCGATTTGTTTATAGCAAGCGGCGGTTATGAGAACTCAAACGGCTCAGACAACTACGTTGATCGTTTCTATATTAATGATGGAAACGGAAATTTCATCCAGGATTTGGAAGCCATTCCCGCTTCTCACTTGAGTAAGAGCTGCGTAAAAGCTGCCGATTATGACAACGATGGAGACCTGGATTTGTTCATAGGAGGACGTGTGATGCCTGAAAAATATCCTTTGCCGGTTTCGTCGTTTATTTTGAGAAACGACAGCAAACCGGGATCTGTGCATTTTACTGATGTTACCAAAGAAATTGCCCCGGAGCTTATCGACGTTGGGCTTGTGTGCGATATGCTTTGGACGGATTTTGATAACGATGGGTTATTAGATATTATGCTGGCGGGCGAATGGATGCCATTAACGATTTTAAAAAATGAAAGAGCCAGATTCAGGAATATTACCAAATTATCAGGGCTCGATACAATGTATGGGTGGTGGAGTAGCTTATGTGCCGGTGATTTTGACAATGATGGTGACGTGGATTATGTGGCTGGCAATACAGGGCTGAACACTTTTTACAAAGCTTCGAAAGATCACCCGGTCAAAATCTATGCAGGCGACTTTAACAAAGATGGCGGTTACGATGCGATTCCGTCCCTTTATCTTCCTGATAAGAAAAATCAGCTGCAGGAATTTCCTGCATTTGGTCGCGATGACATGATCCGGCAAATGATTGCATTTAAAGCCCGCTTTACCAACTATAATTCTTATGCAGTAGCCACGCTCAATAAAGTCCTTACTCAGCCTGAAATGGATCAATCGTTAAAACTTTATGCTGATTGCCTTGCCAGTTGTTTCATCAGGAACAACGGAAACGGGAAATTTGAAATGAAACGGTTGCCGGTGACAGCCCAGCTGTCAACCGCATACGCCATGATTGCGGACGATGTAAACGGGGATCAAAACCTCGATTTAATAATTACCGGCAATGATTATGGAATTGAGATAGGAACAGGTCGTTATGACGCTTTTAATGGACTGGTATTAATAGGTGACGGTATAGGTAATTTTATTCCGATGGCTGCAGCTGAAAGCGGATTGTATATTCCCGGCGATGGAAAGAGCCTTGCTTTGTTGTTCGCAAAAGATCAGCCATTGCTGCTCGCTGCGCAAAACCAGGGACCACTGCTTGTGTATTCAAAGAATACTTCCTGCAAAGCAATTCATCTTCTACCCGGTGACAGGTTTGCCGACATTCAATATGTAAATGGGAAAAAGAGAAAAGAGGAGTTTTATTATGGCAATACGTTTTATTCTCAGTCGGGAAGATACATTGTCGCATGTGTGGGGCTTCAATCTATAACTATTACAGATGACAAGGGAAAAAAGCGACGCGCCAGTTTTTAAAATGAGAGTTCTTAATCCATTTTTGTTATTAATCTTTTCTATTTGTCCGCTTTACTCAATCCTGGGATGTCACTCTTCACGGAAGGATAAGCTTCTTGAAGAAGGTGAAGAATTATCCCGGAAAATCTGCGCTTCCTGTCATTCGTTTCCCGATCCCCAGTTATTGGATAAGAATACGTGGCTTTCTCACACTCTTCCCAAAATGGCAGATTTCATCCATGTGGAAGGACTGGATGATCCTTACACGGTAAGCATGCTGGAAAAAGACCAAAAACCGGCAACAAGGGAATTGCAGGCTTCCGGCCTCTCGTTCGATGACTGGCGGAAAATACTTGAGTGGTATGGACACGAGGCACCGGCAACACCTCTTGATAGGAAAATCAGGCCAGCAGAGATAAACATGAAGCTGGATTTATTTACTGCTAAACTGGTGCTTAAAGAAGATTATCCGGTTACCACCATGGTAAAAGTGGATTCGATAAACCATGGTTTTTTTCTCGGGGACGGAAGTGCACAGATCGTTTATAAATACAATGGAAAGTTGGAGGTTGCAGATTCGTTCATTGTGCCTGTCGGCATTACTGATTTTAACAGGAGGCCGGGTGGCTTTGAGACTATTTCAATGGGCAGTCTGAAGCCGCCCGACTCTAAATTGGGGAAGTTGGGATTAACAAAAGGCGGGTTGAATTTTCAGGTTTTGCTGGATTCGCTGGAGCGGCCGGTACATGCACTGTATAAAGATTTGAATCAGGATGGAAAAGACGACATCGTCATTTCGGAGTTTGGATTTCGGGTTGGAGATTTGAGCTGGTATGATAATATGGGATACCGCAAATATGAAAAACATATTTTAAGATCATTGCCTGGAGCTATTCGCACTGAAGCGTATGATTTCAATAAAGATGGTTTGGTAGATATAATTGCCCTCATGGCGCAGGGGGATGAAAGTGTACTGATCTATTACAATGAAGGCCAGGGAAAATTCAGAGAAGAACGAGTGTTGCAGTTTCCACCTGTTTTCGGGTCAAATTACTTTCAATTGGTAGATTTCAATAACGACGGTTGGATGGATATTTTAACAACGCAGGGCGATAATGCTGATTACTCAATGGTGGTTAAATCATATCATGGCATTCGGATTTTTTCGAACGACGGCAAAAACCGATTTGAAGAAAAATACTTCTTACCACAATACGGAGCTCAAAAAGCTATCCCTGCCGATTTCGACAAAGATGGAGATCTGGACATTGTCTCGATTGCGTTTTTCCCGGATTACAAAAAGCTACCACTGGAGAGCTTTATTTATTGGGAGAACAAGGGAGATGGGACTTTCAACCGATATTCTTTTAACGGCGCGACCGCTGGACGCTGGCTCACCATGGATGCCGGAGATATCGATGGTGATGGCGATACTGATGTGGTAATAGGAAATGCGGTATTTTCCGCGGGTTTGATACCAAAGATGCTGCGGGAAAAGTGGTTGCAACATCCTGTTTCTGCCATTGTACTGTTGAATAACCTGGTAAAAAAATAAAAGGCATCACAAAATGAAAATGGTTTCTAATTGCGGTCTGGTCTTAATTTTTACCGCTGCATTATTCCTATTGGGTTGCAAGGCCAACAAGGAGATAGAACTTCCTGAGGCCACAGATGTCTTGCATCAGAACGAAAAGAACCTGACTGCCCTGATTATCTACGATATATTTTCACCCCCGGTTGCATCCAGGATATATGCTTATACCTCTTTAGCCCAGCATGAAGCATTACGCCACATGGATGTTGCGGAAGCCTCGATTGTTTCAAAGTTAAATGGATTTCCGGCCATGCCTCAGCCGCAGAACGGCAAACCGTATAATTATTTGCTGGCCGCGTCTGTGGCTTTTTATACCACGATGCGTGAAATGACTTTTTCGAAGGATACCATTTCAAAATTTGAAGAAGAAACTTACGCGCCATTCAGGAGCAAGCTCGACGAGGCAACATTTAATAACTCTTCGGAGTTTGGAAAAGCCATTTCAGCCAAAATAATGGAACGTGCCCGAGCCGATAATTATAAGGAAACGCGGGCAAAGGAAAAATTTTTTGGAAGTGAGGATGACGGGAAATGGTGTCCAACTGCGCCTGACTATCTTGATGGAGTAGAACCATACTGGATGCAGATTAAAGCCATGACGCTGGATTCGTCTTCTCAATTTGATCCAGGCCCGCCCCCGCATTTCAGCAACGATACTATCGGCGAGTTTTATAGAATGAACAAAGAGGTATTTGAAACAATAAATAAATTATCTGAAGATCAACGGGAAATTGCGTATTTCTGGGATGACAATCCATTTGTAAGCCATCACAAAGGGCATTTGATGTTCAATACAAAAAAGCAAACACCAGGCGGTCATTGGATGGGGATTACTTCAATTGCCTGCCGCAAATCAAACGCGAATGTTTTAAAAACGGCTCGAGCTTACGCGTTTGTGGCGGTAGGACTATTAGATGGCTTTATTTCATGCTGGGACACCAAGTACCGGTATCGCTTTGTACGGCCGATCACGGTGATCAACCAATGGTTTGACAGGAAATGGGAACCCTATCTGCAAACCCCACCTTTCCCGGAATATACAAGCGGCCACAGCACGATTTCCGCTTCGGCGGCGACGATTTTGACCGCCCTGTTTGGCGAAAATTTTGCTTTTCACGACGATGCGGAAAAAGAATATATTGATCGCGAGCGGGATTTTACTTCGTTTATGCAGGCTGCCGATGAAGCGTCGGTCAGCAGACTTTATGGTGGCATTCATTTTCGCGTGAGCCTGGATAAGGGTAACGATTGTGGCAAAAAAATAGGTGCAATGATTATGGCGAAACTTAAATAGCACTTTATTTAAAAACCATATAACTTCAATTTTTCCGGTTTTTGTTTAACGATGGATCCGTATAATATGTACGTATTTATCCAAAACTTGATTTTTTTTTCCAAAAAGCAGCAAACTTGCAACTTGCTTTGCCTGTGTTAAACATTTAACAAATTATGTGAACGGGCTCTGTTGAGGTTGGTATTGCAACCAACTTATTTAAAAACTAACAATCGTTCTTAATAAAGTCGGCTCTACTTTTGAAGTTTTTTTAATTTTGTCAATAGTTTGTTAAAAAAGTACATATATTTAGTTCGAATTAGTCGTACTTTCAACACGGTTTTATCAATCCTTTATAACACACTAAAGATTGCTCTGCTTATGTTAAACAAAACTAACACTGCAAAAGCATTGATTTGTCTTTTGCTAACTGTCTTATTGTCTGGCAGTTTATTAGCCCAAAAAACAGTTACAGGAAAGGTTACCGGTCCCGACGGCAAACCGGTATTTGGTGCCACCGTTACCGTGAAGGGTACTGTAGTGGCAACTACTACGGCAGCCGATGGGACGTATTCCATCAATATGCCTGCCGGTGCCAAGGTGCTCATTTTTTCATCTGTCGGTTATGAATTAGCCGAATCGAATGTTTCAAGCGCTACCACGGTAGACGCTGTCATGAAACTTCAGACTACAAGCTTGAATGAAGTAGTAGTAACTGGGTATTCCGCCCAGCGCAAAAAAGACATTACGGGTGCCGTATCCGTAGTGAATGTTGCGGAATTAAAACAACTGCCTGTTGGTACCGGCGAAGAAGCCTTACAGGGCCGTGCTTCTGGCGTTAACATTATCAGTTCTGGCCAGCCAGGAGCTGCAAGTGATATCCGGATAAGGGGTATTACGTCCTTCGGCAACAATGCTCCGCTCATTATTATAGATGGAGTGAGGGGTAATCTTCACGATATTAACGTGAATGACGTCGAGTCAATGCAGGTTTTGAAAGACGCCTCTGCAGCCATTTATGGAGTTGCCGGTTCAAACGGTGTTATCATTGTAACTACCAAAAGAGGTAGAGCGGGAAAAGCAAAAGTTAGCTATGATATGTATGTTGGCCAGGCAACCCAGGGTAATGGCATTGATATGGCGAATACACAGGAAGAAGCTGATGCGATATGGCTCCAACAGCGCAACTCGGGAGTCGCAAATCCAAGCAGCAAACAGTATGGGAGTGGTGCAAACCCGGTCATCCCTGATTACATCACACCGTTTGGTACCATGAATGGTGGTCCCGGCACAGATCCGGCGCTTTATGATATCAATTCCAACCAGATCACCAAAGCAAACAAGGCAGGTACAGATTGGTATAACGAAATTACCCGGAATGCATTCATGCAAAGCCATAACCTGTCGGTAAGCGCAGGTTCTGAAAAGAGTTCGTATTTCTTTTCTGTTGGATACCTTGACCAGGAAGGTATACTGAAATACCAGTATAATAAAAGATATTCTGCAAGGGCCAATACCATGTTTACGATCAAGGACAAGATCCGGGTTGGTGAAAATTTTTATTTCGTTTATAAAGACAACCCAATCTTTGGGAACCAGAGTGAAGGCAGTCCCTTTACAACGGCTTACCGCGAAGACGCTATTATCCCCGTATATGATATCAAGGGGAATTTTGCAGGAACCAAATCCCAGGACCTTGGTAATGCACGTAATCCGTTTGCTGACATCTATCGAACTAAAGACAATAAAGGATATAGCTGGATCACATCCGGTAATGTGTTTGGAGAAGTTGATTTCTTAAAACATTTTACTTTCCGTACCAGCTTTGGTGGTGTTTTGACCAATAGCTATAATTACAATTTCGGCTTTGTGGGTTATGAAAACGCCGAGGGAAATACGGGTGCGAATTCATTCAATGAAGGAGCGAGCTATAGCACTAACTGGACGTTCACAAATACCGTAACGTACAGCAATATTTGGGGAGCCCACAGTGTCAAACTTGTTGGGGGAACTGAAGCGGTAAAGAATTATTACCGTTTCCTCGGTGCTACCAGGAGTAATTATTTTTCTGAAAACCCTGATTTCTGGGTTGTTGAAGCCGGTACCGGCACCCAATCAAATTCAGGTAATGCCGGTCAGAGCGCATTGTGGTCGCAATTCGGAAGACTTGAATATGGATATGCCGGGAAATATCTACTAAATGCTACCGTTCGCCGGGACGGGACCTCTATTTTTACTGAAGATCAACGGTATGGGGTCTTTCCTTCTGCTGCTGTTGCGTGGAGAATCTCAGAAGAAGACTTCTTCAAACAAATTACTTTTGTCAACGACCTGAAACTCCGGTATAGCTGGGGTAAGATGGGATCTACCAGCAACGTCGACCCAACGAATCCGTATAATCTTTACAGTTCGCGGCTGGGAAAATCAGCTTATGATATTTCAGGTACCAGCACGACTCCTTATGTAGGTTTTTACAGAAGTAACATCGGAAACGCTGAGACCACCTGGGAAGAAGATATCATCAGCAATGTAGGCCTCGATGCCGTAATACTCAACAATAAACTTGAGTTCACTGTTGAATGGTATAAAAAGAAAGTTTCCGGACTTTTATTTACTCAAAGTGGAGTTCCTGTTGACATAATTTTTGCCGGTGACGCCGCTCTTCCAAAAGTTAATATCGGCGATATTCAAAATACCGGGATAGATTTTAACGCTACCTACCATGCAACGATTGCCAGGGATCTCAAACTGGACATTACCGGTATTATTACTACTTACAATAACAAGATTGTCGATATACCCGGGCTTCCTTATTTTGACGGAGCTGTAGTAAGAAATAACAGGCTTCAACGCTTTGAAGAAGGCCAGGCTTTTGGTGCCTTCTTTGGATATGAAGTTCTTGGACTTTTCCAAACTGATGATGAAGTGGCAAAAGCCCCCACGCAGGCAGGTGCTGAGCCAGGATTGTTCAGATATCGTGATGTGAACAACGATAATAAGATTGACGCTGCCGACAGAACATACATTGGTGACCCCAACCCTGACTTTACATACGGGCTCAACATTTCAGCCAGTTATAAAAACTTTGACTTTTCTGCATTCTTCTTTGGCTCCCAGGGGAACGACATTTTCAATAACACTCTTTATTTTACTGATTTCCCTGACTTTTTCAAAGGAGGTATCCGGAGAGAAGCAGCAGTTAACTCATGGACACCTCAAAATCCAAACGCAAAGGTTCCGAAGTTGAAAACTACCGGCAGCTTTAGCTCGGATAACAGCGGTTACGCCAATAGCTATTTTCTCAGTGACGGTTCATACTTCCGCAACAAACAAATGCAAATAGGTTATACATTCCCCGGAAAATCGATCAACAAATATGGACTTGACAGGGTGAGGATTTATGTGCAAGGCACCAACCTGTTTACGTTCACGAGCTATAATGGATTGGATCCTGAGTTGCCCAGCCAACCAGATTCCAATGGTCGGATACTTAATACCTATCAGTATGGTATCGACCAGGGTAACTATCCCCATACTCCTGCATACCTCGTTGGTCTAAATGTTAACTTCTAATTTTAATCTATTCAAGTATATGAAACAGTTAAAATATAAATTTCTGGCTATTGCGGGACTTGCGACGATTGTGATGGTAACAGCATGCGAAAAGTTTCTCGATAGACCGCCCCTGGGAACTTTAAGCCCAAATGTAATGGCGACTGAAAAAGGCATCCAGGGTATGTTAATTGGAGCCTATGCAATGGTTGACGGTGAAGGTGCTGCCGGTGACGGCTTTGCATCGGGCGCTTCCAACTGGATTTTTGGTGGTGTAACCAGTGACGATGCCTATAAGGGATCAGACCCTACAGACGTTGCAGAAGCAGCGCCAATGGAACAGTGGAGTAATACGCTAACTCCTACAAATAGTGCCATCACCCAAAAATGGATCATGTGCTATGCCGGTATTCAGCGTGCAAATGATGTGATGAATACATTGACACTTGCTACGGATATTCCGGCCGACAAGGTGACGCAGATTATAGCACAATGCAGGTTTTTAAGAGGATTCTATCATTTTGAATGCAAGAAAGTTTTTGGAAATATCGTGTTCGCAGACGAAACGGTAAATCCTACTAATACTGCCGTCGCAAACACTCCTTTTGCTACTGTAAGTGCGGAGGTCTGGGGAAAAATTGAAGCTGATCTCCAATTTGCCGCCGATAATTTGCCTGATTCATGGGGAACAGATGTTGGACGAGCTAACAAATGGGCAGCAAAAGCGATGTTGGCCAAGGTTCTAATGTTTCAGGGAAAACTTTCGACCGCGTATCCAATACTCCAGGATGTAATCGCTAACGGAAAAACTGCCAAAGGAGATAAATACGGATTGAATCCGAATTACTATTCGAACTTCAATCCTGCCCAAAAGAACAGTATTGAATCAGTGTTTGCCGCACAAACTTCAGTTAAGGACAACTCTTCTGTAGACTGGGGTGGAGATCCAAACGGAAATTATGGCGATATATTGAACTTCCCGTATACGGGCGGTCCGGGCGCATGTTGTGGTTTTTATAATCCTTCCCAGGATCTGGCCAATGCTTTCAAAACTGACGCCGCCGGTCTCCCATTGATTGATACTTATTTTCAGGGTAATGCTGTAAGTGCCCAGGTCAGTCAGCCTGGCGCTGGTTCTCCATATGTCGGCAATATCGATCCCAGGGTTGATTTTACAATGGGAAGACCCGGAATTCCTTATCTGGATTGGGGTGTACATCCCGGAGAAGCCTGGATCAGGAACCCTGTAAACGATGGCAATAAGAGCCCGAAAAAGAACGTATATGCCGATTCGCAGAAAGATGCATTTACTGACGTAGGTAGTGCTTATTGGGGACCAACCGAACTGGTTGCGAATAATGTAAATATTATCCGTTTTGCCGACGTACTATTGTGGGCAGCTGAGTGTGCAGTTGAGGCTAATGATCTGGCTACTGCAACTAACTATGTTAACCTGGTACGAAACAGGGCTGCAAATGCCACATATTGGGTGTACAAGAATAGTGCATATGATGCCGCAAGTGCAACTTACGCTGTTCAGACAACTCCGGCAGATACTTATAAAGTAAGCCCATATCCTGCTACTTTCGCGTCACAGGATGCCGCAAGGAAAGCAGTTCGGTTTGAAAGAAGACTGGAACTTGGAATGGAAGGGCAGCGTTTCTTTGATTTGGTAAGATGGGGCGTAGCTGCTGAAACTGTTAATACGTTTATTGCGAGGGAAAAGACTTTGAGGCCGTTGAAAGCCAACGCAGTGTTTACGGCAGGGAAGCATGAACTAATGCCGATACCTCAGAACGAAATTGATAATATGAATTCTGACGGCACAACACGCCTGGAGCAAAATCCCGGGTATAATTAAGTAATCTTTAAAAAATGTTTTAGAGAGGTGAAGTATATTTACTTCGCCTCTTTTTTTATGATACAATTTGCTTCTGCCCAAAGTATTTTAATGAAAACTTTAAAGGCTATACTTTTCGTCTCAATAATTTTCAGTGTCGACGCGTGTAGTAACAGGCAAACACTATTTCATTTAATTCCTTCCGATCATTCGAATATACATTTTACCAACACTATCGTAGAAAATGATTCTGTCAACCCGATTGACCTTACCAACATTTATAATGGCGGGGGTGTGGGCGTGGGCGATTTTAACAATGATGGGTTGCAGGATCTGTATTTTACCGGTAACCAGGTCTCCAACCGGTTATATATGAATAAGGGGGATCTAAAATTTGAAGATGTCACTGAAGCGGCAAACGTGAAAGGTGACGCAAAATGGTGTCGTGGCGTCACCATCGTGGATATTAATAATGATGGCCTGGCGGACATTTATGTTAGCGCCACTATCCTCAACGATCCCCGCAAGCGGGAGAATCTTTTTTATATAAACCAGGGGCCGGGTAAGGATCAAATCCCGCACTTCAAAGAGATGGCCGCGGAGTATGGACTGAACGATACCACGCATACCACGATGGCAGCGTTTTTTGACTACGACAATGATGGCGACTTAGACGTTTACCTGGTAGTCAACCAGATTATTGATGGGAATAGTCCCTCTAAATTTCGTCCAATTATTAAGGACGGAAGTTTTCCCAGTACCGGAAGATTATACCGCAATGACCGGAATGATAGTTTAGGTCATCCCGTTTTCACCAACGTAACAAGGCAGGCAGGGGTAACTATAGAAGGCTATGGTCATGGCGTGAATATCACGGACATCAACAGGGACGGCTGGAAAGACATCTTTGTCAGCAATGACTTTAATTCCAATGATCTTCTATACATCAATAATCACGATGGGACGTTTACCGATAAAGTAATGATTTACTTTAAGCACACGTCCGCAAACGGTATGGGGCAAGATGTAATTGATATCAACAACGACGGATTGTCTGACTTGGTAGAGCTTGATATGAATCCCGAGGATAATTACAGGAAAAAAACCATGCTTGGGTCAATGAACTATCGGTTCTACCAAAACAGCGATTTTTTCGGCTACCAGTATCAATATGTAAGGAATACCCTGCAGTTGAACCAGGGGCCCCGCGTAAATGGAAATGATTCGATTGGGGATCCCATTTTCAGCGATGTAGGTTTTTTCTCGGGAATAGCTGAAACAGATTGGAGCTGGACTCCCCTGGTTACAGATTTTGATAATGATGGGTTCAGGGACATTATTGTTACCAATGGATTTCCGAAAGATGTAACAGACCATGACTTCATTGCATTCCGGAGAGAGTCTTCTACGATTGCAGGTAAGGATTATCTTTTGGGCGAAATACCGCAGGTGAAGATCCATAACTATGCATTTCACAACAGTGGAAATGCGAAGTTTGAAAACGTCACGGACAAATGGGGGCTTAACGTCGTATCGTTTTCCAATGGGTCGGCCTATGGCGATCTCGATAATGACGGTGACATGGACATGATTGTAAATAACATTAATGACGAGGCTTTCCTGTATGAAAACAAAACCAATTCAGGCAAGAAAACAAGATCAAACTACCTGGCCATAAAGTTTAAAGGTGAAGCAAACAACATTGATGGGTTGGGTGCATGGGCCGAAATTTATTACAATAGGGACAAAAAGCAAGTATACGAAAACACTCCTTACCGCGGCTACCTGTCTACGATTGAAAAGGGGGCCTTTTTCGGGATGGGAGACGCTGCGGCAGTAGATTCGGTGATTATCCGGTGGCTGGGAAATAAGAAGCAGGTTTTGACGAACGTGAAGACAAACCAAACTCTTGTGGTCGACATACAGAATGCGAACCTTCCTGACTCGTGGAATCCGGAGGTACTTGCAAAGGATGCTTTATTTACAGATATCTCAGCCGAAGCTGATATCAACTACACGCACCAGGAAAAGGATTTTATTGATTTTGACAGGGAGAGATTGATTCCGCATAAATTGTCCCAGTACGGGCCTGCGTTGACAACTGCGGACGTTGATGGCAACGGGCTTGACGATATTTTCATTGGCGGCTCATCAAATTTCCCGGGGAAGTTTTTTCTGCAACAGGGCAACGGCAAATTTATAATTAAAGAACTTCCTGCGAAGCCAGCCGGTGATCCTGAAACGTCCGAAGATATGGGTTTGCTTCTGTTTGATGCAGACAACGACAATGACCCCGATCTCTACTGCGCAAGTGGCGGCAATGAGTTTACAGCCAATTCAAAAAGTTATCAGGACCACTTGTTCATCAACGATGGAAAAGGAAATTTTTTCCCGGATTCATTAGCCATGCCGCTTAATCACACAAGCAAGAGTTGCGTCAAGGCTGTTGATTTCGACAATGATGGCGACCTTGATCTTTTTCTTGGAGGCAGGTGCCTGCCGGGTCAGTATCCATTACCTGTGAGCTCATTTATTTATCGTAATGATTCGAAAAATGGCCAGTCAAGATTTACCGATGTTACATCAAGTGTTGCAAAGCCGCTGCAGAATATCGGGATGGTCTGCGATGCGTTGTGGACAGACTTTGACAACGACGGCTGGACCGACCTGGTAGTTATTGGTGAATGGATGCCGATAAAGTTCTTTAAGAATGTGAAGGGCACATTTGAAGATGTCGGCACCGGGTCAGGAATCAGTGATCAGGTAGGATGGTGGAACAGTATTGCCGGCGGCGATTTTGACAATGATGGTGATATAGACTACGTGGTTGGTAACCTTGGCAAAAATTCTTTCCTTTTGGCCAGCGATCAATATCCATTAAGTATTTACGCAAAAGATTTCGATAACAATCGCAGTCTTGATGCGATCGTAACAATTTACCTGAAGGATCAGCAGGGCGTAAGAAAAGAATACACAACAATGAACCGGGACGATATTGTGAGCCAACTGCCGGCAGTGCGAAAGAAATTTTTGAAGTATAAGGAATTTGCAAAAGCGGATATTCACCAGATATTTTCTGAAGATCAAATGAAGGGTGCCCTGATTTTACGTACCAACAATTTTAAAAGTAGTTATTTGAAAAATAACGGCAACGGAAAATTTGAATTACTTCCATTGCCGGATGTCGCACAAATGGCTCCGCTAAATGGAATGGTTGTAGACGACTTTAACGATGACGGAAACCCGGATGTTGCGATTAGCGGCAATGACTACGGTAACGAGGTTTTTAACGGAAGGTATGATGCCATGAATGGGCTGGTGTTGCTGGGTGACGGCAATGGAAATTTTTCTGGTCAATCAATACTAAAAGCTGGTCTCTTTATTCCAGGCGATGCTAAAGCGCTGGTAAAATTAAAGGGGCCTGGCAACGTCTATCTTTTGGCGGCCTCACAAAACAGGGGACCATTAAAGGTATTCAGCCGTAAAAACCCGGATCAAAAACTGATTCCACTTCAACAAACAGATAAAAAAGTTTTTCTTACACTTGCCAATGGTAAAAAACGCAAAGAAGAATTGTATTACGGAAATTCATTCCTGTCCCAATCTGCTCGTTTTATACCCGTCAACAAAAGTGTAACAGCTGTAGACATTGAAGATGTAAACGGCAAAGTACGCCGTATAAATTTGTAACCAACGAGTGCTTTATTTCTAAATCATCGGCCATAAGATACTCCGTATTTTTTTTGTTACCGTTCCTCCTGTGCCTGGGAGCAATACTGTCTTGCAAAAATGACGGAAGAAACAGTACGCACCGGCATGTGTCCATATCAAGCATAAAAAAAGGAGAAGCTCTTGCCTTGAAATACTGCCAATCCTGCCACATGTTTCCTGATCCGTCGTTATTAGACACGAAGAGATGGGAAAATGGAGTATTACCTCAAATGGGACCACGACTTGGTATTTTCTATTATAACGATAAATCTTATCCTTCCGCCAAGAATGACAGAAATCTCATGCCCAATTTTTACCCGGCTCAGCCACTGTTGAGCTTTGAAGAATGGCAGAATATTATCGACTATTACACTGCTATGGCGCCAGATTCCTTGTCCGGCCAACGACGTTCCAACAATATTAAGCAGGAGTTGCCGGGATTCAAGGTTGAGATTCCTACGCATAAATTTGCATCGCCAGCTGTTTGCTTTACAAAGATTGACACAACGAAAACCTTTCCCCATTTGTGGGTTTTTGATCTTACGGGAAAATCGCTTTATCGTTATAACAATCAGGTACAGTTAACCGATTCAATAAAAACCAGTTCAACAATTACGGATATTGACTTTAGTACACAACCGTCGGTTGCCTGCGACATTAATGTGATAAATCCAAACAACGGCAAATTCGGAAAAGCTCACTATTTGTACTCAGATACGATCGGCAGTTTAAATTTAGATACTACTGCGTTGTTTGATCAACTGAGGAGACCTGTGCAGATCACTTCATGCGATCTGAACAAAGATGGAAAAACTGATTTTTTAGTTTGTGAGTTTGGACATTTAGCAGGATCGCTATTGTGGTTGGAAAATAAAGGTGAAGGCCACTTTATTCGTCACACCATTCGCTCACAGCCCGGTGCTATAAAAGCTTATATCGAAGATGTAAACCATGATGGATTACAGGATATCTGGGCGCTGTTTACGCAGGGAGAGGAGGGCATTTTTCTTTTCATCAATAAAGGAAACGGTGTCTTTGATCAACAGCAAATTCTGCGGTTTCCTCCAATTTATGGTTCTACTTATTTTGAATTTGCCGATTTCAATAACGATGGGCTAAAAGATATTTTGTATACGTGTGGTGATAACGCGGATTATTCTGTTGTGTTAAAACCATATCATGGTATTTATATCTTTTTGAATGAAGGAAACAACCATTTTAAGCAGAGATACTTTTTTCCGATTAACGGATGTTTTAAAGCAATGGCCAGGGATTTTGACAATGATGGAGATCTGGATATTGCCAGCATTGCTTTTTTTGCCGATTATGTACGCCAGCCAGAGGAAGGGTTTGTGTACCTGGAAAATCAGGGCAATTTTGAATTTTTCCCCTTAACTACGCCCGAATGCAGGGCCGGCAGGTGGCTCACTATGGATGCCGGCGACCTCGACGGTGATGGAAGGATAGATTTGGTATTGGGAAATTTTTCGGTGCGGCCATCCTTTATAAATTCAAATTTTGATTGGCAGAAAGGACCTCCGTTCATGGTCTTAAAAAATATCAGTAAGTAATTGTGACAACGTAGATCATTAAATCGGATAACTAACCACGTCCTGGCATTCACTTCGAGCTGCATTTTTCATGATTCGGTATGGATACGCTAATTCCCGACACCGAACTACTCAGATGGTTGCATGCATTTTGGTTCTACGGTATCTTACATATAACTTGTCCCTTGTGACATCACTAATTCAGAACGATTCTTTTTAACATGCCGTAGAATGCAAAATCAGCGGCGGCGTATTTCAGAATTTGATACTATTTCAACAAAGTCTTGAATATTTTTAGATTTTTTTTTTTAAGATGTAAATTTTTCGTAGATTTTTTGTGAATTCTGCTTTCCTCTGGACTGTTAACCGAATAACTGTTCAAAAATGCTTGCTGCTAAACCAACTCACGTAAGGGCAGCCCTGCTCTTGCACGACTCTCTAAACATATATATTTATTTATTTACCCCAATTAAGTTGTCAAACATGAGACATCTATGTTCAGCTTTACTTTTGCTGTCTTGCCTGTTTGCGATGATTCCGTCAGGGTTTGCGCAAAAGCGAACCATTTCAGGTAAGATCACCGATGCGACCGGTAAAGGAATGCCTTTCGTCAATGTCGCCGTAAAGGGTACCAACATTGGAACTACATCCAACGATCAGGGGGTGTACAGTATTGATGTACCCTCCGGATCAAAGACATTGGTCTATTCCTTCACCGGGCATGGAACCCAGGAAATAAATCTTACCAGCTCTAACGAAATTGATGTTAGAATGGCACCGTCAGTTAGTGAGTTGGAGACTGTCATGGTCACGGCGCTTGGTATTGAAAGAACCAAGAAAAACCTGCAGTATTCAATATCCCAGGTGCAGGGTGAGCTCTTCAACCGGGCGCGGGAAAATAGTGTGGCCAATTCACTTGCCGGACGAGTGGCCGGGGTTAATGTAACCAAGATTGCTTCAGGCCCAGCAGCTTCTTCACGTGTGGTGATTCGTGGAGCAAAAACGCTGGGCTCAACATTGAATCAACCTCTTTATGTTGTAGATGGAGTACCAATTGATAATACCAATTTCGGACAGGCCGGTATCTGGGGCGGAGCCGACCAGGGTGATGGAATGAACAGCATTAACCCTGATGACGTTGCCTCAATAACAGTATTAAAAGGTGCAAGTGCCGCTGCTCTTTATGGATCAAGGGCTGCAAACGGAGTTATATTAGTAACAACAAAAAAAGGATCATCCCGAAAAGGAATTGGTGTTGAGTTAAACTCAAATTATGTTTTTGAAAAAGTAAATAATTTAACCGATTTCCAGACCCAGTACGGTAGTGGAGGTTATTCAGGTACAACCCTTCAAAACGCAGTGGCTAAAAAGCCATCATCTCTTGATGAGCTTTGGAACAGCTGGTGGAGTTATGGGGGCTGGGGACCCAAATTTGACGGCAGCCCGGTAGTTCAGTTCGACGGGGTAACCAGGCCTTATCAATATGCCGGGGACAACTGGAAACGATTTTATGAGACAGGGAGCACATTTACAAATACTATCGCATTTAGTGGAGGAAGCGAAACCCAAAACTTTAGATTTTCAGCGGCCAATCTGAATAACGAAGGTGTTATTCCAAATTCAGGCTTTAAAAGGGTAAATTTATCATTATCCACTAATTCAGTGTATGCCAAAAAGCTGACAGTTAGCACTAAAATCCTTTACTCTAAGGAAAATGCCGAGAACAGACCCAACGTTTCCGATTCTCCTGGAAACGGTATTTTAGCCTTATACTATTTACCAGGCGATTACAATGTCCTTGATTTCAAAGGTGACCCCAACAAACTAGGCGCAGTTCCTTCACTCGAGCAGCAGGCTGACCAGGGGATCAAAATTTTTGATCAGAAAGTACCCGGTGAAGAATTCCAGGTAGGACCTAACTTATGGACTCAGAATCCATATTGGGCGGCTTACCAGTTGATAAATAGTGATGAACGTGACAGGGTTATCGCCACCGGGAATGTCAGGTACGACTTTACCGATTTCCTTTATGTATCAGGACAGGCCGGAATGGATTGGTTTACAAAAAGAGGTACACAACAATCCGCCCCCCAGGGTACCGGTCACAATCGCGGGGGGGGTATAAGTGAATACGAAAATCGTGCAAGGGAGACTAATTTTCAGTTTATGGTGGGTTTCGACAAAACGTTTGATAAGATTGGTGTGAACGCATTTTTTGGTGGAAACAGGATGCGTCGTTATAATGAATATCTTGGCTTAAACGGAGATGGTTTCAATACACCCTTTTTTAATGTTATATCCAATGCGAAGAATAAAACCTACAGTTATGATTTTTACGAGCAGGGAATTGAATCATTGTTCGGATCTGTGGAAGTTTCCTATAATAATTATTTATTCGTAACAGGTACGGCGAGGAAGGACTGGTTCTCCGTGTTGAACCCCGAAAACAACAGTATCGTTTATCCTTCTATCGGCGCAAGCTTTGTATTCACAGATGCGCTCAAAATTGCACCGACATGGCTTAGCTTCGGAAAAGCAAGATTATCGTGGGCCCAGGTTGGCAATGTAAATTCAGTAAGGCCCTACCAGACGACCCTGTTATATGGAGCCAGCAGCACCCACGCTGGGGCGGCCCTGGGTGGATTTGCATCAGGACAGAATTTTCCAAACCCGAACCTGATACCGTTTACTTCAACAGAACTTGAATTCGGATTTGAACTCAGATTTCTTAGAAACAGGCTGGGATTGGATTTCACTTACTATGATCAAAAAACTACCGATGATATCCTGGACGCAGCTATTTCCAGGACTTCAGGGTACACGTCTACAACGGTTAACTTAGGTGAAATGACCAACAAGGGTGTTGAAATCCTGTTAACTGGTAAACCTATGGTCGGCGAATTTACCTGGGATATTTCACTCAACTTTGCAAAAAACAACAGTGAGGTTGTTTCCCTCATTGATGGTCAGACAGAGTTAATCGCGGATCCCTTTACCGCTGAGCCCCGGGTAAGAATGGTTTTCATCAAACAAATAGTGGGCTATCCCTATGGTATGATCACCGGAAAAACTCAATTGAAAGACCCGGCTACAGGACTCCCCGTATTTAACGCCGATGGTGCACCCATACAAGACGGGAAATATAGTATCATTGGATATGGTGTACCCGATTTTACCGGGGGTTTAAACAACTCGTTTGGTTACAAAAATATAAACCTCTCTTTCCTGATCGATTTCAAGTCCGGTGGGGATATTTTTTCCGGAACAAACGCCAGGATGACACAGGCGGGATTGACCAAACAGTCTCTGCTCGGCAGAGAGGGAGAAGCTCCGCTGACGGTGAGCGGCGTAATTCAGGATGGTACCAATTCCAATGGGGATCCGATATACAAGCCCTTCACCAAGACACTCACACCTGGGGAAGCGCAACATTACTGGGACCGGCTGGGTAATGAAGACGAGGGAGGATCTGCGGACAAGTTTGTGTATGATGCTTCGTTCATCAAACTCAGACAGGTAACCCTGGACTATACCTTACCAAGGAAGCTTTTTACTAAAACTCCAATACAAAATGTGATGGTATCGTTTGTTGCGCGCAACCTGGCTATTCTTCACAAGAACGTACCCAACATCGATCCCGAGTCGAGCTATACAAGTTCTAACAACCAGGGCCTGGATTACTTTGGTTTTCCGGCAACCCGCACCTATGGTTTTAATGTTAGGTTAATTTTCTAATGAATTAAAAGAAATCTGTATGAACTATACCAGAAAAATAATCTTCTCCATCGCTGTCGGCACGGCCCTTGTTACCGCGTGTAATAAGGACAGTCTCCATGAACTTAATATAAATCCACAGGCGCTGAATTCAATTAATCCGAACTTCATGTTTACGTCTGCGCAGTTGGGTGCCGCTTCGGGTTCTTCTCCGCTTATAGGTGACAATCGTTACCTGGATTGGAGAACCAATATTGGAATGGCGTCCACAGCTATTCAGCAGATGGGCACTATCGGTGGCATTTCTAATATTGGCGATAAATATGGGGATAATTCCGAAACCTCGAGCGCTCCTTTTGAATTCTACTATCCTCACTTAACGGAACTTAGCGAGGTCCTTACCCAAACGGGGCCGGGTGGAGCGTCAGAGGGCAAGTATGCGAATTTAAGACAGGCCGCACGAATTCTGAGGGTATTTCTTTTTCAGCGCCTCACAGACTTCTACAACAGGGTACCATATTTTGAAACCATGCAGGCAGCCCAGGGAGTATTCTTTCCGAAGTATGACAGCCAAAAGGAAATATATGCTGACTTGTTTAAAGAGCTGGAAGAGGCCACAGCAGCATTTGGGGCGGCCGATCCCTCGGATGGATTTGCCGCAGCTGACCTCTATTATGGTGGAGATATCGGAAAATGGAAAAAATGGGGTTATTCCATTATGCTCCAAATGGCCATGCGTGTTTCAAACGTTGCCCCTGATTGGGCTAACACCTATGTAGCAAAGGCTGTAGCCGGGGGTGTTTTTCAGAGTAATGCTGACAACGCACTTGTGCCGATGGCGGAAGGACCGAGCGTATGGATCGACCAAAATGGAATTTCACGTGCATATATTCCAGGTGATGGGGGGGAACCGGCTTTTCTCAGCAAAAGGCTGATTGATTTTCTAAAAGGGCCTGATGCCACATCAACGGCTGATGATGATCCCAGACTCATGATTCTTACCGGTGGAATTGGTGATTGGACTCCTACCGGGTTTACTCCGGTAACAACCGATCCACTCAAAATGAAAGGACTGCCAAACGGAAATGACCAGAACAGGCTTGACGCGCTCGAAGGTCACACTGTCAACGTGGCAACCACTTACTCAAGAATCAACCCACTTCTTTTGGACAGAGATGAAGACTATATGATGATGAATTACGGTGAAGTTGAGCTTTTGCTGGCTGAGGCAGCAGAAAGAGGTATCGGTGGCCTCACTGCGGCTGCAGCCCAGGGTCATTATGAAGCAGGCGTAAAGGCTTCCATGCAGATGTACACGATTTATGATCCTTCTTTTGTCGTTAGCGACGCCGAAGTTGCCGCATACCTTGCTACTTACCCTTATGGTAGCAGGCCAAAATTGGAAATGATAGGAGAGCAGTATTGGGTAAACCATTTCCTTAATTGGTGGGAAGCCTGGTCTAATTGGAGAAGAACGTCGGGTGATCCGACATCGCCAAACGGTTATCCTGTACTAACACCAATCAATTTCCCCGGTAATGTAACGAATGGAACGATTCCTCAAAGACTGAAATATCCGAATATTGAGGTGGGGAACAACCCTAATTTTACTGAGAAGGAGCTTGGCATGAATAATTATACAACAAGGGTTTGGTGGGCTGGTGGACCTGAATAGATAAATTTAGTTGTGAAAATATTATGAGCCCTTGAGTCGCCAAGGGCTCTTTTTTATTCGCTGTGCACACGATAGTTCTTTAAAGTGCAGGTCGTCAACGAGCCTCCTACTTTGGTGAAAGCGTATGCTTGTGCCTGAGTATAAAAGTAGCTGGTAGGTTTATTTAATGAACAGACAGTATGATTTCGAAATGAGATTTAATGTGTAAATTATTTTATTGAATTTAGGTCAGTGAAAGGATGTCGGTGATTCATTTTCAGTTTCTGAACTACATATTCACCAATAAGCTTGCCACTGGAAGCTGACTCGTCGAGCGTTTTTAAAAAATGTATACCACCATATAATCTGCTTATAGAAGCTTCCCGGGCAGCGTCTGAAAATGAGCTGAAATACCTCGGAGGCTTGCCAAAGGATACTTCTGCGGAATCTGTAAAAGCATAATTTTCTCCGAATAAACTGGTAAGCATCGTTGCTGCACTTGCAGATATTGTGCTATGTCCGCTGGGATATTCAGGAAACGGAGGTGTTTGAATAAATGGCTTCCAATACTTGTCAATATACCTGTTAATATAGGTTTCAGGCCTTACCGTCTTGCATACGTATTTCGCTTCCCAACAACTGATAAAGGCATCGGCAAGTGCAATAGAAACTTTTGACAACACTGCAGCAGTTTTAATCATGTCAAGGTTTTCTTTTTCGGCTACCGAAGCTGCTATGAATATCCAGTGACCGCCCGGTGATATTTGTTGTTTAAAATAGGTGACATGTCCTGAAGTAAATGAAACGTTCGGATTGCAATCCCAATACCTTGCGATCAAAGTATCTTCAGATGTGAGTTTATTGACCGCATTATAAACGATCATTGCCTCATTATAATAATCGGAAGATTTGAGGGAGTCAAATCTGAATGATGCAAGCGGCCTGAATAATGATGAAGAGTCCATTGTGAAAGGGCGCAATGTCCCCCAATTCGGTTCTACCGCATCTATATAATCTGGCGGTGTTGGTTCCCACTTAGCCGGATCTCCTGTTACAAAATAACCCGGATTGGCATTGCGTTGTACATATCCATCGTTCATCGCCCACGAAACAATATGGCGTCCTACTGCCCTTCCGTATTTAATAGCATTTTCCTTTAGTGATTGGTTGACAGAAATTTTAGCAAGCTCTTCGAGATATTCATTTTCCATCTCCTTCATCGCATCGGCATTAAACAGAAGTTTTTGTGCAACAGTAGTAAAGGCAAGTACACTGCTTATTGGAAAATAACTGCTGTCTGTCATTTTATCGGGTCGGGGAACAGCCTTTAGACCGTTCAGCCGCCCGGCATATGAACTGTATTCCGGACTTGCCTGGACAAGCGCCTCATATGCTGCGATGTTGCAGTAGGCATATATTCTGCTGCATACAGGAGGTGAGAAAACATCAGTGATGATGATATCCGTAAGCTTCCTGTTCCATGCAGAAAGTTTGTGGATTGAAAATTTTTCAAGCGGACCAACGCCGGTCTCGTTTCTGCATCCCGCCAAAGGAAGAATGGCGATCAAAACAACAGCCCCGGCAAAAGAAAATTTCATCCCTAAATATAACGACTTTCAAAAATTCAATATCCGTTTATTCCCGGAGAACGTAAAGATAACTATGGACTTTGTATTCACCGGAATTGCTAAACTCCGGCTGCCCTGCGAAAGGTAAGTATGTCCATAATAAAATTCCTGCCTGTATGAATGATTGTTGTTGTCTGTGATTAAGGCATATGATTCGCCAGGCACCAATGGTATTACCCGTGACTTCATATTGACGCTGAACATCTTCAAACTATCGGAATTTGTTCCGATAATAACTGAAGAAGAACCATTAACCATGTTAATAGACGCGATAGATTTATTGTCGCCGCGTAGATTCAGCAGCGATCTTTCGGGTTTGAAATTTCCTTTGCCATCGCCTTTAAGAAATAAACTACCCTGTGCATCGTAACGTCCCGTTTGCACTTCAGTTGAAAAAGAATTTCCTACACCTAATATATCGAGGTTGCCATCGTTGTCAAAATCATAGGGCAACAGTCCAAACAATGGAGAGAACTGCGCTTCAAGCGGCAGTGCATGCAATTTGAATTTACCGCCGCCAAGATTCTCGACGTAAGAATTTTCAAACCTTTCGGCTTTTACGATATAGGCTTTTGCGATCTCATCTTCACGCATGCCCTGCTGAAAAGTTACGGACGCGTACGAATTGTAGCTTCTGAACCTGCCGCGCATCGCTGTCATCTGGCGGTTTATATCGTCTCTTGAATGCACCATGTATTCCTTGCCATCAATAAAATGGCACATGATGGGGTCGATCCTACCGTTGCCATCATAGTCTGCTGCATAAATGCAAACAGGTTCTTTAGCGCTTGCCTTGTATGGTCCATTCAGTCCAAGGTTACCAACCACGTAATCAATATCGCCATCCTTATCAAAGTCACCTGCTGCCAGGCTATTCCACCAGCCGCTGGTGTTTGTGAGACCCGTTTCACCCGATACATCGCTGAATTTCCCATTAGTATTCTTAAAAAACTTTATGGCCATAAATTCACCGACCACAACAAGGTCCATCCAGCCATCATTGTCAAAATCGGTCCATAAAGCATCGCTCACCATGCCTGGTTCAGATAAGCCATTTCCGCTAAGGGTTGTAACATCTGTGAACCGGCATTGGTTATTTTTTGAATCATTACGAAATAAAAAACTTTTAGGAGAATAAGGATATTGGCCAGGGCTCACCCGGCCACATACAAATAAATCCAAATCACCGTCGCGATCATAATCTGCGGCTCTTACTCCTGAAGCCGGTGTTATTATCAAAGGCAATCCGTCATTGGTTAATGCAAAATTTCCAAGTCCGTCATTTATATATAGCCTGTGCCTGTAAACCGGATTTTCTTTCCTGGCGGATGAAGAGCCACCTGAAGAAATGTACAGATCAGCGTCTCCATCGTTATCTGCGTCAAAGAACAATGCGCCCATATTATCGGCACTGTTAATATCAGGAAGTTGTTTCGGAATAAATTGGCCGTTCGGCTGCTGAACGTATATACTTCCTTTTGATCCGGACGAACTTCCTACAAAAAAATCTTCCCTGCCATCACCATTGATATCGCCTACAGCTATGCCCGGCCCCTGCCTGGAATGCATATGCGCCAAAAGAGGCTGCAGCTTAAAATCTACAAAAAGATCTTCTGTATGTTTAAATTGACTGCCACTAGCATAATTTACCGCAGAAAAAAGTGAATTACCCCCATAAAAAAAATCTTCCTTTTCCATTATAACGGCGTCCTTATAATCGAGGGTAATTAATTGTTTCGCCTTTATTGAGCTCAGCGTTTGTTCTTTACCGTCGGGCCATAAAACTTTCAGACTATCCACTTGCGCATCTGTAATGCCAAAATGAAGCACATGTTCCATGGTAGATAAATAGCCACGATAAGGAGAGAAATAATTGTACTGCATTTTACCATTTTGCCACATCCAGACTTGTGCACCCAGTCCGTCCCTGTTCCCGTTGGGTCCTCTGAAACCAATACGCAGCCAACCTTTTTCAGGATTTAATCGTGAAGTTTGATTTTCATATACAAGAGAAGGACCGTCAAGACTATTTATCACCAAATCAAGATCTCCATCATTGTCCAGATCGCCAAAAGCGGTACCATTTGAAAAATTTTCATGCGTCATACCCCATTGAACAGACATGTCGCTGAATCTCAGGTTACGGTCATTTTTAAAAAGGTAAGGATGGACTTTTATCCCCGGCAATTTTTTCAATTCATCAAGGCGGTCACGTCGAATGGCCTCTGGTGTGCCCGTTGCCTTTTCTTTTTTACCATATACGTTAAAACCATAAAAGGTGAAATCAAGATTGTTAATGTCCTGGCGAAAGCCATTGGTGATAAACAAATCCTTCCAGCCATCGTTATCAAAATCAGCAAACAAAGGAGCCCAGCTCCATTCCGTAGCATGAACTCCGGCAAGCATTCCAATTTCACTGAATGAACCATCCCCATTATTTAATTGCAAAGTGTTACGTACATATTGCGGCTCGTATCCATCAGCCATGTTCCGCTGAAATTCATCATAATTGTTGCCCTTCATTGTGAGCTTCCATCGTTTATTATCCGGGGGCAGCATATCCACCACCATTATATCAGGGAGCCCGTCATTATTAAAATCAGCAACATCATTACCCATTCCGTTGTAAGTTTCATGACGAAGACATTCTGCTGCTTTATTGGTGAAATTGCCGTTCTTATTGTTAATCCACATCAGATCGTTTGTGAGAAAGTCGTTCGAAACATAGACATCGGGCCAGTTGTCATTATTAATGTCGCAAATATTAACGCCCAGTCCGAATCCTTCAATAGTGATGCCCGCCTCTTTTGAAACATCTGTAAATGTTAAGTTCCCGTTATTACGGAATAATTTATCTGTCGATTCCGCTTTGCCGGTCACTTCCTTGGTACGCGAAATATTGCGGTTAGATTTTACAATGGCGTTTCGAAGCAGGTACATATCGAGATCGCCGTCTTTATCATAGTCGAAAAATGCTGCGTCGATATCATATCCTTCCTCATCAAGACCCATTTTCGCAGCAGACTCGGTGAAGGTATTGTTGCCGTTATTAATAAAAAAAAGATTGCGCATCTGTTCTGGCGGGGTTAGATAGCTGCCGGCTTTGCAGATGTAAAAATCCTGAAATCCATCCTGGTTGATATCCACCACAGCAACACCGTTGCACCAGCCTTCCGTTTTAACACCGGCCTTCTCAGTAATATCTTCAAAGTGCAGGTTGCCTTTATTAAGGTACAAACGGCATGAGACCATATTCCCTGTGAAGAGTATATCCTGCAAATTGTCGTTGTTGATATCGATTAATGCTACGCCTCCACCGTTGAACATGTATTCGAATTCCAGCACGGACAATGAATCAGTGTAGGTCAGCTGGTTGATGAAATCAATACCTGACTTTCCGGATGTCAGCTTTTTGAACAATTTGCTTTCATCATTATTGCAGGATAGCAGGAAAATGAAAAAAGCTGAAAAAATAATATTCTTAAACATACTATATTTCAGGATTTTTGCAAATGCAGGTTCGAATTATAGGAAATTACAGGGAAGGCCTTAATCGATTTCCATGACTATTTTTTTCGTGTTCCAAATAACAGAACTCTTGCATTGTTCCTTGCGACAATCAGGTGCTTCAATCCATTGATCGGTATAACTCCTGCATCGCGAACTTCCCCTTCTATCTTTATCCCGCATTCACGGGGAGAAACAAAAGTAAACAATCTGCCACCAATACCCTTAAGATACACTCCCTTGCTTGCATTATGTCTTCCAACCTGGGGTTTAAGTCCGTAAAAATTTCCTCCAAGCCAGATATCTGTTTTTCCATCGCCATCAAAGTCATCAGCAGCGATTCCAAATTCGGGTGAAAATTGCGCCTCAAGCGGTAAAGCTGTCAGTTCAAAACTTCCATTATTATTCCACAGAACAGAGCTTTGTAAATTATTCGCTTCATATCTCAGTGAAGTATTTCGTATCTCCTGGGAAAAAAGAGATTCATACGTTTTTGATCCGTAATCTTCGTATTTGAGTATTTGCTTTTTTAATCCCGGCAATTGTGAAGTTAGTTCTTGTTTGGTTGGAAATGGGTAAGATACTGAGTCAAGCGGTGGATACCAGTTGATAATGCATTCACTCTTGCCGTTGCGGTCAAAGTCATTTACATACATTGTCAGTGGCCGCCGGGTGCTGGCTTTAAGTTTTGTATTCAGCCCCCAGTTGCCTATGACAAAATCCTGGTCACCATCATTGTCAAGGTCTGCAGCAATGATCCTATTCCACCATCCGTTGCTATTTGCTACTGTGCTTTCATTGAACACTCCGGCGTCGTTCCTGAAAATATGTATGGCCATCCAGTCACCGACAACAATAAGGTCCAGGTCCTTATCTGAATCTATATCGCTCCATACAGCGTCGGTGACCATACCAACATTTGCAAGAGCAGGAGGCGCTATATCTTTCCAGGATCCTTTCTCATTAACGAGCAAATAGGAACGTGGCGGAAGTCCATAGTTACCAGGAACATTTCTTGCACCCAAAAAAAGATCGGCGTCGCCATCACGATCGAAATCTTCCGCTTTAACAGTCGAAAAATTTCCAATTACGGGTGGGAAGGAGGGGGGCACCCGTGAAAAATTTCCTTTGCCGTCGTTGAGATAAAGTCGTATTAAAAAATTGGTTCTCGGCATCCTGGGTTCATTGCCACCGGACCCAACAATGAAATCAATATCTCCATCCTGGTCGTAATCAAACAGCGCACCACAGGTACTTTCAAAGCCTACATCATTGTTGAAGGCACTCGTTGGCTGAAGACGAAAACTCCCGTCTGGTTTTTGAACATAGAGTTTGATAGGGTCACCTGCCGCTCCAAGCAAGATAAAATCGACCAGGTTATCTTTATTTACGTCACCTTCTACGAGTTTTGGTCCTTCAGTGGAAAGCAAACGAACCAGCAGTAATTCATCATTGAAATCATTATACCTGTCTTCATGATGAATGGCAGCAGGTTCAATTAGTTGTTGGTCAACTTCCTCAAATACACTTTGAACATGTTGATGGGTACTTTCGGTCTTTGTCGCGTCGCTGTTATTAAGTGTAATCGTTTGATCTGTTTTTACATTTGTAATGACCTGCGATTTTCCGTCGGGCCAGGTTACATGCAGCGTATCAACAGAGGTTGCTTTTCCAACGCCAAACAATAATACCGGCTCCACGCTGCTCTGAAATCCACGGGTATTGTAGTTCTGAAGAACCAACAGGCTATCCCGCAATTTGAGCCGGACTTCTGCGCCAATGCCAAACACGTTTTTGCTGGCGC
>Ga0310810_10000803_pt1 | contig 31856 bp, 28 predicted proteins | sample NCmetagenome_FD_207641 | JGI IMG/M metagenome (GOLD analysis project Ga0310810, IMG submission 207641) | Soil microbial communities from experimental microcosm in Duke University, North Carolina, United States - NC | ecosystem: Engineered > Artificial ecosystem > Soil microcosm > Unclassified ... | reverse complement strand
GATAAATTCCGGGCTTGTCGACTTGCATCCAGACAGCATTTTGATATCCGGGGAGCAGGTCGCGTTTTCCGTTTATGTTCGGCGCCCAAAAACTATGGATCACATCAGCTGAACTGGTGAGTACCACCACCGGTGTCCCAACCGGAACGTGAATTTCGTTGGCGGTGATGACCGTTTGGTCGGCTTGCGAATTGGGATAAGTAACTTCCCACCACCATTGGTGCCCGGTGATCTGAATCGTGACCGGATTCTTCGAACTGATGCCGCCCACCTTTGCTCCGGTTACTATGCTCATCACCAGAACCACGAACAGAGTGAAGATTGTGATCAGTAATGCCGAATGCACGGCGATGAACGCGCCTCGTTCCCCAGCAGGGTTTTTCAGCACCGGAGCGGGCCGGTCTCCTGATATCCGGTTGCGAGTACTGGCGCGCGTGAAAGCCATTATGACCAGCACGTAAACAATGAAAGCAATCCAGAAAATCGTCCAGTACAGCCACTCGATTTTCCCTGCCTGCGGTCCCGCTGGCTTCAACAGCGATTGCTGACCGAAGCAACCGACCGGCACTAGAAACAGCGCAGAACAGACAGATAGAATTTGCCTGACTCGGATCATTGCTTCTGTCCTGGAACGCCCGTGATGCCGGTCGGCTTCTGGTTGGGCATGGATTGTTCGGACGGTTTGAAATACGCATCGTCTCCGCGCGCCGGGGCAACGTCTGAGGGCAGTTGTCCGCTCAGCGACCGCACGTAGGCGACAATTTCCCATCCTTGATATTCGGGAATACGGTTGCGAAATGATGGCATCCCATTCGGCCGGCCCTGCATGATGGTTGCAAAAATGTTCGCCGGTTCGCTGCCGTATATCCACGCCTGGTCCATTAATGGCGGGCCGATGCCTCCGCCGCCATTGGCATGACATCCTGAGCAGTTGTACTGACTGAAAAGCCGCTTGCCCTCACTCACGGCATACGCGCTCTCCTCGTAGTATCCGGGCAGCGTCGGTCCGGACTGAGGAGGACCTCCGCCAGGATGCAATCCACTGACTTGGATGCTATCAAGCGTATTCGCCGCCGATGGCGCCGGGCGGAATCGGCGATCTTCGCGCTCGCAGGAAAGAAGTGCCAAGCACAAGACTGAAAGCAGGATGAGACGGAGCGTCGTCATTCGCCGACCCTCTGCTCCGTCGCCATCTCGAGTTGCGGCACACCATAGGCGTGAAGAATTTTACGAATTGAGGCCTTTCGTCTATGGATGAAATCCTGCAGCTCATTCCTGAGCGACTCATCGCCTTTGCGAACCCCCATTGCAATCGCAAAGGTAAATGGAATTCCAGGCGGATCGACTTGAGGAGTTACCGGCGTCAGAGTCAACCCGCTGAACCGGCGTGCATAGTATCCCGCCAGCGGTCCCCACACGATGGCTGCACCGATCTTCCGTGTCGCAACCGCGCGAATAATGGCATCAGGATGTGGACCCGTCGTATCAAAAGCGACAATCTGACTCTGCATTCCGCGCCGTGAAAGTGCGTCCCCTGGCGGCGCGTATTCTTCCTCCAGGGCCTGTACGCCAATTTTCATGGTGTGCAGGGCAGCGTCGTTCAGAGAGACCCCAGCCAGTCGCCCGCGATGGGTTACAAAAACGTAGGTTGAACGGTAGTATGGCTCGGTTGTAAGAACAGGCTTGAAGTTGACCGGAATCCCGATTAATAGATCACAGCGTTTACCCAGATATTCCCGCACGAAGCCTCGCCCCATGCGCTGCCATTCATAAACCAGATGCGCGTGTAGATCGTGGGCCAGGAGTTCGGCGATTTTGTTCTCGAAACCTTGCTGCAGACGATTAGAAAACGGCAGATTATTAGGATCGGCGCATACCCGAATGTCTCGTGCCTGCGCGACCACCGCACACATCAACAGCGCAAGTGGTATGGCTTTAGGGAAGCGAGAATACATACAGCATGCCTCCCTTGTTGGTGTACTTGGGCAGATCCTGCATCGCGCCCACGAAGCCCAGCGCAGCAGACCGGTCACGGGGATCCAAACCGCCGGAGACGATCGCGCCCGCCCATCCGCCTACGCCCGATAAGACCGCAATGTACTGTTTCCCATCCGGTCCTTTGTAACTGATCGGTTGCGCGATGATTCCCGAGCCCGTCTTGAACTCCCAAAGCACTTGACCGCTGCGCGCGTCGGCCGCTCTAAACCAGCCATCCATCGTGCCGAAGAAAACCAAGTTGCCAGCGGTCACAACCGTCCCACTCCAGACTGGAAAGCGGTCGCGAATGTTCCACACTGCCTTCCCATTCACCGGATCCCATGCCGTCAGCTCGCCGCCGTATCCGCCCGGTCCGCGGTACATCTGAACATTCGCCCCTACATAGGGCGTGCCCGCAATGTAATTCACCGCCAGCTCTTCTTCATCCATACACAGATGGTTGTGCGGCACATACATCAGCCCGGTTTGGGGGGAGAAGGAAGAGGGCTGCCAATCTTTCGCTCCGGGTGCCGTCGGACAGATATTCCGCACCACGGAACCGAGCCGCGGCTTGGTCTCTTCGTTGTACTGAATAAGACCGGTGTTGAGGTCTACGCCACGTGAAGTGGTGATATATTCGTACGCCGCTGCGGACAATACCTGTCCGGTCGCGCGGTCCAACACATACATGTAGCCATTGCGATCAGGATGAACCAGCACCTTTCGCGTCTGCCCGTTGATCGGCAGATCAAGCAGCAGATTTTCGTTGACGCCGTCGTAATCGAATAGATCGTGCGGGTTGTACTGATAGAACCAGATCGCTTCGCCGGTATCCGGATCGCGCGCAAAAATTCCAGCCGTGAACTTGTTGTCACCGGGACGAGTTTCTGAATTCCAGGGTCCCGGGTTCGCTGTACCGTAGTAGATGAGATTGAGCTGGGGGTCGTAGGAAATCCATCCCCAGACTCCGCCTCCGCCGATCTTCCATGCATCCGGGGGCCAGCTTTTTACTCCCAGGTCCCGCCCGCGATCCTGCGCATAAAAGGGTTTGAATCGAGGGCCGATCAGGACGTCCTTATCCGGGCCGGAGGTGTACGCCCGCCACGCGATCTTTCCCGTCTTAGCATCGAGCGCAGTCAGCCAGCCGCGAACTCCGAACTCGCCGCCGCTGTTTCCAACCAGAACTTTGTCTTTCACCACCAGCGGCGCCATGGTCATGCTCTCGCCCATGTTGATGTCCCCAATGCGTACTTTCCAGATCTCCTTTCCGCTGTTCGCATCTACGGCGACTGTCTGCATGTCGAGCGTGTTGTAGAAAATCTTACCGTCAGAATAGGAAGCGCCCCGATTGACGACATCGCAGCAGGCCACCCCTTGCGAAGCAGGGGTCGGCTGGGGCTGGTAAACCCACTTCATCGGCGCGCCTGGCTTGGTGAGGTCCAGCGCATATAGATTGTTTGGAAACGGAGTGACGATGTACATCGTGTTGTTGACTACGAGCGGCGCAGCTTCGTGGCCTCGTGTCATGCCGGTGGAGAAGGTAAAAGCCAGCTTCAGATTCTTGACATTGGTTCCATTAATCTCCTGCAACGAGCTATAGCGAGTGCTGGCGTAGTCCTTTGCCGGCCGTAGCCACTGGCCATCGTCGGCTTCGAGACGTCCTGGATATCGAGTGGGCTGGTAGGTTTCGGTCGATGCCTGGTGACTTCCCGCTTCCTGGCTCTTCGACCCAGAGCAGGCGCACGCTCCGGCCAGAAATAGGCTCAGGCAAACAAGGAACGTAAGTCGTTTCCGATCAGTTCGTAGGCCCATCAGACGCAGACTTGCTGTCCGGCAGAGCTACGATGCAGCTAGGTGGTTAGAAGATGGCTAATCTTGAAGGAGCCATATGCTGCTCGACGCCTGTGCCACGTATCTGACTAGTATTGGAGCGTTTCCCAGGCGCTTTTTTGAACCGGTCAAATCTGACAATGACTTCCACGGTTATGACTTAACGTCGATTCCTGGGCTGTAGTAGCGGGTGAGCCATTGGCTCAAACCGTCCAGCCCCGGAAAGAGCATGCGTTCGTTGATATTGGCCTGATCGAGTTTGTCGCGAATTTCTCGTTTGAGATGAGCGGGAATAATGATCTTCCTGAAGAGTTCAGGATGGTGCGACAGCCAGTCACTCAGGCTCATGTTTACCCGGGAGGTGATCGAGAAGAGGGCCGCCTGGTTGACGATGCGATCATCAAGTGATGGCGGCTCAAAAAACGCCACAAAGGGCCGGCGCGACATCCGCTCAAACGCTTCGAGTGAAGGCGCGGCCCTGTCCAACATCTCGTCAGTCAGCACATCCGAATCTTCTTTCTTCAATAACCGTTGCAATCCGGCAGGGAGATACCTTTTCAACCTCACACAGTCCACACACCAAAGAGCTGCCGCCCGGTGCCACTGGCGGGCATCCACGGTAGCAAAATGTAAAGCGACGTACGGAGAGAAGCTCCAGTCCAGGAGACGCGTCGGCAACCCGTGATGCTGCGCCAGGGCGATCCACTTCCAGTTGGAATCTGGACGCACACTGCTGTCTCGGTGGGCATACTTGCGAAAGTTCCTGAGCAGGGAGCGCTCGCGTCGTTGATAGTCGCCGCCCAGGCGCATCAGGGTGGTTTCTGGAGCGGCCCCGGCATCAGAGAGTCCCCTGAAGGCAAATGGCGAGCGGAACCTTCTTAGGTCCGGTTGCCAGGAGCCATCAAACAACTTCGATTGCAGATCGATCCACGTTGTCACGTGAACTTCGGCATGCAACCAAGGCCGCTTATGCCTGTCGGTCGTCTGTTTGCTATGCATTCCCTTTCAGCTCGGCAGAAACCAGTGTGCGAGCTAGACTACCCAGTAAAGTCTTTCGCTTTGCTTATTTAAAAAAGTGCGAGTTCGAGTAGTCAGGCCGCCCTCTTCCTGCCTGAAGTCTTCGCACTTGCGACTGCTTTCTGCCTCTGTTCCTCCGTCATCATTTCGTTCGGCTTTACTCTATCGCTGAATCCTTCCATCTTTTTCAGGGTGGCTTTCTCCTCTTTCAGGTTCTGTCCAAGCAGTTGCGCAACCTTTGTATGTTTCATCTCGCGTGCCATATCAATCAGCGACTCATACTCACAGATTTCATAACTTTCAGCCTTAATGGCTGCGCCAACGTTGAACACATCGATTAAGTCATCCGACGGGTCTTCCTCGCTGAACGCCTTCTTTTCGGCGATCAGCCCGCGAATACCATGACACTCGGTGTCCTCTGCTTCCTCGCCGAGCAATTCGAAGCACTGCTGAAGCCTCTCGATCTGGCCCTCAGTCTCCTTGCGATGCTGTTCAAAGGCTTTTTTCAGTTCAGCCCGGGAAGAGTCATTGGCATTCTCCTCCAACGCCTCAACCAGTTGTCGTTCCGCATCCATCATGTCGCTCAATCCGTGTACAAACAACTCGTGTCCAGTCCGCATATCCGCTCCTTTATTGGCTTGCTTTAGCTTTGTCTAATCAGGCCCCCGGCTTTGCCATCCCGGCTGTGCCGCAATCCCCGGGCACTCGGGTCTCCTGAGCTTCGCTTGGAAGCTCGTAAGACGACCTGAGCAGGTCTCAGATGCCCGGCTTTCACGGAGTGTTGTCGGCACGGCGTCCGATTCTGATTTGGTCCGCTGCCGGGAAGTGAGGGGGAACGGCATTCAGCGCTTCGGGGACAATGAAAGCAATACGTTACGCAGAGCTTACTGTCCGCCGCAGAACAAATTCTCGGCTGAGTTACGCTGCTTCACGCATCAGCGCACGCGAAGCGACTTCCAAACGGCGTTTATGGACTGCAAGCCGCTGTTGTTCGGCTCTTCCCGCCAGGTGTTTGAAATCAAACCCTTGCAGCCGTGAATCGGCTGGCGCCGCCACATCCAGCGCGCTCCAGAGCGCCCATTTGCCGTAAATGCCGATTTCCACAAATTCGAGTGCCTCAAAGCTTCCCAGCGAGTCACCGGCTTCATGGGTTAACTTCAGCCTGCTGGCTCTCTCGGCCATCCAGGCGGCCGTTTCCTTGACAGTCGCAGATCCACCACCGACTTTTTCTGCCAGATGTTTCAAGGTTTCGCGATCCTGTTCTATTTCGTTCAGCAGCTCTCGGGCGAACTCTCCCAGCGGAACGTTCTTGTGCCGGTCGCGCATCATTTTCAGAGTCTCGATGGCATGAACCGATCCCGCCAAATGGTCATGTAGATACGTCACCAACGGCTCACTCATAGTGGCCTCCGCCTGTTCGATGCCGTAAGACCGTTGCCGGGACAGTCCGAATTCAACTTACTGGCAAGACCGGCACGGTCGGTAGCGAAATCGCGCTCGTCAGAAACCAAAAGGGGGACAGCACGGGATGGGAGGGTGTAAAGGAGCTACAACCGGAGCAAACCCGTAAGGCAGGCAGGTATCGTGAAGCGGCGTAGGGCGATGCCCAAATTGCCAAGCATCCGTTCCCCCCAGCGCTCGTCGCGAATTACCCTTTGCACACAGCATCGAAAATCAAGAAGAAACCCCATTCCCTAAGCAAAATGGGGTTCCGGCATAAGCATCCGCTTGCAGCAGCAAAGAAGGGAATGTAAGTGGCTTCACTTCGTCAATCGCTTCGAAATCATGCTGGCATGTAGCGCTCCGTCTTTGTCCCAAGTGCCAACGCAGATCACCCGGTCATCATCTTTGACCTGCGTCGCGTCGATTGGATTCACTTGTTTGCTGCCGTGCTCCTGACTGGTCCACTTGGTTGAACTGTCGTACTGTATGGTTTTTTCGGTATTGCCGCCTCTGGCGCGAACTGTCAGCTGAGACTTGTCTGGATTGGATCTGACGACCATACCTTCCCAGCGTCCCTGTTTACCGGCTTTTGCTTCATCGCCCGTGGCTGCTTTCTCTTGGGCGAACATAGGTATCCCCAACGAACAAACCAGCACCGACATAAGCAACCAATTGATAATTCGTTTCAATTTGTAATTCCTCCTTTTTAGAAACCACAAAACAATCCAACTGATTTACAAACCTTTCTTTCGCTATGCAGAGGAACATGCATGCAAAGGTCAATACAGCACCTCGTCGCTCCCCTTCTCAGCAATCAATTGCTGGAAACGTAATACGATCTTGTCACGTCGCGCGATAACCGCTTTGACTTCATCTTTGCTCAAATAATGCTTGGTCTTTTCCCCGAGTTCATTGCCATCCAGGGCCTTCAATTTATCCAGGAGCTTACGATCGCAACGTACCAGATCTCCGGGAGACCTGAGGTCTTTCGAGAGTCGAAAGGCACGGGTGAAATCAACTCTCCAGATCTGCCAGTTTCCTCCGATTAAAACATTGGTGAGATTGGCATCGTTATCGTAAACAAGCTGGTCAAAAACGCGTATTCGATACATTTGGTTATTCCAGGAGTCTTTATTCTCATCGGGAACCTCAATGTGCTTCTGTTTACGATCAGCTTCGTCCATCTTCACAGGTAGCCACCAGCTCAGCGAGCCTGAATCGCCTTTCCATTTGCGCTCTACATACACCGGCAGCAAGTCCTCAATTCCCAAAAGCTCAGCAAGCGAATATGCGGCAATGTTGTATTTGTACGAATCTACAAAATTGACTTCAGTATTGCCGTTGGCTAATTGAACGGTGCTTTTGAATTCATTGATGCCCTGAAAGGAAGCATCGTGAGTTATGGTTCCGTCCGACAGGGTCAGGCGCCACGGATGTGTGACCCCCTTTCCTGATTGCTTGCTGGCGATAATCTTTGCGGTCAGAAGGAAGTGCTTGATTTGCTCTTTGGTGAGTGTTGTTTGATCGTCGGCTCTAGCTAAGCTGGCAAACACCAGGGAAATCAGTGCGAGCGAAATCAGCCTGCGGCAGGGAAGAGAAAGCGCATACATCGAAGGCCTCCCGACTGAGCGGCATAACTGTAACCCCATCCATTTCCTTTTCGCAAGCCCCATTCGTATTTAGCGAAATCAGAGATCGAACATTTCCCTTTACTCCCCATAGCTACAGGGCTATGCTTCTGGCCTGCAAACGGACAAGCCGGCCTTATGTTGGAACGGCCATGGAGGTTTTATGAAAGTTTTCCTGGTTTTCCTGGGTGCGATTCTTTTAGCGACTGGGTTTGCCCAGACTGCAAGCGATAAGAAAGACTCACCGGCCAATGCCAAAGAAGTAAGATGGCAGGGTCATATTGTGAGAGTTAATAAGGGTGCCTCGAGTTTAAGCATAAGAGGCGGACTAAAGAACATGGAGAGCACCGAGCGGCAAGTCTTTTATGACAGCTCAACCGAGTGGACCAAGCAGGGCAAGCCTGCAGATCAGAGCGAATTCAAAGAGGGCTCATTCGTAATCGCTCTCGGCCAAGTGGATGATAAGGGCGTGTTTCACGCAACGCGAGTGGATCTGCGCACAGCGCGCTAATGGGCGGAAGCGCCTGGATAGCCCTGGCAGGCCGAGATCAGGCTTTGGCGGCTCGCGCTTCCAGGCGCAGCTTCGCGGCTCGAGCCGTCTCCCTCAGGAGCGGGTCGGAATCACTAAGACAACGGTTTAATTCGCTCTCCAGAGTTAACAGACCGAAGGTCCCGATGGCATAGGCACCGCAGGACCTTAGCCAAGGATCTTCGCTGGTCACCAGGGCTGCAATAGCCTGCTCCTGATTGTCAATGCTGGCCCGCACCAGCCGCTTAGCCAAGCGGGCGCGCTCCTGCACGCTAACCTTGCCATCCAGCAGTGGAACCAACATTTCGCGCAGCTGAGCCTTGAGGACGTTATCTAGAAATTCCAAAGAGTTGTCATAGACGGAAGCATTCTTGGATTGCAGCCCCAGGTAAGCGCTGTGGACGTCGAGGTGGGGATGGAGCAGTCCGAGCAGTCTGAAAATTCGCTCCAATTCCTGCTGCATTGATTCATGTATAGCGCGGCCCACGGGGGCCTGATCAGGGCCAGTATTCTCAAGCTTGTCGAGAATCTGATAGGACCTGTAGTGCCCTAAAATCTCTGCCGCCAGAACCGTCTCGATCGTTTGAGCATCTGTCTCAATCTCTGGATGGGAACGGACAAGTTTGTTCAGAGCACTGATGACGCGAAAGCGCAATGTGGTATCGCTCTCGAGCAGGTGCTCCATGAGTACGTCGGCGGCCCCAAAGCTGCCCACCTGCACCAGCACGGCTGGTACCTCGCGCCGTATCGCAATGGGTACTGAATCATCAGCCAGGTGGTCACGCAATGTTCCAACGATCGAGTCACCTAACTCACCCAATGCTTTCGCGACATCGACTCCGAGATCTCGATTCGCAAGCTTGTCTAGCAGCTCAGGAGCGAGGCGGCGCTTGCGTAACTTGCCTACAGAGCTGATAGCTGCGCGCGCGACAGTTATCTCATCATCACAGACCAGCTTGGAGAGCAATGGATCGAAACAATCAGGGATCTCGCCCAACAGGCGCGCCGCCTCCAGGCGTGTTGGCGAATCTGAATCGTTTGCCATGTCGGCTAGCATCTGCCGTGCGGCATCCAGGTTCTGGGCGTCGCCGGGTCGCGCTAAGAACGCGACCACCGCCGAGCGGACAGAGAAGCCAGGGAAGTCGCCTAATTCCTGAATAAGTTCCAGGGGATCTACGTGCGCGTGGTACGTCAGGTAAAGAAGAGCCTCGGTGCGCACGTTGAGATCGGGATCGCGCAGCAACTGTTCAATTTCCGGCCGCACTGCTTTGTCTGCTGCAGCAGAAAGGATTGAAATTGCCCGCCTTCTCACTGTCGCCGCTGGGTGATTTAAGAGGGTGCGAATTACCGGATGAGCTGCCTTTTGCCTCTCCATCTCGAAGAGGCTTAGCGCATAGAGAATGTCGTCTGGATCAGAATTGTAAAGTTTGGTCGACAGCAATTCTGCTGTCGAGCGGTCTAAAACGGCAGCTGAAGCTTGCTCAACATCAACGCGGTGCTGGGTGATGTTCTCCTTGAGAGTTGCCACATATTGACGACGCGCAACCGAAACCGCGAACAACCACGCTAAGACCAGGACCAGTACGATCCAGCTTATCTGTCGTGCCGGCAGATGTAAGGTGTTAGCAAAGAGCAGAACTGCCAGTCCCGATAAACCATCTCCGAGCCGCCACACTACCGTATCGATGAACCATTTAACCTGCATTTTGATACGTGCAGGCAGGGGCAGATAGAGCAGTTCCGCTGTGGATTTATCGAGTGAGTAACGAAGGGTCTGGTCCGAGCCCTTGAGAGCGACCGCTGCTCCTAAGGTGCCGAAGATGAGTAGGCCCGCCGAGCCAAAAAAGACGATGGTCGGAAGCACAAAAAGTGCGGTACCGATGCCGAAGCGACGAAGGAATCTGGCCGTGAGCAACAACTGAAAAAGGAGCCCGAGGATCCCGGCGTAAAGATTGAAATTGGCGTAGAAGACAGCGATCACGTCCTTCTTCACCAGAAACTGCTGCATCAAAGCCAGAAACTGCCAACCGGTGAGGGTTGTGACTAGAGATGAAATGCAGATCACGGCGGCGATGGCCCTTAAATACGACGAGGACGCCACCAGCCGCATGCCGGCCAGCACGTTTCGAGAGCTATTTAGGGTCGATGAATCAGGATGGTGTCCCTCGGCGGTCACACGCGCAGTTCGCCAGGCCAGCAGGATTAGTCCAGCGCATATCACTAAAAAGAGCGCCATACCAATCAGCAATGTCTCGGTGCCGAACCTCTTAGCCACAGTCTTGGAGAAAAAGCCGGAGAATATCCAGCCGGCGATAGCGCCACCGCCCACCATTCCAAAAACACGTTTAGCTTCGCGTGTTGTCAGAAGAGAATTGGCCAATGTCCAAATCTGGGTTGGGACGAGGACGCCGAAGATCTTGACCCAGACATAAAACACCGGGAACAACACTGAGAGATGAAAACGATAATGAGCAAGGGCCCAGAACAGGGCGCAGTTGCTGGAAAAAAATAGTGTTGTTCCGAGCAGCAGGCCTAGAAGGCCGATTCGGCGTGCCAAAACTACATAACCCATGACGACTAAGGCGACTAGCAGGGCACTAGCGATATCTGCGTAAGCAAGCTCGCGGGCCTGGAAACGCGACAGAAACAACGCAGCGCCAGCAACGCCGCCGATTTTGTAGGTGGTAATAACGAGGAATAGGCAAGCGCACAGTAGAGTGCCGCGCCCCAGATCACCAGGGGCAACGTTCAGGGCGCGCTCAATCCATCTTTTCATAAGCGAGACTGGCTTTTATGGCGCTGTAGAGTGCGCTGGTTCAAGCAGCAGAACCTGCTGATCCATGTAATCTGCAGTGAATTTCGCGCCATCATAAATCTCCAGCACAGAAGCCCTTCCACCCGGGTAATAGCTACTTAGCATGCCGGTATCGATGAGGAACACTTTGTCGGCAAATCGCGACCGAATGCGACCTCCTTTCTGTACGGTGTGTCCTATCACGACGTGCGCTGCCCCATACCCCCGCAGGATTTTATCGATCTGGGCGACGCCTTCTTCTTCGCTCCACTGATCGTAGCCACGGAACCAAAGCGGGCTATCCGGTCGCACACTCAGCCAATTGCCGAATTCCAGGAATTCGCCGATTCTAGTCTGGTCCTTCTCGCTGCCTGGGACTCGGGACTTGCGTTGAGCCATCAGCTCCGCCTGCAGCACCGCTGTCAGCTCCTGCAGATTAAAAAAGGAAAGAATCAACCCTTTATCTTGGAAATATTGCTTTGCAGCATCAAAAGTTTTGATCTCGTCACGAATGCGGGAGTTAATGTCATCAAGCTTCATCCCAGCCAGGGAGGTGGCAATTCCCCCGTGCAAGAAAATTGACATGCCAATTTTCGTTATCGCCGAGTGGCTCCGCAGCCATTTCCCATATTCTCCATGCGGGCCAAAGGCTTCTCTCTGCTCTACGAAACCCTCGGGATGCCGCGCCATCCATTCCGTTTCGGTCAGCTCCATCGGTTGCACAAGTTCTGCAATGAGAGCGGCGTGACTCTTCCGCCATTTCACGTATTCGTCATACGCGTTCCGCTGCCGCTTGGAGGAGTTATTGTCTGCAAAGCTGGCGAAGTTCACCGGCGTAACGTAGCGCAAGTCGCCCATGATGTTCATCACTTCATGATTGCCTAGCAGGCTGACTACACGGCCGCCGGAAGCCGAGGCTTCTTTTTCCAGTGACATGAGCAGATCCATAGCCTCGCGCGGTTTTGGGCCTCGATCCAGAATGTCACCTAGCTGCACGAGCGTGGCGTCATGTGCAATCCAGTGGTGGTCCGCATTTATAACGCCGGCCTTTTGCAGGATTGCAACAAAGTCATCAAAGTCGCCATGAACATCAGCGACACAGAACACCCTGGCCCGCTGTTGTTCCTGCTCGGCCCACAGAAAACTCAAAATAGGAAGGAATAGGACACTACTGGCAACTACTACAAACGTAAAAATCGAATGCCGCACCCGAAAAGGACCCGTTTGCAATACAGACGCCCCCGTTCGTGCGGATAGTAGGCTTCGCTGATGACTAAGTCAAGAATAGGGGGCGGCCGGGAAGCTGATATCGGCAACCTCCATAATGACGAGGTGATGTGCCAGTTGCCCTGCGCATAATCATAGTCCCCGTAGGCCGAGCTTGGATTTTTCGAGGATTTCAGCGTCGACTCCAGCGCTTAAGTTCTGCCCAGTTTCGTTGTGGCAATCTGCCCGCGAGCCTTATGCAGCAAGGGTTGCCTGAAAGGACGCGGTTACGCCGGCCGTAGGTCGAACTGGCTGGCGAGGATCAGAAAGGACGAACGCCGGCCTAATGGCTGGGCCTGAACCTTATAGCCGGAAAGCGGCAACAGTTCGCGAAAATAAGCGCGGTACATCACGATTGAAGTCGAGGCTGGTAGGAAGAGATACTCCGCAGGTTTCAGTACAGCACATCGTTCTCGCCCTTTTTTGCGATCAATTGCTGAAAATGCGCCACGATCTTATCGCGGCGCGCCATAAGGGCCTTCACTTCATCTTTGTTGAGGTAGTGCTTGGTCTTTACTGCCAGCTCGTTCTCATCGAGCACTTTCAATCTCTCTAACAGCTTGCGGTCGCAACGTACGAGCTCCTCGGGGGATTTAAGGTCCTTTGAACGACGGAAGGCGCGGGTGAAATCGATCCTCCAAATTTCCCAATTAGGCCCGATGAGAACATTCGTGGGGTTGGGATCCTTGTCGTATACCAGCTGATCAAAAACACGTACGCGGTACATCTGCTTGTTCCAGGCCTCTGTGTCGGGCGCATATATCTGCTGACGCCTGCGGTCGGCTTCGTCCATGTTGACGGGCAGCCACCAACTCAGCGAGCCGGAGTCGCCCTTCCAGGTGCGCTCAACGTACACGGGCAGCATATCGTCAATGCCAAGGAGTTCAGCGAGCGCATAGGCCGCGAGGTTGTACTTATAGGAATCGACGAAATTAATCTCGGTGTCGCGGTTGGCGAACTGGATGTTGCTTTGAGACTGATCTATAGATTGAAAGGATGCGTCGTGGGTAATGGTTCCGTCTGATAAAGTCAGGCGCCACGGATGCGTAACGCCCTTTCCTGATTGCCTGCTTCCAACAATCTTTGCGGTTAGTAGAAAGTGTTTGATCTGCTCTTTGGTGAGGTTGCTTTCATCGCTGGCATGAGCAACATTGGCGAAGGCCAGGCAAAGCAGAGTGACGACACCCAATCCGCGCCAGTGGCGGATACGTACATACATCCAGCGCCTCCTGAAATCGAGAGGCATGGCCTTAGCCCTCCAGCTTGCGTTGCGCGAGTCTGGTCATTGCTTGTCGTAAACAGCGGTGCTCCGGTACTTGTTTCCTTGGGCATCTGTTCCGCTGGAGAGAACCGTGCGGCTTTTGCCGTCGTTGGACAAGATAATCGTACCGGTGGCCGTAACCTTGCCGTTCTTTTTCACGGTAAAACCGGTCTTGTGTTTGGTCCTTCCTTCGTAGGAGCGCATGTCAGAATTGGGGTCGCCGGTAACGGCATAGTCTTTGCCGTCGAACTTGCCTGTCCACTCATTGTGCGTGGGTTTACCCGCAGCATCTGTTCCATCTATCGTGACTTTGACACTGTCACCCGCAGCCTCGTATACGACCGTGCTGTTCTTGGCTGCCCCGGGCGCAAGTTTCGACTTGGCTTCGTTCAGTTTCCACGTTCCCATAAAGGATGATTCCTGGGCACGGGATATTCCGATGACCATAAAGCACAGCGCCAAGATCAGTACTGTAGTTCGTGCCTTCATGTTGCCTCCTGATTTAACAGCAGATCACACACCAGCTTGGTGGCGGCCATTCTAGATCCGGTTAGGGTATTTGGGCAACTCGCAATGAGAAAAGCGTTCTGGAATCCAATTTGACCGCTCCCGCTTGTAGCAAGTCCAAGTCTTACGTCATAAGCTTATTTGCCTCAATTCCCAGAACAGAATATAGATTCAAATGTTTCTCAAAATCAGGGGACAGCACTTGCAACCAACTGAGCGGTTGTTCTCGAGCCGTCACTAAGTTGAGGCCATTGCTTGGCGGCTTAGATTACTCGCGGTTGGCCGACGATATTGGCCGACAATATTGGCACCAAGGATGTGAGTCTCAGCCTAAAGGGCCACTAGTTCCAGAATCGAATACGGGCTCATGGTTTGCACGACTTGCTTCAATCGGAAGCCACATTTTGCGGCCAAATCCGCATACTCCTCCCGGGTGCGCTCTTTACCGCCAGGAAGTGCCATCATCGCAATATCGAGTTCCTTCGAAAGATGCGGTCCGGGTGTTTCCGGGACAACGGTCTCAATGATCAACACACAGGCGTGCCGCGGCATGTCACGCCGGATGCCAGAAAGGATCTTGATGGATTCCGCGGCCGCCCAATCATGGATGATATTCATCAGCAGGTAGGCATCTGCCCTAGGTAGCGGGCCATTGAAAAAATCTCCACCCATCACAACGAGTTTCTCACCTTTATCCGGCACGACCGTGGCGACGACGTGTGGCTGATCGAAGAGAATTCCTTGGAGTTTAGGAGAGGTCTTGAGGATAGCGCGCAATAAGTGGCCTCGTCCGCCCGCGATATCCGCAATGACCGGAAACCGGGAGAAATCGTAGGAGGGCAGGATGGCGGCGATGTCGCGGTGCGATTTCGAAGTCATGGCTGCGTCGAAGATACGGCTCTCCTCCGGGTGCGCAGCGAGGTACGCGAAAACGCCCTCGAGATGTTTTTTGGCAAACGCGGCTTCGCCGGTGCGCAATGAGTGATACAGATCTTCGAATGCGCTCCAGAAGACGGGTAAACCGAGCATGCGAATGTAATCGCGGAGAGAGCCGGGGTTATCGGACCTGAGAAAGCGAGAGGCCTCGGTGTGGCGCCAGGTCCCATTGTGCCATTCGAATACTCCAACTGATGCTAATAGGCGGAGCACGCGATAAAGCGATCCCGCATTGGTTCCAGTGGCTTTCGCCAGAGATTCGGTAGATTGCGGTTCATCACTGAGATGGTCAGCCAAACCTAGTTCGGCCACCACATGGAGGCAGCGCGAGGTCCAGTACGCGGTGGTGAGCTGCATTAGATGAATATTGGCGGGACTCGGCTGCATCTCGTTCTTTGGTGATGGTGGTGGCAGGCTGGTGCTCATTGGGGTCTCCTTCGGAATGAACGCAATACGCTAACATAATGGGGGATCGTTCTCATGCGGTGTTCGCGCTGCTATACTTCAGCCCCCGAAGACCCTCGCCAACTTCTGGGAAGTACGATTTCATCTATTTATAGGCCACCGCCGCGCTGGATGGTCCGGCGAGATGAATGACCTCAAATCGCCTGAAGCCCGCCTCCTGACACCACTTGCGGAAATCAGCCCCCGAATAGTCGAAGGCCTCGCCGAATTCGATCAGCATGTTCAACGACATGAGCAGACCGAAAACATTTTCACGGCGAGCATCATCGATCAGGGCCTCGATGGCAACCAAGGCGCCCCCCGGGGTCAGAGCATCGTAGGCCGCACGGATCAGATGCATCTTCTTTTCTAGATTCCAGTCGTGAAGAATCATACCCATGGTGATCAGATCCGCCTTCGGCAATGCGTCCTTGAAGAAATCGCCTGAGGCGGTCGTGATGCGGTCGTTCAGCCTCGCGGCGGCGATGTGCTTGCGGGCGATTGGTTCTACCGGCGGCAGATCAAAGGAAATGCATTGAAGATGGGGATGTTTCCTGGCGACCTCTATGCTGAGCAGGCCGGTGGCGCCACCGACGTCGCACATAGTCTTGAATGGTGAGAAATCAAATCTCATCGCAAAAGCTTCGAAGTTAATCCGCGACAGTCCGGTCATGGCGCCCATAAACTGTTCAAGTCTGGGCAGCTCCTCGTAAAGCTCCTCGAACATTCCTTTCTGACCGTGCTTAGCTTCGTTTTGCGGCCTGCCGGTACGTAAGGCTTCCGGCAAGTCATTCCAGAATTTGAAAAGACGTTCGTTGAGCATCACCAGAATCCCGCCGACATAGCGTGGACTGCCGCTATCCAGATAAAGAGCGCTAGCGGGAGTATTGGAATACTTCGCTTCCGGACCGTCCCCTTGGCGATCCAGAAACTTCATCGAAACCAGGGCATCGAAGAAGTCGCCAATGCCGCGCGGGTGCAACCCGAGTTCGGCGCCGAGCTCAGCCCCGGTGAACTGGCGATTGCCCAGTTTAGTGAACACGCCGAAACTGACTGCCGTGAGAAGAACCTTGGAAGACCAGAAGGCGAACGCCGTTTGCAGAATTGGCGCAGGATCGAGCTGCAGGTTTGCATCATGCATACGTTTCACAAAAACCTTACCCTACTGGCCTTGTCAGCTTCAATGCCTAGAGCCAGGTCTGTTTATTCAAGAACACATCGTCAACCTTCGTGGCGGTCCTGGTTGTCTCTCATGTCATAGGTGTTGCACTCAGGCGACCACCACTAGTGATGATGCTGCGCGTGGTATGCTACCCCGGTGTCCCACGCTCCCTCGCTCCCAAATCAGGGACCTCGGCACAGTCTGCTCGTGCGAGTGACGCACTGGATTACTGTAATTTCTTTCCTTGCTCTGCTGCTCACGGGGATTGAGATCGTGATCTCCCACCCGCGTTTCTACTGGGGCGAGGTGGGCCATTCGCAAACTGCCACGCTGTTCAAGATCCCGATCCCTTCCTCGCGAGCAACAGTCCCGAGCGGCTACGGATACGTACTTCCTGACCAGAATGGATGGAGCCGCTACCTGCACTTTGAGGCGGCATGGGCATTGGTGTTCACGGGCCTCGTCTACGTGATCGCCGGTTTGTGGTCGCGTCATTTCCGAAAGAATGTATTTCCAGCGCCCGAAGACATGACCTGGAGCGCATTCCTGAGTGTGATCTCGAAGCACCTTCGCCTGGCACCGGCAAACGAAGCTGACGCGCGCTCATACAACGTGCTCCAGCGCGTCACTTACTTAATCGTCGTCTTTGTCCTCTTTCCGCTCGTGATCTTGAGCGGCCTCGCAATGTCTCCCGCGTTTAATGCCGCTGTGCCCTGGGTGGTTACCTCCCTCGGAGGACGGCAGTCCGCGCGCACCATACATTTTTTTGTCTCTATCTCCGTCGTGCTTTTTTTTCTGGTCCACATCGCGATGGTTGTTCTAACGGGATTTGCAAACCGCATGCGGGAGATGATCATTGGTAGTGCCGCGATATTCAAGGAGCGCCTATGAGCACGATTTCGCGTCGCAAGTTTGTGACGGGCGGACTCGCCGCAGCCGCGGGCGTTTCGAGTCTGGCCGTGGCCTCCAGGTTATCGAAGAAGTATGGTCTTGTTCCGCCCGACAGTGGTGGAATCTACGGGCCGGGCGAAACGCTGACCTACGCCGCACAGCAGCTCCTGGCCAGGCACTCAGTGGCTCGCGAGTTTCCTCGCAGCATGATTTCAAAAGTTCCTTTCGCCAACGCGATTGCTCCTTTGAGCGATGAATTCAAGCTCCTCGAAGCCGGAGGTTTTGCGGGCTGGCAACTCTCCATTCAAGGAATGGTGGCGCGGCCCGCATCGTTGTCGCTGACCGATCTCAAGAGCTTTCCCGTCCGCAGCCAGATCACCGAAGTAGTTTGCGAGGAAGGATGGTCTTACGTGGCGGAGTGGATCGGAACGCCTTTATCGGAGATTCTAAAGGCCTGCGGGCTCCTGCCCCATGCTCGATACATCGTGTACTTTTCGATTGATCCCGACTGGTGGGAGAGCATCGACATGAGCGACGCTCAGCATCCGCAGACGCTGGTGGCCTGGGCGATGAACGGTGGAGATTTGCCAGTCGCGTTCGGCGGCCCACTGCGGTTACGCGTACCCCGCCAACTTGGCTACAAAAGTGTGAAATTCGTAACCCGGGTAATGGCCACGGACTCCCTGAAAGGTTTTGTCTCATCTGTTGAGCCGAAGTCTCCAAACTTTGGCTATGCCTGGTTTGCCGGTATCTGAGTTGCAGCCTGGATCAGCCGACCAGAACAAATGTGCCCAATGGCATTTCATGCGACTGTGCGCGAGGCGTACCATTGAGCATGAGCAGAATAGGTTCAGAATATCCCGATGCAGATTTTCCTGATCGTGTCCGGCTTCGAGAAGAGACAGACGAGGAGGAAGACGAAGAGGAAGATGAAGGCGGAGGCCGCGACGAGGATGAAGATGACGACGATGATAACAATGAAGGCTACTCGGAGTGATCCTGAGCTTTTATTGATTTAGTGGGTGAATGCTGAAACGCGAAGATCTTATCTTCGTTACGAACAAGCTTTGGATGTCGCTGCCGGAAGAATTTCGCAGCCGATACATAAACGTCGATTCTCATCGAACTTTCCTCCCCCCAGCAGGGGTACTGCAAGCGATTGCTTCCGGCATTTTCACGCCGTACCAGCCGCGAAGAAGGCATCTTCGACTTACCAACAGTCCGGGCAGATCCCACACAACTAATCTGCGAGCACATGCGAGCGTAGGCTGGGTAGTAGCGGGTAGATGCCCCGCACACACACGGCTCCGGATTACGAATCGCGACTTTTATTACTAAGAGGTTGAACCTTCACCCCTGTCATTGACTTGCTCGTCACTTCCCGCCTAACATACCGCGACCGCATGATTGGCGAAACCGTTTCTCACTACCGGATCATCGAGAAGCTGGGTGGTGGCGGCATGGGTGTGGTCTATAAAGCTGAAGACACCCGTCTGCATCGCTTCGTCGCACTTAAATTCTTGCCGCCAGATGTCGCCACGGACCCGCAGGCACTCGCCCGCTTCCGGCGCGAGGCTCAAGCCGCTTCTGCACTGAACCACCCTAACATCTGTACGATTTATGACATTGGCGAGCAGAAGGACAGGGCATTTATCGCAATGGAGTTTCTGGATGGGGTGACGCTGAAGCATCACATCACAGGACGAGCACTGGAGATAGATACACTGCTGTCCCTGGCGATAGAGATAGCCGATGCACTTGATGCCGCACACACCGAAGGAATAGTTCACCGTGACATAAAACCGGCCAATATTTTTATGACCAAGCGAGGCCACGCGAAAATTCTCGACTTCGGCTTGGCGAAGGTGATGCCGGTGTCCAGCAGGATAGTGGAGACGGTAGGCGCGGGAATTGAGGTGACTGCCGGGGTAAGCCCCGAACACCTGACCAGTCCGGGTGCGGCTTTGGGAACAGTCGCTTACATGTCTCCCGAGCAGGTGCGGGCTAAGGAGTTGGACTCCCGGACCGACTTGTTCTCCTTTGGCGTGGTGCTGTATGAGATGGCGACAGGTCAGATGCCCTTCCGTGGGGAGAGTTCCGGGGTTGTCTTTGAAGCGATAATGAACCGCGAGCCTGTGGCGCCGGTACGGCTGAATCCAGAACTTCCGTCGAAGTTGGAAGACATCATTAGTAAATCGATCGAAAAGGATCGCGAGATGCGGTACCAGAACGCCTCAGAGATCCGGACAGACTTAAAGCGTCTGAAACGCGAGACGGAAACCGGAAGGCCGGGCGCAGCCAGTTCGGGAACCGTGCCGGTCGAGGGCTCACGAGTTTCTGAGTCGAGCTCTTCGCAGACCGTTCCTGCATCCGTTTCCGGTTCAGTGGTTAGGGCTCAAATATCCTCCGGGGTTGTGACTACACCAGTTTCTGCAACTGGCGCTAGAAAGCTTTCGAAAATTTTGATTTCAACTGCAGCACTCGCGGTTGCGGTTCTGATTGGAGGCAGTCTTTATTTCCGTTCGCGTCCAGCTGCCCCGCTGACCGAGAAAGACAGCATTGTCCTTGCAGACTTCGACAACAAAACCGGCGACCCAGTGTTTGATGATGCATTGAAGCAGGCGCTAGCGGTTCAACTGGGACAGTCGCCGTTTCTCAATATTCTGTCGGATCGCAAAATAGAGGAGACACTCCATCTTATGGGGAGGGCCTCTGCCGAGCGGATTACCCGTGAAATGGCGCGTGAGCTTTGTATCAGAACAGGTAGCAAGGCTTTCTTGGTAGGCTCGATTTCCAACTTGGGGAATCAGTATGTTCTGGGGGTGGACGCAATTGGTTGCAGTACTGGAGACACGCTGGCTAAGGAACAAGTAGAAGCTTCGACCAAGCAGGATGTACTGAAAGCGCTGGGCCAGGCAGCGTCGAATCTGCGCACCAAGCTCGGTGAATCTCTGGTTACGGTCCAAAAGTTTGATGTGCCGGTTGAGGCCACCACGCCTTCGCTCGAAGCGCTGAAGGCTTTCAGCATGGGAATCACGACTTTCCGCAATAAGGGAAACGCCGAGGCTATTCCTTTCTATAAACGCGCCATTGAACTGGATCCGAACTTCGCCGTGGCCTACGCCAGCCTAGGACTTGTTTATGGCAATCTTGGACAAGCCAATCTTTCCGCGCAAAACATCAAGAGAGCTTATGATTTACGCGAGCGAGTAAGCGAGCGCGAAAAATACCGGATCTCAGCTCTGTATTATCAGAATGTCACTGGCGAACTGGAGCAAGCGAGTCAGGTCTATGAGTTGTGGGCCAAGAGCTATCCGAAAGATTCCATTCCCCCGGGAAACCTAGGTTACATTTACGCCCAGCTTGGGCAATACGAGAAAGCGCTAGTTGCGAACGAAGAAAGCCAGGTTCTCCAAAGAGATGTACTGGGTTATTTCAACAACGCGGGCACTTACCTGGCGCTCAATCGCATTGATGACGCCCAGAAGCAAGTGGAAGAAGCAAGAGCCAACAAGTTCGAGGGTGATTTCTTGCACCTGGCAATTTACCTCCTATCGTTTATGAAGAAGAACACGGCGGAGATGGATCGCCAAGTAAGCTGGGCATCGGGCAAACCTGGAACGGAAGACCTCTTGCTGTCCTTTCAATCGGATACCAAAGCCTATTACGGACAGTTGTTTAAGGCGCGGGATTTTTCCCGACGGGCTGTGGATGCAGCAGTTCGTTCTGATTCGAAGGAGACCGCGGCCCTGTGGCAGGCAAATGCGGCTTTGCGGGAAGCGGAATTTGGGAACCCGGGAATGGCGAAGCAGGGAGTGACAGCAGCTATGGCTCTGTCTCAGGGCCGGGACGTGAAAATTCTTTGCGCTTTGGCCCTGGCCCGCGCAAACGAGGAAGCTCGCGCTCGTGCCTTGGTTAACGAATTGGAAAAGAATTACGGATCGCAGACCCTGGTGAAGGTCTACTGGCTACCCACGATTCGCGCTGCCATCGAATTGGACAAGAGCAACCCGGCCCAGGCCCTGGTGCTGCTTGAACCTGCCGCGCCCTACGAGCTCGGACAACCCCCCCAATTTCAGGTTGGAACCATGTACCCAGTTTATGTCAACGGGGAAGCCGAACTGGCAGCGCACAACGGTGCTGGAGCCGTGGCACAATTTCGGAAATTTTTCGATCACACAGGGGTGAGCATCAATTATCCATTGGGAGCACTCGCCCATCTGGGACTCGCCCGTGGCTATGCGCTTGCTAACGAACCTGCTAAGGCTCGCACTGCCTACGAACACTTTCTTGCGCTCTGGAAAGATGCCGATCCCGAAATTCCTATCCTGAAGCAAGCGAAGGCAGAATATGCGAAGCTACAGTAGAGCTAAGCTGCACCACGATTCGCAGCACTCCCACCGCAATTGGATTCGTTCCCTCAAAATCCGCCGTGCTTAGCACGGTCGGGATTCAACTCCCCCTTCCCGGGCACCAGCCCAGGAAGCGTGCAATATCCCTCAGTCCGCCTCCGGAGAACGCCAGTGAGAATTCCAAATCAAGCTGACCTGCTCGAACGAGAGCTGATGTAAATAAGGCTTTTGTCCAGGTTACCGTTTCCTTCCAGTGCCCTTGCCTGAAGACGCCTAATGGCCATGGACCCGAAGGGGTCAAGCAAAGGTATCAAAGTAACATTGCGATTCGTCTGAATCCGAACGAAACTGCTCAGATGGATCTTGCACCCGGTTTGGTAACCTTCCTGCGATGGACAATGTTTGGCAGCGTGGCAGTGCTAGCGCTCATTCTCGTAACAAGTCTCGTCATTCCGCCGCGTTCAACGGTTGCTCCCCGACTGCTCCTGGATAAGGACTAGTCCGGAGGTCAAGTCGCGTCCGTTCCCGTCAGGCGTCGCACTCTTGAAACTAGATGTTTGGGGCTAAACGGCTTTGTCAGATAGTCGTCTGCGCCATTCTGAAAAGCTAGTTTGCGATCAGACTGTCCGGTTTTGGCGGTAAGCACAAGAACGGGCCGTGTTCTTAAAACGGGATGTCTCTTAAGAATGCGGCAGAGTTGAAATCCATCGATGCCCGGCAGCATCAAGTCCAGTAGGAACAGAGCAGGCGGATGCTGCTCGGCCTCTACTACAACGTTTTCAGCTCTTCTTCGCCACCGAAGCATAAACCCAGCTTTCGTGAGGTGGAAACAGATCAGCCGAGCAATGTCCTCATCATCTTCCACCAAAACGATTACGATTGGAGTAGTAGCGTCAGGCATTGACTCCCATGATAATGCATGAAATATTGGTGCGCTTCCTGGAAGGCGTGCTCAACATCGCGGAATTGGGCGGTTCTTGACTGGCAAATGATCAGGTTCATTCCAAAAGACGAAACCTTCTTTACGATGTTTTCGGAGATCGCCAATAACCTTATCCTGGGGGCTCGTATTCTCGTCGATCTATTCGACCATTATGAACGCACTGACCAAAAGGCAGCGGAGATTAAAAGAATTGAGCATGTTGGCGATCAGTTAACCCATTCAGTGCTGACGAAATTAAACCAGACGTTTATCACTCCCTTTGATCGTGAAGACATACATCGTCTGGCTTCCTCTCTCGATGACGTGCTTGACTTGATGAACGCGGCTGCTGAGAGGATCACGATGTACAAAATTACTGAACCGCCGGCTGCAGCCGCCGGATTATCAAAGTTAATTCTTTTGCAATGCGAGGAACTTGGACGCGCCGTTTCTCACCTCCGGAAAAACGGGGATGTGCTGGCTCGCTGCGTTGAGATCAAACGTTTTGAGAACGAAGCTGACACCAAGTCACGCGAGGCCATCGCAAGTCTTTTTGATCGTGAGAAAGACCCTATCACCCTGATCAAGTGCAAGGAGCTTCTCGAAGTTTTGGAAACCGCAACGGATAAGGCGGAAGATGCAGCGAACGTCCTAGAAACCGTCGTACTAAAAAATACCTGATTGATGACGCAGGCGTGCATCGGTGACCATTGACACTTCGCTCCTGATTATCACGATCTTAATCGCCCTGTCGTTTGACTTCCTGAACGGATTTCATGACGCAGCCAACAGTATCGCAACTGTTGTATCTACCCGTGTGCTGTCTCCAAAGCTGGCAGTTGTTTGGGCTGCGTTCTTCAATTTCGTCGCTGCATTTTTCCTGGGAACTGCGGTCGCAAAAACCATTGGACATGGAATGATTGAAGTCGCCGCAATCACCCAGTATGTCGTGATTTCGGGGTTAATGGGAGCAATCGCATGGGATCTCCTTACCTGGTGGTGGGGCTTGCCGACATCCTCGTCCCATGCCTTGATCGGCGGCTACGCCGGAGCAGCAATCATGCGTTCTGGATTCGGCGTGATCATTCCTGGTGGCTGGTCTAAAACCGTGTTGTTTATTTTCGTCTCCCCGATGATGGGCTTGCTGCTGGGTTTTTCATTCATGGTGGCGGTATTTTGGCTGTTGCGGAATAAAGCTCCTCAACGAATCGACGCCTGGTTCCGCAAACTGCAACTTGTTTCCGCCGCAGCGTACAGCATCGGCCATGGCGGCAATGACGCGCAGAAGACAATGGGCATTGTGGCGACCGCTCTTTACAGCGCCAACTATCTTACTCGGTCGGAGCTGGCCACTAACTGGGGCCGCTTTCATTGGCCAATTATTCTCGCTGCCCATGCGTCGATAGCTCTCGGTACATATTTCGGGGGCTGGAAAATCGTGCACACAATGGGAGCCAGAATTACCAAACTAAAGCCAGTGGGCGGATTCTGTGCCGAAACGGCCGGAGCAATAACCTTGTTTTCTGCCTCATTAGCAGGCATTCCTGTAAGCACAACTCACACCATAACGGGTGCTATTATCGGGGTAGGCGCCACTGCTCGATTGTCTGCGGTCCGTTGGGGAGTTGCCCGCCGGATTGTATGGGCATGGATCCTTACCATACCTGCATCTGCGCTGGTTGGAGCGATTACATTCAGGATCATCCGCTGGTTCGTGATCAGTGCTTAGCGATATGGTGGGAGGGCTGAGAAATAAGAGTTGCGGTCAATGCCAACTCTGACGTAGCCGGCGGAAAGTGGAACAAACCTGCTGCCTAATGGCCGACAATATTCAATTCGAGGTGTAGATTCTGGCCCATTGCGCTGACCGGGATCTACATCGTTTTACTCAAGCAGAGCCCGCCAGTCGGTTCAGCATGGCAGGAGCCGAGATCTTCTACAGAGACTTTAGATATTCAACAAGATCATGCTTCTCCTGCTCGCTAAGTCCGAGATTGAATCGCGCATCGTAACTGTTCACTACATCCAGCAGCGTCTTGAAGCGCCCGTCATGGTAAAAACGACCTTTGTCGCGAGCAAACATAAATAGACCCCGCTCGCGGACGAAAATACCTGCCAAATTCATAGTGCGATAACCATGCACCGGCTTGCCTTGTGCATTGATGCTGGCTGGAGCACGGCGCGCCTCGAAGGCGTCAATTTTCATCTCCCCCGGTGTGTGCTGATTCCAGCCTGGCTCGGTCCACAACGGCTCTCGGTGGCAACTATTGCAATTTGCCTTCCCGCTGAAGAGTTCATCACCGCGTTCCGCCGCGTCTGGATCGAAATCGATGTTTGGACGTGGCTTCACTGCTGGCAGTGCAAGCTGGTAAAAATGCAGCGGTGCCAATTTACTGGTTACCTTGTCACTGTCGGGATCTGTCGAGATGTGGCCGAGTCTAGCCTTTGCGGCAATCGGGAACTGCTCGGGATTGTCGAAGCGCTCGTCAAAGAATGTTCCTTTACCGTGCATTTCATTCACGGCCACAAATGCATTCCAGTATGTGACTGTACCCCAGCCACCGGTCCAGGTATGTAAGTTGTGACCGGAGAGGCCGCGGGCATTCGGAATCAGCGTGGCACCCGGAACGTGTGTGGCGGTGACCACGCCGTTGGTGACTTGTTGCGGATTGAACGCTTTGCCGTCGAGGAACAGCTCTGCATCGAATTTTCCCGGACCCCAACTGTTTAGAACGGCTCGTACTTGGGCCTCAGTAATGCCCGGATCGGCTAGGCGCAACAGATCTACCACCGGCTGCAGATTGGGTACACTGGCAGCGATAGCTCCGATATTTAAATCGTGATTTGCCAGGCCATCGATCCTGCGCCCGATGCTCGGAGCCACTGAATTGTCTACCGTTGAATGACAGACGGCACAGGTCAGCCCAACCGAGCTTAGCGCGCCTGCTGAATTGAAGACGCCTACCACGCCTAGGACCGCATTCAATTTGATTAAGAGCCTAGTGACTGCGGGATCATTGAGGTTTATCGTTCCGCTCTTGATTGCCTGAATGACAGCGTCAGGAAGTGCCTGAGAGTCGACTTTCAAGCCCAATTCGAGGGCCTGGCGCGGCGTCAGGCCATTGATTGTTTGATGTAGTTTGAGCTTGCCTCCCCAGAAGGCTTGGTCTCCAAAGGTGTCGAAGCGAAAAATCTGCCGGCCCTGGTTGATCATTCTCTGCGAATTGCCTTCTGCGCTTCCGAGGAAACTCAGATTTTCCGGGTTCTGGTTTTGTGCCGCAAGCAGGATTACGACGATGGGGACCGAAGCGAGTAGCAGGTAGCGTTTTCTCATGTCTTGCCTCCTCCGGCTGACCGCTGCATGAAAACCGCCTCTTGTGCTGCTGCATGGGCCAGAACAGGAGTGTTCTCAGCCGTGTGTTCGAGGAAATGATGACTCTAGCCGTTGTCTTGCGAATGTAAAAAGAATGTCAAATCAAGCGTCAACTTACGTCAGAGATGGGTTTCGACGGCCTTTAGATCTGTGCCTCGTCAGCGATAGCCTGCTTTGTCAGCTAAGTGAATAAGATCAGGCTGTTCGCTAATCTTTGTGCGTTCATGCTCTAAACATCGCTTGCCTAATCGAGCCGGGTCAGCGCGTCTTCAAGCGTGCGGAAACAAGAGGAAAAGCGGGGTGCTGCATGGATAAACTCTAGCCTGAATTTGAGAGGTGTGCTCTAATACCCAGGTCGGACGGTAGTTCTGGTCCTCCCGCCCCGTTTAAAAAACCCCTTTAAGGACTTTTGGAGGTCTGCTTATGTTTTCAGGCTTACGAATTCGAGTTTTGCTGCTCTTTTCTCTATTGCTGACTGTGGCGGTGATGCTTATTGCGCAGAGCAATCCGCATCAAAGCCGCTCAACCTCATTCGGCACATCTGGTGGGAACGTAAATGACATCAGTAAAGCCTTTTGTTGCTCGGGCACGCTCGGTTCTTTGGTAAAGGACAGCTCAAATACGCAATACGTTTTGAGCAACAATCATGTCTTGGCTGATAGCGACCAAGCTGCCGCGGGCGAGGACATCTCTCAGCCCGGACTAATTGACAACAACTGCCGCCCGGCAACCATCGTTGCGGACTTCACTGTTGCGCCACATCTCGGTACAAACGTGGACGCGGCCCTTGCGGCAGTTCGCTCCGGTCAGATGTCTTCCAGCGGCACAATCCTGGATATTGGCACGCCAAGCTCTAGCACTTTAAGCGCCAGCAATAACCTATTAGTAGCGAAGAGCGGTCGAACAACCGGACTCACCTGCGGGTCGGTTCAGTCCACAAACACCAACGTAAAAGTGCAGTATCAACAGGGTTGCAACTCCGGCAAAAAATTTACGGTCACCTATACTAATCAGGTCGTGGTCGGCGGGAGCGGGTTCAGCGCTGGGGGCGATTCGGGATCGCTAATCGTGAGCCAGACGGGGAAGCGTCCCACCGCACTGCTTTTCGCCGGCAGCAGTTCAACAACCATTGGCAATCCAATCAACGAAGTGCTCTCACAACTGACCACCAGTCTCGGTAAATCTGTGAGTTTTGTTGGCGCATCGAGTCCTGGAAATGTGGCTTGCCCGGCCCCTGCTGCATCTTTAGCCGGTCACGGCAGACCTTCCCAAACCGGGCTCGACCGTGCAGCGGCGGCGAAGGAAGCTCATGTGCAGGAGCTCATGGCTGATCCTGCTGTGATGGCTGTTGGAGTCGGCAATAGCGAACGCAATCCCGCCGAAGCTGTGGTAAATGTTTACGTCGAAACAGGGCGTGCCCATGGTCACATTCCTGCCGAGGTAGACGGTATTCGCACGCAGATTATTCGCACCGATCTTATTCGTGCTTATGACTGGAACGAGGCTCAAAAGGTTGCAAACTCCTGTCCGGCTAAGCTCCAGTAATTTTTCCTTAGGGAAGAATTCGAACGAAAAGATGCTCGAGTTCTTCCGGTCTCTTTATATCCGACAAGAGTATTTTCACATCTACTCTGGATTGTGCTTGACTTTGCGCGACATGGTTTGCGGGGCGTGGGCCTAAAGGTGAGGCGCGGGCAGCGTTGCGGAGAACGGGTATGTAAATTCCGGTCAGGCTTTGTGAATTACGGAAGTTTGAACCGGCCCGCTGAACCTGAGTCCGAGCAGGGCCGTTCGTTCGGTGTTTCCCACACGGAAACCGGACGACACAAGTATCGTATTTTTAATAAAATTGCTAAGTCGTTCCACGAGCACGAACAGAGCTTCAGTGCACCGTCAATTTCTTCGCGTTCTTCTGGACTGAGCCACCTGCCTTTTTCCATTCTAGATTGGTCAAAAGCGTAGCAAACAACAACGGTAATAGTGCAATGGCGATTTTACGCCAACTACGAGGTTTGGTTTGCCAGCTAGAATCTTGAAGAGCGCCTGTAGCTTGATGACTGTAGCAGTTGAGAGAATTGCTGTATTCAGGTTGCTGGCGTTTCGCTCCCGAGCATCTTAAGCTCAGGCGAACACATTGACTGTGGAGAGACAAGTTCGTGCGCTGTGCCTTGTACTCATTTGGAGCCCAGATGACGAAACTGTAGTGCGGCTCCTTCCCCGTTTCAGAATAGCCGTGCTCGAATTGGAAGAGAAGATCCGAACCCCACAGCGAACAAATGCACGACGGCCTAATTAAAAATACGGAGCCGGCTACCGTACAAAAGATGCAGAAATCCCATTTTAAGCGTATCGACCAAAATGTTGCACGCACTTAACGTTCTTCCTGGCCTGCAAGTTCGCGAAGGATCCGCATACCTGTAAGCGGGCGGCAGCAGAAGGAACGTCATGCCCACTCGTCTAGTAATGTTGTTCTGCTCTGTTCTACTTGCCTCAACCTGCAGCATCCTTCCACTTAACGGACAAGAGAATACGTCTGCATCTCAAGCTGCGAATGATAACAATGTGGAAGGCACGGTAGCGTCAGCTAGCCGAGACACTCTCGTGATTCGAATAGATGACCACTTTCAACTGTTTATCTATGAGCGGGGCACGGTTCGACCGAAATCCATCGCACCGGGCGACCGCGTTCGTGTGACGGCTGGACCCCCGGACGAAAACGGTACCCGAGCCGCCAGCGACGTTACGGTTTTGACTGCAGCGTCGGGCGGAGCAGGGCCAGCCGATAAAGGTGCCCAAGCGGCTCCAGTGCCGCAGAAGGTCCGCGAGGTTGAGAGTGACATCAGACGCGAAAGTCGGCGATGGCGCCTCGGAGTGCGCGGTGGCGCGGCTTTCGATCCCGAGCTATTCACCTTCGGCGTTCAATCGCAGATGGGACCCATATTCCATCCCCGTGTGTTGTTCCGGCCCAACGCTGAATTCGCTTTCGGGGAAGTCACCGACCTGATCGCCCTCAACCTTGAGGCTGTGTATCGATTCTCCGGTACTTCGCGAAGAGGAAATTGGACGCCGTATCTCGGCGCGGGACCAGCCCTGATTTTCATTCACCAGAATTTTCAGTCAGGCCGGGATATCGATTTCGGGAATTTCGATTATGAGACAGGTTTCAACATTCTTGCAGGAATGCAGTCGCGCCGAGGCACTTTCGTGGAATTAAAGACCAGCCTGTACTCAGGCCCTGCACCAAAACTGAGGCTGATGGTCGGTTATAACTTCTGAGTCAGCATCGGCACACACTGCGAACGAGAGTCAGCAGATTGGTTCATCACGCTGGTGCGCATCTGCACGAGCGATGTCGATGCCACAGTATTACCGCAGATTTCTCCGCGTCCGCTACCCAGATCCGCCGAAAACGATCTTCCTCCATGGGCCGCAGCAACACTTGCGCATCCTGGCGATCGGTCTTCTGCAGTCGCACTCCTTTGCTGCGAATCTCTGCCGCGTCTCCGCTTCACAGCTCAAACTGTAAGTCCCTCCATAAACGCTCAAACCGCGACCATCATGGGAAACAGTACCGGTGCAACCCACAGCAAAGAAAACCCAAACTTCGCCCCTGCACTGGCGTAGGTTCCAATGGCTGAGGGTCATCGTTCGCCGCACCACTGCCCTGAACCGAGGGATCGCAGTACGGGACGATGTGGATGTTGGGCTTCCTCCTCAACGAAATAAGGACCAGAGCTGAAAGCGACGTTTCGTCGTTCTTTTCGAGGTAATCGATGCTGAAGTGATGCCATACATATAAACAAAACTCTCAAATTAGAACAAGTGTTTCAGTGAGTACCGGCCCAGACGTAGCGCAATCTCACTCATTGGCCTGGCCATTGTGTACTCCCTGTTCATCGGTATGCGCGCGCTTGCGGCTGCGGAAACTGACCGGCGCAAGGCTTAACTGGGTCGTGGCGTTGAAGAAGCATCGATACCGGCTCCTGAAATGTCGGGCGAGATGCACCGGATGCACCTGTGCCAGGGCTGCCAGCTCCTCCAAGGGAGTATTGCGGGAATAATTGTCCTGTAGGTAGGCAGTGAGCTCATAAATGCGGCGTCTGTACGCGAGTGCGGAAGTGACAGTCGCGGTGTGGTGTGTAGCGCCTCAAGACTGTTGTCCCGGGTAGCCCGTAAAGTTCCTCAACGGCAGCACCGCTAGAGACCGAATCTTAGGACCGTCGCGACCCGGTGTGGCTCCGAGTCAAGATGTAGGTGAGGCCAATCAGAGCGAATGCCGCCACTCCGATCAAAACAAGCCAACGATGTAGCTGCCAAGTCTGGATGACTCGGTCGCCCCTTTCCGTTTCCGCCGGCGTTTCGACGCCGTGATCTTTTTCTTCGTCCTCCCACCGCAATTTGCGGCTTTGCAACCAGGTGTCGAGTTCGGAACTTAGCACGTAAACGGAGCCGAGCTTGTTGTTGCATCAACTCGAATACCGACAAGAGACGGGTAGCGCTAAGAAGTTGCCGAATCGGTTTCGCAATGTTCAAGATTTGCAAAGCGTAACCTGCCGATCTCGCGGAGACATACAGCCGAACCAGCCCATTTGGGTCAGATCCGTCAACTCCAAGCAGGATTCATTTGCAGCTTGGAATCAATTGGCTGACCTCGACGTAGAGGCGATCGTTCACACCCGCTACCAATCGCCCGCTGCATCGCACGCCGGCGGCGTGACATCGTGGTCGATCCTGGAAGGTGTGCAAAACGCAAGAAAGGCGTGCTCTGCACGCCCTTTTCACGCAAAACCCGGACCCAATCCAATAACAGCCTCGCGACACCACAATGACCTGGACGAAGCCCGCTAGTCACTTTGCTCGATTTCAAAACCGTGCAAAATACACTGTGGCGGGCAGAAGTTCACCTTCCGCGCTCGATCTGTTGTTGTCTTCCACTCGCCGCGACCGCGCTCGAATCCACAAACACAAAGGCAGACGTATGAGTAAACGCTTGATCTGGGTCGACGGCGACAACTTCACGGGCTGGTGTTGCTCTCATTGCACCTGGGGCTTTAGCGCTCCGCATCTCGAAAGCACCGTAGCCACGCTCGCCTTCAACCGACTCGCGCAAGACACGTTCGAGAAGCACTCCTGCGAGAGCATAAATCGCGAGACGGCTTATTGAGTCGAATTATTGAACCGAACTCGCTACTGACGAAAACACATTATTGGCATTCGATCCGACCAACCGAATCGTACCCACGACGATGATCAAGATTACAGCAAGCATCACTGCATATTCGGCGATGTCTTGACCTTGATCATCAATCCATGTTTTCCAAAACGCTTTGAGCATATGGCACCTCCCGGAGGGATCTCAGAAAATAGCTCAGGAGGGATGGGGGACAGCGGTGAGAATCGGACCCAAGAATGAGGAGCGATCCTGAACAACACGACCGTAAGCGAAGCGGCTGGCCTCACCCCAAACTATCCGCCGATTGTGCGCCGTGGTTCTCGCATTGTCAACCAAGTAAACAGCAAAGAA